>JAAUYM010086792.1_pt1 | contig 21480 bp, 23 predicted proteins | sample 7278001 | NCBI WGS metagenome assembly JAAUYM01 (sample SAMN14350224, study PRJNA611818) | marine sediment metagenome | isolation source: surface marine sediment (1.8m) | place: French Polynesia: Moorea | collected 2018-08
AAATACCACTATTGTTGCCACCGAGACCGTGCCCCTAACGATACCAATATTGGTTGGGTGGTCGTATTTTACTGTTTTCAACCCAACTTTACTACGTACATGCACGGTAGGTATAAGTAAAAGATTATCGACGGCTCTCCCGCTGGAGGAGGGGGTATCATGTGTACCAAGCTTGTGGGGGGTGGGGGGGTTATGATTTTCCACCTTTGAGGGAGTAGTTCCCTGGCCTACGGCTACTTCTTTTGAGTCTCTTCTCTTTTTCCAGATAAAAAGGCGTCCTGAAAAGAAACCTGAGAAGAGAGAGAAGATTAAAGTGAAGGTTGAAGCGGTGGGTCGCAGCAAGAGGCCGCACGGATCCGGCACGATCTCCAACGCACCGAAGAAGAGGCCAAAGACGAGGGATGGGAGCAGCGATCGCCGCAAGACCTCCTCTTCCTCATCCTCTTCCTCTCCGGATAAGAAGACAAAGATGAGGACGGCCGACCAAGTGGTGAAGGTCCTGGTGCCGCATTTCAAGGCCGGCATGATCGCCTCGAAGGAGTTGTTCAAGTTCGTCGCCCGCGAGCTGACGCACGTCCTGCTGCAGCGCCGGGGGCGGGGCTGGTCGCAGGAGGGCGACCTGGTCGGCTACGCGGAGGAGCTCTTCAGGACGAGTGGGATCATCCTGTGCGAGGAGGACGCCAGGAGGAAGATCGCAGACTTTGAGTCGGCCAAGGCAGCTTCTCTGACGGCAGCGTAAATACTAGGTGTCAGTTGAACAGAATGTGATACTCGTCCGCGTAGTAGTAGGGATGAGGTGCAAGCGCATAATTACATACTTCATTATTACAATTTTTACACCGCTTAGTTCATCCACGTTGGACCTTAATCGCACAACCATAGATTTAGAAATGCGTGAAAGTGACTGTGAGTCTGTCACAACAGCAGTCATCCGGGACTGATGACTCTCCCGACGGCAAAGTCTCTTTCCCCGGCCGGAAGGTCCTTCAGGACCTGCTGGTCGAACGCCAGCGCCACGGTGGCGGTGGAGGTGGGGTCGCAGGAGGACAGAAAGGCGTCGTAGTATCCCCTGCCGCGACCCAGCCTCTTCCCTGCCGCCGTGAAGGCCAGCCCGGGCACCAACACCAGGTCCAGTCGGGCGGACTGCGCCGTCGCCGGCGCCACCACCTCCCTCGAGACGTCGTTCTCCGGCGGCTGCCGGATGTTCCACTTGGTCAGCGGGAGGGACTCGTAGTCGGCCATGTCATGCAGCCTCACCATCTCCATCGGGCGGGACGGGTCGGAGAAGTAGCGCGGCACGTAGCACCGCTTGCTCCCGCTTTCAACAACAACGAGAGTACTTTGCTGCGTAACTAGGTATATACAGTACGTACAGTACACTGCATGTGACTACTTAACTCCATTAGTTGATTACCTGAGCAAGTCCTTGAGTATTTCGAAGGTGTCAATCTCGTCCTTCATGCTGAGGTAGATGGCTACACCGCTGGCCCTCTTGTACTCCTCGGTGGACAACAGCTTCGCGGTCACCGCCGCCGATTGCTCAGCCCGCGATCTTGCGGAAATGCCCTTCAGCACCTGCTTCATCTCCTTCCTGAGGGCGGACTTGGCCACCGCCAGAGGATTGGGGATGGCCATTTCCATCTATAGCGTAGTCGCAGCAGACTGTCCACGACTCCCACTTCCCTAAATCTTTTAAGAGATCTGTTTCAGACTGAAGAGTTTATATGGGAAGGGGAGGGATCAAAACCGGTTACCACGTCATTCGCCCCTCTCCCTCCACCCGTCCGTCTGTCCGTCCGGTGCGCTCCAGAGACGGCAACCAGCTTGGCTTTGTTGCAACTGAAATAAGATCTTCCTCGCTCTCAGCTCCTTGATAACTTCCTTATACCTGAAAGGCCCAAACGGACAAAAAAAATGACATTCACAGTTGATGCGGCATATATTTTCTTTTTTTCACCACATTTCCCTTTGCTTCATTTCAAGATTTTTTTCAATACAGGTCAACTGGCTGGAGGGAAACAAATTGAGCATATTTTGCATGAATTCTTCACCTTCTTCTTACTCATTTTTTTTTCGTGAGGATTGACAGGTTAAATCAACTTATTTTTTCAGTCCTAGCCTCCCCCAGATGAACTTCCCCTTGGTCGGCAGCGGAAAGGCACTGATCTATCTATTAAATACTTGCATAGGAGGATGAGTGTAACAGTAGTAGTAGTAGAGTTTCAGTGGTCAGAGTTAAGTGTCATAGTCTTCGTCCACCTCCGCAAACGATCCGTGACAGTCTAAGGAAGAGGAGGAGGAGGAGGCGGCTGCGGCGGCAAGGGAGGAGTGCGCCTTCAGGAGGGGCGCCGAGTAACCGCCGTCGCCACCTCGACCCTTCTTTCGAGACGATCCTCCTCTTCCTCCTCCTCCTCCTTCCTGTGCTCCGAGGTCAAAGGAGAGCTGAAAGACGGGCACCGCCGTCGTCGCTGCGCCCTGAGAGCCCGAGATTCCGTTGCTGGCGGCGCCTGTCGTCACCAGCGCCCCGTTCTGCTGCTGTACCAGCTGGGACGGGGTGGTTTCCCCTGCCTGGGCGGGGGTGACTGCGGCGGAGGCAGAGGCGTCCTCCTCGTCGTCCGTGGCCAGCTCCTCCTCTTCCTCGTCGTCCGACTCGGTCGGGAAGGCTTGGTCCAGCGAGGCCCGAGATGACTTCTTCGTCCCCCTCTTCCTGACGCGTTTTGAGTCTGACGACCTTTTTCTGCCGCGAGCCCTGAAGGAGAATCACGCACATGTCAGAAAGAGAGAGAAAAAGAGTGGCCGCTTTATTACTACTGAAACTGCTATTAGAAACTGGCATTATTTTTAACGAGCTCTTTTACCCTACAGTCCTTAACAACCAGAAAAAAAAATATTTTAATAAATCAAGGTTATTTACTAAGGTTCCTCTGCTTACCAACTTAATATCATTAGCCTGGAAAGACCTTCTAGTCTAGTAAAGAACCTCAATTTAGTAAACTTTACTACACCAAAGTTCCACTGTAGGTATAGCACATCCTGTGATACGAGTGTTAACTTGGTGCTTACCACGAACTGGTCAACAAAGGGACAGGTTTTATCTCCTCACCTGGGTCTGGGAGTGCTGAGCTGCCTCTGCATCCTCCCGGCAGGTCTGCCCGACGTGGCCTCCTGCGACCCGGAGGTGGCGGCGGCGTCCAACCCGACAGAGGAGGAAGAGGAGGGCTCCTTCTCGTCGGTGTCGCCCTGCAGGTCCGGCACGTCCGAGGCCACCTCCTTCAGGAAGTCGAAGCGTGGCTCGGCGTGGATGCAGCGCTTCAAGTGTCCAGGGGTAATGGTCTTGGCGCCCCTGGCCTCCACCACCCGGTTCACGTCCTTCATGAAGGTCTCGACGAACAGCTCGAGGGCCCGGGAGATGAGCACGGGCACCGCCGCGGCCACCTTACCCACGTCCTCGTCCGTCTGCATGATCTTCTTGATGCGGGACTGGAGCAGGGAGAGAAGAAAAAAAGAAAGTTAAATGTTTGTACTTGTGGCCGTTGGAATGGCCTCCCTGGCCTTCTCCTGGCTCACCGGGGGGAACCTCGCGTTGTACCGCTTCCTCTTCTTGGTGGGCATCTTGGCGGGGAGGAGGAAGGTGCAGAGATCACGCAGGAGCCGACATGAACTGCGACGACGTCGAAGAGGAAGAATGGAATAAGGCCGACGGGAAGAAGAAGGGAGGAGGGATTGGATTGGAAATAGAAATGGAATGGAATGGAGGCTGAAGCTCGCCCTCGCCGTCGCCGTCGCCGTCGCCACTGCTTCTACTGCGCTCTGCCCTCCCCTCTCTATTTCAGGGTTGCCCGATTTAAAAACGGCCAAAAATAGCAGACGTCTTATACATGTAAGTCAAAAGAAGGAGCCAATGATTAAAAAAAAGCAAACTATATCAGGAATAAGAATAAAGATGTAAAGGTTTGCCTGCCTCCTGGGAATCTTACAAAATTGTTCATTTTGCAAATAAAGTGTTATCTGTCAAACCTGCCTGGATTCGACGACTGCGAGTGCGAGCGTAGAGTACTCTCTCTACGGTGCGAGTGAGGCTGGCTGCAGCCGAGCGTAGATGCAGCTGAATACGAATGGAGTCACATCGTCGCAGTTGGCAGTTGGCACAGCTGGCAGAGCACAGGCACAGGCACAGGCACAGGCACAGGCACAGCAGGCAGATCTCTTGCGTGCGTGCGTTCTCTCTTTCTTCCTTCTTCCACTTTTATAGCTCAGCTCGGACTCGGAAGTTGAGAAGTAGTACTTCACGAAACAGCCGGACCTCATTCGTCGCCAGCAGCAGGTACCTCAAGTGCTCCGTCACCGCCGTCGTCCCCACCATGTCGTCCCTGGCTGAGCAGCAGGCCACCTACTACCGCGACCCAGACACCGGACACCTGATGATGCCCGGCACCCGGAGGCCGGACGGCACCTGGCGGAAGCCCCGGCGGATCAAGGAGGGCTACGTGCCGCAGGACGAGGTGCCCCTCTACGAGAGCAAGGGGAAGCAGTGGGCCAAAGCCAGGGAGTCCGGGCCGGCGGTCCCGGGGCTCTCTGCCGGGCTCATGAACATGAAGATCGACACCTTCGACTCGCGTAGCCTCCAGCCGGCGTACCACATCCCGGGGCTGCCGGCGGACACCCCGGCGGTGGGGGCAGGAGCGGAGAACAAGTCCAAGAACAGGAAGAAGAAGAAGGGCGGCAGCTCCTCCAATTTCTCGTCCTCCGCGGCCACCTCCTCCGCCGTCAACCAGGTGGTGCTGTCGTCGTCGCCTTCCTCTTCGGCCTACCTAGACCCCGCCGCCGCCTCCGCCGTCGCCGCTCGCGTCGTCGACCGCATCGACGCCTCCGCCAACGCCGCCGCCGCCAGGGGCGCCGCGGAGTCGGCCGCCGCGGGCAACGGCGGGAACCCCGTCCCGGTGGCCACCGACCCAGCAAAGAAGCTGAGGAACCTGCGCAAGAAGCTCCGGGACATCGAGGCCCTGGAGAGGAAGCTGGAGGACGGGGAGGTGACAAACCCCGAGCCCGAGCAGCTGGAGAAGGTTGCGCGCAAGGAGAAGGTGGAGGAGGAGATTGCCGAGCTGGAGAGGCTGGTGGAGGGGAAGGAGTCCTAACGGCCCTCTCTCTCTCTCTCTCTCTTTTCCTGGCGACTGAATCAGTCGCTGCCCGCAGCTGTGTTACAAAAAAAACCCCGAATAGCCAGAGTCGTCGCTTCAAAAGACTTTCTTTCGTCCGCCTGCCTCCTTCCCGGGAACGGAGGAAACTCATTTTCTGTACGGTACAGTCGGGGTTTTGTCGTCATACGTCGTCGATAACGAGAACCAGAAAAAAAAATACAGTTGGAATCCCTTTTTGCACCCCCACCCCCCCGACACTCTTACCCTCCCCAATAATTTGATCCTGCCCCTCCTCCCTTGCCGTCTCGTTTCTAGCCATGTTCCTGAAGGCGTTCCGGGTCAGGTCGAGCAGCCAGATGAAGGGCTCCGACAAGAAGAGGCTGAAGGCAGACCTGAAGAAGAAGTTCTCGTCCCTATCGGAGGAGGAGCTGGCCTCGCTCGTCCCGGCCAAGGAGGAGGTGGTGGTGACCAAGGTGTGCACGTTCGGCGGCGACCCCCTCCTGGTGTACTACCGCTCCAAGAACCCGCTGTTCTTCGAGCGCGAGAAGGAGCGCGGGGACTTCTTTCCCACAGTGTACGCGCTGTGGCTGGTCCCGTCCCTGTCCGCAGCCACCTTCCCCACCTGGCCGCAGGTACTGCCCAAGATCGCCAACGGCGCCGATCTCATGCTGCCGGGCGTCGTCGTCGACAGGGAGAAGGGAGAGAAGGCCTACTGGGGGCCAGATGGAAAGCTGGCCAAGGTGAGAATGTCTAGTTGGATTGTTAAATACTCGTACATAGTGTTTTACTTTTTTTTTCAACTATTTTGTATTCAGGGAGATGTGGTGGGAATTAACCTGAGTAGCAACAGGGCCCACGTTGCCGTCGGCACCGCTGCGCACTCCAGCGAAGACATGTACATGTCGGGAGGTAGAGGAAAAGGAGTCACTATCTTGCATTTTTACGGTATGGTACATAGTGTATAGGTAAAAGTTATGTTGTATGAAGGTACAGTTGTATGAAGGTACAGTACACTTGTCATCGTGGACTTTTGTGTTTCTCTAGGTGACCAGTTATGGGTATCAGGAACCCGGCAGGAGCTTCCCAACTTTCCTCCTCCGGATGGCTTAGAGTTCTTGAGCAAGACAAAAGAGGGGGAAGAGGATGAAGAGGGTGAGGAGGAAGAAGACGAGGAGGAAGAGGACGAGGCGGGTGACGAGGTGGAGAAGGACGCTAGTGGAGATGATAGTGAAGAAGAACAAGGTGGAGATAGCGTTGGCGTTCTCAACGAGGTGTCCGAAAACGATGGCGAACTCGCAGACAAAGCCTCGGGCTTGGACATAGCGGAAGATGTTGGCGAAATAGAAGAGAAAACAACAGGCCAAGGACCTGAGACAGAGGAGGAGCCTGAAAACGACAATCGGTCACCCCAGGAAATCATGGACGACCTCATCCTACACTCCTTCCTGCAAACGTGGAAGACCACTGCCAAGAAGATCGAGCTCCCGATGCTGACGAGCAACTTCTTCCGCCTTCACATGGTTCCGCAGAGCTCGCAGCCGCTGGACATGAAGAAGTCGTCCTACAAGAAGCTCTCCAAGTTTTTGGCCCGGATGCAGAAGGAAGGCCTGATCCAGGTTAAGGAACTTCAGAAGGGAGTTGAGAGCATAACGGCTGTGAATCTGGAGCATGAGAAGATACAGTCTCACAGGGTGGTCAAAGTCGGCAAGCCAGCGGAAGAGAAGGTGGAGGACGGGGATGCCTCCGACAAGCCCTCATACGAGCCCCCGTTTATCACCGAACTGTTCGCTGTGAGCGGGGCCACGCTGCCCCTCTTCAAGGAGATGGGGCTTCAGAAGGGAGAAGCCCTCACTGCGGCAGACCTGAGGGATAAGCTGCGGGAGTACGTCAAGAGAGAGAACCTTCAGGACCAGGGTCCCGGGGTCAGAGGCCAGGTCAACCTCAATCCCACGCTGGCCCAAGTGGTTCTCGGAAAGGGGGAGGCTGACGTCTCCACGCTCACCTGGGAGGAGCTCGGGTCAAGATTACAGGCCAAGATGTCCCAAGGGTACCGGATGCAGTTCTCCGGGGCGGCCGCGGTGACGGCGTCGGCTGCGTCGGTGATGAAGAAGGGGAAGTTGGACCCGATCGAGATGACCGTTGCCACGAGGTCGGGCAATAAGAAGGTGACGCTGGTGCACAACCTGGAGCTGTACGGGATCGATCCGGCAGACTTCGCCCACCGTTGCCAGACCGGTGTGGCCGCCAGCACCAGTGTTGGGGAGGCCGCCAACAGAAGACCCGGGGCGACGGAGGTGCTGGTCCAAGGGAACCAGACGGTATTTATCTCCAGACTGCTGCTGGAGAAGTACCGAATACCCAGGAAGTACATCAAAGGACTGGACGAGGGGAAGAAGAAGAAGGGCAAGAAGTGACCGTGATTTAGTGTGCGTCTGTGTCCGTTGACTATGAAGGAAATGCATTCAGCTTGAGTTTTTTTTTTATTTACAATCAAACTGTTCATGTAGGAATGATTTTTTTCCAGAGTCTACTTTATGGCCGTCCAACTACCAAAATTGGAACTGTGACACCGCTAGGATCCAGATGGATCTGAACGCCCTGGAGGCAGAGGCCAAGACCAAGGCCGCCCTGCAGCAGGAACTGAACCTGGTTCAGGTGAAGGAGGAGGTGGAGATGGGCGAAGGCGGCGTCGGCATCAGGGGAGGCGACCAGGGGCAGCCGAAGGTGGCCTTCTGGCCAGAGCGGCCGACCAAGGCCGACCCGAGCCTAGCCGCGGCGGGCGTCAAAGCCAACACCGTCCTGACCAACCTGCAGCGCGGCAACATCCCCACCATGCAGACCATCGTGATGGAGCCGGTGATCGCCAGCCTGCACCAGCGGGCGGGACAGGGGGAGCTGAAGGCGGCCGAGCTGACCGACCCGCACATCGTCGGGGACCGGGATCCTAGGGGGAGGACGCCGCTCATGTGGGCCGCCTTCTACGGCCAGACGCCGACGGTGGCGCTTCTGCTGGCGCATGATGCCGATGCGGACGCTCGCGGCGACGAGGGGGAGACGGCGCTTCACCTGGCGGCGTCCGGAGGACACCACGACGTCATCAAGGCGCTGCTGCGCGGGGGGGGAGGAGGAGGAGGAGGAGGACGAAGCGGAGGCGGAGGAGGAGGGGCCAACGTGGACTCGCTGGACGAGAACTCCTGCACGCCGCTGATGTTTGCCGCCATGCGGAACCATCCCCACGCGGTGAACGAGCTGCTGCTGCACGGTGCCGACGTGGCGGCGGCCAACATCAACGGGGACACGGCCATGTCGCTGGCGATCAAGTGCGACTCGCAGCAGGCGCAGGCGGTGCTGGAGCAGCACCTGGTCGGAGTCATCAAGGGGCTGGTGGAGGGGAATAAGACCAGCTCGTGATGCGCGTAGGAGTGCGTTGGCACGCTGGATGGCTGTGATGTAATGGATTTTTATGTACACGTGTAGTAGTACAAGTGCCTAATCGTGGACAGAATTCGGGCACTGTCGTTTATTCCAGTTTTGTAATGTGTTGTAATTAATTGATTGACTTTATATGTACGTAAGTATGTGTGACTACACATAAACAATCCATGTATGTCTAACTGAGAATTTTTAATACAGCTACGATCTACAAAGCGTTGTTATCGTCACCAGAGATAATCGTGACATTTGGTATTAAAAAAACAAGCATGAAAAAAGACCGAAAAAATTCGGTCCAAGTGCTCGGAAAGCCCTTTTTTCTTTTTGTTTGTGTAAAGGCTTTTTTCTGCCTTCATTCCTTTCAAATACTAGGTAGATTACTGGTCACACCTGGTCACACGGGTGCAATCATAATGTGAAGTTAGTTTTTCCCTATCTCTTTCCGTTCGTCTAAAGGCTTTACTGCGCCCCCCCCCCTCCTCCACCTCCACCTCTCTCCCTCTCCCCCCTCCAAACAAATTCCATAGAAGCGCGAGCGCTTACAGATAAGGTCACTTTTGGTTTCTTGACAACGGTAAGGATATGTGTAAAAAAAACAACTCTGATAGATAAGAAGCCAACACCATGAAACTTTCTTGAGGTGCTTGTTGTCAGTGTTGTATTCTACAGTACATACATGACAAAAATTGTGCATAATCATTTATTTTAAAAAAATTGCGTTTCCATGATTGTTTCATCATCATCATAGCCACCTCTGCGCCCTCGTCTTCCTGTCTTCCTTCACCCCGGCAGACCCAAGTTCCTCCAGACACGCCCTGAGTATCTCCGCGTCCAGATTCGGCAGCGCCGGCGCCTTCTCCATCGCCGGCGGGGGCGGGATCCGTTCCCTGGGCATCGGGGGCAGCACCACGACGGGGGGAGGAGTAACCTTCACCTCCATCAGCGGCTGCTTCCGAGTCCTCCTGCTACCCTTCGGAGGAGCTATCGCAGTTTTCTCGCCTGATGCCCCTTCAACTCTGGACGGGATGTCGTCGACCTTCTTGGAATTTTTCTCGGTGGCCCCGTGGACTTGTGCGTCATGATCTTCTTCGCGATCGCTCCCTACTTTGACGTCTCGCTGATGAGCTCCCAGAGGCGGACCTTGATGAGGCTCGCCGGCCCCCCTTTTTTCGCCGACAACCGCCTGTTCTCGCTCTTTGCCATGATCCTGAGCTCTGACGTCGAGTTCCTCCTCCTCCTCCTGCACTGGTTCGTGGGGAGTCAACTGATCCTGCTTTCCTTTGCCTTGCTTCTCCTCATGGTCATCATCGACTCGATCTCCGGCGTCATTCATCTGCTGCTGGTGCTGGTCCGCACCCGGTAGTGCATCATCGTGGTCATCATCCCCTCCCCTCTCAGCTGAGTCTCCGGACTCCGCACGTTCCTCCTCTCTTTCTGATCCCTCGGCAGCGTCTTCAGTAGGTTCATCCTCGCTGCTGACGACTTCGCCCCGATCTCCTGCGCCTGTCTCATTCGAGATGACACTGGCTCTCTCCTCAATGGTACTACCCGTGGTAGTAGTACCGGTAGTAGTAGTAGTAGTTGTTGTTGTTGTTGTTGTAGGTACTGGTGTCTTCCTCTCCTTCTCGTGGCCACCACTACCTCCGAGCTCGAGCACCTTACGGCTTTCTACCACGACGGGGAGAGTCAGGTCTCCCTTGGCACCGACGCTGACCTCCACAATCTGGCGAGGAGCATGCTCCTTGTCCCCGTCTTGAGGAACGATGACGATATCTTCCATTGCCGTTAATGGGATTCGTTTCTCGCGTCGTTCGGGGGCAACCTCGGCGGATGGTGCTTTCGCTCCATCGGCGGAAGAGACGACCTCCTTGGCTTGTACTTCCGCTTCTGGAACGACTTCCGGTCCGGCATTGGGGTCCGCGAAGTGGACCGCGTCACCAGTTCCAGCAGGTGTTGGTGACTGATGCCCTTCCGCGATCGGCTCTTCCCACTCCTCCTTCTCTCCTTCCATGTTGGTGGTGACGTCGTTGTCGCCGGCAGAAAATGCGTGGTCACTTGGCACGCCTCGCAGTGGCTCATAACGCTCTTCTTCTCCGTTGCTGTCGCTGCTCTCAATTTCTCCAATAGAAGAAATGCTTAGCGTTTCAGACAAATCGCCTTTAACCTCCACTTCGTAGATAACTTTGGCAGTTTCTTCTTCTTCTTCTTTAGTTGGTCTTTCCTCCAGAGGTGTCTCTTTCACGCGAATATTACTAGATGGAAGCCCTTGTGGTTCTGCTTCTTCTTCCTCTGGCAAGCAAGCATTGTCTGAACTTTCTGACAGAGGCTCCATCGCCTCCTCCTTCACTGTTTCAGTTTGCTCTGCATCTTGCTCTGCAACACTGGCTTTCTCAGCAACAGTTTCAGATTTTTCTAATGCAATCTCTACCAAAGGGATGAAGGTGACTTGGAGCTCTTTCTTGGGCAAGAAATCATTGCCTGCAATTTCCAGCAGAGGCTCTGCCACTTCCTTCGCGAGTGTTTTAAGTTCACCGCACCCTTCTATGCTGTGTTTGTCACTCTCAATTTGTTGAGGAACACTTGGACTTTCAGTTTCCGATTCTGTCGTGACAATAGCGTTCTCTGTGACTTCTTTTGGAGCTGAATTTTCCTGAGCGGTCTCTTCCGTCCTGATTGCTGCTTTGACTCCTTCTCTGATCGTTTGCCTGTTGTTTGCCTGTCCGGCAGTTGAACCACTGGGCATTTGGGTACGTTTATCTTTAGACTCAACTTTGATTGTAGTAACTTTATCAGGTTCACTAGTTTTTTCGTGAGCTGGCATTTTTTTCAGCTGCACCTTAACAGGTGGAAGCTCTTTCTTTTGCGGAGGACCGTAAGGAATATCTACAACATCGAAAAGAAGCTCCACAACCTCTTTTGTCACTGTTCCATCTCCTTCTCTACCGTGCATGTCACTTTCAATTTGTTCAACAGGAGAAACGATTGGCATTTCAGTCAGACCATCTTGTTTGGTCTCCGCATTCTTTGTGATGCTACAAATGACAGTCTCGTCAGAACTGTCAGTGATTCGCTCTTTAGCTGACTGCTCCAGAGCGGCCTTATCCTCCAGTTCTTCACAAATGCTTTCTTCCTTGCCAACGTCAGCTTTGCCGACTTGCACGGATGCATCCTCCTCCTCTGAAACGATGCTTGCTGGGATGTCTCCAGCAGTGTCATCTACTGTTTCTTTCTCAGTATGTCCTTCTTGGGCCATTTTCACAACCTCCTCGACAAGAGTTTTGTCTTCATCCAAAGTGCCATTGATCACAAACTTCTTCTCTTCACGAGACTTTTTGTCATAATCTTCCCTTCCCAACTCTCCTCCTCCTCCGTCTGCCGTCACTTCTACCCTAGAGAACTTCTCCCTCTCCTCTTCGCCTTCCTTCAACGAGAATGCCTCCTCCGCCAACCCCTCGGCCTCCTTCTTGTCCCCCTTGGCCTCCTCCGCCTTCCCGTTTGCCGCCTCCTTCGGAGTGACCATCCCGCTGCTGCTGTCCACGCTCATCCTCTCCTCGCTCTGCATCGCCGCCTTCCTCGACTTCTTCCTCACGCTCCTCCTCCTCTTTAGCTGCTGCTTTTTCCTCTTCTCCTCTTCCTCCTCCTCTTCCTTGGTCACCATCCTCCCGTTGACAAACTTGGGCGGGACGCCTCTGGTGCTGAAGTCCACGTCTTGAATCTCATCGATTGCCTCCCTCATGTGCAGCGTCTTCACGCACAGCCTGCACGTTGAAAGAGCGGTTTTTTTGGTTGGTTTATTGCGCAAACGATGGCTCCATTGTACTACTACGGTGCTACAGATACAACCTTGCGGCCTGGTTGGCCTGGACGTGGTACTGGTGCGGCTTGGCGACCTCCGTCTCCAGCAGGAATGACAGCCTGTCCAGGGAGGCGAGGGCGTCGCGCACGCGGCCTTCGCCAAACTCCTTCTCCGCCTTCAACTTTAGGTAGTCTATCTCTGTCACCTGTTCAGATCGATTAGTTTGAAGACTGAAGCAATTTTGAAAGCGTTGTCTGCGTCGATTACCCTACCAGATCTTTCTTGTCTCCCATCCTCTCGATGAAGAGCTTCTCCGACTCGAAGTTCGGCACGGCCAGCAGCTCATCTGGCATCTCTTCAAACTGACACCTGGGACAATTAGGCTCGTAGTTGACAACGGTGATATAGAGAAGTTATTACTGGCAGCGCAACAATTGGACTGACCAGTCTTCCATGCATGCCGGGCACTCGCACGCGAAGTGGTACTTCCTCAGCGTCTGCAGCTGCCTGGTGAAGAGGGGCTGCGTCTCGTGGTGGATGCCGTCGTAGCTGATGGTAACCTCCTCCCCCCTGGCAATGCGCTTGGCGGCCGCCAGCACCACGTGGTCGCCGGCGAAGAAGCGGACGGCGTTGGCGTCGCAGCTGTGGTTGACGAGGGCCAGGGAGGCCGAGACGCACCTGCCTATCACCTCCCACTCGAAGAAGCGGCGCCCGATCTCCACCTGGAAGCGGACGTCGGAGCTGCCGCCGCGGGTAGCGCCCACCAGCCGGGTGAACGGCTCAGAGTTGCAGCACTGGATGTTGATCAGGTGGTTGAGCAGGCAGAGCACCAGCCTCTCCGACTCCCTCAGCCTCCTGTCCCGCCTGGGGTCCCTCCTGGGGGGAAAGATCTCCCGCAGGAAGTATCCCGCCGCCTGCAGTGCCCGCAGGAAGAGGACGGCGATGACGGCGTTGGACAGCAGCTGCCTCTCCTCCATATCCCTCTGGTGTCCCATCAGCCTCAGCAGGGACTCAATGCCGTCGCTCTCCCAAGGTTCCGTCTCAACTGAAAGAAAGATTTACGAGCTATGTACATACATAGATACATACAACATACTATATCAGCACAGATGTTTAATATTTACTTATAAGTTCCGGATATTCCAACTCCATGATGTCCCAGAGTGCATCTGCCCGCTCCACGAAGTACGAGCACGGCCTCTGCGTGATGGTCCTGATGGCCATGAAGGCGCCCATGTGCTCGTCGCCCATCACCTGGAGCATCTCGTACAGCTTCATCTTGCATTCGTATCTGGGCGGATGAAGGAGGAAAAGGGATTTGCAGGCGCATGCTGCCAAATTTGACTTGCACGCTCTCTCACTTGTGGTAGGTCTCGTTGGCCGCGTCCCTGCACTCAGTGGAGCAGAAGGAGACGACGGAACAGTCCTTGCAGGGGAGGGGGGCTGGGCTCCAACGCATGCAGTGCAGGCAGTGGGTCTTCAGCAGTGAAATCTGCACAGGGGATGGGAGAGGATGCTGAGCACAAGCTCTGAAAGCAAATTTTAAGAAGGGTTCACCTTTTCCTGCGGCGGAGAGAAGAAAAGCGTGTTCGGCTTCTCCACCATGACGAGGTCACCGACTTGGATGTCCTCTGCCGCCACCACCTTCCGACCCTTGTCCGAGTCGTACTCAACAGTGACGGAGGAGCAGAAGGAAGGGTAGAGCGGGTGGCTGGAGGGAACGGTCGGCGGCTTGATGGGGGAGGAGGAGGACTTCGACGACGCGGCCAGTCTCTCCTCCTTCTTGTTCTTCTCGGTGAAGGTCCTGAGGTCGCCCACGATCCTCTCCACGTCCTCCTGGGTGACCCTGCCCTTCTTGGTGGCCCTGATCTCCTCCAGCTGCTCGCGGAGGCGCCCCACGAAGCTGTGCTTGTCGGAGCTACTGACGGAGGGGTCGGACAGAGCGTCCAGCGACCTGTCTATGTTGCTGTTGAACCTGTTCCTCATGGTGCCGTCGTCGGTGACAGAGTGGGCCAGGAGGAACTCCAGCAGCTCCTCCTCCAGGCAGCCCAGCTCAAACGCCTGCTGGATGTCCCTGAGCGCCAGGTCCACCTGGTCGGTCTGCAGCAGGTAGGCGGCCCTCCTGGCCAGGGTGTGGCCCAGGCCCTTGTCGCTGCTGTACAGGGCAGCCTCGTTGTAGTAAGAAAGAACCTGAAATGTAGGTAGCACCGGACGTAATAGTACAGTATAACGAGCACGTAATAGTCTATCTAACTTGGTCTTTCATTTCACTGCAGAATTATAATTTCTCTTGCTTTTTCGAATTCCCCTGAGAGGAAATGATCTCTTCCTCGGTCGCTGAGGGCGCGGCGAAGTCTGAAAGGGCAAGGAGACAACTTAAGCATCCGACGTGACGATTGCAGACTTCATCATCACACTGCGCACTGTTCATTCCTCCTTCCCTTCTCACCTGGAGTCCTTCTGCGGTATCTCGATGGGCCACAGTCGGTCCAGGCTGGTGGCGTCGTCCGGCAGGATGGAGTAGATGAACTCCACCCTCTCCCTGGCCGTGGGCAGGTTGACGAACATGTCCAGCTCCGGCAGCGTCCACGTCTCCGTCTCCTTGAGCTGCCTCTCCAGCGGGGAGCCGCGCAGGGCCTTGCACACGGCCCGCTTGGTGCTCTTCCTCCGCTTGATGGGGGGAGGCGACGAAGAAGAGGAGGTGGACATCTGGGCCGAAGGCATCTTGGGCGCCTGGCACTCTGTACTACGTCGTCACACAGAATTGTCAGTGCCACTTCGATGTCACTTCAACTTCATTAAAGGGATTTTTAAGTAATTAATTGTAGCTGAGATTTTCCATATTACTGTATCTCGAAAATTTTTGCTCCGCTTGAAATAAAAATCGTCGTAACAAAAACCAGGGAGTCTGCTCCAGTTTGGATTTTCTCTCGGATGCTCATTCCGTTCCCTTCAGCTCTTTTTTTCGAGGGAGAGACAGTTTCAAGGTGCGGGAGTGCGGAGACGACGACTCACACCCACTGCATGCAGAGAAGAAGCATTTGAGGTCATGGAGGGAGGGAGGGGGAAGAGAAGGAAAAAAAAAAAGAAAGAGGAGGAGGGTAGAAAGCTTGCGTACCTATACTCACACGCACGCATGCATGCATGCGAAGAAAAAGAGCTCCTATGAACAGGGTCATCTGTTTCAACGACGCGGCTGGATTCTGACGACAAAGCTAGAGGAAGAAGGACTACATAGTTACAATCAAGACTTTTTTTTAAAGCCCATTCGAAATCTGTGAGGAGCGCCCTCCGCATCGGCCTTTTCCCAAAACGAAATTTTGACAAATCTATCTCGGTTCAAATTTGGCGGAACGGAGACACTCCTTCCTCCCAACTTCCTCCTCCGCCCCCTCCCCACGCCTCCTTCGTTTCGCACCCAGTCCGACTTGAAGGGAAAATGACCTCACGACACGAGAATTTGTGCGACCTTGATGTGGCTTTGCACTCTACAAAGGCTGTGTACCTGGGTAAACTGTTTCTTTGTCTGCTTATTAAGGCTTTCCTTGAGACACTACCCACAAAAGGTGGGGGAAGGGCAAGAGCTTTTTTAGGAGAGCAGGAGGAGGAGGGCGTGGCTAGATTGCATTCCCGGGAAAGTCGACTTCTTGCCTTGGAAATTTTTCGTCCATCCATCGCCCTGGCTTTGCATTAAGTCCTTCCCATGTGCTGTGTGCCGTGTTGGAAAGTTCACCCTAATTTTTGCAACCTGATCCCGCAAAAGTAGCTCCTGTTACTTTGCATACTACACTTAGGGAATATCTTAAAAATGGAGTTTAAAAGAAGGACCGAATGAAAAAAAGATGAGAAATCAGCTAAAAGGGAGAGCTGACCAATCTCATTAATCAGACTACCCGGCTGAAAGATGTGAAAGAGGAGGAGAGGCGGCGAAGTCGCACACTGCGATGATGGGCAAAGAAAGAATGAGACCGGCGACGACGGCGGCGGCGGCGGCGGGAGCTTTGTCCCTGCTACCCTCCCCTCTCTATCCAGGCCTGGCAATGACCTCATCTCCCGTTTGCTGTGAGGGGAGAGGTCGAGGGAGGGACGAAGGGACGAGGAGGAGGAGGCACTGAGTGAGTTATGGAGACAGCGTTGGGAGAAAAAGAGTGTGGGAGGGGAAGGGGGAGGAGTGAGAAAGGAGGCGGAGGAAGCTCAAAAGCTCATTCTAGCGGGTAGGTAGAGTGGGGGCGGGGGGGGGGTCTCCTTATGAGAAGAGAGCTTGTTTTATGTCACAGAGGAGGCGGGAGAAAGGGGAGAAGACTGCATAGCATAACAAGTTGACGTTAGAAAGTCTGGAAGGAAAAATTTTGTGCAAAGGTCGAACCTTACCTACTATGAATCTCTGATGAGATGTTTTTGAGGTAGTACTACTGATGAGATGATGCGAAGATCAATATAACCTATAATGTCTTTTACTCTCCCTAATGTTGAAATTTGCCCACCCGCCTAACCTACATGTATTTCTTGTACTCTCCCTAATGGCGTGACCAATGTCCAGAAAAGGGAGGAAGGTGTGAATATTATAGCCAGGTGTGGTGGGTGATGAAAAAAATATATGTTGGGCGGCTGCAGGATTTTTGCCATTAGGGAGATAGGGCAAGATAAGTCGATGTTGCGTGAATCAAGTACTTCTGTTTTCCGAGATAATTTCTTTTTTAAATATCCAATCCGTCATCTGCCTCGTCGACTCCCGTCGACAAGGGACACTTGTCCACCCCAATGGAGGGGAGATGCTTAAGCACTACGTAAATCAAGAAGCTGCTGGGCATGGAGCGGGAGGAGACAGCCGAGCTGAGCGTCTGGACCACTAGCTACCACCTTCTCTGACGCAAGTAGGCCCCGATAGAACACAGCTCAGAACTGGACAGGTGGACCTGGCATCACCTCCGAAGATATAGGCACTAGATCGACATCAGCACCTGCTCACTCGACGAGATGCACAGGAAAAACCTGAGATCCTTTCCTAGTACATGCTAAACTTTGCTCTGCTACTGTAGGGAATAAGACAGCAAGCAGCAAACGGCTCAGGTTAAGGGGTAGGCAAGAAGAGGGGGGGGTCACATTTAACGGGGTCGTAAAATACAGTAGTTCCTATACTATAGTGGTACATACGTAGAGTCTCTTAAGTGCAATAACACCTCGCAAGCTTCCAGTACTATAAAGGGGAGACTGTTTTCATTTTCTCGTGCAGGCCCCCCCCCCGTAGAAATCGTACCTGTCTATGTTATTGAATTTCACGTCCGTTCACCACAGCAGCATAGCGCACACCACTACCTGCGAGACCGACAGCGAGAGCAAGAAAAAAAATGTACGTACGCGTACAGTACGCAGGAAGTGAGGTTCGTGCAAATAATTGGTCAGAAGCAGCGCGCGAAATGCACACCCAACCATCTTTCTCCCACCTTAAAATGTGTCTCTTTTTTTGGGGGGGGGGGAGGGGGGAGCTACCGCGGGGGCCGGCCCTAGGCCAAGAGGAAGTGAGTGTTGTCGTCGACCTTGCATGTGTGTGTGTGTGTGTGTGTGCGTGTCCATGGGCGCACGCAGCAAAGCACACGCACACAGAGAAAGGACAAGAAGAGTCCCAACAACCATCTGAGCCAAACTGCGGGAGCTAGTACGTAGTAGGGAAAGAGGAGAAGAGACATTAAAGTGCCAAAGTGCACTACTACAAAAATGAAAACTATTTTTTTGCGTAATATACGATTTTTAGGCGTCGCCACGTATCGATTGATTCGACGTCCTCTCGACTTTTTCTATGAGTGGCTTTGACTTGCTCCGTCCGTCCTCCGCCTGCGCTCGTGAGAGGGGGAGAGGGAGAGGGTGAAGAAGGAAGAAAAGGTGGAAGAGAGCGGAGGGCACATACGGGGGAGGTGGAGGAGGAGAGAGGGAAGGGGGGAGGGGGGAGGACCCAGGCCACGGTTCGCGGTCGTATACACACACGTACGCGCATGAAGTCAGTCGGGACTTCACTCGGGTCGGGCGGGAGGAGACCCACTAGAGTAGATTCGCGACAGGTGAAGGGAGGAGGGAGGGCAGGAGAAAGAGAGAGAGAGTGAGAGAGAAATGGAAGGATTTGGCGAGTGAGAGAAGGGAAGCAAAGAGCGGAAGCAAGTCTTTTTGGCGTGGAGGCAAGATGGCCTCGCTGGCTACGGCGGCGTCCTCGGCCAAGTCGAGGGCGGAGGAGAGAAAGCCGGAGGAGAAGTGCATCTGCCAGATTTGCACTTGCGGGTGAGTAATATGCAACGCTCCGCACCCCCCATCCTCCCCTCCTTCCTGTTAAAGAATTGTAGGGCAGCAGGTGGCCATGCAGAGAGAGAGAGAGAGAGAGAGAGAGAGAGAGAGAGAGAGAGGACGGAGAAGGAGAACCATGAGGTCATCTCAGAATTTCGGTCTCTGTTTGTCCATCTCCCGACATGATACGTCATTACTGTGCAGTGTGCATCCATTTGGCATGGGGGAGGAAGACGTTTATATGAGCGTGTATAGAATCTATTTGCTATCAGCCATCATCCACAAGCAAGCAAGTTTTTCGATAGTTCCAAGCAACTGCCAGTGTTTTCAAAGAAAAAAAATCGTTAGGTATGGCATCCCCACCAAGAGCGCCACTTGGTACTATATTCCATAATAAGTGAGATAAAGGATAGTTTGCGCCTCCCAGTGAGATGTCAAGGTTGTCTTCCGTCCCCCCGCAAATGTAGGAGTGGGAAAGCGACTGTCGTCATTAATAATTAAGAAAGAGTTCTTCGGATTCTTTCGTCCAGGTGTGTGCTTGGCTCGTGTGCGCTGCCTTCCCCCCCCCCCTTCCCCCCCTTCCCCCTCCTACCTTCCCTCTCCTTGTTCTCCGACACGAACCGACGCGCATGACTCATGGCTCGGTTGGTTGGGTCGGGTTGTGTGGCTTTGCTGCTGCTGCTGCTGCCGCCTGCCGTCTGGATGGTAGTAGTGGCACAATGTATGCAAGTCTGTCTTCCTCCTCCCTCTATACTGTAGTATGGGGAGGAACGACGGAGGAAGACTGAGTGGGAGGTGACGTCATTTTCCTTCTGCTTCTTCAATGCTCTGCCGATTGCTACCCTCCCTTTCAATCTCTGCAGCATTTGAAGTTCCTCCTCTCCTTTCATGGTGGCTACTTAAGGCATAATGGATGAGCTCCGCTAAGAGACCTTTCCCTTCCTACTGTTGTTGGCACTGTGTACTACTACTAGGTATATACCTAGGCAGTAGCATCTCTCTCTCCTCGCGCGCGCGAGAGAAATCGAAGTCGCCTCTCTGCAAGGCGGCATTCCGCGGGCGGAAAAATGGGAAGAGGAACTCTTTCACTTTGATCCCTCGATCAGAAGGAAGAACGTTCATATACACTTCCGATCTGTTGGATTTCCACGTCGGCATTAAGAATTTAATTGCAAATCCATCATTTGTAGTACAACTTCAATTATTTGTACTGTACAACTGTGCGTCTTTCCCCACCCTCAGCCGCCATCGCTGCAAGCACTCCGGTTCCGTCGACACCATCAACTCCCTCAGGCACCAGGAGTCCTCCGCCTCCTCCTCCTTCTCCCCTCTGCTGACCAAGAGGAGCAGCGGGTACTTGAGCGAGAGCAGGAAGGTCTCACAGGATGTCACGAAAATCAGGTGTGTCTTTCCTTCCGGCGAGCAGCACGTCTCCGACTTAATTTTAGCACTTGTTTTTATTAATTTACATAGTAGTATACTAGTTTTGGTATCTCCAACTTTTTTGCTGCTGTACCTCCAAAAGGAAATATGCTGAGATGGCACATCTTCGACTTGGTAGTGTAGTTTCTTAAATTTCGGAGACGTGCTGTTCCCCCTTTCCTTCAAACCTTATGGATGTACCGGTACATACTAATTGTGTACAGTAGTACGTGCAGTTGATCAAATTTTGGCAAAAAAGTCCTTCATGAGGAAAAAGCTGCATAATTTGTCAATTTGTCTTAACTGATCAACTTTAATACTTCGTAGTACAGTACTAGGTCACAAAATGTCCATAGCTAAACATCTTGCCATAACTAAAATAAGTTTGCCCGAATATCGACAGCAAGAAGCTATTGCTTGTACTAATACTAGTCATATACTAAGAGTAGCACTAACTGCTGTATGTGTATAGTAAACGAAAATTTGTCCGCAGGGAATCGAGCTCCCTGAGCTCCCTGCTGAGGAAGGCCTCTTCCTCCTCGGCCGCCGGGATGGCGTCGTCTACGACGGTGACGGGAATGGTGTCCGGGGAGGGCGCGGGGGCGTCGGCCATGGACGGGGCTTCGGGGATGCACCACCGGTTCGCCAGCGGGGTCGTCCACCCCAAGCAGATCGACGACACCAAGTTGGTGGACATGAAGGGCGGCAGCGGCGGCGGCGGCGGAGGCGGCGAAGAGGTCTCCTCCGCGCGCAGGATGAGCAGGGAAGACATGTTCGCCGGCAAGCAGGTGTCCTCCTCTTCCAGGAGCGCCTCCGCCACCGCGTCCTACACCTTGGAGAGGGCGCAGAGGTAAGGCGTCTTTTGCAAATAATCTACATACAGTGCCTGTACCTGGATAGGACACATTCAATTAAAGAGGGCTTTTGCACAAAAAACTTGTGTCTTTTTAGTAGTAAGCACTGATAAGGCTTTATGTGTGTAGTACACAGTAAATCTTGATGGCGCAACCATGCGTTGCCAAAAATTCACAACAGGTGTTACAGTGGGAATGAGTCATTATTAGCAATTTTTTCTGCTTAGGCAATTTTGGGCAAATTTTAACAAACTTTATTTTTTTGCAAATTTTGCGCATGTAAAAAATACGCATTGTGACTATTTAAACATATTTGGTAAATTTTCACGCATTTATTGATTTTGAAGAAGGGAAAATGATCTCCCAGATTTTTAAGGAGATTGAGTCCAGTAAGCAGTCTCCAGGGAGAGGGGGACTCCAAACTTGGCTTCAGGGGGAGGTGGTATAAATCTTCTTTAACCCTCCTCAAAATAACTACGTACAGTCGAAACTCGATTTTACGTATTTTTCCGTCAGCGGGGGAAAATACGTAAAATCGGGTCATACGTAAAATCGAATCTGGCAA
>JAAUYM010078660.1_pt1 | contig 21434 bp, 18 predicted proteins | sample 7278001 | NCBI WGS metagenome assembly JAAUYM01 (sample SAMN14350224, study PRJNA611818) | marine sediment metagenome | isolation source: surface marine sediment (1.8m) | place: French Polynesia: Moorea | collected 2018-08
ATGCACTACTACTGTATGTTCTCACAGAGCCCTTAATTAGTATGCTTTGCTTTGAGCACAGAGCAACAAAAGGGCTTAAAAAATTCTTTGGACGGGTTTTAAATGGGTCGGTGTCGATGGTACAAGGAAAGGAGGTAAGAGAAGTGAGTGGATGGGTGGAGTGCCTTATCATGACATTTCTTCGTCGAAGTAATTCCCGCCATGAGCCCCATAGTCACCAGCTGGGCCTCCTCCACCTCCTCCCTGTGGTGGGAAGTGGCCCCCTTCACCCATCACTTCAAAGAAGTCAGGGCCACCTTGGTCCACAGGAGGGGGGAATCCTTGCTGCTGTTGCTGTTGGTTGGGGTGTCCTAAGGGACCACCAAATGGAGGACCAGAAGGAGGAGGATGGCCCTGCTGCATTGAAGGAAGAGGGCCAGAGGCTGGGGAAGACTCCTGATAGAGAACCATGTTTGGCCTGTTGCCCTGAAACCCTGTGGAGCAATCATATATATTTATTTGGAGGAGCTGCTTATTGGCGAAAGTTGCTAGCACTGCCGATTTTTTTTCTCTCAACTTTGGTCTCTGATCTTGCATTTTGGCGAAAATGGGTATTATTCCAGTAGTGACAACTAAAATGTAGCATATGTGTAATGTAAATGACCTTGATTTATGGGCATGGAGCCCTGGAAGCGCCCCTGCATAGGAGGCAATGGATGCTGCTGCTGTTGCTGGAACGTGGATGGATGACGTTGTGGTGGAGGTGGAGGAGGCCTTCGCTGAATAGGCTGCTGAGAAAATGACGGCCCAGACGGAGAAGGTGCTGGTTTCATTTGGTGCTGCTGCTGCTGCTGCTGGTAAAGGAATTCCCTCTGTGGCAGGGGCTGAGCGTTGTCCAGGTTGTCAATCACGCGAGTAGCATTGTAAGCTATATTAGTGAAACAAAAAAAATTTGATTAATAAACTGTACTGTACATATATGGTTACAAAATGTCAAGATACTTACCAATTTTCTCATTCCTTGAGTTGCTGAGATCCCTAATTACTTTGATGCACTCCTCGCTGGACTTAACAAAGTTGGCACAGGTTGGATCCGAGGTGAGTTCGTTCACAATAGCGACAGCGTGAAGCTTGAGGGACTCGCTTGGATGGCTGTGAGGTACAAGACACAATTAATGCTATGTACATACGTACTAGTTTGAGAACATCAAATTATGTATATTAGATGAGTATTAGATCCTTACCTCATGAATTTGGCCAGGGTGTGCATGACAGTAGCGGTGTCCTCGCTGTCCTTAGCCATGTTGTAAAGCACGTCCATGCAAGTCTTGGCTGCAAACTCTGGGTTGTTATTTCCACTGCCATTGCTCCCACCAGCATTCATGAATGATGCAATGTGGTACAGGAACTGTACAAGAGCCTCAACAAATCCCTCTGCCCTCAGGTGATGGCGGTTTCTTGGAGACTTCTCTGACAGTGTCTTGAACAGCAGCAGTATCTTCCTGACCGACTCCCAGTGTGGTGTCACATGAGGCCCATTGGACTTCATAAACCCGCCTCCAGGTGCGATAATCTTGTCTGGGGAGTCTGTGTGCAGGTGGGACTCTGCAGCCTCATGCACTGGGCAATCCCGTGGCTGCCGCCCATGTGGCTCCTTGCGGGTCAGGCAGTGCAGGAGGTTCAGCTGCTGGGTAATATTGGAGTATCGGTCTGAAGGACTCTTGTAGAGCAAGAACACCTCCTGGGCTCTCTCGGCCTTGAAAAGAAGAGCAAGGAATGCTGGTCAGAAAAGCTTGTAAATATACTGTTTCCTCTTCTTCTTTGCACCTGTTGGTGTCCCCAGATAATGTTCTTGAGTGCGTCGATGACGTCACCTAAAAGGTATCCTGCTTTGATGGCTGTGTAGCCAACAGTGATGGTTCCCCAAAGTTGCAAGATGTTGCTCAGACGCTCAATGCCATTGTGCTCACAAGCCTGAAAAAAAAGAACGGACACTTAAAAAACCTGCTTAAAGCAGATCCCCACATTGACATATTCTATTCATGCCTTTATCTTAGATGGGTTGTTGTTGCAGGTGAAATTGCGTAGGATTCCCACCACGGCGTCAAACACCTCACGATGGGAGTGATTGAGGAGGCCCACAAGCACTGGGATAAGGTTCAGGACCTGTTCCTGGATTCGTGTGTCATCTTTCGCCTAGCGAGAAGGTAAAAAGACATGAAGAGATAGGAGTACATACATTTTAAAGCAACAAATAAAACATAGGTGTTAAAAAATGTGTGGCATGTACCAAGAGACTTGTGGTGTCAGAGAGGTTTCTAACCGTCCATACGCACTCCAGAACGATAACTGCCTTTGGGTGGCTCAGGTAAGGTGCCAAGACCCCGAGAATGCCGCCTCTGATCATCTCCTGCTTGTTCTCATTGCAGGTGGAGAGCACTGTTGGTAAGGAGAATTTTAACTGCACTTGGGACGAAATTTCGTATTGTTATTGCCCGACGGGACTTTTAAACTTACGAGCGTAACAAATTCACCTTTAAAATTGTGACATTTAGGTGGTATTCTAATAACATGTTCCATTACATGTTTAAAGCTGAATTCACCTTTAAAATTGCGACATTTACGTGGTATTATAATAGCATGTTCCATTACATGTTTAAAGCTGAATTTGTTACTCTCGTAAGTTTAAAAGTCCCGTCGGGTGATTGTCAGCACGGAATTAAACTCCACCTTTAAGCAGCCTGAGGACACGATAGTGAAGCTTCTTGTCGGTCGGGGACGCTCCAAGCAGGTCCATCAACAGTTGCGCAATTCCTTCGGTCATCAGGGCCTTCTTGGAGGAATCATGCTGAAAGGCCAGGTGGCGGAGGCTGTCCACCGCGATGAGGATCATGGGTATGTTCTGCTCATTGTATGCACGGATGAGGATCTTGGCAAATGAAGGGACTCCACCATTCTCCCGAACGACACGGGTGGCATCCTGCCTGATTTTGACAAGGTCCTTCAGGTCCTTGACTCCCCTGTCCCTGAACTTCTCCTCATCGCCATCATTGAGGAACGTGTGGAGGGTGGAGCAGGCATAGTTGATGAGCCTGTCAGTGGTGGAGGAGAGGAGGAAGGTGAAAGCCTTAACCGCGTCACTGTGGACAATGGCCGAGCGCATGGCGACATGGGACTTGTACTTCATGGAGCTCAGCATGATGGTCATGTCGTACAGAGTCTTGCTTGCACTCCCTGCACGGAAGAACATTCTCTCCATCTCCTCCTGTAAAAGAACACTCAATGACTCCTAATGCTGTAGTACAGAAATGTCTAGACAATCAGTTACCGTTTGCTGTTGATTCTCTGGAGAGAGAATGAAGGCAGTGGCCTTGTGCAGCTCTGCAGAGACGCACTTGGCCAGCTCATCTCGTGTCTCATGTGCAGCGAGGGCGTCCTTGAACTTCTGTGCCCTGAAGAAAGTGGCTATGTTCTTCAGGCACTGGTCGACCACGATTGGGTCATCATCCTTGATCGTCTTCAGGAGCTCCGGAAGGGATTGGTCTGGATCGAAGGTGGACACCGACTGCGAAGAGGCCACTGAGCTCATCTCTGGAGGGGAAAAAATCAGGTGTAAAAAGCCTAGGAAAAAATGTTTATTCTTCATCTCTTACCGCTGTGGGGAAGAGCGTCGAGGTCAAAAATGGATGAGCCGGTGATGGAGCCGCCTCTGCCGATGTAGTTCCCCTCGCTGTCCATCTCATCGTGGCCGCTGGCAGAGGGAGGATTCGTATTGGAGGCAGAGATGAAGCCTGAATCCACACACAAGAAAAAAAATAAACATCAGACTCGTGTCAAAACTTAACCGATGCCACACCCACTCACCGGACTCCGAGGCCCGTGGGTCCGCCATGTAGTTGCTCTGCTGCCACATGTGCGCCCTCTCCTGACCCGCGGAGAAAGACGGGTCCGGCTCCATGGGCTGCTGGGACCTGCAGACAAAGCAAATTAAGACGTGTACCAGGGTGGCCAGGTCGTAGCAAGCTGAAATAACACACCCAACCCTAAAAATAGCCTCACCAGAGGCCCAACAGCAAACTATCGTAGTGCAAGTTTACTATACCTCGAACAACGCTGAAAAAGTTGGGCAAAAATGCATTTTTGCTAACAATTGGTTTTAGTCCATAAGACCAAAAAAGCTTATACTGTAGATGGGTACAAAGTAGGTCATCTGGAAACCCTGTGATCTCTACCTAGAAATATACTACGTAGATAACTACTCGTGCAGTAGAATTTCGATGTAAGTACATAGTAAAAAAAGTGAAGATTGTTCTGATGACCAGATATGAAAATCTTTCCAGCTAAAGGAACGGCTTGGGTAAGAACCCTTACCAATCTTCCTGAGGAGAAAAGGGTCCCATGCTGTTGGGATCGTGTTGCGGCTGCTGCTGCTGCTGCTGCTGTTGCTGGTCCATGCTGTCGGCGATGAAGGAATCGGCGATGACAACACTCAAGTTGTCCTGGTGCTGCTGCCCCGTGTCCGACTTGTCCTCCTCCCCGCCGAGAAAGATGCTGGAGGAGAGGGGCGAGTTGGGGTCCTGCTGCTGGTGGTCCAGCAGGAGGAGGCTGTCCGCGGCGGCGGCGGTGGACGCGCACGGGTCCCCACAGTCGTCCACAATGCCGGGAGGCGCCACCAGGTGCTGACGGCGCTCCTCTTCCTCCGGGAGAAGCGGCTCTACCGGGTGGCGGTGGTGCTGGTGGTGGTGCTGCTGCTGTTGCTGCTGCTGCTGCTGCCGCTGGTGTTCTGCGTAGCTCATGCCTGCGGGTTTGGAAGGAGGGAGGACTTATTATGCCCAAAGCGACGTCGCGTTGTTGTACTTCACACCAGGAGCACCTCAGACACAAAGAAAGAGATACTATAGTATATGACAATTCCTCCTGCGTCCGAGAGAGAGAGTCTCTCCTTTCGAATCCCGATATTTTTAGATAACGAGATTCATAGCCCCGCGCGCCCTTCTTCTTCCTACTCCTACTCCTCCTCCCTCACTCCCTCCCTCCCGGATTCTGCACAATGTTTATCCTCCCCTTCCCCTCTCCTACTAGTACTTCAGCCCTGGCCCAGGGTGTACATAGTTAGGAGAAATAGCAGAAGCAGTTGGGTCTGCCGAAGATGGAAAAAAAACCGACGCTTCTGCTGACTGCCCTGACTGTGAGATAAGGGAAGAAGAGCAAGAAAGAAGACTTAAAGTGCAAGCTCGGCTTCGTTATAGCAAAAGACTGCCTGAAGAAGCAGGAGGAGGAGGAGGAGGAGGAGGAGAAGAAGGAGAAGGAGAAGGAGAAGGAGAAGGAGAAGGAGAAGGAGAAGGAGAAGGAGGAGGAGGAGGAGGAGGAGGAGGAGGCAGGCTGTCTCTTCCGATCTGACCTGCGTGGTCAGCAGTCATGCTTGATAGGTGCACCATGTGCAACGTACTAGGATCGGAATCGGAGAGATCACAATACTTGCACAGGAGCATTCATGATGATGGGCAAACACATTTCTCTTTTTTGTTCTTGCCGATTTTGATGACTAATTTCTTTCTGGATGGGGATGGCATTTCCAGTGCAAGGGGCTTCTTTTACGGTGTTATTTGCTGTACATACGGTAGTGTACACAGGTGCAATCCACCTCACCCCCACCCCAACCCCAACCCTTCCAAAAAAATTAACTTTGAGGTTTAAGTTTACCCTCTTCCGACTGGAAATACTCTTCGCACTCTACAAGGGAGGCGTGGGTGAAGTTGATCAACTTCATCCTGCCGCCCATTCCCTTGGCACCGTCGACGCCGCCGCATTCGCCGCCGCCGCCGCCGCTGCCTCCGATGTCGCTGACGACCAAGTCAACGACAAGGTCGACGACGGAGTCGCAGTCGGACATTTTGTTTTTCAGTCGATGCTTCTCCAAATACTGTTTTTATTTCGGGTCAAAGTGTGATGTTTCTCCACAACATTTCAAACTGTATTTTCCACGTCTTTGTGCACAAGGGGAGAAAAATAGAAAAAAAGAGTCATAAATCAGATTCAGAGACCAAAGGGGTTTCTTGCTGTTCTTTCTTGCATGTCGCAAGAACAGATGAAAGTTGCACGTAAAGAGAGTTTCAACACACAATTTTTTTAATGCAATTCAAATTGACAGTAGAATTGTTTGATTTTATTGCCTGAATATATAATTAATTACATTGGCTACTATAGCTGGAGACAAGTTGTTCACCCCTGATTTCTTAGTCTTTTGCGGCACACACTAGTAATTTAATATCATTTACTTCTGACAACTCAGTTGTCACAAGTAAACCGGTTGGAAAAGAAGAATTTAGAAAAATTATGAATATGTTGGAATGTGTCGTCCAAAGTTTGCAAAATTAAAATGTGGAGCAAGAGCAACACTCTATTCTATTATTCCCTCTCCTCAATTTTGCTTTCTACTTACTTTCTGTCATGAGAATGGCAAATACGTACATACTACCAGTGTTGGGAACTTACTCGACCAGACATACCCTTTATCTCGTCTTGAATACAAATCTGGCATATTTAAAATAATTTGTTAAACATTTCACAATAACTTTGCCTTTTCTTCTCTAACACACGAGACATGCAACTGCCATTGATGTGGGAGTAAAAAAAGCAAAGTTGACATGTGTGGCTTGCAAAGTAGCCTTGTAAACTTGGGTTCTGATACATAGCTTAAGGTCAAAACGGCAACGAATTAACAGTGCCGGCTGTCTGGTTGGGTAGACGTTTCAGTTTAGCTTCCTTAGGAAAGTTTAGCTATAGTTTCAAACATAGCGCCGTTGCATATGCAGTACTGGTCTGCAGCAGATACCTACCTACAACTTTTGGCAAAGTAATCGGCACGGAAATACCTGCAATTAGTTTTGAATCTAGTAGATACTACAGTACTATAGTACTCACACTTATTCCACGCTGTTGAGCCGTATCTCTCCTCTTGCTGGCCTCTCCAAAAGAGAGGCAGATCTCCAACATCCAGCTCAGTCAGCAATCTCCGCCAACCAGCAGCAGCGAATGATGGCGCCGCCGGTCAAATCGCCACTGAAGAACGGAGGAGGAGGAGAGAGGGGGAAGGGAAGAAGACGAACAACAACAGCGAAAACATCTCTTCGTTTCATCCGTTGGACTCTCTTTTCTTTTCTTCCTCTTCCTTCTGTCCGCTAGAAGACGCAGGAGGGAGAAGAAGAGGAGGAGGAGGAGGAGGAGGAGGAGGAGGCATCACTGCAGTCTGCAGTCTGTACTAGAGTGCTATACACAGACGCTGCTGCCATCACCTCTGCTGGAGAGTCTGGAGAAAAGAGGAGAAGGAGGTGAAGAAGCAGCGTTTAAGTTCCTCCCTCTGCCTCTGGCCACCACCACCGTTTTCTAGGTAGTGTAAACCTCCATCCACCTCTGCCCTGCTGCTCTCTCTTGCCCTCTTCGAGCAGCTCCGACGACGCCCCCTCCTTTCCAATTCGTGGGGGGGGGAGAAGAGAACATGAGGAAAAAAAATATGTCAACTCTTTTTTTCTTTCTCTTGCGCACAACTTAGACTTGTTACAAGTGGCATAATCGCGGTGGTGAATAGGGTGGTACTGCGGTAACACTTTAATGCCCGACCAATAATGGCGACCTCAGCAATATCTCAGAGGTATTGCTGAGATATTTCAAGCAAAAATTGGCACTCTAGTCTCAATTATGCCTTATCCCTACCTCAGTGTAGTATTACCTTACCATGGACCTGGACAGATACCTCGTTGATACCTTGGCAACATTCCCATCATGTGTGCAACTAGTACTGTAGATATAAGGTATTTTTTCATTTAAGGTGTCAGGTAAGCATATTTTTTAGTTAAAATGTTTGCTTTTAGTTATCCACAGTCTGCTTTGCATTTCTATTAAAATATCTTCCAGTTGACTTAAAGTACCACCAATTTCCATCAAAAATGCAGCACAGCCCAAATTGCGAAACAAGAATTTGTTGATGTTGATGGGATAGGTGGTCCAGTGGATAAAACAAGAATTTATTTTACTTGGGGAATCGAACCCCGGACCCATGGCAATTGACCCAATCGCCTAGTGTCTGAATCTCTTGTCGGGCAGCTTGAGTGAGGCCCTCAATTCTGGAGAGTCATCGTCTCCTACGGAGAAGAACTCTGTAGACAAAGGACTTTTCCCCCCTCCTTCTCCACTTGGTATTCCACGGTGGAGAATGATGCCCGACTGGTCGGCGTCGTTGGCGCGGAGGGCGCCAAACAGCGGTCCTGACCACGGCCAGCTCGGAGATGTTGAGCTTGAAGGGATGGAGGTGGGGGGGGGGATGCCGGCGAAGCGCGGGACAATGTCTCTATGCAATGCAATATGTACACAGATTTATTCACGTATATTTTTTGGGAAATCTCAGTCAGTTCAAGATTTGTCAAAATGTCAGTATCCTATCATAACATGCGTTTTCACACAGGAGTTGCTGCGGTGCCAGGGACAAGAGAATACATGCAAGACCGATTCAGCATCAGGCTGAGTGATGGTACGAAGAAAGACATCGACTTTCTTGGCGTTTTCGACGGGCATGGGCCAAACGGTGGCAAGATAGCTGAACACATCTCAAAGGAGCTTCCCCGACTGGTAATGGAGAAGCTGAATGCCAGCCAAGGAAGACTGGACTTCAGGGAGGTGATCAGGCAGAGCCACGTTGAGCTTGACAGGAAAATGAAGTTTCTACCTTTCGTCATTCACGAGGAGGGACTGACTGGCGGATCCACTGCGGCGTCTCTCTGGGTGAAGGACAACACTCTGTACGCCGCCAACGTTGGGGACTCTCGAATCATCATTTGCGTCAACGGCAAAAAGATCAACCTGACCGAGGACCACAGGCCTACCTCGCAAGCTGAATTCAGTAGGATCAGCAGGTCCGGAGGCTACGTCCGGTTCCAGAGGGTGGGCAGCGTCCTCGCGGTGTCCAGGGCCTTCGGAAACTACGAGTTCAAGAGCGACTCCCTGTCCGCAGAGGAGCAGACGGTGTCCGTCGTGCCGACCGTGCACACCATGCCCCTCCCGGAGAGGTTCGACTTCATCCTCCTGGCGACGGACGGGCTGTTCGACTACCTGAGCGACAAGGCCGTCGTCAGGTACGTCAGCAGGAAGCGCAAGAGGGGAGTCTCCCTGGAGAAGATCTGTTCCAAGATCCTCCGCGACCTGGAGACCACACAGACGTGCTTCGGACAGTGTCCCCGCGAGCTGGACAACATCACCATCATCTTGGCCATTCAACACAGGGGTGAGAAGTGCAGGGACTGCTAGCATAATGTTCGTCCTCCTCCTCCTCCTCCTCTGTCGTGGTGATCCTGGCCTAATATAGTACAGTACCACCTTGGGAAATAACGAGGCCATCTTATACTACTACGGTTGGTGTAAATGTGGTATACATGTATATATGACGAAAGACACAGGTTTCACCTTCTCAACATTGCACGGGTATAAAGGTCTCTTTGATTCGAATCAGAGAGATCCAGAGGAGCAAAATATCACTTGAGGTAGAAACCAGACAGTCAAATCTAAAGACGTGAGGAACACGTGCTACGAGGAATTGCTGCTACGTCCGTGGCCTTCCCAGTGCCTCCCCCTGAGCCGCGAGGACGACGTCGTCGGGAGAAGGCACGTCGAAGCGGAAGGGAGCGATCCCGTGGGGAGGACGGACCGACGCGGAGGCGGAAGCGGAGGCAGGCGGACGAAGCTTCGCCCTGAGCGGGTATCCGTCCTCCTCCCTCCACCTCCGGCAGACCACCCTGCCGAAGGACGAAGCGGAGGCGCAGGTGCAGGCGCAGGCGCCGCTCTTCACGTCGTCGACGACGCCGGCCAGCCGGGGCAGGAGGTCGCGGAAGAAGTCGAACTCTGCCCTCTCCACCTGATTGTCTTGCCAGTCGTCCTCGCGCGGCCGGCGTCGCCGACCACTGGCGGTAGGACCTCCCGCGGACAGGTTCCTCCTCTTCTCCTCCTCCTCCTCCTCTGCCAGGTTGAGCGCCCGCATCAGGTCGATCGGGGCGGAGGACTCCTCCCCGATTTCCACTCTTGCTTCTCCGAAGACGTCCGGGATGATGAACTCCTGCATGCCGCCCTTCTTGGCGCCCTCCGACTCCGACGTGGCCGCTGGGCCGAAGACGGGGGGAATGTGAAACTGCGAGGCATCCTCAGAGGGCGACGGGGCCGACCCGAACAGGTCAGGGATTTGGAAGTTGTGTCCTCCTCCTCCGGCTGCCTTGCCTCCCTCCAGGTGATCCTTGGCCAGTGCGCCCAGTGAGAGCGTGGGCACTTCCGCGGCCTTCTTGTCTGCCTTGGCCAGGTCAGACAGTGAAGGGACTCCCGAAGAGGACATCGGTGCGGTCCAGCTAAACTGCAATTTTACCGGTGGTGGTCCTGAAGGTTGAGGTGAAATCTTGCAAGTACTGTATACGTAGTTACTGGCTACTGTATGTAGACTGTGAGGCGAAAATCAGCTGATGCCAGAGAGCTCTAAAGCCCTTGTTTACGTCGAGCGCGTTTTTTTTTAAACAAACTAGCCGGTCAGCACCCGCGTTGTTGGGTATAATAAAAAGAGTCGCAATGTCGATTTCAAACTCAATCACCTCGGTGGTCGGAACTGACCTCATCCGTTCCTACGTCCGTCCCCACTGAAAAAGAACATCCCGCATGCAATTTTTGGGAAGGATTTGTCCAACGGTCTGGCCTGCAACCTATGTACCGTACAACAGAGAAACAGAGGGGAAGAGACGGACAGAGGACATTTGCATTTGTGTAGATTTTGTTTTATAGCTAAAGGACCGTCGACGCTTTGGAAACAACCATTTTAAATAAAGACAATTTGCAACACACAATTAGCTCTGCTGCCGTCCCCCCCTCGTCAACTTTCTACTGACGTTCTCCAGTGTCATTACGTCCAGTCAGGCAGCCGTACCCACCATATTCAGTATCAGCAGCAGTAGCAACAACAACAGTCATTTTATTTCACCGTATTAGGATATGTACATACATAGTAATAATCTTAGAACTGCATGCTCTCCTGAGCATTGGTGTACTACCAGAAATTGCTGGGATCACCACTGGTGGTACGCGCACCAAAGGTTGGGAATCGCTGGTGGATGTCTTCTGTACGTCGTACTTAGTGTTTGCCAGGCAGTATTAGGTATCACCGTCACGTAATCTCGAGATCACTGAGGTATCAACGAGTTAGCATCCAGGCATCTGTCCACCCCTTTCCCCCCATGGTAAGATAAAATGCTGAGGTAGGGATCAGATAATTGGGATTATAGTGACAATTTTACCTCGAAATACCTCAGTATCAGTAATAGCTCAGAGGTATTGCTGAGGTCGCCAATATTGGTCGGGTTTAAACAGATGTGAGAATTAAGCAGTGGTTGGTATTTTCAGCTTAAAATACGTAAAAGAGCCCCCAGCCACCCACCCTAAAAAAGGGATGTTTGCTAGGCAAACTGAGTCGCTAACCCGATACAGGCGGAGGGGTTTTCTCCTTCTAAATCCTGCTATTTTTTGCATTGTCTCACTTCCTCAGCCTGAGGGAGACAGAGAAAGAGTGCATATGTGTGTGTCATATCGATCGCGTTGAGAACGCAGCATCCTCCTCACCGTCTCTCCTCTCGTCAACTATTACTACTACGTACCTATACCACCATCTCCTCTCCTCTCTTGCTCATAGTACATTTCTCTCTGTCTCCGACACACACACACACACATGTGCCCACACAGTGTAGTAGTACGTACGTATGTGTAAGTGGTCCCCCCCCACACACAGGTAAAGGTGATAGAGGAGAAGAGAAAGGAGAAGAGGAGGCTGGGGCGAAGTGGTGTGTGAGAGGCGGAGGAGGAAGAAAGGGAAGAAGGGAGAGAGGAAGCAAAAGGGGGGGGGGGCAGGAGACCAGGGAGGAAGAAGGTTCTGTACGTACGTTCATACGTACGCGTGCTTGTGAGAAGGAGAGTGAGTGAGTGTTCGCTGCCAATTCGTCGTCTGCGCGTCTGCGGATGAAGGACTTCCAAGGAGGTTGGCAGTGGCGGGGGGACCAACGAAAGAAGGAGGCACAACTCACAATTCAAGTCCGAGAAAATTCTGTTGCCAAGCGACACGAGCAAACTGCAGAAGAAAGGCAAAAAGAAGGTCTTTTTTTCTCTCTCGTTGGGAACACCAATAAAGTAATATGATGGGAAGAGAAATAGTGGTGCCTAATTCGGTGGCTGGAGTTGCGCTCGTTGCTCTGGCGCTGCTACCTGACGCGGCACAAGCGTCAAATTTCAGGGACGATGATTTCAAGCTCGGCGGCGGAAAGTATCCAGGTAAGGACTTGTCTTCCCCCCCTACCCCCCAAACAAGATGTGAACAGATGAGATGAAGTAGCAAAGAAAACAAGTAGAAAATATAAAGAAAAGTGTTTATTTATTGCACAACACCCGAAGGACTTTTCCCATATTTTCCCACTTTGCCGCCCGAGGCTATAAGTTCAATGTTTTTTTGCCTCTGGATTTGGAAAAAACAATTTGTTCATCCTCGCCTACTAGAAGAAAAAAGAGGCGATTTATTCGAGGATAAAATGGTGGATCATGGCATCTTTTCGAATACTCTTCTCTCTGCTCGTCTTGTGTTGCAGAGAGCACGGGTCCCACCATCGGCGGAATGCCGGCGTGGGCGCTGGCCATGGTGGCCACCATCGCCGCCTGCATTGTCTTCCTCGTCGCCTTCTGCTGCATCAGGATGCTCATCCGAAAGATGAAGGGCACCAGCCACCGCGGGAGGCGAAACTCCTTCTCCGCCCGGACCCCGAGCCCGGCCGGCGGATCCGGGCCGAGTCCGGGAGGCTTCGGCGACTCCGTCCAGTGCCACCTCTGCCTGGGCAAGGTCGGGCGGAAGAAGTGGGAGAACGGCCTGCACAGGAGGAAGTGCGCGGAAAAGAACCGCGGCGTCCTGGAGCGGCTGCCCATCCCGTACGACGTGTGCTGCGCCAGATGCGGCGCCCTGCTGCGGCAGTGGCCGCGCCGGGGCCCGCCGTTCCGCTGCGGCGGCGGGCGCGGCTGCCCCGCCGCCATGGGCGGGCGGCCGCTGGCGGTGGACAACAACGGGGCCAACAGGTTTGCCTGCTTCGAGTGCGGCTACGACCTGTGCAGGGCCTGCGTGCAGAAGAGGGTTCGCCGAAGGTCGGAGGCGGCCGTGGCCAGGGGAGCTCAGGCGGCCGCACAGGGAAGGAAGAGGACCACCAGGGATCCTGACCTGCTGCAGGTCAGGGAGCCGAGTCTAAGGAGACTCAAGCTGGAATACAGCGATGTCAGGTAACTAGTGTACTGTACATACCTACGTACTGCATGTCAGCACCAACAGTGATACTAAGCTACAAATGATATATCCTAATTGTTAGCCCATAGATTCACGGGTCTCTCTACCTTATCATTATAAAGCTAATTTGATTGTTTCTATCAAAATAATGAGATGAAATTTTGTTTTGTCTCCATGTGCCTGCTGCGTATTGCATCCCTCACTGGCCAGTTCCATCTCGCTGCCTCTTTAAATTCCCACAGCGAGACTTCGCCGGACCACCTCCAGCCGCAATCTCCCCATCAGCCGGACGTGGTGAGCAACGAGTCCTCCTCCTCCCCGCGCATCCTGGTGACCGCGCCCACCAACCAGGACCTATTGGACCAGGTGATGCTGCAGAAGCGCAGGCAGCACCAGGTGGTCGGGGCCGCCGGGGCCGCCGCCGCCGCGTCCAGGGCCTCCACCGTCGTGGCCATGACGCCGTCGCTCATCATGAGGGCCGAGCCGACGACCTCGCCACCGACGGAGCAGGTGTCGCCCTCTCAGGAGCAGCGGCAGGTCTCGGTGTCTGGTGGCAGTTCAAGAACAACTTCGGAGCACCCGTCACTGATGTCCTCAGAGCTTTCGTCGCAGGTACTTAAACAAATTCATGTATACCTACCTGCTACCTAGCAAAACAGACCATCTTTCTCATCAAAGCTAATTTGTTTACCATGAGCTCTTTCTTCTTTCTTGTCCCCTTACGCCAGTTGTCTTCCGCTCCCACGTCTCCGACCCCTATGCTACCAACACCGGATGTGCCCTCCACTAACCAGCAATGAATACTTTTTTTGCATCTACTACAATTTTGTGATAGGCCTTTTTTCTATACTAATATAAGCAGACCTGTAAAGTTACAAGCATTTCGTAATCGTGAAAATAAACGCTATACTGTAGAAAAATAACTCCTTTAATTAATTCGCTTTGTCGGACGTACAGCAGGTCTATTAAAAAACTGAATACTACGTAGTACTACCCCCTAAAAAAAGAGACTTTTTTTGTCAATGTGAAATATTTAATATTTTTAAAGGCTATATTGATATCTATTTTACGCTTTAGAAAGTCGATCATTTTGCCATATCGTGCATATAACAAGGTAGTAGGATGAAGTATTCAGTTTTTAGTGGACATGTTGTAGTACGTAGTAGCATTAAGAAGTCTTTTTTTTTAGACACTTAAGGAGCCTTCGCCCTTTGTAGCACGAGAAGAGCGGTGGCGGTGGAGGCGAAGAGAGTGCCCCAGGAGAAGTTGTACTTCCCTCCGCCGACGGCCCCGTTGCAGAGGTGGTCCCTGCAGAGGCAGAAGATGCCCTCCACCACGCCGGCCCCTGCCACCGCAATGGCAGATTCCGTGCAGCCCTCCTCGAAGGTGGCCAGCACGGACACCCAGGGGCAGCCGCGGAAGCTCACCTCCTGGCGGTACCCGAAGATGTCGGTGGTGCGACCGGTCACCTGCAACCAATGTTGACTCCAAACGTCAAATAGTATCTTGAGCATGGAGGCAAATTTGGCGTTAGAGCAGCAGCGTTTTCTTGCTTTATACCGCAACATCTATGAGCTTATTTCCAGGGAGTGGGACTAACGAATTTTTTTCTAGGTGAATATGAGGGAGTAATCTTTCTTGGAACAACGACAACTAGGGAGGCAAACAAGTTTGAGGTCAGATTCTGAAAAAAAAACCCCACCGATGTTTGTTCCCTACCTTCATGCAATACCTGTCGAAGTAGCAGTCTGCCTCGAAGTGGTAGAGGCTGCCGGCGAAGTACTCGAACTCGTTGCAGGGCGCGCACGAGTAGCAGCGCAAGTTGCAGGACACCTCGCCGCACGAGAGCAGGAGCAGGAAGAGAGGGAGGAGGAGAAGAGGCGGCACCCGCAGTAGTGGGACCTGCGGCAGGTGCCGCCGCCGCCACCTGGTCCCCATCGACCTGGCCTTCTTCCTATTATTTTTTTTTTTTTTGCGTCTCTTCTTCCTCCTCCTCCTTCTCCCTTCCCCCAATAACTGTTTGAGAGAGCGCGTCGATCCCCCGCTCGGAATTTCAGTCCAGTCATTATTTGGCCGGAAGTCACCGCTGGAGGAAGAGGGGGAAAAATACAGAGTGCATTGTGTAATGCCAGGTAAGTTGTGCTATTAAAATATTGCCCATATCAATAATACCATCCTGCCCTTAGCATCTGATTTACCCGGCTTTTCTATCGTGCTGTGTATGTACATAGGTACGTACAGGTGACTGTCGAGTTGCACAATGGACTTATCCATGTTATTTTTTTCTTTTCTTTAATCGCGTTCTTACTCACTTCCTGACCCTCCTTTTCCTCAGCAAATGTGGGTCAATGACATAACGAGAAGCACCGGAACTCCAGACGGATTTTCGGCTTTAATATCGCATGCGGAGATCAAGAGAAATTTTGCTGTTTGTCACTCCAGACGTGAACAGGTGAAGTTATTCGAAAATAAAATTCGTGTAACTGCCACCCCCCCTCCTCCTCCTCCTCCTCAATCCAGATGGTGGGAGAGAGTACTGCTATATGATTAAAAAAGCAACCGGCATGTACATAGAACTGTGCTCTTAATAAAATAATATTGTAGTATATTTCTCCCTGCAGTTTCTGTTTTTATAGTATCACGCCCTAGCCTTCTTATTGACTTTGTCGTACACCTCCGGGAAGGCGTCGGCGCAGCTGTACCTCGCCCTCATCTCCCGGTAGAGTGTGTGGTCGAACATGGACTCGAACTCCGACCTGGTCATGTAAGAGTCCGCGTACATCATCTGAAAGCCGCGGTTCTGGCGGACAAAGCCCTCCACGTTGCGGGTCGTCTTCTCCGTCTGGTAGGTGTGCTTGGGGACGCCATAGACGCCGATGTCAACGTACCTGCAAAGGAAGAAGCTTTTTTTTTCCACTGAGGTGCGATTCCCCAACTTTATTTTCGCCACTTACATTTCCTCCTCGCCAGAGTGAGTATTCAGCATGCCTGGGTTGTTTGGGAGCCTGAAGGGGCACAACCAAACAGGGTAGACCTCCACCTCGTCGTGGAAGAATTTCAGGGAATCCACGCATTTGTCGATCGGCATTAGCATGTCCTACAGCAGCAACCCCTTGAAAGTTTCATAATCCTGCATGTGCAAACTGTTCAAATTCTGACCTGAATAATGTGGTGCTCCTCGTAAAGCTTCTTGAGCGTCTTCCCCTGGGTGAGCTTGAGCAGCGACACCTTGGGCGGGATAAGCCACCCAAACAGGTGCCGGAACACGACGTTGTTGCCGAAAGGGATAATGTCCTGGATCTCCCAAAATATGGACCTGGCAACGAGAAACCGACAAAAATTTGCACGTGGCGATAATGGTGTCGCTGGCAAGCACGATCGTCTCGCCAACCTGGAGTGCCTGTGGTAGTAGTGTCTGAGAGGGATGTGCTCCTCTGCGGCCCTGTCGGCGTCCGCAAAGGACTCTACGTGACTGAAGAACCACGGCTTGTGCCACCGTCCGATCTCGTTGAGCGAGTCAAGGTCCCCGCAGCTGTCCACCAGGTCTCCGGTCATCACCACCGCCTTGTCCGGGGAGAAAACCAGCGCCTCCACGAACTCGGGACAAGGCGAGTCCGCCGCGCTCACGTGAGAACGAAGGACCTTATCGGGAGGGTGGAAACAATTGGGCAAAACGATCCAGCATGCGCACGTGCAGTCTCCCACTATTACCTGAATGCACTCCTCCATTGATTTGACCGGGGTGTAGTTAAGCCTGACGAACCTCTTGGCCGGAATGATCCTAATCTTGGCGGAGACGAGGAATCCGAGGGTGCCGTAGGACCAGGGGACGGCGTAGAACAGGTCCGAGTTCTCCTCCTCTGAGCAGGTGACCACGGATCCGTCGGACAGCACCAGCTCAAACGACTCGCAGATATGCTATAGCGTAGGTATAGTAGTTGACGTCTGACTTCGGTGTCACTTTCTCTAAGAACTGCAAGTATGTATTCTCGTGTCTCTGACCTGGAAGAGCCCGTACTTGTGCGAGGATGTCTCCACTCCAGTGCCCATGATGAGCCCGCCGACGGTGAGGTCGTCCAGCTCCGGCACGATGGGGATCGTCCAGCCCAGCTTGTCCAGGGTGTGGGTCAGTTGCCCCATCGACACCAGGGGCTCACAGGTGATTGTCCTGGCGCATGACATTAGACATTAACTGCGCTAGGTAGACATTTAAAAGTCGCAAATTTCTGCTGCTCTCCTTTACCTGTTTTTGGTGTCTACTTCCAAGATGTCCACAAGGTTCACCTTGATCTTTCTCATCTTGTCCTTGTATCTCATGTACTGGGGCGAGATTGTTTGCCAGCCTGAAATATCGTGTGAGTGCAGTCAACCTTCAGTTCAGTAAAGTTTAAAGCTTTCGGGAAGTTAACTACAGTAAATTGAGTTAAAGATCTTCAAAACAAATTAAAAATCAAAGGTCTACGTACTAAATGTACAAAAGAGTGCATTCAACAAGAAAAATTGCTTACAATTCATATTTCTAGTCCATAACTTACAAGATATTAAAAAAATAATATGTGCTATGTACAAAATGACACCAACTTTTCTCAGATTACATCCCCTCCCTCCTCACCTGGCCTTGCCGTGCACATCTTTCTGTGGTCGCCCTCCTCCCTCCACCTCCGCACCTGCCTCTGCACCTCGGCCACCTTCTGGCCGTGTCTGCCGGGCGCGGAGTTGAGCCAAAAGACGACGGCGCTGCGGGCGTAGTAGAGGACGTCGTAGGCCAGCGAGACGGGCAGCAGGAGGAGGACGAAGGCCCAGCGGTAATGCACGATGATGTGCTCCAGCCAGGAGGAGGACGACGGCGACGGGGAGGAGCGCGGAGAGGGAGACATCTTCGGGACTTCTTCCTCGTAGCGGCGTGGGGATCGATCGATTTCGACACCTGAGTCAATATTGACAGAGAAGTTAATTGTGGATTTCTCCCTCCTTGGCTTCTAAGTCTGCCTTGGGTGGAGACGAGACGAGAGCAGCATCGTTGATGACTGCTGTTGCGTGCGCCTCTCCTCCTCTTCTCACTCTCACCCGTCCGCCACCCCCACCCCCCACCCCCCCGCTGTTGTTGCTAATGGCTACATACTACAATATTCTGAAGCAAAATAGGATGAGAGAAGCAGGAGAGAAGAGGGAGAGAATAAAGACGTACTAGTACGTTAGTACCACATATGGCGTACCAAGAAGGACGCAAAAGGTCAAGGGAAAAGCGTACAAACAGGGATGGCAGATCAGGATAAACTTTTTCGGAGTTTCTCTCCGAAACTCCGAAACGCAAATTTTGTGCCGTAATAAAGTACGGTATGTAAAGTGCAATTTAGTAAGTGCAAGTCAAAAACGGCGAAATTAAGAGACTGGAAACATGAATGCTTGTCTTCTTTTCCTGTTTTTCTTGAGTGATGATTTTGATATTAAGTTACTTGCTGTGCCGACAATCAGTGTCTTGTTTGGCCGGATCACCACAATGAGTATGATCCTTCCTAGCTGAAATTTTTAAGATAATGGTTTGCCCCGTTTGAGATTAACTAGCAAAATCAGATTCCTTTACCTCTAAGTACGTATAGTGTCTACTGGTACCTACTGTACTGCTTGTGATGTGAGACCAACAGACTTTTTGGGGAAAAGAAATGCTTATGCATGAATGGATCGATCCTTTCTTGCTCGTAAAGCTCTCCATGTGGTTTTGGGCCGTGGCAGACATCATGGCGGCAAGAAAAAATCTGGCCTGACCATTTCACGGTTGAGAAGAAGAAAAAAAGGGGGAGGGAGGGGGAGCATCGTGTTCCATGGGAGGGTCTGGAGAGAGAATGAAGGTGGATCTCGCGGGAGGGGAAAAACCGGTATGCATTCGCCTCCCTTCGCCATAGGTGGGAAGGGCAGAAGCAGGAAAATAAAACGTACGTGTGTGATCCGCCGGGATCGTCCGGAAGGAATCCCAATGTCGCATGCTGTGGTACATTGTACATACCTACTACCTGGATTATCAACTCACGGGCCGGACAGCCAGAAGATTCCGTCGCGGAGACTGCTTTAGGGCCCCTTTCTTGTTAATGCAATTGTTTGATTTCAGTGGTGGGGGGAGCATTATCTTCGCCAGTCACACCTCACACCGACATGGACCCAAGAAGAACAAATTACTCTGGGGGAAGAGACATAAAGAAGAAAGCTCCTTCGCCTCTGTCTCTCATTTTCTCTCCTGAACCATCATGATGTAAGAAAGGGCGATCCTTCCTTCCCTCGAAGTCTCACCCGCCTGTGACACCATCTACTCCACGCCATCGGACAGTACCAAAAAAATTTTATTGCCTCGTTCTGGTTTCCACGCAAAACAGGCATCACCACCATTTGCGCGGCTGCAACGACGACGAGGTGGAGGAGGTGACTGAGGAGGGGGCATCATCATCATCATAGTACAATCGTGCACAAAACACATCAGTCCTCCTACGACCCATCTCGCATAAATCCCCCCCCCTCCCTTCCCCCTTGCCCTCCTCCTCCCCTCCTCTTGTTGTTGGTCTTCTTCTCCTCCTCTTCAGTTCGGCACAGGACGCCGGCTGGTGCGGACGGACGCGACGAACAAAACCAAACAACGCCACCCTTCTCTTCATTCTCGCTCCCTCCCGCCTCCTTTTCCACCAAGGGATCTTTAGTTCTTCCTCCGCAATTGCCTACCCTGCCTCTTAAAAAGAAGTTTTCCTCTGTAGAGTAACATAGTATAGCAGAAGCCTACCTGCACCGGGAAAGCCCAGAGATCGCACACATAAAGTACGATTGAGGCTGCCCGGGTCGGAAAAAACCCGAAGGAAATCAATTCGCATCAAAAGACACTCGTCACTCATTTACCACATGTGCCACACGTAAGAAGAGGAGAGGGAAGACAAAACAGACAGACAGCCTTCTTGCATTCGCGTGAGGAAAAAGAAGAAGAAAAAAGTGACTGTTGCCAATCTCGCCCACGAACAGTACAAGAATCAGGATTAAAAAAAAAAAGAAACAAGCTTGAAAGTCAGGTAAGTAGCTTGTTTGCTGTTTGCCTTTTTTCCTCGTTCTGCCAATTGGCATTCAGGCATGAGATTGAGATCAGAAATGCATTTAGGAAAAGCGTCCAGAAAACGGGCAAAGAAAAAAAATCAATTACGTGTGCCACTAGTACTACGTACAACACCGCCAGCTGCGATGCGTGTAGTAGTAATTAGCCGCGTTAGCGCCAAAAAACAGGTCCGGCCGAGTTGACGGCGAATAACTTCATTGATCCTAAAGAGCGCGAAACAACAAAAAAAGAGTCCTAATCCTGAATTGGAGAGAACGAGCGGTAAATGTCTACTCTTTTTTCCTCCCTTCTTTCGATCTAAGGCAACGTGCCGTCATTCAAATTAATGGATGATGTTTCTCCACCTCACTGCTACATTTGCTCCCTGGATTCAAACTTAGACGTGCCACGTGGTACCTGCCCTTGTGACTTTGTTCCTTATGCCTATCCACGCGAAGTAAGAAAGTCCCTTCTGATCACGGTGCTGATCTTTTCGGCCATCTCCCTGCAGGGGACCACCCCACCTCCCGCCTTGCCAGATGCACCCACAGTAAGACTTGTCCAGTTTGCCAATTTGTCCAAATCTTCTTCCTCTCTGGAGAGAGGCACTACCCATATTGCAAGCTGGGCTCTCTCCCTCATCCTCTTCCCTTCTATAATGGCTGCCATCAATCTCAGGGCGGAGAGAAGACGGTCGAGAAAATGTCTCTCCTGCCTGTCGCCCTGTCTGCCCTGACCTATCCCCACACAATGGCCCCTTGGTTGCTACCCCGCAACAAGAAAGAGAGAGAGGGGAAGAAAATGAGCAAAGCTTTCTGATCTGACCTTCCCGACCGGACTGACTTAAGCCATGATTCGATCAGGGCCCACAGATCGGCTTTGCTTGCCCCTTCCAGCTAAGAGCAACACATTATTTATGATCGCGGACAAGACGTGCTCGAATTGGAAGGAAGGCAATTTGTCGGTGGAGGATCAATGACCTCAAAAAAGGTTGGTGGGTGACCGGCAGAGTGCCACTACACAGCTTTAAAAAAAAAGTTTCCTTCTTTCGTCGAG
>JAAUYM010085255.1_pt1 | contig 21381 bp, 32 predicted proteins | sample 7278001 | NCBI WGS metagenome assembly JAAUYM01 (sample SAMN14350224, study PRJNA611818) | marine sediment metagenome | isolation source: surface marine sediment (1.8m) | place: French Polynesia: Moorea | collected 2018-08
CCCCCTCTCCCGCCCCCAGGAGGAGAGCTTTCCAATCTCGCGCGAGCTTCTTCACCAAGAGAGAGAGAGAGAGAGAGAGGGAGAAAGAGAAAAGGGAGGAGCCCGATGGCAGAGAGAAAGCCCTCCCTACTCCTTCTCCCTGTAGTATTCTTTTTTGCTAAAAGTACGCGTACTACATACGTATGTTGTACTTGGTTAGGTACACTCCTAAATGAAACTTGCAGTAAGTTAAGCAAGTGTTTTCCTCCTCTGCAAACCGAAGGCGGTAAGCAATTGCAGGACATGTACCAGTAGAATCTCGATTTCCTGCGTGCTTATCAGTTTATCTTTTTACAGGCTTTGCCACTTCTGAACGTACACAGTAGTACGGTAGGTGCACCGTACGGTACAATCAGAAAGTCCGACTTTACTGCATCGCAGATGCATTACTGCATCGCCTCTGTTGCACACTATAGTGAGAAATCTCGTGCAATTTCAGTGTTGCCAGACGCTTCTAATCCGTCAAACAGGACTGTCAAAATAAGGGAAAAAGAGAGGTTAAGAATCGTACAGCCTTTCATCAGATTTTATATCAATAATTTTCTTAGAAAACCCAAATTATTTTTTAACAGCGTTGATAAGGTCACTTGGCCAAAAATACCCACCCTACAGACAGATCGGCAACACTGCGTACAATTGCAGATCTACGTAGAGTGAATAGTGTAGTAGGGCACTGGGGTACTACCGTACATACATACATTATCATGAAACGAAATTGAACGTGATCAAGCTTCCACTGAAACAAAACAGGGTCACTCCAACTCCCCAGAAACAGTTGCACAACCCTATAGCAAAATATCGCAAATTGTGTGACTTTTAACCCAATTGCGACTTTTCAGCATTGGAAATTTCGAAAATAACAACAACAACAAAAAATTAGGACTGTTTTGCAAACGGGAATTTTAAAAAAATTCTTAAAATTTTTGCATTTTTTTCACAGCTTCCTTGCGAAATTTGAACCTAAATCTGTGGCCACACTGATTAACATAGGTAGAAGTCGACTTCATAATAGTCTTTTCTCCATATCGCTGATGTCCTCTTCGTCCGCCCGCCACTCTCCCGGCCTCCTCTCCGGGCTGTGGACGGCCCTGAAGAGGACCCTCCTGGTGTGCGCCGTGCCCACCATCCACACGGCCACCCACGTGGCCTTCTCCGCCCCGCAGCACGTGGACCGGGACCCGCTCTGGTCGGTGGGCGAGGCCGTCAGGATGGAGACGGTCAGGAGGAGGACGCCCGCGCTGGAGGCGGCGGCCAAGGGGCTGCTCGGGCACCTGGGCGGGCCGGGCGACGCAGGATGGGAGAAGGACAAGGGGTACTTCGCGGAGGACGTGGTGTTCGAGGACCCGGTGGTCAGGCTGGTGGGGAGGGACAACCTGGGCCTGCTCTTCGGCAGGGCGGCGGCCTGGTGCGAGGACGGCAACCTGGCCGCCGCCAGGTGCGACGTGGTCCACTTCCAGGACATGGTGTCCATCGAGTGGCAGCCCAGGATCAGGCTCAGGCGGTCGCCGTGGAAGGGCACGGAGGTGACGGTGCCGATGAGGACCAACTTCTACCTGGAGCGACACTCCATCCCGCACCGGAAGGTGGACGAGGGGGAGGAGGACGGGGAAGGCGGGGGCGGCGGCCCGGTGGAGGAGAACGAGAGCGAGGAGAGGATATGGCGGATAGAGGAGGAGTGGTGGGGAAAGACGCAGCTGAACTCGCGCACCGTCTTCCCCTCGCTGCTGGGGTCGGCCTACCAGGCGGCCAGGAGGGGGGTGGGCTTCGGCGTCATCGCGCTCGCCAAGGCCGGGGTCATATGAGGCGCAAGGAACAGGAGAAAGGGGAGGGAGACACACCGACCCGCAGGGGGGAAAAATGATAATTACGTTTCGTTCTGTTCAGAGGGAAGGAAAAATATAATAATGCGGTATTGTACTACATGGTACATAGTTGTATTAATTATAGAGATTGTGTACGATGTAGTATAATTTCCTCTTCCCGAAATTGAATACCGAAAAAAAAAATCATCGTGTAAAGCTTGATCACTCCGCCAGAAAACAGCAAAAAAAGAGAGAGGAGAGAATCACTGCTCAGCTTGTGACTTGATGTAGTCGTTATACTTCTTCTCTTGAGCCTGGTACATCTTCTGGAGCTTCTTTAGCTGAGCTTTCGAGAGCTCCTCTCCAGCGGCGTCGTGGGTGGGGAGGCCCTAAGTTAAGGGACAGTTCAGTCAGTGCAAGTGTCCCCCCCCCCCCCCTCAGAAGCTATAGCGACTCGCTCACCTTTTCGTCGAACTTGGAGAACTTGCCCTTGTGGTCTCCCATCCTGAACATCTGGCTGGGCGGCATCCGCTTCTGCGCCTCCTGCGCCGCCTTCCTCTCCTCCGCTTCCCTCTTCTTCCTCTCCTTCTCCTCCCGCTTCCTCTCCTCTGCCTCCACCTTCAATGCCTTCTCCCTGAAGAGAGAGAGGGAACAAACCCTTGTTGCAGCATCGTCTTGGGAGAACCAGTCAGTCTTTTCTTCTTCCTCACCTGGCCAGTTCTGCCGGGTCCACCAGCTTGATGACCGTTGGCTCGTCCTCCTTGTCCTCCAGCCTGGCCCCGAGCGCCGGGAGAGTCTCGTCCCTCAGCCGGTCGCACTCGGCCAAGATAGTCTTGGACGACCCAGACGACTTGTCCGCCACCGCCTCCCTGCGCACGCGGTCGCGAAAGTCCGCCAGCGCCACCAGGTACGGCATCACCGTCTCCTCCGTCTTGAGGTGTGGTGCGGTCAACGGAAAAAAAAAAGTATGGAAAACAGCCAACTACGTATACGTACAAGCAGGTTGGAAAAACTCACGTTTGCCGATTGCTGCGAAGAGGCCGGGAAGCCGATCTCCTCCTGCCTGCCAATGAGTCCCAGCACGTCGAAGATCCTCGTGATGTAGGCGGCCACGCTCTTGAGCAGTCCCCTGTTGACGGCGCCGGAGTCCCCTCCTCTCCTGGCCTCCGTGTAGGCGTTGCCCTTGCCCACCAGGTCCCGGATGGCCTCCAACACCGCCCTGGTGTCAATGTTGTCGCAGAAGGCGGCGTGCACCTCGTCGGCGCAGCGGCGCAGGGCGTCATTCAGCACCGTCTCCTCGGCGCCCCATTTCTGGAAGGCGTCTACGCCGTGGCTGGGCGTGGAGCGGAGGATGTGCTTCACGCCCAGGAAAAACTCCTGCATGAGAAAAGAAATGGAACAGGATATTTACATGTACTTAGTATGTAGGTACGTACAGTACGTAAAAACCTGCGCGAAAAAAAACTTGTACTAACACACTTACGTTGACCACTTTGTCATACTGAATGGCGAGCTCCATGGTGTTGTCACTATAGTCTAGGGTGTCCTTCCACTGGTGCATCAGGAAGGTGAGCCTCAGGTGCCTGGGGTTGTGCTTCTTGAGCACCTCCTGGATAGTGATGAAGTTCTTCAGAGACTTGGACATCTTGCAGCCGGCGATGGTCAGGTGGCCAGAGTGCAAGAAGTACCTGATCCAGTGGTCGTTGTCGTGATAGGCCTAGTAAAAAGTACACATTAGCAAACCCGTCATAATACATGCAGAGAAATTGTGTTTTGCTTCGGCAGTACCTATATTAAAGCGGACCGGCTTTGGAGGGATGTGGCCAACATCGTGCCGCAGCCCCTCCCACTCCAACAACAACAACAACAACAACAACAACAACAACAACAACTACTACTACTACTATTACTACTACTACTACTACTACTACTACTACTACTACTACTACTACTGTACTACTACTACTACTACTATCACTACTACAGAGAAATTGCATGAGGAGGCCTCCATACCTCAGCCTGCGCCAGCTCGTTGTCGTGGTGCGGAAACTTGAGGTCAAACCCTCCCGAATGGATGTCCACTGACTCCCCCAGTATCTCCGAGGCCATGACCGAGCACTCGATGTGCCACCCGGGCCTGCCGGGGCCCCAGGGGGACTCCCACGACGGCTCACCGGGCTTGGACAGCTTCCATAGGGCAAAATCCCTATCCGACCTCTTCTCCCTCAGCCTATCCTCTGACACGCTGAGGTCACCCTCGCCCTCCTTCAGCGCCTCCTCGTCCCCGTAGGCCTCGGGGACCAGCTTGGCGTAGTGGTGGTCCAGCTGGGAGTCAAACTTGGACACGTCGAAGTAGACGGAGCCGTTCGACTCGTAGGCGAAGCCGCGATCCACAATCTTCTGTACGAAGGCCACGTTCTCCGGTATGTACTCGCTCACGCGGGTCAAGCAGTCCGCAGGAAGGATCTGGAGAAAAATAAAAGTTTACTAGAAACACTTCCCTCCTTTTATTGGAACTGTCAAGACAAAACTCACGTTGAGTGCCTCCATGTCCTTGTGGAACTCTTCCTCCCAGTACTTGGGGAGAGAGGCGAAGATGGCGTTGTCCTTTACCTCTGCGCCCTTCTCCTTATCCAGCCAGTCGGAGAGGAGATCCCTGGCCACCGACAGCAGCTGCCTCCTGGCCGCCTCCGCCTGCTCCTTGGACCCGGACTGCACGGAGGCTTCCACGTCCGTCACAGCGTCAGTCAGCTTGGCAATCTGGCCCTCCTGCATCTTCCTCTTGTCGGGGTCCGTCGTCTTCTTCATCGTCTCGCAGAAGCTCTGGAAGCGGGAGAGGCTCAGATTGGTAGGTGGCGATAAAAAGAGATACTGCGTGGTACAGATAAAGTTGGAGTACAGTACCTTGAGAACGTTATTGGCGTCCACCAATATCTTCTCCAGCGGCGGGTTCTCCGACACGTAGGCATCGTAGAGGTGGTTTTGCCTCGCCCGCTTTATGATCTTGTCGTCGACGTCGGTGATGTTCATAACGTAGAAGACGTCGTAACCGAAGTAGTCTCGCATGACTCTCCTGAGGATGTCGAAGGTCAGGTAGGTGCGGGCGTGGCCCATGTGGGAGGCGTCGTACACAGTGGGGCCGCAGTTGTACCAGGTCACGCGGTTACCGCGCTGGGGAACGAACACCTCCTTCCTGCAGTTTAGTTTTTATCAAAAGCCATATGGTACAGTATAGCTTGCACCTGTGCGCGCCCTCCTCTTACCTGCGAGTGAGGGAATTGTAGAGCCTGAGCTTGGTCTCCTCGCCGCCCTCTCCGTCACGGGATGGCGGCGACCAAGGCGGCTGGACGCGCTTGGCGGAAGCGGACGAGGTGGAGGAGGACATGGCAGTGCGGTGCAGGGGGCTCTTCAAACTGTCGGGAAGAGGTGCCATATGTCTAAACCTCGTTGCGTCAGAAATTGCATCAGATTCTATTTTTCTGGAGAAAAAATGTGGGTATAGTATAAGGTACTAGTACAAGAATGCGCCTATACAGTAGTACTACTAGTAACAGCTTTTTACAAAGGTTTCTACAGATAGCAGGACATGCGATATGCTTGATCCCTTTTAAATTCATTTGTCAACCTTCGATGTAAGAGATTTTAGACGCCTTCAATAAATAATATTAGTAAAAAAAAAACCTCTTTCCTCTTGTTAATGTGGTTGAAGCACCAACATTTATTCATTCAGCAAGTCATGCGGGCAAATTCAAATAGACTTCCGTCATTGTCAATGCAAGCTAATTGAGAAAAAGCCCGGAAGAAGTACATCATGCACCCTCTCTCTCCCTCTTGAGCAAAAACCGGAAGACAAGAGGTGCGTGTGCTGAACAGTGGAAGGAGAAAGGAACTCACTCCGAAAGAAGGGTGCAAAGGATGGAGGATGGGGGCGAGGATGCGGATGCTGCTGCTGCTGCCCTGACCGGGGAAACCCGCCGGAAGTACCGGCGCGCGACGGAGAGAGCCGCTATCACCACCATCAACACCACCGACCGACCCCGCTTTCAATCATTACCCGGATCCGGAGCCGAGGAGGACGCAGGAGCCTCCCTTGAGGAGCGGGCGGAGTCTTGCTAGTAGCAGGTCCAGGGCCTGGAGATCGTGGAGATCGGGAAGGGGAGACGATGGACGGAGGAATGCGGAGAGAATGTACACAGACACAGGCAGGTAGCGGAGCGGCGGCACCGTGAGACGTGAGTGAGCCGTGCGGTGTCCACGTCTGCTTGTTTATGCCAGGCGGTGGTGAAAGGCGGAACCCATTACAATAATGGGGGGGGGACATTTTCTAGCATAAAGGAGCAAAAGAAACATTATTAATGCATTGCCACGTGAAGAAATGGATAAAAGACTCTTATTAAAAGGAAGTGCCTCTCCCAAAATTATTTTTAGTGCGGGTAAGATCCTTTGTTTTCTCTTGCGGTTAAAAAAGCTTTCCCACCGCAGTGGACTCAGCATTTTACCTTTCGGCTAAAAAAAAAAAGCAATTTGTCTGCTGTCAAGCACAATCTTTTGGCAGCGTCTTTTTTTCGCGTCGACCCACTCTCTCAGTCTCCTGTCCCGTGTTGAACCGGTGTTATTACCCGGGGAGGCGGACTAGCGGGACAAGAAGGTGAGGAGGACAAGAGATGGTCCGCGGGCTCAGAGGACCCCCTCCTCCCGCCCCAACATGGACGGTAGTTCCAACCAGCAAGAGCTCAGCATTCATTCCATTTCGCGGAGTGACTTAATTGGGACCACCAACTAAGTAGTAGGTATTGCCGAAATAAAGTCAACACTCAACATGAGGAAATTTATTTATGCGAATTAGGCGCAACGAGGACTTCCACTTATGGGTCATGGATCGTAAGAGGTCCTGCTCGCGAAGGCAGAAGAAGGGCTCCAGAGGCGCCGGCGGCAGACACGGGGACGGGGACCCGGTCAGCCGCAGCGAGGACGGACATGGGTGGAGGAGGAGGGCCTCCGCGGTGGCACAGACGGCTTGGAAGAGAGTCGTCGTCGTCCTCCATGGCCCTTTCGACTGCGGAGAGGGGAAGGGGAGGAGGCAGTGGCTGGTGACGGCGGAGGACGCGGCGGCCTCGGGATGGATGGAGGCCGCAACCGTGGTGGCGGAGGAGGGAGGAGAGGAGGAGCAGGAGAAGAGCAAGACTGAGCAGGTGAAAGGGATAGGAAAGCTCTCCTTTTTCCCCCAAACTTGTTGCCACGCTACATACAGTAGTACGTAATTACTGCGCTTGTCTCCAAACTCAGATCTGCTCCTTCCTGTTCTCCCTGGTGTGTCGCCTCGGACTGTGCCGCTTCAGCCTCTCCCCGGCCTCCTTCTCCTCGTCGCTCGCCCGCTCCGTCGTCCGCGCCTTCGCCGGGGTCTTCGCCGCCAGCATCTCCCAAGACCTCCGCGGCGACGTGGACGCCGGCGACGTCGTCAGCGTCGGGGAGGAGGGCGATCCGGAGTACCTGGAGGACGTCGGGGGGAGGGTGCTGGAGATGGTGGCGGAGCGGGGAGGACGGTAAGGAGGGGGACGACAATGCTCCACTTGGAATATCGATGGTAACAGCAGTCCTAACCGATTAGGTCCTGGGGTGAGAACGAGCTGAACGCCTGGCTGTTCCGGCAGCGCACCAGGGTGAGGGGGAGAGCTGGAGGAGACCTCACACCTTTCTCCGCTCTCTTCGCGGAACGCGATCCCGTCGCACTAATTGACACAGAAGGTGACATAATAATTAATAATCCACTACTACCTAGTATGTACATATATACGAGGGACGTGTCGGAGAGAAGTTGAAAAAAAGCAATAATCTCTCAGAAGCTGTACATATGCTTCATTATATTTTTCAACATAGTCCTCCTGCTTGTTCACATGTCACATCTCTTGGCCCATATTTCAAACACATGATGCGGGCCATCAGCAGCCTTTGCAGAGACCCTTCAGAGAAGTTGTCAACTCTTTATCAGTGCTGAATCGAGATCCAGCAAGGTCTTTTTTTTATTTCAACTGGACAATACCAAATTTCAGCCAACTCTGTTGCAACTATTGATTTTCTAGAAAAGGTCAGTAAATAATATCTGTTTATAAAGGTGATGGCATTTTGGCATTTTGAGCTATTTTTATTTGTATCAGATCTGTGGAGGTAGTCAACTTCTTCCACTGAAACTGCCCTCGTAGTTGACCATTTTCAAAATATCGCAAAAAAAAAATTTCAGCATCTGAGAGGACAAGCGAGCCGACCGTTGCCAACAGACGCCGCCGCCTGGCCAGCTCGAGGCTCGACTGCAGGCACTGCCAGGAGTCCTTCACCTCCAAAGTGAGCTTCAGCCTGCACCAGCGGCGGCACCGGGAGGAGGCCAGGAAGAGGGGGAGGGTGGACGGAGAAGGGAGGGAGGAGGAGCGCGACGTCGAAAACGGCGGGAAGGCGGAGGCGGAGTTCAACAAGAGAAGGAAGAAGAGGCTCGCCTTGCCGGTGGATCCGGAGACCAGGATCGCCAAGCTGAGGACCCTGCGCTCCGCTAGGAGAAAGAGGAGGAGACAGGAGGGTCGTCTTGCCGCTGTCGCCGGCGAGGACGGGGAGAGCTTCGAGTCCCTGCGCGATGGCGCCGTCAGGGCAGTGACTGCGCTGCTGGCGGCCACCAACGAGGAGAGGAGCAGGAGGGGAAAGTACGCCCGGTACCGCCCCGAGCGCAGGGACGAGATCGCCGAGTTCGCCCTAGAGCACGGCGTGTCCGAGGCGTGCGGACACTTCAGGGACGACTCAGGATCCAACATCGTCGGCAGCACAGTCAGGTTCTGGTCCAAGGAGGGAGGCGGGGGGGGTGTCATAAGCCCAGTTACAGTACGGTTACAGGTACTTATTTTTTTTTTCCTATGCGCAGGAACTTTATCAAGTCGTACCGGTCTCACCCGGAAGATCTGAAGATGGCCGTTGGCCGCCGGGCCTACCAGTTCGGAGCCGACAAGAGCCTGACGCAGATGCAGCAGGGACAGGAGCACCAGGCGCCCCAGCTAACCAGGGCACTGGTGACGAGGTTTTTGGCGCACTTCCTCAGGAAGAATCCCGACTTGCCCGTCGGGCCCCCAAAGAACGAACGTCAGTGCCATTGATAATTAATGAGAAAATTTTTTTTACATATGTACAATACATAGTAGTAAGAACTAAAAAGCTATTCCAATGTTTTTCAGAAGAAGAGATGCCTCTCCGCAACGGAGGAAAAGGTCCTTTTCCGGACTCTCTTCGAGACGAGATTGGTCGATTCTCCTCGTCCAAGGGCACGGAGGCGGCGGTGGAGAGGTTCTCAGACAGGCTGGGATTTCCACTCAGGGAAACCACGGCTAGGAGATTCAAGGAGGCATGGGACGCAAAACAGCAACAGGAGCAAAAGCAACAGCAACAGCAACAGCAGCAGCAGCAGCAGCAGCAGCAACAGCCTATGATCTCGGTGCAAGTGCACCATCAGCAGCAAGTGCCAGGTAGCTCTTTGCAGCAGCAGACAGAAGCGCTCCCACTGGAGCTGAACATCCTGCAACAGGGCCAGGTGGTGCAGTACCACCAGCAGCCACAGCAACAATCCTACAGCCAACAGCAGCAGCACCAGCAGCAAGGCATGACGACCACTGTGATTGTCAACCAGGGCGCCCCGGTACACTCGTACCCGCACTCCAGCGGTGGAACCATCCAGATCGTCAGAGCTGGTCCGTCGTCGTCAGTCCAGCAACAGCCCCAGGTGCTTCAGGCGGAGGCGCAACAGCCTCAGCATAAGGTCATCATCCAGCAGCAGCAGCAGCCAATACAGTACCAGCAGACACCCTTGACGATGGTGAACACGAACCATTCACAACAGCACCAGCAGCAGCAGACGGCGTCACACTCTGCGTCCCAGATGTACCAGTTCTCCCAGCAGCAGCAGCAACAACAGCCCCTCTCCCTCACAGTCAACGCAGAAGACCCCGCCGAAAACGACGACGTTGGCGACGGCGCCTCCGCACTCATGAACCTTTCCGTGGCGGCCGCCGCCGCCGCTGCAGTCACCGGCGTCGCCTCCGATGACCCGATCAACTTTTCTGGCTCTCAGCAGGAGCAGGAGAGAGCGGGTTTCCAAAAGGCAACTTGCAAGGTCGAACGACATGAAGACACTGAAGAAACTAGTACTACAAGCGGAAAGCCTTCAGCTAGTCAGGAGACAACCAAAGAAGCCCAATCAGGTATAAGTGGATGATTTTTTTTTATCTGCTGTTTGAATGAATCATAACTTGATGCGTCGCCTTCTCGCCAACTAGCGCCAAAGCAAGGTCGTCGCGTTCGCTCGGGGATCCGTGGACACTATGCCAGCTATGGCCCCGAGCTGAGGGGCCGGATCGGTCGCCACGCCGCCCGACTGGGGGTGCAGCACGCCGTCAGACACTTCGCCAAAACCGAAGGCATCGACCTGCCGGAGTCCACGGTGCGGGGGCTGAGGGACAAGTTCCTGGTGTCCGACAGCGGCCCGGGGAGGAAGAGGAAGACCGAGGTGGCGAGGAGGGGGCGGACAAAGGAGGAAGAGGAATCCGGGGAAGAGGAGGACGAAGAGGAGGAGGAGGAAGAGGAGAAGCTTGACTATGGTCCTAGGGGAAGGCCATTGACGCTGGGAAAGTACGACCAGCTGGTCACGAAGTAAGTCTCTCGGTCTTTGTGGTTGTGTACTGTATGTAGTAAACGCAAGTTTTTGACATATGCAGGTGCGTCGAGAACCTGGTGAGTTGTGGCGGCGCGCGCCTCTCCTCCTTCCTGGTGGTGGCCACGGCCAAGCAGGTGCTGGAGAAGAACGACCCCGGCCTCCTGGCCGAGAACGGCGGAGACATCGAGCTTACCTCAACCTGGGCAAAGTCGTTCCTCAAGAGGGTCAGGAGCGAGATCCGGAAGAACAAAAGCGTCCAGGCAGGAGCGGGAAAGGAAGGAAAGCAAGGAGATGGGCAATAAAGAGTGATCCTCGGGTGACCAATGATTATGTCAGCAACCTAGTCTCGTTAGCAAGTAAGCCTGGTGTTGAAATGGAGAGTAAGCGAAATTGCAGTCGACATTTTATTGTACCGTACAAGCACGCACGGAAGTCTCGGACCTGCAAAGGAAACTTCTCGAAAAATGATAAATAATTAAATTTAAGCATCTTAGAAACTTTTGACAGTAATAAAAAGAATCTGTGTAATGTACTTAGCTGCATGTTTTAAATATTTTTGAATCAAATGGCTAGTTGTATCAAAATTACAGCGTATTTAAATTTACTACAGTCATTGAAGTAAATCTGAGGAGAGTTGGCATCATTTTATACATAAGTTTTTTCAAAATACCTTTGAAGTTTAAAGCTATGAGTTGTAAATAAGGTTTTGCTACGAATTTATTGCTCTCAATTTATTACTTGATAGATTTTCTTGTTCAAGGCACTCTTTAGGCTACATAAGCTACACAACGGTCATTAAAAAAGGCGGGGGGAGATATCTTTTTCCACTAGAGCCCTATGTTTCCACTCTATTTGTATGCATGGTGAAATACAGAAACCATAGTAACAGTCGAACATTACTTGCAGTGCTTTTTTTTACACGTGTAAAAATAGTCCATGTGTCGAAGCGGGATGTGGACAAAGTGTAAAGTTGCCATGCAACTTTACCTTGTGCCTGAATCTTTTGTGCCGAGCAAGTGTTGTCGGCTTTTTGCCATGGAGCACCAATTTTACCATCCACCGCAAACCACGTTTCGCGTCGTCTGCGACAGCAGCAGCAGGCTTCAACTGCAGCAGCCGGCTTCCCCACTTTCACGTCCATTTCATCAGGCAGAGGACGACCTACGCTGTCTTAAACTTCGCCGCCGACTTCACCATGAGCGTGATGAACGTCCCCATCTTTATAGACATCTCTGCGGAGCAGCAGGCAAGAAAAAAATGAGAGAGAAAAAAGAGATTGGAAAAATGACAGGTGTGTAATTTTAATTTTTTTTTAAGGCCGCAGAGCTGCGCGCCTACTTCAACAGTCTTGGCGCCGAGATCTCCCCCGAGTGCTCCACCAAGAGCATCGAGGACGACCTGCACAAGATCATTGCAGTCTGTGACACCTGCTTCAAAGATGGCGCCGACGTCTCCAAGATTGACGAGGTTCTCAACGGAATCGTCTCCATGCTCGCGCTGGTGAGACTATGGCCGACCTGGCTTGTACTGTACATACTGTAGTGGATGCGACTGGTATAATTTTTTTCTTTTTTTTTAGGAGGTGTCCGGGGAGAACACCTCGGAAAACCTCATCCTGGCCTTCTGCGAGAAGCTCGTGAAGGCCCCCAACAACCAGATCGGGGTCATCTGTCTCACAGTGTAAGAAACAGGAAGTTTCGAGATGGTGACGTCAGTTTTTCACGCCCGGTGGTTCCTCTTCCAGGTTGTGGTCCATGTTCCAGTCCCTAGACGAGACCTCCCCGATGCGCTTCCACGTCTACTTCTACCTGGTCCAGCTGGCCGGGAAGACGGGCCAGGTAGACCTGGTCTTCAAGGACGTGGAGACGTTCAAGTCTCAGTTCGCCGCGAACCCTCCCTCGACGGAGCAGCAGCAGAAGCTGCTCAGGCTCCTGCACGAGGTTCTCCTCACGGCCAAGAAGAGCGACCAGGCCTCGGAGGTGATGGTGATGCTGCTGGGCACCTACACGACGGAGAACGCCTCCCAGGCGCGGGAGGAAGCGCAGCGATGCATCGTGGCCTCCCTGGCGGACCCGCAGACCTTCCTGCTGGACCACCTGCTCCAGCTGAAGCCGGTCAAGTTCCTGGAGGGCGAGCTGATCCACGACCTGCTCAAGATCTTCGTCTCCGAGAAGCTGGAGGCCTACCAGAAGTTCTACGAGAGTCATCGAGAGTTCGTGACCGGCCTCGGGCTGCGGCACGAGGACAACATGAACAAGATGAGGCTGCTCACGTTCATGCAGCTGGCGGAGACCAAGTCGGTCATCACGTTCGGGGAGATCCAGAAGCACATGCAGCTTGGGGAGGACAGCGAGGTGGAGGAGTTCCTAATCGACCGTGGGTTCCAACAGAGATCTCCTTGTAAACGAAAAGAAGTATATCTCTTTTTTTTCTCTCTCTCTCCCCATGTCTGGCTCTTTCTCAGTCTTGAAGACGAAGCTGGTTCGTGCTAAGCTCGACCAGGCCAACCAGTCGGTGGTGGTCTCCTCCACCATGCACCGCACCTTCACCAAGCAGCACTGGCACGGCCTGCATCAGCTGCTCACCAGCTGGAGGGACAACCTGCACGGAATCCGGGAGCAGATCGGACACCTGGCCACCGCGCAGGTGGAGCTGGCCAGGCAGAACAGCCAGACGCAGACGTAGAGACATACCTTATTATCAAGGATGGACGGCTTGGACGGACGTGTGGAGGAGGGCGAATGCTTGTTCGGTTTTTTTTTCCTCAACTGTATTTGTATTATGAATATACCACTCGCATATTCGCATTTGGATTTTACATGGTTCATGTTAAACAAAACGAACAAGTACAATCATATGAGTGCTACCATCTTGCAAGGAGGAGAGAAAGAAGACGGAGGAAGGGGCGTTGTCGGGAGATAGCCTTTCTATTGAAAAAGAGAGTCGCGTGCACAATGCTTTCTCTCTCCTCCCCCCGCCTCGACTATTGATGCAACAAGAAGCGAGAAGAATGTTTGATCAAATTCCCAAGTTCCACACTTGCTTCTTCTCACGGAAAACATGTCGACTGCAAAGGTGGACTTCGTTCACCCGTCTTCGTGCTCTGTCGCCTCGGCCGCTCCTTCCGCAGGGCAGGGCGCCACCGTCGGCAAGGCAGTGGGGGGCGGCGCCGGCAGCGGCGGCGGCGCCGGGATCAGCACCGCAGAACCCGACGCCCGGCTGCACCGGGTCCGGGTGATGGAGCGCGAGATGGGCGTGGGCTTCTCCGGCGGGGTGTCCGGCGGGCTGGCCGTCTCCCCGTCCTCGGAGCGGGCCTTCTACCCGCTCGGCAACTCCGTGGTGGTGCGATACTTGGCCGCGGGGGCCACGTCGTCGTCGTCCAAGATGTCTTTCCTCACCGGCGGCCACCAGCACCGGATCAGCTGCCTCCACCTCTCCGAGGAGACCGGCGCATTCCTCGCCACGGGCGAGGAGCATGACATAGGGACGAAGGTCCTTGCTCATCGTTACGTCAGTGGTTGCTGTATTACTACGTACTTAGAGAAGTCCTCTCTGCTCTTCCGTGCTTAGGTCCGTGTTGTAATCTGGGACACCCTCAGCCTCCGCCAGCTGTGGAGCCACCGCCTCCACCACGCCCGCGTGGCCGCAGTGCGCGTGTCTCCCGGCGACGCCTTTGTCGTCTCCGCCGGCGGCGCCGACGACTCGGTGGCGCCCTTTGTGGTGTGGGACCTCAGGGCCGGCGCGCCGCTGTGCGTCGGCAAGTCCTCCTTCGGCCGCCCCTTCGCCCCGACGTCGCTGTGCTTCGTCCCCGGGCGCCCGGACGCCTTCCTGGCCGGGGGACCGGACGGAGTGCAGATCTGGAGGCTGGAGAGGCAGTACGAGGAAGCAGAGGAGGACGGGAAGCAAGTTGAAGAAAATGACATAAAGGAGGAGGAGGAGGAAGTGAAGGATGCGGGCATCTGGATCGGTCCTCCGCCGGGGGCCAAGCTGACCAGCGTGGCGCACGTGGGACTGGGCAAGATCAAGAGGAACATCCGGTGCATGATGGTGTGCGAGGAGGAGGACGGCGACTACGTGGTCTGCGGCACAGACTCGGGAGACATCGTCAAGCTGCTGCTATCTCGATCCGGCCAAGACCAGATTGAGTTGGCCGTTGTCGCCTGCGCAATCAGGAAAGCCTCCTCCTCCTCCGTCCGCGCCAGGGTCACGAACGGGGCCGTCGATCCGGGACAGAAGATCATGGCGGCCAAGTTTCAAGGAGGTGGGAGAACGCTACAGAGTCGCTGAACAAACAGAGAGAGAAAAAAAACTAGCATTTCCTGTTACTAATACCTAGGTGTGAAGTGCCTGCTGCAGTTAAGCTCCCGCGAGTACGTTGTCGGCTCCGGCGACGGGAGCGTCTGCCTCGTCCGCGACCTGGTTCCGAAGGTCACTCTGGTGCCCACCAAGAGGGGGAGGAGAAGCAGCGCAGGGGGAGCACCGTCCACCGTGCACGAGCCGACAAAGCCCTGCCTCAAGGAGGTGCATTTTCTTTTTATCGTTGTTGTTTCCTTTTTTTTCTACTGAAACCCCCTTCGCTCCAGTTGCGGTCCGCCACCTTCGAGGGAAGCGTGACTTCCGTCTGTCGCCTGGACGCCGCCACCCTCCTCGTCGGCACCACCTCTGGCGACGTCCACCAGCTCGACATCCTCACCTTCAACAGCGCGCAGCTCTCCACCTGCCACAACGAGGCCATTGCGGACCTCGCGTTCCCAGGGTGAGTGAGGCGTTGCTGCTGAGTCGCTGACGAGGTCGTTGTTGCAACAACCACCCTCTCCCTCAGAGGTCTGGACGGTCTCCTCGGCACCTGTGGTCCCGATGGCGTCCGCCTTTGGTCGCTGACCCCGTCCCTCGGGGTCGGGGTCCAGCTGCTGCACATCCGACAGCCTGGCGGCACCTGCGTCGCCTTCTCCCCCGATGGCGCGCACGTCCTGGCCGGATTCGAGGACGGGTGCGTCAGGACGTACACGCCGCAGACGGGAAGGATCGTCGCCTGCACTCAGGTCAGGAATGGCGACATACCGTACAGCAGCGGGCAGCTTGCCATGATCTGAATAGGAAACATCCAGGCTCACAAAATATATCGGTAGATGCATTACTCTACAGTACAGTTATTTATTAATTTTCTTATGAAAGAATGCAACCAAAACCAACTCAAGGGTGCATAATTAGCGTTCTCCCCCAAGAATGACTTTTGTTAGCCCGTCCCTTCCACATTTTCAAATCTTTTTTTTTTACTACTCGTACTTGTAACATCTCCTTTGCCACACACCCCTCAAGGACCCAAACTCAGTCTCTCCCCTCCAGCACCCAAGTGGCTGCCCACTTACGGCGACATAGCATTCCTGCAAAATTATCGGTTTTTTTTCTTTTCTAAACTTGTACATATAGGGAGTGCACGCAGGCGCGGGCGGGGTCTCCGCTCTGGCGTTTCTCCGCGCCGGCGCCGCCGTCGTCACCGGCGGCGCCAACGGACACGTCCGCGCCTGGGAACTGGCGGTGGGCGGAAGGAGCCCCCGGCTGGTCCTCTCGACCACGGTCAAGGAGCACCGGGGCAAGGTGTGCAGCCTGCAGGCAGCCGGGGACAACAAGGAGTTCCTGTCCGGGAGCAGGGACGGATTCTGCATCATCTGGGATGCGACGGAGTAAGGAAGCACTTGCAGGGAGAGGGGTAAATTTACAAAATTTGATTGATGGATGTCTTTGTCTTTTTCTTCCCCTCTCCGAATCCGTAGTTTGACCTCCCTCCGCCGCAAGCGCATTCTCTCCTGCTCGTCCTCCCTCCTGTCTGCCCGCTATCATCCAAGCGACTGCCAGGTGATCACGCTCTCCTCCGACGGCCGCCTCTCCTACTGGGAGTCGGTAAGCGGGGAGGAGATCCGCTCCGTCGCCGTCGACCGGCACAGGCAGGTGACGGCCATGGACGTGGACGCGGACGGGGAGCGCATCGCCGTGGGGGCAAACGACTCGACAGCAAAGGCGAGTTCAAGCTAGACCAACCAACTGCGGACTCTTAATAAACTTCTGACTGAGCTCTGATGCAGAAATGTTGTTAGTAAGTGCCAATTCAGCGTACAAGTCGGCGCCGAACGTGCAAAAAGCGTATGCAACGTAAACATATTCCGACTGAGCTTCCACTTTGCATACCACCGTTGGTGGTTGGGTACAGGAATTTTGTCTGAGAGGTATCCTTGCATGAACGAGACTCCGCTCTCACGTTGTTGTTGTTACAGATCTGGAGGTACCGCCAGGGCGACCTGTCCGCGGTCGGCCACGCCGAGTGCGGACGGATCACCAGGCTGGTCTTCAGTCCCTCCGGCCGGAAGGTGGTGGCGGCCACCGAGCACGGGGGAATCGTGTCCTGGGCAGCGCCTTTGAACTGAAGACACGCGATCATTTCCAGGAAAATTTCTACTACACTAGAACACTACTGTATGCGCGTACACTCATAATTGTTTTCTTTCCTTTTGTACGTATTTGTATATGGAGATAAATAAATGCAGTCACTCTCTCAACCCCACATCTGACTCTTGGAGTAGTACAGCACGAGTTTTCCGTCGCTGCCGAAACTCTGGTAGATGTCCCTGATGGTCCGGTCGGGCGACGGCGCGAACGCCTGGTTCACGTAGACGAACTGGAAGAAAAGGACGCTTTCAAAGTGTCACTTTAAACAAACAAACATCTTCTCTCTTTCTTTTACCAGGTGCTCCGCCTCGTCCATCTTGAGGTACTTCCTGATGAAGGCGATGACCCACTGCACCTTCTTCTCCCCGTCGACCTTGTAGTTCTTCTGTTTCATGATTGGCGCGTCCCCCGCCGCCTGCAGGCGAACCTCAACTGGACAAAAAAAACCCAAGAATGATATTTAACGTACAATATGGGAAAGACACCGTCGTGACGTCTTCTCACCCTTGGCGACCTTGTCCTGTTGCACCGGAGAGTCCGTGGGAGCCTCCCAGGAGGATGACATGCTGTTCCCTATCGCAATAAGTCCGTTCCTGATGGTGCTTGCTTCAGAATTGTGTGCTTAAAATGCTTGTTCTGCAGAGTAGGAGGCTTCGGCGTATCCTTAGAAAGTACTAGCCTAAAGCTACCCGCTTTCCTGGGCAAGACAAATTGGTGGTGAGCGTCTTGAAACAACTCCTGTCATTGAAAAGTCGTCAGGCTTCTTGACTTGTCTTTCTTGGTACTGTGCAGGGTAAGTACTGTGCTGTGCTGTGTTGTGTTTTCTTTCTCTCTCTCTTGGTTGTCTTTTGTTGACAGTGTCAGCTGATCAGCAGGCAGTTGCCATCAAACAATTTTAATTTTAATAAATATAGTTTTAGCACCGTATGCCCTGAAAAACGCTGGAAAAGTCTTCCTGTTGTTATACTCCTATATAAAAATATATTTACGCTGCGCACATAAGTTTTATGGCCGACGTGTTGAGATCTAAAATGTGGCAAACCGGAAAAGGTGAAAAAGTCGTCTGCAGGGTAGGTCGTCTGCTTCTTTTTGTGCTTGGTGGAGGTGATGATGCACCGTCCCCTCATTTGGCTGAGTGTAATGTCAAGTGATCCTGCCAGTACATTTGGTGCGGTGTGTTAAGCATCGACAATTTTTTTTTCGGGTTTTTATTTTCCTTTCTCTGTCATGTTTCTTGGTCGCGGTGACACAGACAGTGGAAAAAGTTGCTGACCTGCAAGAATTTTTTTCCCCATGGGGTAGGGACAGAAACTCCCCCTAAGTCCACAAAGACAAAAAAAAGGGGGGGGGGGAAACAAGTTTGTTATCGAGAAGACAGTTCTTGACGGAGGCGTTTCGCGTTAGTAACAGAATGAGACGAGTAGTAGGAGAAGGAGGATACTTCATCAAACGGCAACATTACAACAGTTAAGCAAGAAGCCATGAAGCTCTCCTTCAGCCCGAAGAAGGGCTCGAGGGGAAAGGATGACAGCGACGGTGACGGCGGCGAGGTCCTCCTCCTCCGGTCCTTCAAGAGAAAGAGACGTCGGTCGTCTTCCTCCTGCTGTTGGCCGCGGACGCCGGTGGGCGCGGCGCTGCTGGCGCTGGCGCTGCTGGCGGCGCTGGCGTGGGCGCTGGCGCTGGTCGTCTACACCCGTCGCGGCCCGGAACTGGTGCAGGTGCTGGAGGAGTGGGAGATGGGCAAGGAGGACGGCGGCTCCTCCTCCCCAGCCCGCTGCGCCTCCGTCCCCTTGGAGTACCGCTTCGACTGCAACCCTTCCCCGAATGGCACCGAGTCCGACTGCCTCTCGCGCGGCTGCTGCTGGAGCCCGCCGCCCAGGAGCGACGGCGGTGGCGGCGACGGCGACGGCGACGGCGGCGGCTTCCACGTCCCGCTCGACATCCCCTACTGCTTCTACCCTGTCGGCCACCGGTCGCACTCCCTCGTCAACGTGACAGCAAGGGACACCGGCGCCTCGGCCTACTACGCGCTCCGCCAACCCTCGGGATACCCCGCGGACGTCGACCTAGTCAGGATGGACGTCACCATGGTCGACGAGAACACACTCAGGATAAAGGTGGCTGCAGCTAAGTTAGGTCTTGTTTTTTTTTTTATCAGGATCTGTGTGCTCCTTTCCAGATCTACGACCCGGTCCATGAGAGGTACGAGGTGCCGACTTTCAAGCTAGAAGAGGAGGAAGAATCCGACGACGTGGTGGAGATCGGAGACAGCAAGATCAAGTACGGCGTCCGCATGTCCAAGACCTCCTTCGGATTCCAGGTCTACAGGGTGGACGGACCAATCATGTATGTGTAGTATAATGTACCTATGTACGGAATGATTCCTGGGATGACATACTAGGTAGAATCACAGAACAGTCGAACCCGCTTAAGTGGGAATAGTCGAGAGTAGACAAATTTTCGGGATTTCCACTCATCTAAGCAGTTAAAGAACAGTTTCTCCAATCCTTTCCAATAGTCCCACTTAAGCAAGATTCCCACTTAAACAGACTTGACTGTAACAGTGCTACAACTACTAGATACCCTTTGTTCTCTCTCTCCTTCAGTTTCGACACTGTGAAGGTGGGCAGCCTCGTGTTCGCTGACCAGCTGCTCCAGCTGTCCACCCTCCTCCCCTCGCACTTCGTCTACGGGCTGGGGGAGCACAACTCGCCCCTACTCAAGAGCACCAGGTGGACACAGTACACCATGTGGAACTTCGACTTGCCTCCTTCTCCAAGGGTGGGTGCAAAAAAAAAGAAGAGAGAGCGTAATCAAGTTTCCCATAAAAATGTTCGAATGCACATTAGCGGGTTCTATTGAGCAGGCAACTACACCACTTCCTTTCAGACCAAGAACCTGTACGGCAGCCACCCGTTCTACCTGGTGATGGAGGAGGGCGGCGACAGCCACGGGGTCTTCCTCAAGAACAGCAACGCAATGGGTAACGACTGCGTTTTTAGAAAGAAAAAAAAATAGAGGTGTGTGAGTGTGGCATAAATGTCTCTCTTGCCACCAGAGGTGACCCTTCAGCCGACTCCGGCCCTGACCTTCCGCACCATCGGCGGCATCCTCGACCTATACTTCCTGCTGGGTCCTTCCCCGCTGGAGGTGGTGGAGCAGTACACGGCCGTGGTCGGCAGGCCCTTCCTCCCTCCGCTCTGGAGCCTGGGATACCACCAGTGCAGATTCGGATACAAGAGCGTAGAAGGTGGGAGAGGAACACACAAACTTAACTTTTTTTTTTCATTACAACAACAGCATTGAAAATGCTATAGCGCAGGGGAAAGACAGATGAGATGCAACAACAGCAAAAACATAGTAGACATTAGATAATGATAAGCAACAGAGCAACAAAAACAGCAGCAGGAACAACAGCACGAGCAACAACAACGACGGCGCCGAAACAGCAACAGCAACAACAACGACGACGCCGAAGCAGCAGGAATTGTGACCATCAACAATGATCAGCACGATGAAATTTTCCACCCCCTTTCCCTGCAGCCACCAAGGCCGTGCTGGACCGCACCCGCGCCGCCGGCGTCCCAATCGACGTGCAGTGGAACGACATCGACTACATGGACGACAGGAATGATTTCACCGTCGACGAGGAGAACTTTGCCGGCCTGGGCGACTTCGTGGACGGGCTCCACCAGGACGGCCTCCACTACGTGGTCATCATCGACCCGGGGGTGTCCGGCGCGCAGCCCCCGGGGTCCTACCGTCCCTACGACCGGCTCCTCCAGATGGGCGCGCAGTTGAGGAACTCCACCAACCAGACGTTTGTCGGTCGCGTCTGGAACCGGGGCTCCACAGTCTTCCCGGACTTCACCCACCCGCGGGCCACCGACTACTGGGCGGAGATGCTGGGCGGCCTGCACGAGCAGGTGGCCATCGACGGGGCCTGGATCGACATGAACGAGCCGTCCAACTTCGAGAGCGGCCAGCTAGTGCTGGGGTGCCCCTCCGGGGAGGAGGGCGACCTGGGGCTGAACCACCCTCCGTACGTGCCCCGTGAGCTGGACGGCGGCGGCGGCAAGCCGCTCTACTTGCGCACCGTCTGCCCGTCCGCCAGGCACCACGCGGGCAGGCACTACGACCTGCACAACCTGTTCGGGCTGTCCGAGGCCGCCGTCACCAACCGGGCGCTCCGACGGGTCCGGCCGAACCGGAGGCCCTTCATCATCTCGCGGTCGTCCTTCCCCGGGCTGGGGCGGTTCGCCGGCCACTGGACCGGGGACATTCACTCCGACTGGGACGCGATGAAGCAGACGATAGCAGGTACGTCAGGAGGAGTATATGGGAATGTACGAACGTACGTAATAGTGTGACCAGGTAGGTAGGTTGAAACTTTCTGCTAATTGTGCGGAATTC
>JAAUYM010018468.1_pt1 | contig 21330 bp, 25 predicted proteins | sample 7278001 | NCBI WGS metagenome assembly JAAUYM01 (sample SAMN14350224, study PRJNA611818) | marine sediment metagenome | isolation source: surface marine sediment (1.8m) | place: French Polynesia: Moorea | collected 2018-08
GGACCAGGTTCCTGGACGTGGACGGGCAACCGTTCGAGTTCTTCGGCCATGAGAAGCACGACGGGCCGCCGCGATACAGCATCATCAACTTTCAGCGGAAGAGCAACGACTCGGACGGGGACAACGAGACCGACTTCGACTGGCGCAACGTGGCCACCTTCCACAACGACGGCTTCAGCGACTGGGACAAGGAGTTCCGAGAGAGGCTGTTTGCCGACCACGACTCCATCTCCCGCTGCCTCCGCCGGCCCTGCGGGTCCTCCGAGGTCAAAGTGCAGGACACCCACGACGCCTGCTGCTGGCACTGCCGGCCCTGCTCGGACGTCGAGTTCAAGGTGTCGGAGTATGAGTGCCGCAAGTGTCCGCTCGGCACCCGCTCGCACGGCGGGAACAGCAGTGGCTGCTTCCCCTTCCCGGAGACCTACCTCGACTACTCCAACCCGTGGGCCGTCGCCTCCATCGCCTTTGCCCTGGGCGGCATCGCCCTCACCGTCCTCATCGTCATCGTCGTCTGGCGCTTCTGGGAGACGCCCGTCATCAAGGCCTCTGGGCGCGAGCTAAGCCTCTTTCTCCTCCTCGGCACCTTCCTCTCCTACGCCACCACCTTCGCCATTGTGGCAAAGCCCACCCCGCATCGCTGCGGGCTCACCCGCTTCTCCGTCGGCTTCTGCTACACGGTCTGCTATGCCGCCGTCGTCACCAAGACCAACCGCGTCGCCCGCATCTTTGGAAAGTCTCCCGACGGCACCGGCGTCTCGGTCGCCCGCGCCCCGAGGTTCACCACCCCGTTCAGCTCGCTCCTCATCGCCGCCGCCCTCGTCTCCGTCGAGGTCGCCATCAACGTCCTCTGGCTGCTGGCGGAGCCGCCGGCGACCACTCACCTGTTCAAGCAGGCCGGGCAGAGGATCCTGGTCTGCCAGGGCGTCAGCAACAGCTTTATCACGGGACTCCTCTACCCGTTCCTCCTCATCCTCTGCGCCACCCTGTACGCCTTCAAGACGCGCAAGTGTCCCGGCGGCTTCAACGAGACGCGCTTCATCTTCCTCGCCAACACCATCAACACCATCCACTGGATCGTGTACGTGCCGCTCTACTTCGCCAGCACCGACCCGGAGATCCAGGCCGTCATCCTGGCCTTCTCGCTCAGCCTCTCGGCCACGGTGCAGCTCTCCTGCCTGCTGCTGCCGCGCGTCTACACCGTCGTCTTCAAGCCGGAGAAGAACACCAGGAGGGACGTGATGAACCGCACCAGACAGAGGGACTACAACATCCCGCAGACGCCACCGAACTCGATGGCGGCGGCGGGGCCGCTGCCGGCGACAGTTGTGTCCATGATGCCCACCGGCGGAGCCACCACCATGTCGGACCCGCTCATGACGCAAATCTCGTCCATGTCGGCGCCTCCGGAGCTGAAAGGTGGCGGGGAGAACTCTGGCGAGGCCGCCGTCGGCGTCGGCCTGGCGCGGGCCCGCTTCTCCTACCACGCGCTCAACGCCGTGGACAGGCTGAGGCGGCCGGAGGGAAGCGGCGGCGGGAGGCAGGGGAGTCTCCCGCCCTCCTTCTCCAACCTGAAGAACAGGCAGATGACCTGGAGCTTCCACTCCGCCCAGGGGGGAGAGGTGGACGGGCAAGTTCTGGTGGGAGGAGGGGGAGGGGGGCGACACAGGAGCAGTTCCGTCTGCAGAGGGACCCAGACGACGCCCTCTTCCAGATCAGGCGGGGGAGGGAGGAAGATCAAGTTCACGGTCAGCGCGCCCTCGGACGAGGATGACGACGACTTCTTCGTTGGCGACGTTCAAGTTGCCGAAGATGAGGAGGACGACGATGACGACGACGACGACGACGACCGTGGGGTGGAATTCGTCGCCAGCAGGATCCCCTACATGGAGGAGAAGATTGATGACGAAGGAGGAGGAGGAGGAGGAGGAGGAGAAGGAGTGCTATCGAACGATTAGGACGTCTAGGACAGGACAGTGCTTAATCCGCTCCTCCTCTTGCCCAGATCAGCATTCAGACTCATCTACTACACGTACTTCACCATTATTGCTCATATCTCTCACACACTCACGGTGCCCTATTGTGTGGAGGCACAATGGACTTTCTGAAAAGAAAAAAAAAATGGGGATTAACTGCCTGGCATCGTGATGCGTCGGCATTTACTACTATGCTGCACTACCTAGCATAATACAGTACACAGCTGTTCTCACTTTGCTGCCATGCTACATGGTAGGAAGGTAGGAAGGATTTTTGTTGGACGAGACCACTTCTTCAAGTTTTTAAACCAGTTCTGTAGTTTTGGGTGGGAAAATCTTGGGGGAGGGGGGGGGGAGGGGCTGGGGGAAGGTTTCTTTCATTTGCAACACCCACATTGTGTGTGCGTGTCATAGTCGATACTTGGGAGTCCCAAGGCCAATGATACTACGTGCCATCAGGAAGACGTTCAGGTCGTCGTCGAGGCAGTCCCTCACCATGGGATCCGTCAGCTCCTCCTCACGGCCGCCGCCGCCGCAGCCGCCGCCGCCCGCACCCGCCGCCACCGCCGCACCAGCCGCAACGGCCGCCGCACCGGCCAAAGACAGGAGACACTTCCGCTCCGGGGAGAAGAACAACGGCGAGGCGCCTGCCAATTCCAGGAGGCCCTCCGGCAACGGCCACAACGCCCGGCACAACGGCAAGGGAGTGCTGCTCTCCGAGCAGATCAAGTCCACCTCTGTCGACGGCGGCAGGCGAAGCCCGACGACATTCCGAACCAACAACCAGAGGGGGGGGAGGAGGAGGAGGTGGACCGGGGTGAGGGTGCTTCCTCCCCCGTCGGCGACAGAGTCCTCCGAGTGCTACTGCACGGAGACGGACCTGTCGTCCGCCTCCTCGGCCGCCAACGGGGAGGGGGAGGAGGAGGAGGACGACGACTGCGGCTTCTGCAAGCTGTGCGCCTTGGACGAGGGGCCCCCAAACAACTGCTCTTCATCCTCAAGGAAAAAGAGAGAGAGAGAGACGAATGCGTGGGAGAAAGCTAGTTAATAACGCCCTCTTGGCGGCCCTTCCTCTCTGTACATGCACCACATTCACTCACTTCATCTTCTTTGTCGTCTTATTCCTCTCCCTCTCTCGGGAAAAATTGGACTAAGACTGAGTAAAGCCTACTTTTTTTTCCGGGAGAAGAAGAAGAAGCGAGCCTTCTCTTCTTCTTCTTCTTCCATTGTGCCTGCTTGGCTGCTTTCCTTTTTTTAATATCGGCCTTTTCCTTTGCGAATTTTTTTTTTTTTTTTTGAAGAGGAGGAAAAAGAGTAATTGCTTCTTGATGAAATTTTAAGTCGCTTTCTCCCGAGCAAGCAAGCAAAAAAAAAATCGATCTCTCTCTTCCTTCTTGGCGAACCGAAAACCACCCCAGACTGGACTCTGACATCCCCGCGGCCTTCCTGGACACGGAGTACTGCGACCGCGGCTCGCTCTGCTCCCGCCGCTCCAAGGCCACCGTCAAGTCCGTCAAGGTCCGCGGCAGGAGGAAGGGGAGGAGGAGGAAGGGGATCAAGAGGCAGCAGCAAGAGGAGGAGGAGGAGGAGGAGGATCCCTCTTCTGGAAACAATAAGCAGGGCGCGGAAATTGCTCCTCCTCCTCCTCCTCCTCCCACTTTCCCCGGAGAAAGGGGAGATGTTTGTGAAGGTAAAGGAAGAGAGGGGGGGGGAGGGAGGGTAAAGAAAGGAAGGAAATAAGAGGGAGGAAAGGAATTGCCGTGGCCTATAAGGGACTTTCCGAGGCGACAGCGACAAATGTGCATTGCCATACTCTCTACAAAGAGAGACAGACAGACAGACAGACAGACAGACAGACAGACAGACAGACAGACAGACAGACAGACAGACAGACAACCCAGCGAAGTACGAGTAGGTCTACCTATTAGGGAAAGTCCTTTTGTGATGATGATGTCTTGTCCTCCCAGCTTTCCTGTTTTAAAGTGTTGTTCATCTGTGTCCCCATTTTTTTTTCACTCTCCCTTTTCAGAGGGCGACCTCTCCGTGAGCGTGACCGCCTTCGACGACATCCTCTCCGGCCCCTTCAAGGCCTACGCGGACCTCTCGGCCAAGATCGGCGGGGACGTCGCCACGCACGCCACCGCCGTCTCCCAGGTGATTGGTTGGCCTGGAATGGCCTGGTTCGACTGTCCCTCTCCCGAGAAACCGCACACGGATTCCCGTAGATTTTAATCTCGGACCAAATTTATTGTTGGGGGCTTAAAAAGGGAGGGGGGTGAGGGGATTCTTCTGCTCACAAATCTCTCCTTTCTCCCTTTCTCTGCCCAGGCTTTCTCTGCCCAGCGCGAGTTCCTGGTGGTGGCCTCCAAGTCCCGCCAGCCGTCGTCCGCCGACCTGCCCGCCCTGCTCAAGCCAACCTCGGACAAGATCGCGGAGATCCAGGCCTTCAGGGAGGCGAACAGGAGGTAACAACAGGAGTCCCTGGAGATCGCCTCTATCCCAACACTCAAAAGCTACGCGGATGAATGGATCTGATTCCTTTTTCTCCTCTCCTCTCAATTCCCCCCCCAGATCCCAGTACTTCAATCACCTGTCAGCCATATCGGAAAGCATCCCCGCCCTGGGATGGGTGGCCGTGGTGAGTGGGCATCCTCCTCCTCCTCCCTTCTCCCACCATCCACGTCCGTGATTCATGTTTCTGATCCATCCGAATTACTCTGGGGTGTTTCAGGCCCCCGCGCCGTCGCCCTTCGTCAAGGAGATGAACGACGCCGGCCAGTTCTACACCAACCGCGTGCTGAAGGACTGGAAGGAGAAGGACCGCAGGCACGTGGAGTGGGTGCGCGCCTGGGTGGCGACCCTGACGGAGATGCAGGCCTACGTCAAGCAGCACCACACCACCGGGCTGGTCTGGAACGCCAGGGGCGGCGAGGCCAGGTCCCTGATGGGCCCGGCAGCCCGGGCGGCGGCTGCTTCAGCCGGAGGTGGACCGCCGGCCCCGCCGCCGCCCCCGCCGCCGGGCATGATGGCGGACGCGCTCAAGAACATCTCCGGCGGCGGAGGAAACCCGGAGAAGGCGGCCAGAGGTGCCCTCTTCGCTGAAATCAACCAGGGAGAAGGCGTCACCAAAGGTGAGTGAGACGCGATGATGTTCTGAACTAGGAGGAGAAGCAAATTAAATTTTATTGTTCCAATCTCTTTTTGCTCTTGATTGATTACAATCCAGGTTTGAAGAAGGTGACGGCAGACATGCAGACCCACAAGAACCCGACCCTGCGCCAGGGCGGCGGGGTGCCCAACAAGCCGGCCATCGGCCCCAAGCCCACCGTCAACAACGGCGTCGCCGCCAGGGCCGCCCCCGCGCAGAAGCCGCCCAAGCTGGAGCTGGAGGGCAAGAAGTGGGTGGTGGAGTACTTCAAGAACAACCCGAACGTGGCGGTGGAGGGGCTCGAGGTCAACCAGTCAGTCTACGTCTTCCGCTGCGAGGGATCCACCGTCAAGGTCAGCGGCAAGTGCAACAACATCATCTTCGACGGCTGCAAGAAGTCCGCCGTCGTCTTCGACAGCGTCGTGTCCTCCATCGAGTTCATCAACTGCCAGTCTGTGCAGATGCAGGCGAGTTCAACTCACTTCCTCTCCCGCATGAGATTTTCATCCAGTAACAATCTCTCTCTACTCTTGGTCTCAGGTGCTTGGGCAGGTGCCGACCATTTCCATCGACAAGACGGACGGGTGCCAGATGTACCTGAGCAAGGACTCCCTGGACACCGAGATCATCACGGCCAAGTCCTCCGAGATGAACGTGGTCATCCCGTCCGGAGACGACTACGTGAGCTTGAGCATAAATTTTTCCAAAGCACAAGAATCACGTCCGCTGGCAACTCCCGTTTTCTTTTTTTTTTGGTTGCCCAGGTGGAGCAGCCGGTGCCTGAGCAGTTCAAGACCAAGATCCACGGGACCAAGCTGGCCACCACCACCTCGGAGACCGTCTGAACCAGGCACCAGGCCATGGAGGAAGGAAGAGAAAGAAAAAAAAACAACAAAGGACAGGAACACAGCAACAAGTTAACATTTGATACACTTACCTATCCAACAGCCGCCGCCCCACCCACCCCAACCCAATGTCTCCAATAACCAAAAGTAAAAAAAAAAAAAAAACACCCCCCCAAAAAAATTACTCGTGCGGAAAAAATGAAAAGGCAAAAAAAGACGTACTACAACAAGAACATCAGTCATTTTAACAGAGGACGGTGATGTAATGTATTATTATTATTATCATAATTCGAATGTAAGATATTTATGCCCGTATAACCGCTTGTCTGTCAAGAAAAAAAAAACCCCGACATTGCTTCTTTTTGTACCATTAGCCAGAAAGACCGTGTAATTGTCATCGTCAAAAAAAAAAAAAGAAAATTCCCTGAAACAAAAAAAAAAGAGAAGAAAGATAAGCGATAATATAATAAAAGACAAGGTGTATAAGCTATGCAATTTAATATCCCACGACGATTTTTTTTTCCCCCGTGCCTCATTTGGCTGTACCAGTACAACAGATGATGCTTCCTTTCGTGTTTTAGTACTTTGTGCTGCTGGCTGTGTTGGGAAATCGTCTGTCTCTCTCTCTCTCTCACTTTTTTTTTGCACCTGTGTGTGTTGTACCCGTAGAGCGTTGCAATCAAAGGAGAAAAAGAAAAAAAGGAAATATGGGAAAAAGAGAGCAGCGCTCTCTTTGACACGGAGAGAGGCAAAAGCAGGTAGGTACTACGTTGTACAGGGGGAGGAGGGGAGAGAGCTGAATTTCCCCGTGTGTGTGTGTTTCGGCAGTGACGCAGTGTTTGAAAGGGAGGGGAGGAGGACCCTCGATATGGAGGTGAAGGTTAAGTCCACACATTAAGATAGAATCGATCCGCAAGCGATGAGTTGCCTCGTGCCGCGGCGGAGGGCGGTCGACATAAAGTTCGGCAGGGAGGGAGAGAGAGAGACAAGAGACACAAAAGCCCAGTGTTGCAAGACAGAGGCAAAAATTAACCCCATTTTCCCATATCTTTTTTTCCCAAAAAAAATAAATCGGTTGGAATAGTGTGAACATGAGCCTGTTGGAGACGTTGGTGGCGGTGGCGGTGGCGTCGTCGTCCCTGTCCGCGGCGGCCGCGCTGGACTTTGACGGCGCCGTGAGCGGCGGCCGCTTCGCCGACCTCTCCGCGCGCCGGGGTCGCGCCAGGACGGTCGCCCTCTCCCAGTTCGGCGGGCCGGAGGAGTTCTCGGCGGGATTCGCCCTCGACGGCGCCGGCGCCTTCCACCACGCGGACGACGCCGGCAACTTCTCCGTGGAGTTCAGGGTGGCGGAATTCGACTGCGCGCAGCAGGCTTTTGTGGTCAGGAGAGAGAGAGAGAGAGAGAGAGAATCTTGTCCAAAAAAAAAGTGGTGGTTCCAGAATTCCAAGTGTTGATGATGATGCTCACACATTTTTTTTCCCCTCTCTCTTCCCAGGACAACTCCTCCTACTACTCCTACAACCTGGAGCTGTCCCTCACCATCCTCAAGCTGAAGTTCGGCAGGCGGACCAAGGACGGCGGCGGCGGCGGCGGCGGCGTCCGGGTGACCGTCCGGGGCGCCTCCGGGCTCGGCTGGGACCCGTCGGGCCGAGAGGAGACCCACGAGGTGACGAAGGAGAGGATGCGCCCGGAGGAGGTCCGCCTGGAGAGGAACCAGCACCTCTTCCGGACGTGGCCATTCGAGTACTTCACACTGGGATCAACGTGAGAAATTGAGAGGGGGGGGAAATTACACATGTGGCAACGCTGATTTAAGTAAAAAAAATTAAGTTCAATTAAGTTGGAAAACAAACAAGTAAGTTGTACATAAACTAAGTTAGGAAAAAGGTCCAGGAAGGCTAAAAAAAAAAGGTTGGAGTTTTGGTCGTTTGGAGTTGGTTGGAGTGGAGTGCCATTACATACCTTCGTAGCTCCCCAATGACTGAGAACCTGCTGAGGATCCTGTTCCTGGGCCAGGAGCTGCCCGACGAGGAGGTGCGCAAGATCCCCAACCCGCGCGCCGAGGTGCACCTGCACGTGCTGACCAAGTGCGCCCAGCTGGGGTCGGTGGCCGGGATGGGCCTGCTGGGCCCGCTGCTGGGGATCTTCAAGTCCCGCTCCCTGGCTGCCGTGAGGCAGTACTCGGTCCGCACGGGGAAGATCCTGACCGCGGTGCTGCTGCCGCTGGCGCCGGTGCTGACGGAGGCCAGGCTGACCGGGGAGGAGGGCGAGGAGGAGAAGGTCTACGACCGCGCCTACAGGCTGAGGAAGAACGAGGGCCAGATGCGCTGCGACCGGTGGGCCTTCGCCGGCGGCGCCCTCGGGGTCGTCGGGGGCGGGCTGGCCGGGGGGACCGTGCTGCAGGGGATGCTCACCGGGTTCGCCGTCGGGACGGTGGCCGCGGGGTTCTACACCAACGTCTACCTGCCCAAACAGCAGAAGGGGGACGAAGACTGAGCCAAGCTCAAAAAATAATGGGCCGGTGATCGAAACAGAAAAAAAAATGCAGCATTTTGTAACAGGGTTACCCAACCAATGAATTTTTTTTTGCCGTAAATAAACAATTTTGTTAAATTAGTAGTACGTACATTCTAGTATACATGTACATATACACAATCTTGCCATGTCCCCCCCCCCTCACCCTTCAATCCCCAAAACAAAGTATCAAGATTTTAAATGGGTGAGTGGAGTTCTTGCTTGCGAAGTACGTACCTACAGTTCTTTGAAGGGGAAAAAAAACCAGTTGCTCTCCAAGTTGAAAGAGCACCAAAAAATTACAAGATGTATATTTTTGGACCGATGGTGAGATACTGAGGTTAGTTTTAAATCTACTTGCACTCAATAAATGATAATGATTATTACATATTAAAAACCTAGCATCTTGCCGTCGGACGACGCCTGCCAGCTGAACCGGAGCATCCGCCTGGACCTGACGGACTGGCACCCGGCCTCCTCGTCCATCTACTTCCTGGGCGCCGTGCACAAGCGCATGCGCCGCCGCTTCATCTACTCCGACTGGAGCAACGGGTGCCCGGACCCGGGCGACTTCGGCTGCGAGGGGGACGTCTTCTCCGGCGGGGGACTCTCCGAGCACCAGATCTGCGTGCCGACGGAGGCGGCCGCCTGCGACATGCTGCCCGGATGCGGACAGGAGGTGACCATGACGGGAGGGGGGGGAGATGCGAGAAGAGATCTCCTGACAATGAATTTGAAAAAAAAAAATCAAAGTTGCTCATTAACCACTGCACTTAGAGCAAAATGTTTACTAAAGAGAAACTTGCAACCTTTATAAACATTTACAGACACCCTACTACATGTTTAAGAGAAAGGGAGTCAAAGTGGGCAACCCAAAGTTGGCAACCCAAAGTTGGCAACCCAAAGTTGGCACGATAGACACCTACTACAGTATCCAAAAAGACTACAAGTCTGGTAGACAAAATCCACCATTAAAAAAAAAAAGAAGTGGCTGGGGCGGGGGGGGGGGAGTAGCTTGATTTTGTCACTGGTACAAGTACAAATGATCTGGCAGGGCTTTGGTGTTGATGGTGCTGGACCTGCATTCTTCTTGACAGATCATCCCCAACGCGGACGAGTCCAACTGCGGCCGCTTCCCCCTGCAGAGGTCCCTCCGTCTACTGGTCTTTGCCCTGTGTGCCGTAGCCCTCATCCTGGTGGCCATCGGATGTTGCAGGTCCTGCTACACCAGGACAAAGTCAGTGGGAGATAATCCTGTACTTTTTTTTTTTACATGACTACCCAACCAATATCGGTACCACTAGAAACACACCTACAGCTACGCCACTAGTGGTAACTATTGATGGGGGGTCAAAGGTTGCTCTAGGTTGCTCTAAGGTTTTTTTTCTCACCATTTTAACACCTGCTCTGGCGTTAGGAAAAACCGTCACTATTGCACGCTAGCGATATTGGTTGGGTAAATGCCACTTCACACCATATTTTCTTTCACTGCAGCTGCTGTCGGGAGCGCCTGACCGTTCTGGAGTCGGGCAGCAGGGGCACGAGGGGAGCCTCGCCCACCGAGGCGGACGCCGCGGCGTCCTCCAGACTGGGAAGGCGTCAGCAACAGCAGCACCAGCTACAGCACGGCGGCTTCCCCGGGTTCGGCTTCCCCTACCGCCTCTCCCCCGGCTCCCTGCCCCGGTCCAGGCCGGCCACCGCCCCGCCCACCTACGAGGACGCCACCAAGAACGACAACCCCGGGTTCGCCTTCGACGAGGAGGAGGACGGGGAGGACTTGGACGGCGAGCGGCCCCCGAGCTACAGGGAGCTGCCGCCGGAGGAGGTGCCTGGGGCGTCTCTCGTGAACGGTGCTGCGGAGGAGGAGGAGGACGACGACGAGGACGAAGCTGGGGGTGGTCCGCCGCAACAAGAGGCGGGAGAAGCGGTCGGGGAACGTGCTAATGACCTCGTGACGGAGGGAGGTGGCGGTGACCACCCCCTGGCCGGCGGCGACGACGTGATCGTGCAGAAGGAAGCTTGAAGTGAAGTGGGATAGTGCCGGGGTAGAACTCAAATTAACCTTTCATTATCTCAGCAATTTTTACTTGCATAGTATATATACCACGCATACGTGTTATAGGTTTAATTTTGTTTGGGAAAGAAAACAAAAAGCAGCTAGCGCTTCCTTCAACGCCGTCAGATAAAAAGAAGTACTATCCACAACTCGACTTGTTTCGTGTGGTTATACTAGGTCTTGTATTTTTTTAAATTTAAGAATAAAATTATGCGTAAACGCACACCTACCCCTCTTAATCAAGCGTCCGGATTAATTATAAATCAAATTTGCGAAATTGCTGTGCGTCAGTCGGCTCGCGAATTTCAAAAAAAAAAATGGACGATCAAACGTCTAAAGTGAAAGAGCGCCAGTCTCCCACCACGACGCTGAGGACGTACCTGATCGTGACGGGCGCCAGCCTCGGCCACATCTTCGTCTCGCTCAACCTGTTCGCCTTCGGCCTCCTCCAGATCCACGCCGAGGGCCTCTTCCACATCCGGAACCAGATGGAGGCCTACCTGACGAGCAACTACAAGAAGATGGTCCTGTCGGCCCTGCCGGAGTTCCTGCTCTTCCCGCCGGCCTTCATCGCCATCCTCCTCTCCTACTTCTACGCGCTGATCCTCTACCACCAGTTCTTCGACACGCAGACCCTCCTGGCCAAGCAGAGGGTGTACACAAGGTACTCCCTGGTCACCCCCTTCCCGCACGCCGTCTTCGTCGCCTTCTTCACCATCGACGGCCTGGTGATCTACCTGGCGGCGGCCAGGGGGCTGACCCCGAGGAGCAAGAGCTACTTCCTGGTCATCCTCTCCGTGGGGAGCGTCTGCAACGCCGCGTGGCTGCTCTGCCTCCTGGCCTACTTCCCGTCGTTCGTGCGCTACCGGCGGGACCTGGTCACGGCGGAGAAGGCCCTGCTCAGGGAGACCAGGGAGCGCGTGCAGGAGGTGGTCAGCCGCAGCCGCGCGGAGAAGGCGTCGCAGGAGACGCCGGCCGTGGAGGCAGAGTTGCCAGAGAGCTGACTGGGACCGGGCGGCGGGTGGGTGGGAGGCGCAACAACAATAATTTTGCTTTTTCTGCTCGTAGTGTACAAAGGTTGTATAATTGTTTCTTGCTTGCGCGGTTCAGGGCTTTTTTTTTTTTTGGCTCCGGGTGCGTCATGAATGAATATGAAAAAGCATCTAACATCTCGGAGGAAACAACAAAAAGGATTTCTCACCGCACGCTGACATAAAATATCGCCTGTGGCTAAAAGTGTTTGCTGGGAAGAGGGAGACGGAGGGAGATCTACTATTGTAGAACTGCAAACAAATCAACTCGGAACACTGTTCTTAAAAAAAAAAATGTGTGCAACATTCTCAACCTTGAGAGACAGCGAGAGAGAGAGAAAAAAAAAGGGGAGAGAGGGGTAGTTGTGATGCAGGTAGCATAGCAGAGGTTGGATCGATCCTTGTATAACACACATCTCACGAGACACAACAAGACGGACTTCTTACGCCGGATTCATTATCACTTTGAGTTGGGGGGGGCGTGTGGAGGCGGTGCTGGAGGGAGAGGAGATAAGAGAGGGAGTTCAGTTTCTGACGCTTTGGGTCGTCCCTACTCTTTTTTTTTTTTGGGGTGGGGTGGGGTGCCTCCACACACCTCATCCTCGTTTCACACACTGAGATGTAGAATTAGTACGTAGGGTATACCGTAGGTAGGTATCTGTGAGCTAGAGCCTTCTCCTTCCTCTCCGGAGGAAGGGAGGGGCGGGACCAGTGTCGCACTACAGCTCGACGTGGACCGTCTCTTCGCCGCCTCCGTCGCCGGACTTCCGCTCGTCGCCCCTGTCAGGTTCCTCTTCCTCCACTTCGGGGTCAAGGACTTCCTCCTCCTCCACCACCTCCTCTTCTCCTCCTCTGCTGTCGTCGTCGCCGTCGCCGTCGCCGTCGCCGTCGCCGTCGCCGTCGCCGGGAGTCTCGCCTTCGGCTCCTCCGCCGTCGGCTGCCCCGTCGGCGTCCGGTGCCTCCTTTCCGGCGTCATCCTTCCGGTCTTCAGACGGAGACTCTTCAGTTTTCTCTGCAGGCTCTTCAGTAGCATCGTCTATATATAAAAAAAGAAGGAAGACGTCACCCAAAAATGACATGTACATAATTTAACCAACTACGGATTTAACCGAATGCTGTTGCTTGCTAAATTCACAGTACATATTTCGGGAAGGTTTTTCGAGGCCAAAACTATCCTGGTTAATATATATATATATGTAGAGCTCGTAAAGTCACCTGCCAGATCTTTCTTTTCCCCCACCATCATCTGGCAAGCTCGAACAAAAAGTGGATTATGGCAACAATGACGGTGGTCCATATCACAGAGGGGGTCTCTCCGCCCTCGAGAGGTCTTGGGGTGTTGCGGGGGTGGTGGTAAAAACTTTGGTGTGAATTGGGAGGTGCGGAGGGGTCGGTGTCGGGATCGGAGGAAGAGGAGGAGGAGTTAATGTACCACACGAGATCGGGCACCAACTCGACCAGAGTCTCATCTGGAAGCAGTTGGCAGAGACACTGTTTTAGCCGCCACGGCTTCCCTAGTAATTTCCCTAAGCCCACTTGCTGTGCAAGTTAAAACTTCACACAAATTTGAACTAAAACATAAAGTGGTAATCTTTGAAAAAAAAAAAATCCTTACCTCCTTCCTTGGCAAACTTCTCGGTCTCCTCGTCCAAGTTGAGATCATCGGCGTCGGAAGCGGGAGAGGAAGCAGTCGCCTCCTCCTCCTCCCCGTCCCCGGTGGCGTTGGCTTCTTTCTCCTTCTTCCTTTTCTTTTTCTTCTCCTTCTCCTCCTTCTCCTTGGCCTCCTTCTCCTCGGCCTCCTTCTTCAGCCGCTCCTTCTCCTTCTCCGCCTTGGCGATCTTGGCCTTGTTCAGCAGGTACTTGACCTCCCTGTCCAGGTCCAGCCCCTTCTCTGCAATCAGGCTGGTTGTCATCTTGGGCATCTCGTTCTTGGGCTGCTTCTCCTGCTCTGCCAGCGCCTCATCCCTCCACTTCTGCACCTCCTCCACCTTGCTCGCCAGTTTCTCCACCTCCGCCTCGGTGAAGTACCCGTCGTCGCCGGTCTTGTTGCGCGCCTTGGCGAGGAAGTTGGAGGAGGTGTTGAGCATCTGGTCGAGGGCGCCGAGGGCCTCCGGGCGGTCCAGGTGCTCCCGCACCCGGGCGAACCAGGAGGAGGTGAGCTCCTTGAGCGATTTGAGCCTGTCCTCCAGGTCTTTGACGTCCGTCTCCGGAGTGACGTCCTCGTCGATCCAGTCCGACACCTCAGAGCACTTGGCCGAGATTGCCTCCTTCTCCGTGTCCGTCACCGAGTCCTCGTAGGTCTCCCAGTACATCTTGTCGCGGACGTCAATGACAAAACTCTCCAGGTTGTTGAGGGCCGTCTCCCGCTTTTTCTTGAGGGCGTCCCGCTCGTTCAGAGCCTTGAGCTTCTCCTTGGACTCCTTGAGCAGCTTCTCCGAGGGCCTGGGCAGGTCCACTATCCGCACCTCAAACTCCAGCGGTTCCTTCATGGTCTCGATCTTCGGCTTCTTCGGCGGCTTTTCCTTCTTCTTTTTCTCTTCCTCTTCCTTCTCCTTCTTCTTCTTGTCCTCCTTCTTGTCCTTGTCCTTGTCTTTCTTGTCCTTCTTGTCTTTCTTGTCCTTCCCCTTCTTGTCGTCCTTAGCAGCGTCGCCTTCTTTTCCTTCATCTGGGAATTCAATAAAGAAGGCAGGTTTAAAATAAGCACGTGAGTAGTACAAGATACGAAGGAAAAAGCAATTCACCTTTGTTGAAAAAGCTGGCTATGCTCTCAGCCCAGGTGCTGTCCTTCTTATCCTCCCCGTCCTCTCCGGCCTTCTCCGCCTCCTCTTTCTTCTTTTCCGCCTCCGCCTCTTCCTTCTTCCTCTCTTCTTCCTCCTGCTCCTCCACCGTGATGGTCCTCTCGAAGACGCTCTCCACCCCGGTGACCGACAGCAGCCCGGAGTCGTCGAGGGAGAAGTGCGCCTTGACGCCCTTCGATTCCACGTTGGGCTCGCCGGCGTGCTTGTCCAGGGCGACCGCCACGCCCTTCACGTCGATCTCAGTCAGGTTCAGAGAGCCGACATTCCTAGAGAAAAACAAATAAATAAATGCTAAAACCCGTTACAAGTTCTTGCATTCTTAATATGTAGGAAGAAATATATACGTATATGAAGTACTTGTACTCGAATACAAGTGCAATCTTTGAGTGGACTCTGTTGGAGGCAACTCACTTGACCTCGTCGCCCAAGAAGTCCAGCTCGTTGAGATTGACCCTGAAGGTGAAGTCCCCGACGTGCTTGTTGAAGGTCATGATCTTCTTCTGCGGGTACAGGTTGGCCCTGGGGAAGAGCGAGCGCTTGACCTCCTTGGTGCCGGTCTCGCCGTCGTCGTTCTCGTACTCCCGGGCGAAGTCCACGTCGATGGGGAACACCACGCCCTCCTTGGTGACGAACTTCTTCACCTTGAAGCCGGTGGACAGGTCGGCGGCCTTGTACACCGCGCCCATGGCCGCGGACTCGTCCGTGTTGAGGTTCTTGCCCAGCTCGCGACCGAAGTGATCCTTGGAACAGAAGCGTGAACGTGACAACTCTCATTGCTGGCCGTGGTTGAGAAACTGTGACGCTCATACCATTACTCACTAGCAAGTACCAAATGGAACATTAAAAAAAAATAAAATTTAAGTTCGAATACACACATTTCGTGGAGGATGATAGGTAACTTAACTCACCCTAAGTATTTCCTGCACCCTTGGCACCCTCGTGCCCGCCCCGACGAGGATGACCTCGCTGATCTCGTCCATGGTGATGGCGGCGGCGGTCAGCGCGGCCTCGATGGGGCGCGTCACCCTCTGGAAGTAGTCGCCGCTCAGCTCGTGCAGCTTGTCGCGCGTCACCTCCAGGCGGAAGTCGATGTCCTCCATCACGTTCTCCACCTAGAGTCAACATGTTTGGTTGGATTGGACGACATAATTTAACATTAAGGTGCAAAGTTTCGTGTGATATGTTCTTTTCCCCCTTTCATACCTGCGCGAAGGTGTTTGTATTCGCGCTGAGCACAGTCTTGACCCTGGCCGCCTCCTTGAACAGCTTGCCCATGGCCCTGGGCACCTCTCTCACGTCCTTGGAGGCCTTCCCGACGGCATTGAACTGGTCGGCCAGGTACTCCCTGAGCGCCACCTGCAGGTCGGTCCCGCCCAGGTTCCGCTCGTAGCCCACGCCCAGGATGTGCGCGTGCGGGTGGGTCTCCGAGTAGCCCCTCTCCTTCGTCTTGATGGTCTGGAACAGGGCTACCGTCACCGTGGTGTCCTGCGCGCCCATGTCGTAGAACATGAGGTGCTTGGCCGTCCCGTTGATCTCCTTCCGCCTGAACATGCCGTAGTTGAGGGCGACGGCCATGGGCTCGGAGATGAGTTGCAGGACGGTCAGCCCGGACAGCTCGGCCGCGTCCAGCAGCGCTCGCCGCTCAGCCTGGCCAAAGTACACGGGCACCGTCAGGACCACGTCCTTGATCTTCTGCTCCGTGTACTCCTCTCCTATCGTCCTGTAGTTGAAACGGGATATGTTAGTATACAAAAAACAACAAGATGTTCTAGGTACTCTCTACCATGGCGACAAGAAAGAACCTCATTTTCCTAGGTTAACTTTCACCATGAAGTGCATTAAAAAACCCACTATTTGTTGCCCACGTCAAGGCACTATAGAGTAGGAAAATTCATTGAAAGCAGTTTCACTTGTATTTTTTTTTCCAAAAAGACATTGTTTGTCACACACAAACGTGTGCAAAGCTGACCTCGCGTGCTCCAAGATCATGGCCACCAGCTCCTCCACCGTGTAGACGGTCTCCTCGTCGTGCTGGAACATGACGGTGCCCCTCTCCGGGTGGGGCCTCATGTCGTAGTAGGGGAACTGCTCCCGGAAGCGCCGCACCTGCGGGTGGTCGAAGGGCTTCCCCAGCAGGTCCAGCAGGTAGCCGTAGCAGGTCTTGGGGTACCTCACGCCGTTGGAGAGGGCGTCGGAGCCGAACGTCCTCTCGTCCCCCCTGAGCGAGACCGCGGAAGCGGTCTTGCGCTTGGACTCGCGGTTCAGGGCGATCTCCATGGGCACGCCAGGCTGGAGGAGAGAGAGAGAGAGAGAGAGGGGGGAGGAAAGAACAGTTAGACTGGTGGGTGATTCTCTTGCGTGTTTGAATGTCACTCTAACTGACCGTGACCACGGCCACCTTCATCCACTCCGACCCCAGGTCGACGCTCATGACGGCCACGGACGAGGTCGAGGCCACCAGCAGGGCCAGCACGAGGAAGGAGGCGGCCAGCAGGCACCGACACCACCGGATGGAGGACGAGGAGGAGGAGGAGGAGGAGGACATGGCGAGGAGGGAGTTCCCAAAGTGGCTGGAGTCGCCGCCGTCTTCCACCAAGTCCGACCCTCCCCTTGGAGCTCCCTCACAGCGCTCTACAACGAGGGCCTCGAAAGTGCGAGGTCGGGGAGGTCGGGTCGGGAAGGGAGGCTGAGAGAGGCCGGCAAAAGGGGGGAAAGCTGCCTCCTCTTCCGTAACTGAACGCATGCAGCAATCAAGTCAGCTCGCAGCTCAGCTCAGCTCAGCTCAGCTCAGCTCAGCACTCAGCACTCAGCAGTCAGCAGTCCAAGTGAGAGCGACTGGCTGCTGCTGCTGCTGCTGCTGCTGCTTCTACTGACTGGAACGTGAATGTGATGATGTTGCGCTTCCTGGTTTGTTCTGCGCATGCGCACTCCACTCCATCTAAGCGCTGACCAGCAAGAGCGCATCAGAAAGGGAGCAAAACGCCCAAATTGCCTTGTGAAAAGATAAGATGCAACCACATTTTTATACTATGTATATTTAAAAAAAAAAACCTCTAATCTAACCTGACCTTACTTGGCAATGACTGCCTCTTCTCTCCGTTCCTGCGCCCCAAGTCTGTGAGTGCCCTGGTCACTCTCTCTCGTGGCTGACGCTTCCACGTCCCGGCGAGAGGGAGGAAGGGGGTCCATTCCATTCCGCCGCTCTCGCTCCTGAGGGTGCTTGGCCTCTCCTCATTGGTCGGGTGGCCGACGGACAAACTCCTGATTGGACCAACTCCTGCTTTGCACGTACGTTACAAGCAGCAAAGGTCGTGAGGCTTTGGGCTCTTTCCACGCAGATGCAGCTCCACCTATGGCCTACCCGTTGCTGATGAAATGCTGTGCTACACGTGTCCTAGAAATATTATATTTACCACTATACCAAGTGTACACTAGTAGAGGCACATGTGTTGGTAATCTAATATAACACCCTTACAAGCAAGAGTTGGGCCCCCTTGGCTCCGTGGTACATATTTAAGGATCATCATTCAAAAATACTGTAGGTATATGACAAGCGCCCAAGGTGAAATGTCGATGGTCTTGGTAGGTGCACTAAAATGAAAGGAAAGACATATCACCACGTCAAGTGTCACGGAGGAGGATAAAATGTAAGGAAATGAACATGGTCAAGAATAATTTTAGTGTACACACCATTAGCAAGTGCAAAGTACTTGAAAAAAGTTCAGGAATGAGTAAAGAGTAGCTACAGCGTGATACCCCCAGACCCTACGACACATTTAAGTTATAACAGTTACTCCAGTATGAGGTGAACATTCAATTTAGAACTAATCGCATGCTGAAATGGATAGCGCAAAATTTTCAGAATTCCGCAATTTAGTGATTTGTCCAATAAGTTTCTGACTTGTATTTCCCAAATTTACATTTTTTGTGGGAAAAATATGGGAAATGTCATAACGTACAATTATGCATTATGCGAAGCAAGCCTTTGTCGCAACTTTCGTGCTCTTGACATATTTTGACAAATCCATGGGGTTGGACAGCTTCCTGGAGACCTTACTGAGTGAAATGGACCAAGCTGCCCTCGCAGAAAGGCAAAGATGCAACTTCTTTCAGTGGGTGGCCACCAGTGGCAGAGAGATGGAGGACATCTTGCAGCGGCTGCGAGTGGCCAAGGCGTTTTCCAGGTGCCCGGCCGGATCGACGGCCAAGATGCGTGCAGATGGCGAGGGCAACGACTCTGTCAGCAGCAAGGATGAAGAGGCCATCAAGTTCGCATACGAGGTGCTCGAGGAGTATGTCGAGAAGTACAAAAAGACAAAAGGCGGCGGCGAGGGCCACGCCTGCAAGAAGCGCAAGGTATATAAAATTTCTGGGGCATCCCTCATCGTGTTTGTCTTGTACTTTGTCTGTGCCCTCTTCATCCTGATCATGATCACCATGGGAGCCATCCGAGCGTACTGCGCCCGCCGGATGCCGATGCGAGTGACCAAGATCCTGGACTCGATGCGGCCCCCGGACGAGGAGCTGTCTGGTGCGGCCACGCGCAAGACGGAGGTGCCCGAAGTGCCGTGGGGCAGCAACCAGAAAGACAAGAGAAACAAGATCGTCACCCCCGGGATGCCCGCCGAGTCGGGGCACGACGGCAAGGCGGGTGGCAGGCGGCAAGCCAGGCCCGCCAGCAAGGACACCATCGCAAAGGCCATCCAGCAGAAGAGGAGGAAGGGAGAGGCGAAGGGGGAACGAGAAACTTAAGCAGTAGCTATAGAAGTTCAAGCGTTTGTACGTGTACAAATAGAGTGCATCCATCTCTCACGTGTGTGTGTGTGTGTCTGCTCTCTGGATGTGACTACTACATACTCTTCCTTGGTCCTGGCCTGTGTCAAGAGTCGCCAGGTCTGAGAAAGCTGAAATAGCCCTTTCCACCCTGAAAAGAGCCCCCACCCAAGCCCAACAGTAAAAAAAAAAGTTCAAAGATAACAACCAACCCTAATAACCTAAAAGAAAGTGGGCTGTTAATGCAATTTATAGCCTAGTCCCCCCCAAACTCGCCATCTATGGCCGAAATGGCTCTAATATAGCACACCCCCTTGCCACTCTGGTTCAACCTCTTGTCACAAAATGAAATGATAAGGTCCACTTGCCGAGAGCAGGGGAGAAGGAAGGATGCTATCAACAAGCAATTTGCCCAGAAAAGGTGGACCCTTCAATCTTGCCTTATTTTTTGCGGCAATGACTCCTGAGAGAGACAAAGTAGAAGAAGAACCTCTTGATGATGTATTTATCACACGGCATGCAAGTGTTGTAACCATTTTTTTTTTACATAAACTTATTTTTTTTCTTCAGAGAATGAACAAGAGACAAAAAAAAGAGAGATTGGTTGTGTAGTAGTATGATAGATTGAGCAGAAAAAAGTTTGTGCAAATGACTCTGAGAACAAGAAGTTTGTTGTTTTTCTTTTTCAGGAGATATTTTTTCCCTTCCTTCTCTTCTATTTCGGACTACTTCTTCTCCTCCTCCCCTGCGGGCTTGGCCTCCTCCTTCTTGGCTTCTCCTCCTCCCCCTCCTCCTCCTCCTCCGGCTCCCCCAGACTTCTCCAGCTGCTCCATCATCTTCTGCTTCTCGATGAACATGGCCTTGAGGCTCTCCAGGTGCTTCTCCAGGTCCTCCAGCTTCATCTCCCCGCCGCCGCCGCCGCCGCCGGCGTCGGGGCCGGCCGCGATCGCCGCCGTAACCTGGCGAAAGCAAAAAAGTAATGGAAATCGTGGGAAAAAGTAATGGGTGCTATCAGAAAAGTTGAATTTATAGTACTCATTCGGTTTCCCCCCCCAAAAAAACACATATTTTGCGCACATCAACATGCACAGATTGAGCCATTTGAACAATTTCCCCTTTTCCAGGATGCGCACAGCAACAGCAAGAATGACGTGGACATGGTCTGCGAGACCTTTTCTGCCGTCTCCGCCTGCTTCTTCCACACGTCCACCATGGCCTCCAGCTGCTTTATCCAGTCCGCCGCGGTCTCGTCGATCGTCTGCAAACATGGAGTTGAGCCGGAAACTCTACTGTAGTAGAAGTATCTGTATACCCAACCAACAACGGAATGAGCTCTGATGCAGAAATCTTGTCAATGAGTGTCAATTGAGCATACAGTCAAATGTGCAATAAGCGTGTAATGCAACGTGTACTGTGCATGTCCCGACTGAGCTTCCATTTTGCATACCGCACCGTCGGTGGTTGGGTACACTTGGCAAGCGCCTGTGCGTTGCATCTCTGTACCTTCCACCTGTTGACCATCCCGGTGTGCTTGACGTCCGGGTCGTCGTGGACCGTCATCTTGTGGGCGCTGGCCTGGGCGTCGTTCAGCACCTTGTTCATCTCCTCGCACTCGGACTTCCACTTCTGAGATGTTCCAGGAAAAAAAATAAAATAATCAGTACGCCAGATTTTTTTTTTTTTAATTTGACCGGTTTTCATCTTTTTAAGAGCAAAACTTTCCGTCCAAATTCGGCCAGATTTTGAAAGATTTTTGGTGAAATGTTTACATGTCTGGCCGAATTTGGCTTTAGCTTATCTGTCTGGCCGGGACTCGCAAGAAAAGGTCTTTGGCGACTTTTCACGTGAACGCAACGGCAACCCTGTTGCACTTATGACCTGCGCGTCCACCAGCGAGTCCTCCGCCTCCTGCAGGTTCTTCGGCTTCCTCATCCCGGCCGCCTTCTTGGCCTCCGCCTTCTCGATCCACGGCTCGAACTTCTTGCAGCCGGACGTGAAGTCCGCCAGGTGCTTGATGTCCTCCCCGAACTTTTCCCCCTCCGACCTGACCTCGTCCAGCAGGCTCTTCTGGAAGGCCGACACCTCCGACATGCGCTTCACGAACTCCTGCGCCGGGGAAGGATGAGAGAGGAGGGGGGAAAGGAGGAGGAGGAGGAGGAGGAGGAGGAGGAGGAGGAGGAGGAGGAGGAGGA
>JAAUYM010087741.1_pt1 | contig 21306 bp, 26 predicted proteins | sample 7278001 | NCBI WGS metagenome assembly JAAUYM01 (sample SAMN14350224, study PRJNA611818) | marine sediment metagenome | isolation source: surface marine sediment (1.8m) | place: French Polynesia: Moorea | collected 2018-08
AAGGTAGGCCCAAAACCCACCTTTTTTGTTAAATAGTTATTTGTGCCAGGTCTGGCATTTTGGCGCTAGCGCCATAAAATTCTGGTCAATTTGAACTGATCGGTTGGGGCGCCGGACCCTGTACATCAAGACAGTGAACTGCTTGCCTGACTGAGGTTCCACTGTACTAGGCAGAGTTGTCTTTTTTCCGCTCCCATCCAACCAGCCATCCGTGCATCCTAATTTTTTTTTACGTTATGCTTCTGGCGAGAGAAGAGGAGAGGGTGGATTAAGAGAACTCTGGGAATTATCGTTGGAAAAGACTTTTTCCTCCCTCCTTCCCTTCCTTCCTCCCCCATCTTACTTCCGGACTTTTTAGTAGTAGTAGGAATGTTTTTAGCACGAAAGCTTTGAGTCGTCATGTCTGTCGGACTGGGGGGGGGGGCGAAAGGTTCTCAAAAATATTTTTTTAGTCTAGTGCAATAGTCCCACTATTTCCCCATTACTCTCACATTTACATGTGTCTTCTAGACTTTCACACACAAATTATTGAAGCATTGGCAATACTAGCTTCTGTCCTCTCCAGATTAATTTTGCAAAAAAGTTTCCCCATATATGTATTAATTAGAATAATTTTCTCCTCTTTCCTCCCTTCCTCTCCCTCGCTGCCGCCGCCACTTGTACGATCATTTCATCTTGGCTCCAATGAATGAATCTCTGGAGGAAGTTCTTCTTCCGCTCCCAGGCTCGTTCCACCTTGGTGACTCTATCGGAGCACCTTTGGGAACCTTTGGGCAAGAAAAAGGGAGACAAACGGAAGGAAGGAAGGAAGGAAGTGAGAGGCCACCAAGCGAGACCAAAATCATTCCCAAAGCTCCCCCCCTCCTCCTCATCCTCCAGTGCTGCCAGATTTTCCGAGTGAAAAAAGAATTTTCAAAAAGAAAACACAAGTAGGCCATGGCAGAACTAACCAAGTCAAGTTTTGTTCCATTTTTATTAACAAAGTTTACTATGGTCTTCAGGCTGAAAGAAACCAGTTTGGTTTCTTTTGGAACTGTCTGGGAGCACTCCGTTCCTCCTCCCCCCCTCTCTCCTCTTCGCTTGCCAATGACAGAACACCATCAGCCATCGGTTTCCTCCCGATGCCATCGAGATGGGTTCGATCCCGACGGCATATTCAGAGTCTGCACAAATTCTTGGAAACAACCCGATTTAAAATCCAATGTGAGCGTGTATGTGGGAAAAGAGGACATGCCAGAGGAGAGGAACCTGGGTACTCCTCCTCCTCTTCCTCAATTGTGCATTCCAAAAGCGTCCGTCTCCTTCTTTCCACGAAATCTGGCCAAAAACTCCGCCGCCGCCGCCGCCGCCGCCTCTCCCTGATTCCCATATATCATCTGTGGAAAATTCCATTCCCACGTTTATGCCCGGTGGTCCCATCTAATGAATGAAGTGCCTCTCTCTCTCTGTCCGTCTTCTCTGGCTGGCATGGCCCTCCCGTGGCGTAATTGTTTAAACTCCCCTCTCTCGGAACGGCAGTAATTGCCACTCCTCCTCCTCCTTGTACAGCCAACACCAACACCGTCCACCACCAGAGAATAAGTCTTGTTCTTTCTTCTTCCATTCGTGCGAGAGTCGTTAAAAGACGTTGGCAGAGGGAGGAAGGGAGAGAGAGAGAGAGAAACATCAACTCATTTTATGCTGGCTGATTCCATTTGTCCTTTCTCACGTGGTTCGCCCATGCAAAACTCCCTCCCCCTTTTCTTTCTGATGAGAAATCGCTCCCCTCCTTCCTCTCTCTTTTCGACGACCACGTCAGTCAAGTCCGTTTCCCATGAAGCTCAAGCCTTGTAATTTGTTCTTCTGCCTCTGTGTAACGCTAATCACTTCTCACCAAAGGTGGAGTCCATCATGGCAAAGGAGGGATGGAAAAAAAGGCGTCGCAAGACATGCACAACGAAATGTCCTCTTTTTCTGTTTCTGCAACACAATTTTGTGTATTTCTCTCTTTTTCGTTTTCTCGTACGCATTATTAAGCGATGGGGGCTTTGCAAGTATAGAACTGATGCTTAAAGTTTAAAAGATATCTCCCATATTTTCTAACCACCTCTCCCGACAAGACCTACCCTTTATGTTGTCGGTACCTATCTGGCATGTTTCCAACATAATAACTTGCTTATTTCATAACTTGTTGTTACGCCCTGAAGGGTACAGGGCGTTAATTCCAAGTTAACAGGAGTGAATCACCGTAAAGTGCTCTAAGTTTGGTGGCGGTGAAAACGAGGTTGCGTGTCTCACCCGCGCAAAAGTAGCGCCGACTTTCGACAGACACACAACAGCAGCAAAAAAGTTGTACGATGACATAATACTCGTACACTTGACCACTTGACGGGAAAGGCAGGAAGACGCAGAAAGACGTGGTGGTGTACTGTAGAGCATCAGCCAGGAAGAAGAAGATGGTTCTCCGCCCGAGCCTCCTCCTCCGCCTCTCCCGGTTGGGCAACTGCTGGAGGTCCACCAAGGCCGGGACCCCGGCCGCTCCCTCGGCCGCGGCGTTCAGGACCAGGTCTACCAGCGCGGCGCAGGGTGAGTGAGTGAGGCCTGAGCACAGTTTTCGAGTCCACCGTCATTTGCAGTCTTCTCCTTCTTTACCCAGATGACGACCATCAGCATTACCACGGGCCCCCCGTCCCGCCCATTACTGCGGTGGACCGTGAGTTCAGACTGAAACAATCTCCCCCGCCCTCCCCTTATTTCTGACTGCCTCGAGGGAAACTGATTCCCCTCCTCCCTCCCTTGTGCAGCGACGTCGGGCCTGACCGAGGACCAGATCCAGATCCAGGCGCTGGCCACGGACTTTGCCATGAAGGAGATGAGGCCCAACATGTCCAAGTGGGACCAGGAGGTGCGGGCAAGCAAAATGCGAAGCTCTGCAAAAGCCCTGGATGATGCGACGAGCAGTAATTTGTCTGTCTGTTTCCGTTGGCAGCAAATCTTCCCCGTGGAGACGCTCCGCAAGGCTGCGGCCCTGGGCTTCGGGGCCACGTACTGCTCGCACGACTACGGGGGAACCGGACTCACCAGGTCAGCAGTGGGTGGATGTATTTGTAATAAAAAAAAAGGCAGAGTTTCAGTTTTGGGACACCTGATTTGCTTCCTTCTTTCAGGTTGGATTCTTCCATCGTGTTTGAGGCGCTGTCCCAGGGATGCGTGTCCACCACGGCATACATCACCATACACAAGTGAGGGATCAAGAACGTGTTCGCCAAGAGTTTGTCTCACTTGATCCCTTTCCCCGTCTCTATCCCCTTCAGCATGGTGGCCTGGATGATCGACAAGTACGGCAACGCCAAGCAGCGCTCCCACTTCGTCCCCGCTCTGGCCTCCATGGAGAAACTGGGCTCCTACTGCCTGACGGAGCCGAACGCAGGGTCGGACGCCGCCTCCCTCGCCACCACGGCCAGGAGGGAGGGGGACAGGTTCATCGTCAATGGCTCCAAGGCCTTCATCTCCGGCGCCGGCACGACGGGCGTCTACCTGGTCATGTGCCGGACCTCGGGGGAGGGGCCCAAGGGAATCTCCTGCCTGCTCATCGAGGGAGACTCGCCGGGGCTCAGCTTCGGAAAGGAGGAGCTCAAGATGGGGTGGAACAGTCAGCCGACGAGGTACAGTCGAGTTTCACATTAACAATATTGTTCGTCAGCAGCACATATATTGTTAATGTGAAATTATTGTTAAAGTGAAACAAGGTTATTTGAAGTAGTCAGTGATGTTGCTCTGCTTGTGACTGAGATACATTAAGCCAGAGTGAGTGCTCACTCTGGCTGTGATCTCACACTCTGGCTCTCTCTCCTCCTCCCCCCTGACCTCCTCCTCCACGTTGTCACCATTGCCAGCGAGGACTTCTATCCTCTGTCTTTTCCTTCTTTTTGAAAATCCAAGGAAAAATTGCAGCGTGACAGATTCTACAGCCTTTCTTCATACCAAAGGATGACGAAAAAATATTGTTAATCTGAAACTCTTTCAGAAAAAATATTGTTATATGGAAACAATTTATGCAATAAAATTTTGTTTTGGAGCAAAAATATTATTAATGTGAGAATTATTGTTAGTGTGAGAATTATTGTTAATGTGAGAATGGTAATGTGAAACTCGACTGTACGTAATATTAAGCGCCTGTATCTCTTTTTTTTTATCATTAGTATTGTGTTACTGTCCATTTGTATGGCACCATTGTCGTAGCACAAATTATTAGCGCCCCTTCCTTCCAGGGCCCTGATAATGGAGGACTGCGAAGTCCCGGCTGAGAACCTGATCGGATCGGAGGGACAGGGCTTCAACATCGCCATGAGCGGGCTCAACGGGGGCAGGATCAGCATCGGTACTTGACAAGGATCGTGGTTCTTGTTTTCCCCTACGTTTTTCCGACTACGGATCACTTGCGAAATGTGCAGCGTCCACCTCCTTGGGAGCCGCGCAGGCGAGCCTGGACGCTGCGCGGGAACACCTCCTCGTCAGGAGGCAGTTCGGGAAGCCACTGGCGGACTTCCAGCACAACCAGTTCCAACTTGCACAGATGGCCACCAAGCTGGTGGCAGCAAGGTTTGCGGAAAAAGAATAGAAAGGACATACGTACATGTAGAATGAAAAAAAAAACACAAGTTGAGTTATTTGGGGGACTGCACTCACCTTAGATTTGTATTTCAGTTACTAATACTGGCACACATCCAAATATTGTACTTCAGTATCCTATTTTGGTCTCCAGAGTCTGTTCTTTTTTTATTATTTTTATTTTTTGTCTTGATGGACATGTTGTACTACATGTATGTACGTACATGTACGTTTGCACTGTATACTACTACTGCGCAGGATGATGGTTCGCAATGCTGCACGAGCGCTGGACCACGGTCACGGCGACCTCGTGGCCCTCTGCTCGATGGCCAAGCTCTTCGCCACGGACAACTGTTTTGACGTAATTAAAAAAAAATCAATTGACCCTTTTTTCATGACTTGTAACTTCAAATGTTTTTTTTTCCTCCCCAGATTGTAAACACTGCGCTGCAGATGCACGGCGGCTACGGCTATCTGAAGGACTACCCCATCGAGCAATTCCTCAGGGACATCAGGGTAAACCAGATCCTGGAGGGCACCAACCAGATCATGCAGATCATCATCAGCAGAGGCTTGCTCAAGCCGACTTAGTCCGTCAGATCTGTTAGCAAAGCAAAAGACGTCATAGAGAAAGGAGCAAGCAATCCATTCAGAATTAGTTGTAGTTACCTCTCCGTTCTTTCGTGGTGTACTACTGTACCGGTGTTGGGACATGGGAATTATTGCTACTACATCATACGAGTAAGAAGTAAAAAAAAGTATGCTGTTGTGTATGTACTACATAATAGAAACAAAATATGTGTCGAGTAAGATTTTTCCAGAAGAATAGAGTATACTACACATCAAGCTGGCACATTAATTTCACGAAGAGATTTTGTACAAGCATTTTTACGCTACAGTACTAGCACATCTTAGAAACACTTGTGGTTTTCTTTTTTCATCCAGTCAGACTGACTGCGCACTGATGGTGACGTAGGTGACAAGGATGCCGTAGAAGGAGATGAGGAACCCCTTGGAGAAGTAGACATAGCTGCCAGCGGACACGTACACGTCATCCAGCTGGCTGACAAACAGGACGATCTCCTTGGTCGTCCACTCGGCCAGGTTGGAGAGTGGCAACTCGGAGAGGAGGATCCTCTTCATCTCCTCACATGACTCCCTCACGGCCCCAAAGGCGTACAGGACGATGGAGGACCTGACGAGGAACTCCACGCCGTTGATGAACAGCGATGCGAGCTCCATTCCGCTCTCTAGCGGGAAGCGTAGGATGGTGAAGAAAAGGTTGATGGGCATGACGAAGGTGTGGCTGACGAAGAGGATGATGAGAGGGGAGAAGCCACAGTTGAAGTAGTGGAGCCTCCTCTGTACGCGCCGGTGGCGGTTGAGATGGTGGCGGAGGAGGAGGCTCTTCTGTTCCTGCATCGAGTGTTGCAGGCAGAGGTTCGTCGTTGGGGCTGGACTGGCCAGTTCGCAAAGAAAGCATTTACAGCAATTACCCACCCAGCAAAGACTTTGACCTACCAGTGGTCTACTCACGCGTTGTCGTCCTGAGGGTTAGTCACCACGGAGATCTCCTCTGACTTGGACACGACCTCTCGAGTGGATGTCGACGGCTTGGCCAGCTTCATAATCTCCTGGTTGATCTCGTCAAATGCAAGCCGGAAGCCGACGGAGAAGTACAGCGGGACAAACTCCACGGTCAGGAAGGAGAACATGTAGAGGATGATGACCACCGACATGGCGGCCATCCCCGCGGCCAAGCACGCCGGGGCCATGTCGCCGTTGTCGCCAGGTGAGCACAAAAGGTGAGTGAAGTAGAGGGGAAACTCAGGGTGGAAGAAGTTGTGAAGCATGATGACAACAAGGCGGATGCCGCACCCGAGGAAAATCCAGATCCAACTGTAGATTCTCATTTTCTGCACACAGGTTGGGAGCGAGCAATTGACGCACAACAATTAATGACAAAGAGCTGCTGACCTTGTCAAGTTTGATCCCCCATCGCGGATGGGCCCTCTCCCGACAGGACTCCAGCTTGCAGAAGCTCTTGAGGATGACGTCCCTGCGGGCCAGCACGATCCAACTATTGAGTACCAATGTCAGCATGGTCACGGGAGCCCAGAAGTAGGCCGTGTACTTCTTGGAGTCGCTGCTCCTGCCAGGGTAAATCAAAACGGTCGTTACAGTGGAACTCAGATAATCAGGACCAATCGGAAGAGGGGCCAAGTTTACAATTATTTTACTTTTCCATTTGTATGCATTGTGCTGTCTATACAATTTTCAAATTAATGAAGATTTCCTGCTAATCATTTCACCTGATCATTTCTTTGAAGACGATGACGACGTTGTTGACGAGGCAGACGTGCCAGACCAGTCCGACACAGGTGAAGATGAGTGTATTCCACGAGAGCCACCTGAAGGCGGGCGTCTTCCCGTCCTTGTGCAGGTGGAAGGGGAGAGCGCCCAACCAACGGGAGAGGCGAAGGATGAAGAGATCCATCATAACCTCAACCCTATAGTTGTGCGACTCCCAACCCCCCCCCTCCCCCTGGTCTGTGAATGAGCTAGGGAGCGACTGGTGACCAGGGTTGCCAGGTCTCGCAGAGCTTATGTAACCCACCTAACCCTAAACCACGGAAGACTCGGTCCAAGACTTCCGTGCCTAAGCATATTCCCAAAGTTCAAATGTAGCCCCAAACATAATTCCTTGAAAAAGTGAGTTGTGCGTGCATTTTTGCTAACACATTTCACCCAAAATGGCTGTTGCACAGCCCATCTGGCAACCCTGCTGATGACGGAGGGATGGATTTTAATTCTATCCCTTTCCTCCCCCCTCCCTCGTTGGACGATTAAAGTGGAAGCATAAATATTTGCAGGGAAATTCTACACTGCACCAATGCTCGTACTAGACCTGGCTTCACCCGCTTTTTTCTCTGCTTTCTACGCAGATTAATCAACAACTTTTACAGCCCGCCTCCCCCCCTCTTTTTTACTACGATGAAGAAGGGAGAGATGACGAGATAATGTGATCTGCACAGTTTTTTCTTACTATATGGGCAACTGTCAATCAGTTGCTTGAACATTGGACAGTCTTGAGTCACAAACTGGTGCACCATACTACACCATAAATCAGCAAGAAAACTTATCCAGTTTCTCTTTGGTTTTTTCCCTGTTTCTCCTCTCTTCTGTGACCGACCAGAACGCAGGGACAATTGGGACAATTAGCAGGAAGGTAATATACAGTTGTTTGGGGTAGCGGTAACGGAGAGAGGGAAATAAAAATAGAGAGGGCCTAATCTGCAACTCTGAATATTGGATTGAGCATTGAGGAAGCTGTGATGTTGAACACATAAGGCAAATTAATTTAACCCCTTTACCTTTGAAAAGCTGCTTAACTTTATTGTGTCTTTGTAGTGACAGGTACAGCAATAATCAGAAAAAACCACCAGTGTTTGATACGTTTGTGGCAAGTGATGCTGTACATAGGCATACATGTGTATGTAAGTGCCAACATTGAAACACAGTTTACATGTATCATCTAAGTTAGTACACAGATAAGTTAGTACACACACATACTGGAATGATCGATCGCCCAAGAAATAATCCTACCATGCAAGAAAACTTTTTTAATCTGTTAACCGTGACTGGTCTGGAATTGTACACAGGTACCCTACAACATCTTGAGGTGATTTTTTTTCTTTTGGCCAACCATGGCCAGATCTAAATTAGGGCAAATAAGTTGAATCCTCATGCAGTGCAGCATTCATCTCCTCCTCTATGATGGTCTTCTGCGAGGATGACGGTCGCTCTTCCTCCGCCTTGCCGCCGCCGCCGCCGTCGTCCCCTCCGGTCTTCTTCTTTCCGACGGCCGCGAAGGAGGCCAGCCCGCCGGTGAGGCCGCCGGCCAGCCCGCCGGCCAGCGTGCCGGCGGCCAGGGCGCACGCGCAGCAACCGGCCACGCAGCAGCCGCACGTGCCCAGCACTACCAGCAGAGACAGCAGGATGTAGCCTAGGATCAGGAGGCCGAAGGCAAACTTGTACATCCCCTCGTCGCAGTAGTCGGAATCCTCGTCAGAGTCATCGCTGCCGCCCTCTCCGCTGTCGGTCGCCTTCTGGGCCATGTCATAGTTGGGTTCGTAGATTCTGCAAAAATTGCGCAGATCTTGATGATGCAAATGAAAAATTAACTTAACCATTCATGTCACGTACTTGAATACGTAAATGCTTCCAACAATGAACCAGATGAACAGGAAGAGTCCCAAGATTCCACGTAGCCCCTTGATGGGAGCAAGGTAGAGAAAGGTCTTGTAGATGCTGAGATGTTTGGCCATCGCCCTTATCATCATAATGATCCCGATGAGCTGGATGACGACATCCAGGAGGAGGACACTACCGTTTACTAAGAGAGAAACGGGACACAACTAAGCTGAACAGTATACCATGTGCAGTACGTAGATCTAGAAGTCCAGCAGTTACCAATGAGAAAGACGGGGACCATCTTCTCAGCCGGGCACTTGTCCTTCCTCTTAGCCCCGACGACGACCATGGCGACGGCCAGGGAGAACACGATGATGGTGAGCACGATTCTCCCGCCGACGGAGCCGCCCTGGTTGCTCTGGTCGCAGTCCTCCCCCTTCCTCTTCCCCTGACAGTCCTCCCCGTGCTCCCCGTCCTCGCACTCCTCGTTGCAGACCTTGTTGTCCGCCGCCGCCTTCTTGATGGCCTTGACCACGTCCTGGAAGGTGGCGTTCCTCCCGTCGTCCTCCAGCTCCAGCTTGAGGCCCTTGTCCTCCAGCTCCCGGAGGATGGCCCTCCTGGTCTCCTGGCGCATGGTGACGATGCTTGTCTCTAGATACGTAGAGTAACTCTACTCTTGTGAAAATCTGGGAAAGGAATGTGAGGACAGACAGACAGGTAAATCGACGATGCTCTGTTGGTTTAGGTATACTACAGTAGGCCTCGGTGGCAGAGCGGTGGAAGTTTTTTTTCTCTCTCTCTCTTTCTCCCCTTTGGGAAGGCCTTCTTCCGAAATCAATGCTCATCCCTAATGCATGATGCGACTGCGGAGAGAGAAGGAAAAAAGAAGAGGAGAAGACGACTTTCTCTCTCTCTGGTCGTTGCTTCTCTCTTAAGGGAAACTATTTTCCAAGGAATTGTACGGACAGAGTGACTGTGGCAGAAAATCTATTCTTGCACGCCCACACCTCCTCCTCCTCCTCCTCTTCGATTCGATACTGCATGGAGATGGGCAAGAAAAATCTTCTTGCTTTCAAGATTATGACCTGCTACTTTGTTGGGGAGAGCGCGACTTTGGCATTTGGTGAATGTGCCAATTCTTTTTGCTCTGGGAGAGACCAACCTTGCAAAACAGTTGGGTTCGTCAAAATCTTGGTAGAGGACGCAGTGTTCACAATATGATATCCTTCCTCACGTTTTTCGTAAGTGTTTCCAAGACTGACTGTTTCATGTCGTCGCGTGATTCCTGGCGCGCGCGTCTTCACAGTCCGATAGCCACGGACACCACAAACCAATCTCCTCCTCCTCCTCCTCCTTGGATAGGCCCTTCCAAAGCAGCCTGGCTCGATGGAAGATTTTTCCGTGAGCTCCAGAATAAAAAATCTTACCAAAGAGCTTGAATACGAAATCACTAGAGTATACGTAGTACTACAGTACAGTATATCCAAGTGCTATATTTAAGTGAATAATTTTCGTGACTCATCTATTTATTCTCCTATTGTGATAGTACGTAGATATGCTGTATATCTGTATCTTCATTTTATAATTTGAAGCAGTGCGTGATCTAACTATCCGCTCAGGGAGTAAGCGACCGTTCGCTGCGACTGTTCTAGACCAACTGATTTATTACAGATCAGGGAGATGCGCTACACAGCGCTATACATTGAAAGGGGGATATACGTACATAGTACGTACATGCATGGCTAATTACAAAGGAGAGGGGATGTACTCCCCGGGCCTCACTGCTTCACATTTTAAAAAATGTACTTTGTTTAATTGGCGATTCTTATCCGGTTTGGGCCTTGCTCCTCCACGTTGTCTGTACCCCTCCTCTTGTTGTTGTTTTTGTTGAACACGGCGAGTGAGACCATCCCGCCCGTCAGCTCCTCGGTCACTCCGGCAGCCACCGCGCCGCACCAGGGCAGGCAGCAGCCAAAGAGGCCCATCAGTGCAAGGAGGGACATCAGGATGTAGCCAATGATCTGGATGAAGACGGCGAACTTGTACATGCCCTCATTGCAGTAGTCGGAGTTGTCGTCGGAGTCGGCAGCATCGTCGCCGCCGCCATCAGTTGCCTCATCATTCGTCTCATAGTTGGGTTCAAAGATTCTGCAAAGAATTACCGTACCAAGTACGGTAGGTATGTGAAGGAAAGAAAGAGTGCTTGAAGTCGCTCAACCCCACTTGAAGACGTAGATGGTTCCAACGATGAACCAGACCCAGAGGAAGAGTCTCAAGATCCCGCGGAGTCCCCTGATGGGCCCGAGGTAGAGAAAGGTCTGGGAGATGCTGAGGTGTTTGACCACGGCCCTGATCATGGCAACGGTCCCGATGAGCTGAATGAGGACGTCCAGCAAGAGGACGGCCCCATTGACTGAGGTGGACAGATAGAGGGTGAATATCGTGCAGCAACAGCAAAGTTCAGTATATCGAAAAATCACCGATCAGGAACACCGGGACCATCGGCTCTGCCGGACACTCGTCCTTTTCCGCGATCCCAAGGGCGACCATGGCCACGGCCAGGAAGAAGACGACGATGATGAGCGCGATCCTCCCGCAGATGGAGCGCACCTCCTGCTGCATGGTGCTGCCTACGACTACTACAAAACTCAACTCTCTTTTTCGCATAAAAATCTGGGAAAGGAATGCGAGGACAGACAGGTAAGACGATGCTGCAAACTCTACCTACCTACGTAGGGATTCATTTTTATCTGTGTGGAAAGTCGGCCTCTTTTCGTAAAAATCGATTCTCTATCCCAGAAGATGAGCTTAAATAAAACACGGGCTGTTTTCCCTTCTAGTAGTTATTTCTGATATACTACAGTTTATTGCTTATGAATCCATACAGAACGACAGTCGGCTTTCATGTTCAGATACTTTTTGGTGAAAAGAACCCTCACTCTTTATTAGAAAAAAAACAACATTGTTCTGCGACTCGCACTCTCTTATGCTCTCTGACAAACTTTCTTGCGATCAGTGACAAGTTTTAAGAAGAAAAAAAATCATGTACCCATGGTAGTCTCTAAACTTATGCTTCTCGAAACAACCTGTGCCTCATTCTTCGATTACTTCTTGTGCTTACACGTAACAGTGAATGTTCACTATCACCCATCTCTATCACAGTTCAAGTCGCATGTATGCTTTGCTTTGGACCAAGGTGGGTCAAGTTTCTGTTAACAATGAAGGGAAAAGGGGGCTTATTGTACTGCACAGAACACACTTTTTTGTAGACAGAAAAAGTGACGAAAAGGGTGAAAAAAATTACTTTATAGCATTAGTGGAAAATGAAACTACACCACAAATTATTGCACTAAATACCACTGGAGAAAAAGCACTGTTTTTCTCCTCTCTCTCTCCTTCCTCATTCGTTGACGAGACTGCTGGTGCTCCCTGGGTAACTGTGAAAGATGAGCTGCGTGTCATCTTCCTCTAACAAATCTGCAATGAAAGAATTATGTTTACTATCACTCTCTCCTGGCTTTTACACTCAATTAAGTAAGGAGGTTGTGCTTATAGCTTTTTATTTTTATTTTCCCGCGAGTGATTTTGGCATTTCCCCCCCAAAGATCTTCGTTGAGTGCAGCAGCACAATTCTCAAAAAGTGGATCAAAAAGCATAGATATTTTAGTTCCTCAGACAGAGCTGCTTTACGTACGTACATGGTGGTGGAGTCGTAATAATACGCTTGGAGTTTCTTTGAGATGTAGGACAGAATGTAAAACCTGTGTTTTCAGTACAAGTACAGATTCCAGTATGGATATAGGTAGGTGTAATAGTACATCATGTAGTACAGGAGTAAACTGGAGTAATAGCAAACAACATAATACACTAAGTAAAAGAAGCAAATTGTGAATGATCATGCGGGGAGGGGGAAAGAGACATGATTCTTGTAGACATTACAGGCGACTTCTACAGTATTACTAGAATCCTCTCTTCTTTTTCTTCTTCCTCCCCTTGGAGTTCTTCTTTGGGTTTGGCGAGCTGCCCACTGAGGACTCCGAAGTGTTGCCACCAGCGCTGCCACTGGCGTTGGAAGAGGCGAGGCTCTCCTTGGCGGCGGCGCAAGAGATGAGGTTGTCCTCGTCGAAGGTGACGTTCAAGCTGGTGGCCATCTTGTTTTTGCTGCCGCCACCGCCACCGCCGCCGCCCTTCCCGTCTCTTCCGTCTTTTGATCCCTCTGCGTGCTCAGAGTCGTCTGCCTCCTTGTCCAAGGCGTCCTCGAGGTTCTCCAGACTCTGAGACTTCTTTTTCTTCTTCTTTTTCAAGGCTTTCCCGCGACCAGCCTTTTCCTTGTCCTCGTCTTCGTTGTTGTCCTCTTTCTCCTGTTCGTCTTCCTCTTCCTCCTCCTCCCCCTCCTCATTTCCCAATGCCAGTTCTGCATCGAACTTGAACACGTCTTCTAGAGGCGTCTTCTCCTCCTCCTCTTCCTCCTTCTCCCCCTTGGCCGCGCCCGCCGCCACTACCACCGCCACCTCTTCCGCCTTGCCATCGTCACTTGCCCCTCCGCCGACCACCTCGTCAATCAGCCTGTTGACGTCCAAGTCGTCCGCCTCGAACGACCACCCTTCCTTGCAGTTGTCGGGGTCGCGGACCAGGACTGGAGGCTGCGCGGGCGCGGGCGCGGACGTGGGCGCGGACGCCGGCGCCGGCGACGACTCGAAGGTCTTGTTCGAGGATGAAGGGAGGCTGGACTCGGAATCCGCGAAGCTGCTGGTGCGAGATCGAACCTCCTCGTCGTCGCCCTCTTCCTTCTCCTCCTGCTTTTGCCTCCGCTTCTGCCTCAACCTGTTGCTGCTGAAGGCCGGCCTGAACTCAAAGTCGTCCTCGCTGCTGTTGTCGCCGATGTCCTTGTCGCCGCCTCCTCCCTTTTTCCCAGCGGACTCCTCTTCCCACTTCTTCTCCGAGGTGGCGATACCCTTGATGATGGCGTCGGACTCCTCCGACTTGTTGAGGAGTTCGCTCAGCCAGCCAGTCATGGGCGGCTTCGCCTCAGATGCGTCCGGACGAACGATCTCGCCCTTGCCCTCGCCCTCGCCTTCGTCTTCGCCCTCCTCTTCACGCACGACAAAGGAAGGAGAGGAGGACTCACCCTCCTCTTCCTCTTCCGTGGTTGGGACTCCCCTCCTGACGGGCAGGAACTCTTCGTCTGCGGAGCTGTTGTCCACATCCACCTTCGTCCTGGTGGCCACGGTCATCTCCTCTGCTTCCTGCTTCTCCACCACTGAGACCGACTTATCTCCTGCCTCCTCCGTCATCGTAAGCACAGCAGTCCCCTCCTCCTCCTCTCGCTGGGGTGTCGCTTCCCTGGGGTCGGCCTCACACGCCTGCAGGTCGTCGCTACTGCTGGCGCACCTCGAAGACGACGACTGCTGCTGCTGCTGCTTCTTCTTGTTGTTTCTCTTCCTGTTCTTCTTCTGGGAGGAGGAAGGCGGGGTTGCTGCTTCCGACGACAAGACCGCCTTGAGGGTGGGGCGATCCTGCTTCTTCTCCGCTGCGGCTACCCCAAGATCGACTAGCTTCCCTTCCGCAACGGCCGCCGTCGTCGACGACAACGACGACGCCGTCTTCTTCTCCTCCTCCGTTGGGCTGTCCTTCCCCGCTGACACCACGGCAAACTGCCCGGCCTTCCCGGAGGTGTCTACGCAGCAGATCTTCATTCCTCCTCCGCTCCTAGCCACGGACGCCGTCGTCTCCCTCCTCGCCTCCACTGCAACGCTAAAAATCTTGGTGTCGGGCAGCTCCATCTGCACCGGGAGGGAGGAGAATCCCGACTTTCCTGCGGAGGTCTGTGAGGTGGCCGACGCGTTGCGGCTGCGAGAGGTGGAGGAGCCGACCGAGTGACAGTCCTCCGGAGTTAGGCAGAAAAATTCGTCGTCCTCTTGTTGCTGGTGCTGTCTCACGTTGCTGTGTCGCTTGCTGCCTCTGGGCCCTTTCCGCTTGGAGGAGGAACCTTGAGGCGTGCCATGGGAGAAGAAAAAGGATCCGAATCAGGACGTGAAGTCTGTCGTCTTGGGGGTGAAGAAGCAGAAGTAGTCTCCCCGTCAGCACCACCACCACCACCACGTAGTCAGTCCTGGGTCCGCAGCATTGCAATTTTTCTCTTTCAGTCGCCATATTTTGCCCTCTTTCTCTCAACTCTTTCTCCAACTGTCTTCTGAAGCCAATTAAAAAGGCCATGCAAAGTGGCTGTGATCAATTACACGAAGAAAGTGGAAGACAAAAAAAAGCTGCTAACTTGAACAAACAAGCATATTATGTCGGGGACAAATGGTCGATGAAATAACCTCACCATCTAAGGACTCCTCCGCCACGACTGTCTCAGTCATTGCCTCCTGCAACTCGTTCTCCAAGTCCATCTGGCCGGAGGAGGTAGAGTCCTTGGCGGAGGAGGATGCATGGCGCGTGTTGAAGGGGGCGTTGGAGAAGCGAGGGGACAGCTCGAAGCTGGAGGCGGAGCTGGCCTCGATCAGCACGGGGACCCTTCCGTGGCCGGTGGCCTTTATGGACGGCGGCATGTTTACCGGGGTAGACTGGTCCGGTCGGCTGGGAAGGGCCACGTCCAGATCCAAGATCTGGTGCTCTCTGGAAAGGAGAGAACACGAACCACCACCACTGCATAAACTATTCGCTTGTTCAAGCCTGTTTTTTTTCGCTCACCCCCCATCCTCCCCGATGGGCCTCAGGCTTTTGAAGCTGAACTGCGGCCCCATCCAAAGCCTCCGGTGCGGCCCCACGTGCGTGGTGATCTCCACCTGCGACAGCCAGCGGTCCTCGTCGTCCGACTCATCGCCGCCTCCTTCTAAGCCGGCCGTGAAGGGAAACTCGGCCGCGGCCCTCATCTCCCTCCCACCTCCGCTGCCGCCGCCTCCGCCGTCGCCACCCGCCGAAGCCAGCATCAGCGGGCTGTCGATAGGCAGGGGAGGCTGGAGCTGGGCCAGGTCGCGCGGTTGCGTCAGCGCCCACTGCCCGTGCGCGCCAACGTGAAGCTCGATCGGAGAGGACTCGCAGATCTTCTCCTTGGGAAGAGCTGAAATTAAATAGTACTCTTAGTCTATTCATGTCGCTTAAACGGACGAGCTGCGAGATTCTTCTTCGTACTTGAATCTGGTGTGACATCGAGGGAGTACTCGAGCAGGACTCCGTGGTTAGCCATGACGAAGAGTGACTCGTGGGCCCTCCTCTGCTGGCGACTGCTAAACACGTGATGCTGCGATCCGGCCAGCCAGGCTCTGGATGGGGCGAAAGCCACTGCCAGCCTAACCGACACGACATCCTCGGAGGCGGAGGTGGGCGAGTTGGCAGACTTCTTGCGCGACACGGAGGAGGCGGAACCGATCGTCTGGTTGGTCAAGGTGACGATGTAGGGCTGCCTCAGCTGAGCCACCGGCTGAACCAAGGTCGGGGTGGGGAACGGAGGCAGGTAAGGGCTCGGGTACGGGACGACGAGAGGAGGTCCAGACCCAGACGGAACGAGACCAGCGGCGGCAGCCGCGGCCATGGCCGCTGCGTCGCCGCTGCCTCCAATCGTTCCTCCGCCGAGGGAAAGCTTGGAGAAGGAGCCTGGCGAGGTGCCCGGCAAGCTCGGGTTGGGGGAGTTGCGACCAGAAGAGTTGGCTGCCGTAGATCTAGAAAAAAAAAAAAAAAGAATAATAATAAAAGAAATGGCTTCCCACCTTAGTAGTAGGCAAATCCGTCTTGTACACACAACACACCTGTGCTCATCGATGCCGGCGGATCGGTGGAACCTGGACAGCCTGTTGACGACCCTCGGCGCGGTGTGCGTGCGGACTCCAACGGGCCCGCCGTACGGGGTGATGGGGAAGATATGGGTGGTGCCGCGGAGCGTCGACACTGCCACCAGGCGATTGTCTGAGCTGAAGGCGATGTCCTGAAACAAAAAGGAACCACAAAAAGTCACATTTCTGTCAGGATGTTTTTCTTTTAATGACCTCGCCTCGAAAGAGAAAGAAGAAAAAACCACCAATGTTTGAGGGAGGTCTTTCAGTACCTATACCTCCAGGAACTGTGTGTGCAAAGGCTGTCACTGTTGGCCAGGAAATACCAGAAGGGGAGTGCCACAGAGACGCCGACGCCGAATCCCAGCGCGGCACCTCTAGCAACTCCGGCAGAAGAACCCGGAGACTTGTCACCATCATCATCATCATCCACGTCCGGATGACCGGCGTTCTCTATCAAGGCCATGCACTGTTCCGTCTTCTCTTCCAGGTCGACGTCGGGATCCTCCTCTTCTTCAAGTTGTTCCTCCTCCTCTTCCTCGTCTTCACAGTCAGTGCTCTTGTCTTCGCCACCGCGCACATCCCCTCCGGACAGGAGAGCCGCCACCACAGCGGACTTGCCATCCTCCTCCGACTGCTGCTCGCTCGTGTCGTCCTCTTCTCCTTCGGACCCCTCCGAGGTCACTGGCGTGTCCTCCTCCTCCTCCTCCGTTGTGACCTCGGTCACTGCCCTCGACGTCGTCGGCGGCGACGTCTCTTCCAGTGGAGGAAACGTCATTCTGGACGAGCAGCCGTACCACCTGTCTCCCGGCAGTGGGCTTGACGGGTGGCATTCAGTCCTGACAGTAAGCAACGAGGACTTCCTCTTGGCCGCCACAGGTGCCTTCCCCGCCTTCCCCCTCTCGGCCAGGCCGGAGCACGGTTTCGCAATTTTTCGCAGGTGCAATGATTTTTGCTTTTCTTGGAGCCTTTGCCAATTACTGGAATCCTGTTGTCCCGTGGGAGTGTTGGGATCGAATAGAACACTGTCTTCGTCCGTCATACTTGTTCAGCGTCGAAGCCAAACCTGAGTCTGCCTTTAAATCTAAAGCACAACTGGACGACATTCAATTTCGAAAAAAAAGAGAAGAAAAGGAAAAGTTTTGTTGCGTGTACCATCACAAGAAGAGCTACTTTTTGCAGCTCGTACAGGACGAGAGCAAAATTGTAATTTTTCGGAAAGGTGTCAACAAAAATAGCATCAAGGTATCTGGTTTTTTAAAAGCATGATCAGATTTGTTTTTTTTTTTTTTTTTTTTTTCAACTATTTCTTCCTTTCGTCTATTTGCCGGCATTGGAGATCCCATTGCAGCAGCATCTACTATTTCTCATAGTTGCGTGTTTTAGAGTCACATGTTTCAAGCTGCGGTATGAGTTATCTCTGTAGACCGCACAGGGACACAATTCGCCACATTTTTGCCCAAATAAGGTCACATTCTGAAATAAAAGGCATACCGGACTTTATCTCTCTTTCTCCTTAAGCAACTTTCTGGCCGATATAAACTTGACTTGGTCTGCTGGTGATCCCACATTTGAGAGTCTGCAGGTAACGCGAACAGACAGACGGATTTGCCTAAATATGTGCGACGACGAAATTTCCGCCCTGGTTGTGGACAATGGGTCCGGGATGTGCAAGGCCGGGTTTGCGGGAGACGATGCCCCGCGAGCGGTGTTCCCTTCCATCATCGGCAGGCCCAGGCACACCGGGGTCATGGTTGGAATGGGACAAAAGGAGGCCTACATCGGAGACGAGGCCCAGAGCAAGAGGGGAATCCTGAGCCTCAAGTACCCCATAGAGCATGGCATTGTCACCAACTGGAGTGACATGGAGAAGATCTGGCACCACACCTTCTACAATGAACTGAGGGTGGCCCCAGAGGAACATCCTGTCTTGCTCACCGAGGCACCGCTGAATCCCAAGGGCAACAGGGAGAAAATGACAGAAATCATGTTTGAGACCTTCAATGCGCCTGCAATGTATGTCCAGATACAGGCAGTTCTGTCGCTCTACTCATCTGGAAGGACCACTGGCATCGTCATGGACTCAGGCGATGGCGTGTCTCACACTGTGCCCATCTACGAGGGATATGCACTTCCCCATGCCATCCTGAGGCTTGACCTGGCAGGGCGAGACCTCACCAGTTACCTCACCACCCTCTTCACTGAGAGGGGCCACTCCTTCACAACCACAGCAGAGAGGGAGATTGTTAGGGATGTCAAGGAGAAACTCTGCTATGTTGCCCTCGACTTCGAACAAGAACTGGACACGGCCTCAAAGTCTTCAGTGCTGGAAAAGTCGTACGAGCTGCCCGATGGACAGATTGTCACCATAGGGAATGAGAGGTTCCGCTGCCCTGAGGCCCTCTTCCAGCCCGCCTTCCTGGGCATGGAAACAGTGGGACTGCCAGAGACACTGTACAACTCCATCATAAAGTGTGATGTCGACATCAGGAAGGACCTGTACTCCAACATCGTTCTCTCGGGCGGGAGCACAATGTTCCCCGGCATCGCTGACAGGATGCAAAAGGAACTGATTGCCCTGGCCCCATCTTCCGTGAAGGTGAAGACAATCGCGCCCCCAGAGAGAAAGTACTCCGTCTGGATTGGGGGCTCCATCCTGGCCTCACTCTCCACTTTCCAGCAGATGTGGGTCACCAAACAGGAGTACGACGAGGCCGGACCGGCAATTGTTCACAGGAAATGTTTCTAAATTCCAACCTGGCACTGATTCGATGCGAATAAAGTACGTAGTAGTTCAATTTGAAGTCAGCACGCAGCCCACCTGCACTGATCCCGGGGTGTCTCCCCTGTAGAGCGTGTAGAGGTGGTGCACCGCGGAAAAGGAGGCCCCGGCCGGAAAGGGGAAGATGCGGAAGAGGTTGAAGTAGTGTCCGGAGCCATCACACGTCAGGAGGAGGTTGCCCGTGGAGTCAAAGCGGAGTGCCGCCACGGCCTTGTTGTGCGCGACGAAGTGGGCGACGACGCCTGCGATCCTGTCTGCCAGGGGCAGCTCCTCCCCGTCCGCGTTCGGCACCGACAGGAGGTCCAGCACCGTCACCACGCCCCTCTGCGGGCCCGCACCCGAAGCAGACCCGGCGGCGCCAGGAGAGACGGCGCCGGCGGCACCCACGCCGGAAGCGGACGTCGGCGAGTGCGCCGCGCCGCCCCTTGCCGACGAAGAGGAGGAGCTGGAGGAGGGCGACGTGCCGGAGAAGAAGTTGGAGTAGAGTCTGGAGACTCCCTGCGCCAGTCGGGATCCCATGTTGATGCCCCAGGCCGCCATGGACTGGGAGCTGTCGGCCTCCTGCCCTCCCAGCGACCTGGTTCATGCACGCACATTACGGTCACGTCAAGACACAGCAAACAACATCGTAAAATCGAGTTTCCACTGCACTTTCACTTTGTTAGTTATTTTTTTTTAACCTGTGTATGGGCAACATGCGCTGATCCGCGTACGCCATCCATCTGTCTCCCAGCGATATCGGGTTGGGATCCACCCCAGGGCTCGGGTAGCAGAAGGAGATGTGGAACCTTTTTTTTGTGTGTGTGTGTGAGAACGAGACTGGTACTTCCTTGCTCTGGTGAGTCTCTGCTTGTGCCTTTTCTCTTCTTACCTGGCCGTGAAGTTGCAAGAATCAAAGACTGCCAACTTCTCCCTGAAGGTGGCCACGACCACGTGCTTGTTGACCGCCAGGTCCACGATCTCGTTGTTGAACTTGATGTGGTGGACCTTGTCGCGAAAGGAAACGACTTATAGAAAAAGGAGTTGCGGACCAGTTTGGCTTTTTTCTGGTTTTTGTGTTTTTTCTTTTTTTTACACTATGAGGACATGGCAACCCTGCTCTGTGTAAAATAATTTACCTGCTCTCCCGATTTGAGCGAGATGAATGTCGCTGCGCTGAATGGCGTTGACGGCCCCGTCGAGTCCGTGAGGCAGACGAGGGGCCGGCAGTGGGCGTAGTTGTCCGGGTAGCCGAACCTGGTCTCCGGGGTGGGCAGCACGCGCAGGGTCTTGACCACCCCCTGCTTCCACGACAGCACCTCCTGCGCCTCTCCCGTCTGGGGGACCAGCCAGATCTGCACGCCCTGGGTGTAGCCCAGCACCAGCAGCAGCGCGGGGACATTGCCTACAAACATTTAAGTTAAAAAACCACCTTATTACGTATATTGTCTAGACAAGAGTATACAGGGTGTGTAGGTTCACTGTAGTGGTCAGTTTTTTGGTGAGGAATTTTATGGGGGTACCCAAAAGGGGTGCCCGTTTTATGCCCAAAACTGATAAATGGCCGTTTTGGCCAGAAGGAGGCCTCGGTTCAAATTTTTTCATAGAATAAAAGTTGTTGGGCACCCCCAAAATGGGGGACCGGATGAGGTCAGATCTGTCGTCCAAGGTCATTTGAGGCCAAAATCGAGGTTGCCACTTTTCATGCTTACCGTGGGACTGATCCTTCCCAAATTTTGCATGAGGTCCTATTTTTCAAAGGGGGCAGTCATATGGGGGTAAAGAATTTTTAAGGGGTGCCCAAAAGGGGTGCCCATTTTATGCCCAAAACTAAAAAATGGCTGTTTTGGCCATAAGGAGGCCTCGAATCAGAACTTTTCATAAAATAAAAGTTGCTCAAGACTCCCAAAAATGGGGAACTGGATGAGGTCAGATCTGTCCTCTGAGGCTGTTTGAGGCCAAAATGGAGGTCACCACTTTTCATGC
>JAAUYM010074826.1_pt1 | contig 21295 bp, 20 predicted proteins | sample 7278001 | NCBI WGS metagenome assembly JAAUYM01 (sample SAMN14350224, study PRJNA611818) | marine sediment metagenome | isolation source: surface marine sediment (1.8m) | place: French Polynesia: Moorea | collected 2018-08
CCTCATGAAACTCGTGGGGATGAACCCCGTTGTGGTCCATGGTGGTGGCCCGCAGATTGGCGAGGTGCTCGGCGAACTTGGCATCGAGTCCCGCTTCGAGAGTGGCATGCGTGTCACCGACAGCAAAACGATGGACGTGGTGCAGATGGTGCTCGGCGGTCTCGTCAACAAGGAAATCGTGGGGCTGATCAACCAGGCGGGCGGACGCGCAATGGGCGTGACAGGAAAGGACGCAACGCTGATTCGCGCGAAGAAGCTCACGATAGAGAAAGCCGGTCCTGACCTGAAAACTCCCGAGATTATCGATATCGGCCACGTAGGCGATGTTGACCACATCAATCGCGACATCATCGACATGCTGACGTCGAGCGACATCGTTCCGGTTGTTGCGCCCATCGGTGTCGGTGCGGATAACGAAAGTTACAACATCAACGCTGACCTCGTCGCAGGTCGCCTTGCGGAAGCACTTGGTGCAGAAAAGCTTCTGCTGCTAACGGATGTACCCGGCCTCAAGGATGCGAATGACAACCTGATCTCCAGCATTGATGCCGGGGGCGTTCAGGCACTGATTGACGATGGCACCATTCAGGGCGGCATGCTGCCCAAAATCGAGTGTTGCTTGCGCGCGGTTGCCGGCGGGGTCCGCGAGGCACAGATCATCGATGGTCGGGTAGCGCACGCGGTGCTGCTTGAACTGCTGACGGACGAAGGTGTGGGTACGCTCATTTCAAAACAGGCCGGCTCATGACCGAAAAGATCTCACGCAAACAGCAGATACTTCAGGCCCTGGCCACCATGCTCGAGCAATCGCCGGGTGCGCGCATTACGACCAGCGGACTGGCACGACAGGTTGGCGTGTCGGAAGCAGCGCTGTACCGGCACTTTCCCAGCAAGGCAAAGATGTTCGACGCCCTCATCGAGTTCATCGAAGAGACCATCTTCTCCCGGATCAGCCGGATCAACGAGGAGGAGACAACCGCGAGGGAACGCTGCGGCCAGACGCTGATGCTGCTGCTCACCTTTGCAGAGAAGAATCCCGGCATCACCCGTATCCTGACCGGTGAACCGCTGTCGGGTGAAACTGATCGCCTGCGGGCCAGGGTGCAGCAGCTCTTCGAACGCCTCGAGACACAGCTCCGCCAGTTCCTCAGGGAAGCAGAATTGCGGGAAGGGGAAGGGACTGCGATGGATGTTGCCGTTGCGGCAAACCTCATGCTGGCAGCTGCGGAAGGCAGGATCAGTCAGTATGTGAGAAGCGAATTCTCGAGATCGCCGACCGAAAACTGGAACCCGCAGTGGCAGGCGCTGGTGAGTGTCGTTTTCGGGGAAGTGCAGTCGGCCTAGCCGCCGATCCGCCGGTCACCCTCACCGTAGAGTTCGCGGACACGCTTCAGGTCCGCCGCGTAAGACGCGCGCAGTTCAATGCGTTCTTCGAGCTTGCTCTGGATTTCCGCCTGGATCTGGCGGATGCGGCCTTCAATCGTTCGAATGCGATCAACCGAAGACTGGGAAACCTGTCCCCCGGCACGCTCCACGTCGGCCAGTGATGCCTCTATCGCCTGCTTCTGGTCTTCCAGGCGTTCGATGTTGGATTCGCTGGTGCGGATAAATCCATCAATACTCGCAAGCTTTGTATCTCTCGCCCGGATGACGTCCTCCGGTCGGCTGTAGAGTCGAAGCAGGTTCTGGTCTGCGGTCTGCTGGGCGATACGCTCTTCTTCCGCGCGCCGCTCTGCAGCAAGACGCCGGTCGCGTTCACGGATTTCGGCTTCGGTCAGTGCGCGAGGTACAACTTCCAGCACGCGACCGTCGAGGCTGAGAATGGTATAGCCATGTTTGACGTAGCGTGCGGGAACGTGGGAATCGAGAACGGTGATGCCGTCTTCATTGACGTACTTGTAGAGCTCGGCATTTGCGGCAACAAAAGGACAAAAGGCCAGCACAAGGCCAGCCAACAGTCGCACACGCGTTGTCGAAAGAATTGATTGCATACCTGAGTGTTATGCCGCTACGCCGTAGTCTTCCCTGTACCTTTTGATACTCTCCAGCTCCGCGCCGAGTTCGGCACGCGTTTCGATGTAATCGATGATGTCGTCGAGCTTCACAACACTGATCACAGGAATTCCGAAATCCTTCTCAACTTCCTGAATGGCCGAGAGTTCCGTCTCTCCGCGCTCCTGTCGATCAATGGCAACTACTGCACCGGCGACGCCGCCGCCCGCACCGTCAATCAGGTTAATCACTTCCCGAATGGCCGTGCCCGCGGTGATGACATCGTCAACGATAACAATATTGTCCGTCAACTCCGCGCCGACAAACATACCGCCTTCACCATGAGCCTTCACTTCCTTGCGATTGAACGCATAAGGCACATCCCGGCCATCACGCTCAGCAAAAGCAATCGCGGCGGACGTGGCAAGCGGAATGCCTTTATAAGCTGGTCCGAATAGCATATCGAACGAAATGCCCGAGGCCTTTAGCGCATCTGCATAAAATCCACCCAGCTCGCGCAGTCTGCTGCCCCGGTTGAACTGCCCCGCATTGAAGAAATACGGGCTCTTGCGACCGGATTTGAGCTCAAATTCCCCGAACTGAAGAATGTCATTGGCAATCGCAAATTCGATGAACCGGAGCTGATAGTCAGTTGGCATGCACGTTACCCCTTGAGGCCAAGAGCGGTGCGCTGCGACTCGAACAGCCGGCTGATGCCACTTTCAGCCAGACCGAGCATCTCATTCAGGTCGCCCCGGGAAAAAGGCTCACCCTCGGCAGTCCCCTGAATCTCGATGAAGTGGCCGTTTTCCGCCATCACCACGTTCATGTCCGTCTCCGCGGTAGAGTCTTCCACGTACTCGAGGTCGAGCACCGGCTGGCCGCCAACCACGCCGACCGAAATCGCACCGACAAGCTGCCGGAAAGCGGATTCCCGGCCCAGGTGGCGCAGCGCATCGTAAAGCGCAACGCAGGCGCCTGTAATGGATGCTGTCCGGGTGCCCCCGTCTGCCTGGATGACGTCACAGTCCAGTCGAATGGTGTTCTCTCCCATGGCTGACATGTCAACGCATGCGCGCAGCGAGCGTCCGATCAGCCGCTGGATCTCGACCGTACGGCCACCCTGCTTGCCGCGCGCCGCCTCGCGATCCATTCGCGTGTGGGTCGAGCGCGGCAGCATGCCGTACTCACAGGTTATCCATCCTTCTCCTGAACCCCGCCTGAAGTGAGGCACGCCTTCTTCGGCGCTGGCGGTACAGATGACTCGGGTGTCGCCAAAGGCAATCAGTACTGATCCCTCGGCATGGCGGGTAAATCCGCGTTCTATCGATACCTCCCGAAGCTGGTCCGGGAGCCGACCCTGGGGTCGTTCCTTGCTCATGAAATCTCCTTCCGGTTTGAACTTTATTATACTTCACCCACCGCGCCGCCGCGCCGAGAGGATTCCTGATGACAAAAAGTATGACCGCCTTTTCACGCGCGGATGGACCCCGCTTCGCATGGGAAGTCAGAGCCGTCAATCAGCGTCATCTGGACGCAAACTTCCGCATGCCGGACGATTTCCGGGTACTGGAGCCTGCGTTACGCGCCCGCCTGCGTGACTATGTCAGCCGCGGCAAGCTGGAATGCTCACTTCGTATACAGAACGTTGGCGGCGCAGAGAGTTCCAAGACGATCGACGAGCAGGCACTCCAGCATCTGTCACGATTGATTGACCATGTCTCGGCAACCGGTCATGCGAAAGGCCTCGTCAGCCCGCTGGAGATGCTCCGTTGGCCTGGTGTGCTGCAGGAAGAGGCTGAAGATTTCGATGCGCTCAGCCAGGAAATCCAGTCGGTATTTGATGAGGCCCTGGGACAGCTGGTTGCCATGCGCGAGCGCGAGGGCCAGGAGCTCGAGCGGCTCACACTCTCCAGACTCGATGCGCTCGCCGAGATCGTCAACAAGGTCCGTGACGACGTGCCCAACATTAATGAACGCCTGATCGCAAAGCTGCGAGACCGGATCAACGAGCTTGACGTGGACGCAGACCCCGCACGCCTTGAGACGGAAATCGCGATCATGGCGCAAAAGGCTGACGTTCAGGAGGAACTCGACCGATTGGACACCCACGTCACCGAGGTGAAAAACGCCTTCAGCGAAAACGGCCCCATCGGGAGACGGCTCGACTTCCTGATGCAGGAGCTGAACCGCGAGGCGAACACGCTTTCCAGCAAGTCATCCGCAGGCGAGATGTCACTCGACGCGGTTGAGCTCAAAGTGCTCATCGAACAGATGCGCGAGCAGATCCAGAACATCGAGTAGGCGCGGCAATGACTGAATCCACCGGCCGGCTGTTTGTCGTGGCCGCGCCATCGGGCGCCGGCAAGACATCGCTGGTGCGAGCTCTGATCGAGCGTTCCCCCGATGCAGAGGTGACTGTCTCTCACACCACGCGCCCGAAGCGTCCCGGGGAGGCACAAGGGGTCAGCTACTTCTTCGTGACCCCGGAGGAGTTTCGCGCACTCGAAGCGGAAGGGGGCTTTGTCGAATGGGCAACGGTCTTCGACAACTATTACGGCACGAGCCAGGCCGAGGTCGACCGGGTCAACGGGGACGGCAAACACGTGATTCTCGAAATTGACTGGCAGGGAGCCCAGCAAATTCGCGAGGTTCGCCCGGAGGCAAAGTCGGTCTTCATCCTGCCGCCATCAATGGAAACCCTCCGCGAACGCCTCAGGGCAAGGGGCCAGGACGATGAGGAAACCATCCAGCGCCGGATGGACGAAGCGATTTCGGAGATGTCCCACTACGCTGAATTCGACTTTGTGATCGTCAACGAGGACTTCGACGTCGCGCTGGACCAGCTGAATGCCATCGTGCACGGCCAGGTGGCCGGGGCCTCCGTTGCCAGCGACCGGCCGGAACTGGCGCCGCTTATCGCAGATTTACTGCCATCCTGACGATCAAAACTCGCGTAAAACACTGTATATGGTAGCCTGAGAGGAATTTCGGTAAACTGCGCGGCTCTCTGAGTCCGGCGGGGGTATCCCGCGGACGTTAAGACAACACTTTCGACGTGCAAGTCGAAGATCTGGAGTACTGATTTTATGGCACGAGTCACTGTTGAAGACTGCCTCGAGAACGTAGAAAACCGATTTGAGCTGGTGATGGTTTCCAGCAAGCGGGCGCGGCAGATCGCGACCGAAGGCAAGGAACCCATGGTACCGCTCGAGAACGACAAGCCGACGGTTCTGGCGCTGCGTGAAATCGCCGAAGGACTGGTTGGCCCGGAAATTTTGTCCGAGCCGGATCACATCGACACATCTGCTGATCCGCTCTCAATGGCGCCGCAGGAAGGCTTTGAACCACCGCAGCTCGACGACAACTTCTAACTGTCTCTCCGGCGCTCCCCGCCCGGGGATGCGCCGCTATTGTCCCCGTCCTTTCATCGGCGAGACGGGGGCGCTCAAATGAACGGCCCGATCACCGTCCCCGACACCGGTATCGAAAACCTGGCGGAACAGCTGAGCGAGTACCTCGATCCGTCCCAGATCGAGCAGGTCCGCAAAGCCTACGGTTTTGCCGAAAAGGCCCATGAAAACCAGAAACGGCGTTCCGGTGAGCCCTACATTACCCACCCGGTGGCCGTCGCCGGCATCCTCGCCGACATGCATATGGATCACCAGTGCCTGATGGCAGCGCTGCTGCACGACGTCATCGAGGACACCGGCGTCCCCAAACACGTCATTAGCAAGGAGTTCGACGAAGAAGTTGCCGAACTCGTTGACGGCGTCAGCAAGCTGAAAAGCATTTTCCAGTCACGCGCCGAAGCCCAGGCAGAGAACTTCCAGAAAATGACGCTCGCGATGTCCAAGGATATCCGCGTCATCCTGGTCAAGCTGGCGGACCGGCTGCACAACATGCGCACGCTCGGGCACCTCAGTGCCGAGAAGCGCAAACGCATTGCCAAGGAAACGCTCGAGATTTACGCACCCATCGCCAACCGGCTGGGTATGAACAACATCCGCATCGAGTTCGAGGAGCTCGGTTTCAAGGCGCTGCACCCGCTGCGATCTGCGATGATCGAGAAAGCCGTGTTGAAAGCGCGCGGCAATCGAAAGGAAGTCGTCAACAACATCCTCGAGACGATCGAGGCCACACTTCAGCGCGACGGTATCGAGGCAGAGGTCTTCGGTCGCGAAAAACACCTGTACAGCATCTACGACAAGATGCGCACCAAACACAAATCGTTCAACGAAATCATGGACGTCTACGCGTTCCGCATCATCGTTGACTCCGTTGATACCTGCTATCGCGTCCTCGGCGCCGTGCACAACCTCTACAAACCGGTTGCGGGCCGCTTCAAGGACTACATTGCCATCCCGAAGGCCAATGGCTACCAGTCTCTGCATACAACGCTGTTCGGCATGCATGGCATCCCGATCGAGATCCAGATTCGCACGTTTGCCATGGACATGGTGGCGAACAACGGCATCGCCGGTCACTGGCTGTACAAGACGAACGACGAATCCACCGGTAGCCACAAACGTGCGCGCGAATGGATGAAAGGCCTTCTTGAAATCCAGCAGAGCGCAGGCAACTCACTCGAGTTCATCGAGAACGTGAAGATCGACCTCTTCCCGGACGAGGTGTACGTGTTCTCGCCGAAGGGAGAAATTTTTGACCTGCCCCAGGGGGCGACACCGGTCGACTTCGCCTACGCCGTGCACACTGACATCGGTAACACCTGCGTCGCCTGCCGCATTGATCGACGGCTGGCACCGCTGTCAGCGGCCCTCGACTCCGGGCAGACCGTTGAGATCATTACCGCTCCCGGCGCGCAGCCAAATCCCGCGTGGCTGGGATTTGCCGTCACCGGCAAGGCCCGAAGCAGCATTCGGCACACGCTGAAAAACCAGCAGCGTAACGAGTCGATTGCGCTGGGCGAGCGGCTGCTGGAGCGAACGCTGAAATCACAGGACCAGAGTCTCGCCGACATCGATCCCGCTCGCGTGCAGGCCGTCATTGAGGAACGCAACGTCGCTGACTTCGACACGCTGCTTGAACAGATCGGGCTCGGCAACCAGATGGCGTACGTGATCGCCCGGAAGCTGATCTCCGATGAAGCGGTCGAAGCACCGGAAGGCGAACGCCCGCTCGCCATCAAGGGTACTGAAGGTCTCGTGGTCAGCTACGGCAAATGCTGCAAGCCGATTCCCGGAGACCCTATCATCGGCAATATCAGTGCGGGCCGCGGCATCGTCATTCACGTCGAGAACTGCAAGAACATGGCCGAGCTCCGCGAAAAGCCCGAAGAGCTCATGACCGTACAGTGGGACCCTCACGTGAACCAGGAGTTTTCGGTCGAACTTCGAATCGATGTGGAACACGAAAAGGGTATCGTTGCCGTGCTTGCTTCGACGGCAACCGCTGCCGACGCCAACATTGAACGCATCTCGATGGTAGATCGCGACGCGCATCTCAGCACCGTCAACATGGTAATGTCGGTGCGTGACAGGGTTCACCTCGCGCGGGTCATCAAGCGCCTGCGAACCCAAAAAGGCATCACCCGAATCGTTCGTACGAAAAACTAGAACTCCCACCAGAACAGAAAAGAAATGGCTCGAGACATCATCCAGACCGACGGCGCACCGGCGGCAATCGGCACGTATTCCCAGGCAACAAAACATGGCGATACGCTCTACGTGAGCGGGCAGGTACCGCTGGATCCGCAAACGATGGAGCTGGTTTCCGAAGACATCGACGCCCAGATTCGGCAGGTCTTCAGGAACCTCGAAGCGATCTGCGTCGCAGCGGGCGCGACGCTCAACGACGCGCTGAAGTTCAACGTCTACCTCACAGATCTCTCAAACTTCCCTCAAGTCAACGAGATCATGGCGGAGCTGCTGACCGAACCGTATCCGGCACGTGCCGCCATCGAAATCAGCGCGCTGCCAAAAGGCGCACAGGTCGAAGTCGACGCCATCGTCGCACTCGGTTGAACCCGGGGTGTCGGCAGACACGGCAAACCGTCTGGAGAACGCCAGCATCCAGCGCCTGAAAGGTGTGGGACCCGCGCTCGCAGAAAAGCTCGAACGCGTCGGTATCACAACGCCCGCTGACCTGCTGTTTCACCTGCCCATTCGCTACGAGGATCGCACGCGAATCAGTTCCATCGGCCAGGTTCGTGTCGGGCAGGGCGTCGTCATTGAAGGTGAAGTCATCAATGTGCAGGTTGCCTATGGGCGGCGAAGAAGCCTGCTTGCTCACCTGAAAGATCACTCCGGCGTCATCGGGCTCCGCTTCTATCACTTCTCGAAAGCACAGCAGGCAAATCTCGAGAAGGCAGGCACAATACGATGTTATGGCGAGGTGCGCCGCGGCGCCGCCGGCATGGAGATCTACCATCCCGAGTACACAACCAGTCTGAACGATGCGCTGGATGACGCGTTAACGCCGATCTACCCGACAACGGAAGGCCTGTCGCAATCTCGCCTTCGCGCACTCGTTAGTCAGGTGCTCGATCTGCTTGAGCAGGGCCGCATGCTGGATGAACTGCTCGTGGAGAAAGAGCCCGGTATCGTCGACGCCATCAGGCAGGTTCACCGCCCCATGCCTGACGATGACCTGGAAGCACTGGAAGCCGGCCAACATCCGGTCCAGCAGCGGCTCGCTTTCGAAGAGCTGCTTGCTCACCACACGAGTATGCGTCTGGTCAGGGAAGAGGTCTCCAAACTCAAGAGCTGGCCGATCAAGGACACTAACGGCAAGACAAAGGCGCTATTGGCGCAGCTGGGTTTCGAACTCACGGGGGCGCAAAAGCGTGTCGCCAGAGAGATCGCCGACGACATGAGCCGCAAGACGCCAATGATGCGACTCGTACAGGGTGACGTTGGCTCCGGAAAGACGATCATCGCGGCAATGGCCGCTGTGTCTGCCGTCGAGAACGGTTTGCAGGCCGCCATTATGGCGCCGACCGAGATCCTTGCCGAACAACACTTCATCAACTTTTCCAACTGGCTCGCACCGCTTGGCATCACAACCACGTTCCTGTCCAGCAAGATCAAGGGAAAGCGTCGCGTTGAGGAACTGTCACTGATAGAAAGCGGGACTGCAGGCGTCGTCATCGGAACGCACGCGCTGTTCCAGGCCGACGTCACATTCAACAAGCTGGGTCTCGTTGTGATCGACGAGCAGCACCGGTTCGGTGTTCACCAGCGGCTTGCGCTCAGGGAGAAAGGCGAGAAGGGTCACACCATGCCGCACCAGCTTGTCATGACCGCAACTCCCATCCCCCGGACGCTGACCATGAGTCTGTATGCCGACATGGACAGCAGCGTCATCGACGAGCTGCCGCCCGGCAGGACGCCCATCGTTTCCAGCGTGCTGCCCGATACGCGCCGCGCGGACATCGTCGAGCGAGTTCGCTCGGCGTGTGCATCCGGGGCACAGGCGTACTGGGTCTGTACGCTGATTGAGGAATCGGACGTCATTGAGAGCCAGGCGGCGGAAGAGACGGCCAAACTGCTCGCCGAAGCGCTGGATGAACTCGAGGTTGGTCTTGTCCATGGCCGCATGACCGCAGCGGACAAGGCGAAAGTGATGAACCGGTTCAAGCAGGGCGACATCGACCTGCTGGTTGCTACGACGGTGATTGAAGTCGGCGTTGACGTCCCCAACGCGAGCCTGATGATTATCGAGAACGCCGAGCGCCTTGGCCTCGCGCAGCTGCACCAGTTGAGAGGCCGTGTTGGAAGAGGTTCGAGAGAAAGCTATTGCCTGCTGCTCTACCATCCGCCGCTCGGCGAAACGTCAAAACTTCGCCTGAACGTCATGCGCGAGACCAGCGACGGGTTTCGCATTGCAGAAGCGGATCTTTCGATACGGGGCCCGGGCGAGGTGCTGGGTACGCGTCAGTCCGGCAGCCTGTCCTTCCGTATTGCGGACCTCGTTCGGGACAGTCATATGCTGGGTGAGGTGAAAGCGCTTTCGCAGAAGCTGCTGAAGGATGATCGCGAACGTGCGCTCGCGATCATGAACCGCTGGCTGGTCTCCGCGGAGAAACTCAGCCAGGTCTGACGGTTGGCGTGAAGATGTCAGGTCGCCGTGATCTTCTCGTTTGGCGCGTCGAAAATCTCCTGGTCAAACGCATCCTCTGATCGCGCCACAATCGTTGCAACCGACGCGTCTCCCGTCACGTTCACCGCCGTACGCATCATGTCGAGCAGTCGGTCGACGCCAATGATGAGACCAATACCTTCAACGGGAAGGCCAACCTGCTGAAGCACCATGGCCAGCATGATGAGGCCAACACCGGGGACACCGGCTGTACCGATCGACGCAAGCGTGGCCGTCAGGACAACCATCAGGTATTCCTGCAGGCCGAGATCCACACCGTAGGCCTGCGCAATAAACACGGTTGCTACACCCTGCATGATGGCAGTGCCATCCATGTTGATCGTTGCACCAAGCGGAACCGTGAAAGAAGCGACTTCATTTTTCACGCCAAGCCGGTGCTCGACGGTTTCGAGCGTAACGGGCAGCGTCGCATTCGACGATGAAGTACTGAAGGCATACGCCATGACAGGCGCAAACTGTTTAATGAAGTCGATGGGGTTGAGTCCGGCAAGGAATCGAATCAACAGGCCGTAGGTAACGACGAAGTGGAGCACCAGAACACCGGCCACACACAGGAAATATTTGATCAGGTCGGCGATTGCCGTGAATCCCATGTTTGAAAACAGTGCGAGCAGGAGACAGAAAACACCGAACGGCGCGACCGACATCAGCATCATCACAAGACGCATGATGATTTCGTTCCAGTCTTCGATATGTGACCGAAGGCGGGCGCCGTGCTCGCCCGAGCGTGAGATCGCGATACCAATCAGGATCGCAAAGACAATAACCTGAAGCATATTGCCCTGGGCCATGGCATCAATCGGATTCGACGGGAAGACGTTGACAATGACTTCCTTGATGGAAGGCGCTTCCGGCGCCTCGAACGACGTATTGGTATCAAGATCGAGACCCAGTCCCGGATCGACAATCTGGGCAATGCTGAGCGCGAGCGTAATGGCAACCGCGGTTGTAAACAGGTAAAGCGCAACCGTCTTGGTGCCGATTCGACCCATACTGGAACCGCTGCCAAGATTGCTGGAACCACTGACCAGAGAGACAAAAACCAGGGGAACAACAAGCAGCTTCAGGCTGATGACAAAAATCTGACCGCCAAGGTCAATCAGACCATTGACGAAAAACACCATGATGAAATTGTCAGTGGCAAGACCGATCGCGTGGATGATGGACCCGAGCACGATGCCAAGCACCATGCCAATGAGGATGTTTCGGGTAAGTGTGGCGCGATCCATAAGGTCTTCCTTTTTTGATTCGGCTTTTTGTGCGGCTAAGTCCCTGGCTTCGGCTGGCAGATGAAATAGAGCGGGGTTTTAGATCTCAACCATCTCGAAGTCCTCTTTCGCGACGCCGCATTCAGGACAGACCCAGTCGTCGGGAACATCTTCCCACCTGGTTCCCGGCGCAATGCCGTCGTCTTCGTAACCTTCGGCTTCATCGTAAATAAAGCCACAGACGATGCACTGATACTTCTTCAAGACAAACTCTCCAACTGCGTAATGGTGCTCGTATTGATGAGCAGACCAAGCGCCGTATACTACCCGATTTGCTGAATCCGGAACAGAAAGCGACGCCGTCGTGGCTCTTTCACCAACATTGCTAGAACGTCTGAACGTCGCCCGCATGGCGACCCTCGAACGCTTTCCGAAAGTGCCTGACTTCATTGCGCTCGCGCGGCTGGACAGGCCGATTGGCATCTACCTGCTGCTGTGGCCGACGCTGTGGGGGCTCTGGTTTGCTGCTGAAGGCTGGCCCGGGTGGCACCTCTTTCTTGTTTTCAGCCTCGGCGTCGTGCTGACGCGATCTGCCGGGTGCGTTGTCAACGACATTGCTGATCGCGAGTTCGACATCCACGTTAAACGCACGACCGGCCGGCCGCTGGCCCAGAAGAAAATCTCGGTCGAAGAAGCGGTCATCTTCAACTGCGTGCTGCTCTTTCTCGCACTGTTGCTTGTGCTCACGACAAACATCATGACCGTCGCGCTCGCCATGGTCGCTGCGATCATTGCGGGCATCTATCCACTGATGAAACGTTACACCTACCTGCCGCAGGTCGTTCTTGGCATCGCCTTCTCGATGGGTATCCCGATGGCATTCTCCGCCTATCGGGGAGAGATCCCCAATCTGGCATGGCTGCTGGCGGTCGCAAACATCGTATGGACAGTCGCCTACGATACCGAGTACGCCATGGTCGACCGCGATGACGACCTCCGTCTGGGGCTGCGCTCGACCGCCATCCTGTTCGGTGAGATGGACAAGATGATGATTGGCGTGCTGCAGGCGCTGTTCCTCTTCACGATGTATCTCGCTGGTCGCACAGTGGAAGCCGGCCCATTTTTCTACCTCGGTCTTACGGTTGCAGCAGCGCTGATTGCCTGGCAGCACTACCTGATCCGCGATCGTGACCGGAATCAGTGCCTGTCTGCCTTCCTGAACAACCACTGGGTTGGCCTCGCCATCTTCGCCGGGATCGCGCTCCACTACCTCGCTCGCTGAGTTGCGGGTGCTACACTCACCCATCATGCTCGCCCGAATAACCCAACTGATTGACCGCGTCGCGAACTGGACGGGCCTCCTGATTGCGCCGCTGACTTTTCTGATGACGGTTGCCACCGTGATCGTCGTGACACTGCGCTACGGATTTGGCATCGGTGCGATACCCGTTCAGGAAGGCATCGTTTACATGCACGCCATCGTGTTCATGTTGGGGATTGGCTACACGCTGAAGATGCAGGAGCACGTTCGGGTCGATATTTTCTACCAGCGTTTCTCGGCACGCGGACAGGCGATCGTTGATCTCGGCGGAACACTGTTCTTTCTCTTGCCACTTGCCGGCTTCGTCTTCTGGACCAGCCTCGACTACGTTGCCTTGTCCTGGCGTATGGGAGAGGGCAGCCCGGAGCCCGGGGGTCTTCCCGGCATCTATCTGCTGAAGACACTCATCCCCGTGATGGCAGTCCTGCTCGCGCTGCAGGGCCTGGCAGAGGTCCTTCGCTCAGTCGATCGCATCCGGCAAACCAATGGCTGAATACGCTTCACTCATTATGTTTGCAGCCGTGTTTGCGCTGCTGCTGTTCGGCTACCCGGTTGCGCTGACGCTTGGCGGTACTGCGCTGATTGCCGCGGGCATCGGCACATTGACCGGTACATTCGATCCCGCGTTCCTGTTCGCTTCCCCCAACCGCCTGTTTGGCATCATGACCAACCAGACGCTGATCGCGGTGCCGCTGTTCGTCCTGATGGGTGTCACACTGGAACGTTCACGGATTGCGGAACGGCTGCTGGACTCGATGAGCCGCGCATTCGGCGCCATGCCCGGAGGCCTTGGCATTGCGGTCACAATCGTCGGGATGCTGATGGCGGCCAGCACTGGCATCGTTGGCGCGACCGTCGTCACCATGGGGCTGATGTCATTGCCTACCATGCTGAATGCGCGTTATGACAAACGGCTCGCCACCGGCGCCATTTGCGCGACGGGAACGCTGGGGCAGATTATTCCGCCGTCAATTGCACTCGTGCTGCTCGGCGATGTCATCTCCAACGCATACCAGCAGGCGCAGCTGAGCATGGGGATCTTCAATCCAAAGACCGTCTCGGTGGGCGACCTGTTTGCCGGTGCCGTCATTCCCGGACTGCTGCTTGTGGTGTTCTACCTCATCTACATCATTACCGTGGCAATCCTGAAGCCAGAGGCCGCGCCCCCGCTTGAACGCACGGAAAAGGTTTCTGCGGGTGAACTGGCGCAGAGCATTGTGCCGCCGATTCTCCTGATCATTGCCGTGCTGGGGTCAATTCTGTCCGGTATCGCAACGCCCACCGAGGCTGCGGCCGTGGGCGCAACCGGCGCGCTGCTGCTCGCCGTTTTCTATCGGTCGCTGACGCTGGATAGCCTGATGGAGATCTGCCTGTCGACCACAAGAACGACGGCGATGGTGTTCTTCATCCTCATTGGCGCCTCTATCTTCTCGTTAGTCTTCCGCGGTTTTGGTGGTGAGGAGATCGTCAACTCGATTTTTCAGGACATGCCCGGCGGCGTGGTCGGCGCAACCATCATCGTGATGGTCGTGATCTTCCTGCTCGGCTTTATTCTCGACTTTATAGAGATCACGTTTGTGGTTGTGCCGATTGTCGGCCCGGTGCTGCTGGCCATGGGGCTCGACCCGGTCTGGCTCGGGATCATGATTGCCATCAACCTGCAGACGTCGTTTCTGACGCCGCCGTTTGGTTTTGCGCTGTTTTATCTGCGAGGCGTGACACCGCCGGAGGTCGAGACAACCGACATCTACCGCGGCGTTGTCCCGTTTATCGTGCTGCAGCTGTTGATGCTGCTCCTGCTTGCGTGGCAACCGGGCCTTGCGACCTGGCTGCCATCACAGTTGTTCTAGGAGTCTTTGCCCGTCGCCATGGCGCGCGCGTTGATATAGGCGCGCTCCGAGATCTCGTGATAGTCAGAAACCTGATCGCGGTACGACGTGAAAGACTCGTAGATGCGCTGCGCGAGCTCATCGTCACCGGGCAGCTCCGCCGCCATCTCGACAGCAATATCGTGAAGCTCCTTGAGCACGTCATCCGGCAGCTTCCTCAACTTCACGCCGTGTTCATCAACCAGCTCCCGAAGCGCAGCGTTATTCCTTGAGGTGAACTCGGACAGGGTGTCTTCATTGATCGCGCGACTGGCGACTCGAAGAATCTCCTGCAGGTCCGGTGGCAGCGAATCGAAGGCTTCCTTGTTGACGATTGTCTCAAGCGTCGGGCCAGGCTCCTGCCAGCCAGGGTAGTAGTAGAACTCGCCCACCTGGTGCAGCCCGAGGGCCAGATCGTTATAGGGTCCCACCCACTCGGTTGCGTCGATCACGCCGGTCTGCAGGCTGGTAAAGATTTCCCCGCCGGGCAGGGTCACGGCAGTACCACCCGCACGCTCAAATACCTCACCGCCCATGCCGGGAATCCGCATTTTCAGGCCCTGCAGGTCAGCCAGCGAGTTGATCTCCTTGTTGAACCAACCCGCCATCTGCACACCGGTATTGCCGCCGGCAATGGGCACCAGGTTGTATCGCGCATACAGCTCCTGCCACAGCTCCATGCCACCGCCGTAGTGCAGCCAGCCGTTCATTTCCTGGGCCGTCAGGCCAAAGGGCAGGGCAGTGAAAAACTGCGCCGCCGGATCTTTGCCTTTCCAATAGTAGGACGCGCCATGTCCCATCTCGACGTTACCCAGCGAAACCGCGTCAAACACGCCCATGGCAGGAACCACCTCGTTCGCGCCATAGACGGTGATCTTCAGTCGACCATTCGACATCGTATCGACCAGGTCGGCCAGACGTTCCGGCGCCATACCCAGGCCGGGCAGGTTCTTCGGCCACGTCGTGACGAGGCGCCACTTGTAGACCTGCTGGGGCTCAGCTTGCGCCATACCCGCATCGGTCGATGCCGTTTCACCGCCGCCGCAGCCCACAAGTGCGGCCAGCGCAACAATCAGGATCAGTCTTCTCAAGGTTGTTCCCCTTTATTCAAATCTATTCGGTTGCGTTACAGCGATTCGAGATTCGCATAGGCCATCATGAGCCACTTGCTGCCCTCGGCGTCGAAGTTCACCTGAACTCTCGCCTGTTTGCCTTCGCCTTCATAGTTCAGCACCACGCCTTCACCGAACTTCGGATGGAGGACGCGCTGCCCGAGCTTCAGATCAGTACCGTCGACTTCGCTGTTGGCGAAGGACGACGATCTTTTGGTTGGCGTATGTACCGGGCGTGACACGGATGACTTCAGCCGGACTTCCTGCACCAGGTCAGACGGGATTTCCTTCACGAACCGTGAAACACGATTGTAGTTTTCGGTGCCATTGATCCGGCGTGACTCGGCGTAAGTCATGTAGAGCTGTTTCATTGCCCGGGTGATACCCACATAACAAAGTCGCCGCTCTTCTTCGAGTCGACCCGGCTCTTCTAACGACATCATATGGGGGAAGAGGCCTTCTTCCATACCAGCAAGAAAGACGAGCGGAAACTCGAGGCCTTTGGCACTGTGCAACGTCATCATCTGGACGCAGTCCTGGTTCGCGTTGCTCTGGCCCTCGCCGGCTTCCAGGGCCGCGTGGTTGAGGAACTCCTCGAGCAGCGTTTCCGGTTCCTGCTCCGGCAGCGTCGAGTCGAAGGTCGTCACATTCTCGGGATCAAAAGTCCGGGCTGCAGTGATGAGTTCCTGCAGGTTTTCGACGCGGGCCTGGCCGCGTTCGCCGCGCTCACGCTCGTAATAGTCTTTCAGGCCCGATCGCTCAATGATGACCTCACAGAGATCGGGCAGGTCCGCTTCCATCGTGGCCGCATCGAGGGATTCAATCAGCTCCATGAACTGCCCGATTGCGTTTCGCACGCGTCCGGCAACGCCGCTGCCCTCTCGCAGCTTCTCTGAGGCTTTCCACAATGAAATACCGTCAGCTCGCGCAACAGACCGTATCTGGTCCACAGTCTTGTCGCCAATACCCCGGGTTGGTGTGTTCACAATTCGTTCGAACGCCGCATCCGCATCACGGTTCGAGAGCAGTCGCATATACGCCAGTGCGTTCCTGATCTCTGCACGCTCGAAGAATCGCTGGCCGCCGTAGATACGATACGGCACGCGCGATCGCAGCAGTGCCTCTTCCAGCACACGCGACTGGGCGTTCGACCGGTAGAGCACAGCACACTCTGAATGGCTGTTGCCCTGCTTCACCCAGTCTTCGATTCTCGAGACGATATATCGCGCCTCATCGATCTCGTTAAACGCGGCATAGAGGTTGATGGGATCGCCATCGCCGGTGTCCGTCCACAGCTCTTTGCCAAGGCGTCCGGCATTGCGATCAATCAGTCCATTGGCGGCCTTGAGAATGGAACCCGTCGAACGATAGTTCTGCTCGAGACGAACGGTATTCGCTTTCGGGAAGTCTGTTGTGAATCGCTGAATGTTTTCAATACGTGCACCACGCCAGCCGTAGATGGACTGGTCATCATCGCCGACCACCATCACGTTGTCGCTGTCACCGGCACTCAGTCGCAGCCAGCCGTACTGAATACCGTTGGTGTCCTGAAACTCGTCGACAAGGATGTGTGAAAAACGCTCGCGATAGTGATTCAGCAATGCCGGCGTATCTCGCAGCGTTTCGTGGGCGCGCAGCAGGAGTTCGGCAAAATCGACCATCCCGCCGCGTTCGCAGGCTTCCTCGTACGCGCGATAAATCGACAGGTGGGTCTTCAGGTAAAGGTCACCGTAGTCTTCGATGTTTTCCGGACGCAGACCTTCATCTTTCTGCGCGTTTATCCACCAGGTGGCCTGGCGCGCCGGCCATTTCTTTTCATCGAGGTTCAGGGCGGCAATGGTGCGTTTGACCAGGCGCTGCTGATCGTCTGCATCGAGAATCTGGAAATTCTGCGGCAGCCCGGCTTCCTGCCAGTGTGTTCGAAGCAGGCGGTGCGCGATGCCGTGGAATGTGCCGACCCACATGCCACGCAGCGGCATCTCGAGCAGCGATTCGATGCGCGATCGCATTTCTGCCGCCGCCTTGTTGGTGAACGTCACCGCGAGAATGCTGTAAGGCGAGACACCTTCCGTGCGAATCAGCCAGGCAATGCGGTGGGTCAGGACTCGCGTCTTGCCGCTACCCGCGCCCGCAAGCACGAGCGCGCTGCCCGGCGGTGCTGCCACCGCCTCGCGCTGCGCATCGTTCAATCCATCAAGTAGGTAAGAAACGTCCAGGGTCTAGTCCGTCATCAATTCGTCTTGCTGTTGCAAGACTAGTCCTCGTTATAGTCCTGCCTGAGGACTTTCTCTTCTTTTAACGTCTTGGTCAGCTTCTCGACCCTTACAAATGCCACCACACCAAAGACAAAGCCCAGCAGGCCGAAAAAATTCAGAAACTCCAAAATTCCCTCCAATTACTCAACAGTGACCGACTTGGCGAGGTTGCGAGGCTGGTCGACATCGGTGCCTTTCATCACGGCCACATGATAAGCGAGCAGCTGAAGCGGGATAGTGTGTACGAGGGGTGAAATCAGCGCGTCACACTCCGGTACATTGATCACCGTTGTTCCAGGCTCTTCGACAAAACCGGTTGTGCTCGTAAACACAATCAGCTGTCCGCCCCTCGCGCGTACTTCCTGCAGGTTCGACTTCAGCTTCTCCAGCAGGTCATCCTGCGGTGCAACCGCCACGACGGGCATGTCCTCATCAACGAGCGCCAGCGGACCATGTTTGAGTTCACCCGCCGCATAACCTTCCGCGTGGATGTAGGAAATCTCTTTCAGCTTCAGCGCACCCTCTAGCGCAATGGGATAGTGATCCCCACGACCGAGGAACAGCGCATGATGTTTGTCGACAAAGCGTTCCGCGAGTTGTTCGATAACCGGGTCAAGCGCGAGCGCCTCTTCGACTTTTGCAGAGGCCGAACGAAGTGAGGCCACCATTTCGGCCTCCTGCGCTTCAGTCAGACCGTTATGTTTTGCCAGCGCAATGGTCAGCAGCAGCAGGTCGGCCAGCTGCGTGGTGAATGCCTTTGTTGATGCCACGCAGATTTCGGGACCGGCCTGGATCATGAGACTCAGGTCAGACTCACGGACAAGAGAGCTGCCGGGCACGTTGCACAACGTGAGGCTCGCCAGATAATTCTCATCCTTCGCGTCGCGAAGCGCGGCCAGCGTGTCAGCCGTTTCACCCGATTGTGAAATCGTTACAAACAGCGTGCCCTCAGGCACGGCAACCTGCCGATAACGGAACTCGCTGGCAATCTCCACGTCGACAGGAATACCGGCAAACTTCTCGATCCAGTACTTGGCCACCAGGCTCGTGTAATAGCTGCTGCCACAGGCAACAAGCTGAACGGCACGGGTGCTCGCGAAAATGTCATTAGCGCCGGTGCCAAAGGCATTCTCCAGCACGTGCCTGTCGCTCAGCCGGCCCTCGAGCGTCGCCGCAATCGTCGCGGGTTGCTCGTGGATCTCTTTCATCATGAAGTGGCGGTAGTTGCCCTTGTTGGCAACGTCCAGCTGGTCCTCGAGACGAACCGTGCGCTCCTGCAGGGACTTCGGGTTCGAACCGTGCAGGCGAACCTCGTTTGCCGTCATGTCCACGAATTCACCTTCATCGAGGTAGACAAAGCGATCGGTCACCGGGCGCAGCGCGTGCGTGTCAGAGGCAACAAAGTTTTCGCCAATGCCGAGGCCAACCACGAGCGGGCTGCCTTTGCGGGCCGCAACCACGCGATCGGGATAGTCGCCGTGAACGCAGGCAACCGCGTAAGAACCTTCCAGCTGCCGAACCGCGGCAGAGAAGCCTTCGAAAAAATCATCTTTGGAGGCCACCTCGCGGTGAATCAGGTGAGCGATCACCTCGGTATCCGTCTGCGACGCAAACTCATAGCCCGCTTCAATCAGCATCGAACGCAGTGATTCAAAGTTTTCGATGATGCCGTTGCACACAACGTTGACGATGTCTCGTGAGGCCTGCGGGTGTGCATTGGTCTCGTTCGGTTCGCCGTGGGTTGCCCACCGCGTGTGCGAGATGCCATAGGTGCCGTCGATCGCGGCTTCCGCAAACGCCGCGCGAAGCTCGGCAACCTTGCCCGCGCGACGAATCCGGGTCATTTCACCGGCGCCGGCAGCCACGGCCATTCCGGCCGAGTCGTAGCCCCGGTACTCCAGGCGCTGCAGGCCCTCGAGCAGGATCCCGCCCACGTTCCGTTTTGCCGCTGCACCAACTATTCCACACATAGTGATTACCTGTCTTGAGTCTGCCCGCCACCCTCACAGGGCAGCGTTAGTTGGACATCAGAATCCATCAATTGTTTTGCCTGCGACGCTGGTATTCCTGCTCCATCGCGGCGAGCTGCTCTTTGGTATTGACGCCTGCAGCCTCCCCGGGATCGTCGGTCTTGACTGCCACCACATCGTGACCCGCTTTCCTCGCGATCGCCACGATATCGGTCAGCAGGTATTCCTGCTGGTCGTTGTTTTGATCGGTTTGTGCCAGCCATTCGCCCAGCAGACTCGCATCAACCGACATGACACCGGTATTGATCTCGGTAATCGCGCGCTGCGCCAACGTCGCATCGCGCTCTTCAACGATAGCGTCCACCAAATCGTCATTGCCGCGCACAATACGCCCATATCCGTGTGGATCGGGGAGATCGACGGTCAGGATCCCCAAAGGCGCCTCGACGTCTGCCAGCCGGGCCAGCGTTTCCGGCCGGATCAGGGGCGCGTCGCCCAGGAGTATCAGCAGCCTGGCGCTCGTATCGATATCCGGCAACGCCTGCATGACCGCGTGACCGGTGCCCAGCTGCTCGGCCTGCATCGCAAAACAGACATCCCGCTCCGAGAGGGCGGCTTTCACCAGCTCGGCGCCGGAACCGACCACAACGTGTGTCTTCGACGGAGCCAGCGAGGCGACCGCGTCCAGCAGATGATCGAGCAGCGGCCTGCCCGCGATGGTCTGCAGCGCCTTGGGTTTGTCGGACTTCAGGCGTTTGCCGAGCCCTGCGGCGAGAATACAGACTTCGAGGGGACGATCCATTATGCAATTCTACTGGCCGCGAGGGCAGTCGTCCTGCCCGACATGGCGCTTTGTGCAGCTAGTCCTTCAGCTCGGCAATGACCGGCGCGTGATCGGACGCGGTGAGGCCATCCTGTTTCTTGCGGAAGTCACGATCGATCCAGACGTCCTCCAGTCGATCGACCACCGGCTGCGTGCCGAGCAGGAAGTCGATGCGCAGCCCGTGACCGCGATGGAACGAACCACCGCGATAGTCCCACCAGGAGAACTGCTGTTCGTCAGGCTTTTGTGCGCGATAGAGATCAAAGAGTCCGAGGTTCGTCAGGGCCTCGTACCGGGAGCGCTCATCCACGGTGTGGAATATCCGTCCGTCACCCTTTTCGCCACGCCAGCTGTCGATCGGCTCGGGAACAATGTTGAAGTCGCCGCAAAGGACTGCGGTCTCAGAACTCGAGCGGGTCTGTTCCCAATGCTGCGCCAGTGACTCCATCCACTTCACTTTCAGCGGGTAGTCGTCATGATCAATGTCCTTGCCGTTCGGCACGTACACCGTGCTGAAGGAAAGACCAAATGTCTCACCCGTAATCAGTCGCGCGCCGAAATCGTCCTCTCCAGGCAGGCCGCGTTGTTCGACAGCGATGGCATCACGACTGAGAATCGCGACGCC
>JAAUYM010076697.1_pt1 | contig 21286 bp, 28 predicted proteins | sample 7278001 | NCBI WGS metagenome assembly JAAUYM01 (sample SAMN14350224, study PRJNA611818) | marine sediment metagenome | isolation source: surface marine sediment (1.8m) | place: French Polynesia: Moorea | collected 2018-08
ATTAATGATATAAAATAAAAATGTGGTTTGAAAGCTCTTCTTTTGTTGCTATTGCTAAGGTTTGTTGATATATTGACTTATTTTCAGTGGGGCCATTGATTTAAAAAGTGTGTCGATTTCGGCGGCCAGCCCTGTAGTAACACAGTATACCATGCCTGTATAATAAATGCAGGTAACGCATTTAACCACAACAATCTACTTGTTCCAAAAAGGTCTACTTTGTCGGCATCCACTTCTCCCGCCCGACCACGTCGTCCACCACCCTGTTGAGCGCCAGAGTCCTGGCACCGAGACCGCCGGGCGTCTCGGAGTCCTTGCGGGCGGAGCGGAAAGGACGGCAGCAACAGCGGCTGGAAAGGAGGTGTCGTTTTCGCCCATTACTAAGCGCGGACTTGATGAGGCTCCACGTTCAACAACCTGTAGAAAAACGTGGCGGCCCTCGCCGCCGTTACCCCCGCGGCGGCCAAGTAGAGCCCGACCGTGGCGGCGGCGGGCAGGAACCAGGCGGCGAGGAAGGCCCTCCCCGCGTCGGTGGAGGGGGCGCTGGAGCTGGGTCCGGCAGTAAAGGCGGAGGTGATGGCGGCCAGAAGCGCGGATGGCCACGTCCAGCGAGCGGACTCGGAGGCGGCGGGGTTGAGGGGGAGGGAGGAGGAGGAGAGAATGTCAGAGCAATACTCGAAAAGAAGGAATTCGACCTGTAACCAAAGATTTGGAGTAAAATAGTGAGCGATTAAATTTATAGTACTGGAATTTTCCCCATCACCTTTTCTTCGAATTCCTTCCTTCCCTCTCCCTCCCTGGCCTCCAGCCAGAGCCCGCTGGCCACCGCCTCCGCCGCCTCTTTCGCCGCCGTCGCCGCCTGCGACGCAGACGCAGTCAAGGCTTCCTCAAAGGGACGCTCGAAGAAGATCAACCCACTCGCGCCTGAAGAGGGAATTAAATTGTGGTGAAGGTTTTGCGTATTCTAATTTATCTGCAGTATTGTAAAACTTCCCCCCATTGCCATCTTGCGCCTAAACTCCACCACGAAACAGAAATATTTTGCTTTGTGGTTGCATTCTGAACGAATTATATTTGAGCTGTATGACATACTGTGTTTACAACTGAACTAGCAAAGTACATAGTGCGGTAGACTATAGGTACGCAGTTAAAAAATTACTATAACAGAGTTTGTTGCTAGATCAAAGATCGATTTTACGGTATTGTACTACTACACAATTTAAATTTAAGTTTGGTAACCACAGCAATTTTTACGTTTCTATATTGAACAAATACTGAAACACGCACTGAACTATTCTACTCTAATACTTATATACTAGTGTATAGATGAAAAATTCAAGGTTTGGTTACTGGTAGTACACGTACTATATCAAATTCGTCTCATATGTTCTCTGTCTTACCAGCACAGATGATGAGGACCACCAACGTGAGCAAGCCCAATCCCGACAGGAGATGCCTTTCAAGATTGACTAAGTTTGACTTTGAAGTAGCAATTGTATTTTCCAGTTGTCTTTAAGTGAGGTTAACATACGGTATGCTGACCTGAGCACCAGCTTTGAGATAACGAGTTTCCACCTCTTGGTCCGATACTCGATCGTGAAGCTGGACAGCTTCTTTCCCTCGATGCATTTCCCTCAAAAAGAATTAAACGACGTTGGTTTGTTGTCGCCGTCAAGTAAGTCCTTATTCATGTATTAGGTATAATTACTGCAGTGTCCCTGACGAAAGTGTTCACAGAGGCCCTTCTTTCTGGTCTTCATCGTCCTGGCCTCCTCCTCCACCTTCTTCTTCTTCTCCTTAATCATCCCCGTTTTCTTTTTGCCGCCCTTAAAGATCTTGTTTGACCCTCGGACCACCATCGAGGGCTTCTCGCCTCTCCTTCTACTAGACATGATCGCTATTAGTATCAGGAATGCCTTTTAACGACTGCCCGATTGGATTTCTCCCTTGTCCGACTCTCACGATGAATGCATGACGTGAAAGCTTCGTGCAAGCAAAAAAAAAGTTGTACCAGGTATATTAGTATACACTTACGCTATAAATAGTTGGCGTGTTCGCATATACGAAGGGAAAAGTGGTGGCTGCTCTGCTTCTCATGAGGCAGGTTAAGACAGACAACAGGAAAAGTTTTTGACACGAGTAGATTGCGCTTTTTGTTTTCGAACGTTGCCTGAGTATCGTGTAGTATGTAGTACAGTACAGTACATAATTAATTAAAAAAAAGCCTTTTTCTCTCTCTGTCTCTCTCTCTCCCCGCACTCACGCGTGCGCACCCGCGCGCGCGCGCCCTCCTACCATGGCCACACCGTCCTGAGGTACAGGCAGCACGTGACTAGGAGGGCGAGGCCCAGGAGCGGCTGCACGACCAGCATGGCCAGGGCCACGTCCCGCAGCCGGTCGCCGGAGACGTTGAGCAGGAACATGGTCGGGTAGAACCGCGCCTGGACGGCGCGCACCAGCAGCACCACGTGCACGGCCAGCAGTGGCGCCAGCACCGCCAGGTAGAGGAAGGCGCCGGCCAGGAAGGACCACTTCCTGCGCATGGCCAGCAGTACGCAGACGGCGACGGCGGCCGCGGCGCCCACCACCTCGAGCGCCGCGTCGCCGCTCAGCTCCGGGGCCTGGTCGCGGAAGCGGTGGTAGTCGGACGTGGCCCGCAGCTCGGCGGCCAGGCAGGACAGGTGCACCAGGGCCAGGGCGGCGGACAGCACGAAGGCCACCCTCCGGCAGCAGCGCGGGGAGAGGTGCTGGTCCAGGCAGGACAGGAGAGGGACGGACGACGCACCCTCCGCGCCGCCGCCCTCGCCGTCCTCCAGCTTCCGGTGCAACTTCTTGTCCTCCTTCTTGGTCAGGGGACCCACGTAGGCGAACTTGGAGACGTGGCCGACGTTCAGGCCCCCGTGCTCCTTCAGCCTGGACTCGGTCAACTGGTTTTCGTCCTGGCTGGATGCCTGGGAAGACAGGGACGACTGTCTGGAGGGAGGCGGCGCTCCCAGCTGCGACCTGGACGGCGTCGTCTCCGGCGTCGGCGTCGGCGTCATCATCGGCGTCGCCGATGGACGCGGCGTCGACCCAGCGGGAGGAGTCGATGACGCGTTTTCACCGTGGTAGTCGTGAAACATTTTTTTTCTAAAAGAGAATACAATGGGCTTCGTCAAAGGTTCTGGTATCGTTACGGAGGGACTTCACGGAATGCGTGTCTGACATTTCAAATATTGTTGCGACGACTACGACTTTCCCATATATGGTAGAAGCACCAATAAATAAATTAGTAAATCAATAAACGAGTTTGGAAAACTCAGGCGTGAAAACAAAACAAAACAACATAATACTCGTAATAGAATTTTTCAAGGGATAAATATTGTGGACAGGACACTTTCAGTAAATGATGATTCCTGGCTGAGTTTTCTGTGTCAAAGATTCTGTGTCAAACCCGGAATTGTGAGAAAACCTGGTACCATCTACAAAAAAGTACATATAGTAAAGTTTGTGTCATCATGAATATGGCTGGCCTCTTCCAGATCTGAAATACTGAAAACCGGCTTCTCTTGTCCAAACCTCCAGCTTGGGGATTGCTGAAGGAACCAGGACGCACACACAAAAAAAAAACATAATAGGACCGTGGTAGAGGTGAACATTCAACAAACCAACTTTGAATATACTAAGTCTTTAGGCTCTTATTTCAAAAGACCAGTGATGAAGACATCTCTTGTAGTACAAGAACAATAAATATGTGGAACTACTGGCAGCTGATGTGGTTGTCGGCGAGGAAGAAGTGCATGGATCGCACGCCGGGATTGTCGGTGAGAGGCGCGAAGCACTTAGGCGCGTCTCCTCTAGAGAGGCCCGCCTTGGAAGAGGTCTCCACTTCCCACCTGCGAAAAAGTAAGAAAAGCAGTAGCTAGCAGAAACAGTGGTATGAAAAATTATCTCATTATAGGTATCCTTATGTCGCTGATCTGTACTTACTGTAGTGTACCGTGCATTGTACAGTCCAAATATGTTCTTATTCTTTTCTTTCCCAACCAATATCGCTAGCGTGAATTTAGTGATTGGTGGCTCTAAGCGGTTTTTTTCACTATTCTAACACCTGCCCTTTCATACTAATGCTATAAGTGATACATCAGTAATATGAAAACCTTAGAGCAACCCAGGTGTCGACCCATCGCTAACTACCACTAGTGTCGCTACCGAGAGTGTGCCCCTAGCGATACCAATATTGGTTGGGCATGTGTTTCCGTTTAGCCGACCTGTTCCCTGTGAGTGGAGCCACGTGGGTGAAGGCAAACCCGTTGAGAAAGCCGTCTCCACCGTATGTCACACTGAAGGGAGTGAGGTTTCTGCAGTCGCCATCCTTGTCGTAGGTGGCGGGGAAGAAGTGCTGGCCCATCGAGGGCACACAGGCCTTCCTGGACCAGCCACCCTGGGTTAGAGAGAGAGAGAGAGAGAAGGGAAACCGGGATTGGTACATAATATACGGGAAAGGAGTGTGTGTGAGTGTATCTGCCTGCACTCACATCATTCTCTGCCCCTTCCTGCGTGACGGGGACGGCCACAAGATCGCTGGCGCCCTCCACAGAGTCCGAGAGTCCCGCCTGGATGAGCAGGGCATGTCCGGTGCCCTCGGATTTAAACTGCCTCGGACTGCGGCCGATGGAACAGATGAGGGCGGGGTCAACCAGGTATGCAGTCACAAAGTACACCTAGAAGGGGGAATGTAGTAAGAGTTTAAACAACCCATGAATTAGTTACATACAACATGCCAAAGAAAAAGTGGCGGTATCCTTAAATTTGTTCCTACGTCACATTGCAGTATAGTAGAAAGTATTTACGTACTATATCACTTTTCTCCGGACATGCTGTACAAGTACTATGTAGTATTAAAATATAGAGAAATGTCACCTTCGTCACTGTCACCACTTATCAGTATCAGCAGTAGCAGAAACAATACAGTAACAACCGCAGTCATCATTATCATTTTAGTACGAGGGTATATCCAACTGAACTGTCAGGGGTTATGTATCTTTCTAATTTTTAATTTTACCGTACAGCAATACCTGTTAAACATTATTTCTCCACGTTATTCCCCTCTCTCTTCATGCCAAGTCCCAGTGATCCGTGTACAGTACTTGCTGCAGGCCATGATAAAGTTATTTTTGGGGATGGTGCCCATGACCCATTCCAACTTGGTCTTGGCCACGTCAGTGATGGTGAAGCTGCTATTGCCCTCAATGAGGGAACTAACATTCAAGATCATCTCCTCCTTGATGATCCAAGGGCACTGCCTAACACTCCTGTCTTTGTTGTTCTCGCCATCCTTGAGAGCCTTGTCAATTATCAGGATGGAGAATGGACCTACGTACTTGTGAAAGCAATGTCCACATAGCACTCCTTGGTGAGGGACTTAATGCTGTCAATAGACTTGTTTCCCTTCAGTGCAACAATAAAGCTGTGCTGCTATGACATCTCACAAAAATTGGGAGGGGTAAAGCAATGTAGAAATCAAAAATTATGTTTTTAGTTCTTTAAGCAATAAGTAGTGCCATCATTTCTTTAGCCAGTTAATTATAGTAATAAAGAATGTTTTACAAAATATACTATTTATACCACAATGCACATAAACTTATAAATAAAAAGATATATAACTCCTGACAATTTAGTTGGAGTACTGTGTACGTATACTGTGTAGCATTAGCATCAATAAGTTTTTTTAACGGGGTGTACGTCAGTACGTTAAATAACTCATTTATCATTTCACCAATAGCTGACCTGTCTGCCCCTGAGAGCTTCCTTCTGGTAGAAGGGCACGTGGTCGAAGTCGTAATGACTTCCTCCTGCCGCTCCCGGTGCCGACGCCTCAATCCTGTCCTGCGGCACGAGCGACTGTACCCCGGCGATGAACCCGGACGCGTCAAAGATGAGAATCACGTCGTCCAGGTCGTCGTCAGTCAGAGAGCGGAGGTAGCGGCGACCAGGGAACCTGAAAAGACGGGGAAGAAGGATGGAGAAAAAGAATTACCCTCTTCTCTCTCTCTCTCATTCTCCCTCTCCGTTACCTGGATTGTCCGTCCTCGCATTCCGATATCTTGACCCATCCTTCCCGTTGGGCCTCCCGCTCCGTCCGCGGCTGAGGGAAGAAGCCCTTCCGGGGGTCAGAGTGCCACGTCGAGTTGAGGTAGGGCCAGAAGGAGCGAGCAGCGTCGTTTGAATGCTGGCGTTCTTCCTCCTCCTCCTCCTCCTTCTCTTCCTTGACGATGACCAGCCTCTCCGGACGAGGCTTGATCGGCCCGCTCACGTCAGAGTCCTTCTCACCCAGGAGGACCTCGACAGTGTCGCTCTTAAGAAGGGGCGCTGCCTCTTCCTCCTTCTCGTCCGTTTCCTCTGTCTTCTCTCCTTCCTTGTCCTCCTTGATCTGTTCGACCACCTTCGACTTTATGACGGTGACCGGGCCGCTCTGCCTAAGCCTCTCACTCTTGCGCCTGCCACTGTTCTTCCGGCGGAACTTGAATACGTACTGGCCTCTTGTCACCACGGTCTCCTCTTCTTCCTCACTCTGCACGCTGTTGTCGTCACCCAGGAACTGTCTGCTGGCCCTGCTGGCGCTGCCTGCGTTCTTGCCGCCACCTTCGCCCTGTAAGGATTGATGGTTTTTAGAGATTACTGTAGTGCAAGCAACAATTTCCTCTCTCCTTTCTTGCAGCACGTTCTACCTCGTCTGAGTAAGCCACCTCCCTCTCCTCCTCCGCGGTGGCGAAGTTGACGTTCTTCACCTCCCTGGACTTCTCCTCGCTACTCTCGTCGCTGTACGAGTAGTCGTCGTCGTAGTATTCGTCGTCTTCATACTCCTCTTCTTCCTCCTCTGAGCTGCTGCTTGACTCCTCTTCGGAAGAGGAACCTGGATAGAAACGGTCAAGTGATTCAATCAATGCGTCGCCCCTGCTCACCTGGAAGTGGGGCTAAAAAGTATTCCTATCTCCCTCCCCTCCCTTTTTTCTCTGTTCTCTCTGCCTCCTCCCCAAAAAGACAACAAAGACCGAGTCAGGTGTGGAAGAAGTTTTGAGCATAAGAACATCTAGTGGAATTGTATCTCTGCCTTTCATTACTCCCAGGTAAGGGAGTAATGCCATCTTGTGTCCTCTCTCACCATCCGCCGCCGCCGCCCCCGCTGCCGTTTGGTGGTAGAGTCCCGCCGCGGTGTTGGGATGTCGATGCTGGAAGGGAAAGTACGGTCGGTACGGGTTGGTGGCCGCCTGTTCGCCCTCCTCCTCGCTGCTGCTGGAGTCTTCGTTGGGGTTATGCCTCCCGATGATCCCCAGCTCGATGGCCTTAGACAGCGAGATCACCTTGCCGGCCATGAACTTCCGCCCGCTCAGGTGATGCACAAACTGGCCGGGCTTTTCCTGGGAGGTCAAATCGAAGGGTGGCTGTTAGATCTTGTACTACGAAGGCTGTCTCAGTTTGCGCTATTACCTGTTGCACGACGTGTATCTTGACCGGGAAGTGGTGGTGAGGATGCGGGAGGAGAGTGTGAGGCAGCTTGGGGTGAGGGGGAGCGTATGGATCGGCGGGGAGATGAGGAGGATGAGGATGAGGTGGATGGTACGGAGGAGGAGGAGGAGGAAGATGGGGGTGGTGGAGACCCTTTACGGGAAGCTGATGACGAACAAAAGTCGTCTGTACTGTACTAGTCTTGGACAAACTTTCCTGCCATTTTATCACTTGCATGCATACGTACAAGGTAAGGCAGTTTGCACGGAACTTAATGCAACCTTCAAAGCCATTATCCTACCTGTCTGATTGCAGGAGGAGGAGGGGGATGGTGCGGTAGTGGAGGATGGGGCGGCGTCTTTGGCGGGTAAGGATTGTGGAGCTCTTGGGAATAGTAGACGGGAGGCGGCGGAGACGGCGATGGAAGAAGAGGGGGAGGAGAGTAGGGGTGGTGAACTTTGGCAGGGTGGGGAGGAGGAGGAGCATGATATGGGTCAGGATGTGGTGGATGAGGATGTGGAGGAGCCTGATATGGATCGTGAAGCGGTGGATGAGGATGTGGAGGAACCTTATATGGATCATGGTGCGGTGGATGAGGATGTGGAGAAGGGTGTGGGGCAGGATGTTGTGGGTACGCAGGAGGCTGTGGATGGTGCGGAAGAGGATGGTGCAGCTGAGGGTGAGGTGCATGTCGCGGACCGAGGTGCGAATCCTTGAGCTTGGGCGGATATCTCCCCGCGCTGTTCCTCCTGCGGTAGAAGTCTGAGAACTTCTCGAAGCTGATCTGGTGTCCCTTGGTGGCCTTGGTGTGGGTCAGGTGCTTGGCGGCGTGGTGGCTGTTGAAGGCGGAGTAGGGGTTGCCCAGGTCGCGCTCGGAGCGGACCCCTTCCATGTCCTCGTCGTCCTTCATGCCCATGTCGTCCTCACCGATCGATCTATGCTCCATGGCCAGAAGGTCGGACGCGGACGCTGCAGTGCTTAGGAGGAGGAAGAGCAGTGGGAAGAGGAGGAAGTGGATTTCGTGCATCTTGCGAAATTTCGTCACTTTTCGTTCCGGGAGAAGTATCAGTGTGGAGACGCGTCTGCAGAGAAAAATCCGGAGATTGAAACGATGGGAACAGGTAAACAAGAAGAAGAAATCTTCACTAAACTCTACGCACGTACCACATCTGTGGTGAGGTGAGTGAGTGAGTGAGTAGCAATTGTTTCTGCCTTCCTCCACGACCACAAGCACACTCTGCTGCAACAATGTGCGTTTTTACAGCAGAGGAAACTTCTTTTCTCTTTTCCTCCCTTCGTTTCCTGTCCTGCGTACGCATCCACCTCCAACCACTGGACTTGCGCGCACAACGTTGACTGAAAAGTCCCTTTTTGTCTCGTTTCGTCAACAAACACAGAAATCACACGACATTATTCGCCGCCGCCGCTGCTACCGCGACCGTCATGCAACAAAGGGGAAGATGGTGGTACGCCCCCCTCCTCCCTACCCCCACCCCCTCCGCCATGTCCAACTTCCTGATTTGAAAAAAAAAAAATGTTTCACAACGCGCACGCGGCCAAATATAGTAGTAGATGAGAAGAGAAACAAAACGGCAAAAAAATCCCACCAACACGTCGTCCTCCTCCTCTTTCTCAGGCAGGCATAAGATTCACGGTTCATGCATTGCATTAGTAGTGGAAAAATACCAGCAGGTACCTTACATGGTGTTTCAGATCTCGTACGTTTTGTCCTGTGCAGGAAGGAAGATGTGGAAGGCTTTCTCGGCCCCGGAACCCTTTTTCGCTGGGACACCCTGTCTACCGCGTGTCCGACAAAATAAAATGAATTGTTCTTCTGCTTCCCTCTGCTGTAGCATCGGTCGCAACAGTGCAGAAACCCTCTTCCTTGCTTCGTGGGCAGGCAGCAGCAACGTTGTCCATTTGATGTGCGCGACACAAATTTGTACAAATTCGAGGAAATTAGACCCTTTTGAAATCCTCCTGTTCCTCCTCCTCCGGAAAGTGGAACAAAAAACTGCACTGACACCAACAAAAGTTAATTTCTCCCTAAATTGCCACAGCGGAAGAGGTTTTGGAATTGCTCTTCAGTTTTCCACCTTGACTCAAATTGTCCACTTTTCTAATGCAATTACCCACGATGAGTTATCTTACACCCTTATATTTGTTTCTTGACTGTTTCGCCTCACTTGCATTGGGAATTACACGCGCACAGATCAAACTCTCACAGCACAGTTAAGTCAGATGGTTGAGCTGTCCAGTAAAGGAATAAAAAAATGAGATAAAATACCTGCCAAAAGACAAGGGGGTGTTATTCTTTTTGCAAAAAAAACCTTCAGAAGCGCGTCACACGGCTAAAGACTACAAGGAAGGAATATGCTCTCACACACATGTGTGTGTTATGGGAAAAATGTGTTTTAACTACATAGGTGCGTATTTGTCCGATCTGGCCAGCTCCGTCTCCAGTGGTAGCAACGTCTCAATCAAGTCTCCTTTTATCTAGCTGCGGTTTCTTTCTTCAGCATCCGGCGGCACTGTTTTGTGCGTAGCCATCGTAGTATTCATTCGATTCATCATCAGGGGACCTGCCGTGTCCAAAGGCCCGCGCCGCCTGATTAAATCTTCCCTGATGTGGGAAACCAACGACAGTTTGAATTTACTACTACTGTACTAGGTATCTCTGATACTATAACCACGTTGCGTGGTGGAACTAGCTAGCATCGTCGTCGTTCGCAGCTCGCCCGCTGCCAGATCTGGCCGCAAATTAGACGGACGGATGCGAGGGAGGAAGGGGAGGGGGAACGGGAGACACAAAGCAGACTTGGTTCCAATGAAGAAGGGGGTCTAACGGGTTTTTTCTTGTCCTGTGGGTGAGCCGTCGGACAATCGAACTGCAATTATATGCAAAAATCGCACGTGCAAATTTATGTCTCCCTACTTTTGCAAAACGGTTGTTGTCCTTTTCTTTCCGTCTCTGTTAATGCTGATGTTTTTTTTAGCCAAAAGCACGTCGGAAACGACACCCCCCCATCCCTTTTCTTTACAAAAGTTATTTGGGAAAGAGACATGCGATGTTAGCACAAGGTCGGCACTCAGTGGCAATGAAAAAAAAATCTCCATCCTCTCTCTTTTTTTGCACATTGTTTTGATCCCCAGGATGCAAGCGGAGAACACACCTTAGCTGCGATGATGTGACAAAGAAGCGATTAATTGCCCGTTGCAAGTGGAAAAAACTTAGAAGAGAAGTCCTTCCTGAATGTTAGAGATGCGTACGAGCAGGCTCGACCCAACAGTGAGAGATATAGAGATGAGCCGACATCGTGACTTGACTGATCGTGCGAATAGCTCCGGCCACTGATTGATTCTCACTTCCTCCTCTCTATCACCAGGGATTTTTCAAGGTTGGCCTGAGCACAGGCACCAACAATCTTTGTGCATTAGGTGTGTCTATATAGGCTGTCTATCCATGTGTAAATACTCGTACTGTACTAGATACTACGTGAATTGTGACCACCTATGAGGGAGAGAGAGGAAGAGGAAAGTGGAGGGGTGACAAGTCCGGTAGTAGTTGACACGGTCCTTTGCCTCACTTAAACAGCGCATCCGCGTAGGTGTAGTAGTAGTACATCCTACACTACCTAGCAGTAGAATGTACGATTTTTTCCTCCATATTGCATACTACTACACGCATTTGCGGAAGCGGAATCAACATGACTGATTTGCCCCGGCGAAAGGAAGGAAGGAAGGTATGATGATGGACAACTTCACAATCACACAATCGGCCCCTTTTTTCTCTCATGTCAGCCCGTCTTTTTAATTGCCTTTGGTAGCGTCTCGGGTGGTGGTCTCTCAATTAAAGACATTACGACTCACTGTAGCAGCAGGGGGAGAGAAAGGAGGAGGCAGTAAAGAAGGGGTTTGCACCTCTTCCATTCTTCTACTTTTTCTGGTATCTGTGTCGCGTCTGTCTTTTTCCTTTCTCTCTCTCTCTCGACCTGGATCGAAAGGCGTCTCCGTTTGGCTCTGATGCCAACTTCCAGTCGTAAATTATGATTCTTCTTCTTCCCTTCCTCCTCTTGCTGCTGAATTGGCCGTCGGCACCAAAATCCCCTTCTTTCTCTCTCTCTCTCCCTTCAGGAAGAAAAAGGCAGAAGTGTCGACGGTGGCCGCCTTCTGACAGTTGGCAGCAGTGAAGGAGGTGGAGGAAGAGGAAAAGGAGATGGTCATACAGACAGAAAAGATGATCTTAGCTCCATGGATACATAGGTATGTGTATAGTAACATGGAGCTAAGATCACCTTACTACGTATTACTATTACTACATGCTTTTATTTTTAAAGAAGAACCTTGAACATCGCATTATCTTCAACTTCGGGGCATCGAGGAACGTTTGGGAATCTTTTCTTGTTCCGCCTCTGCTGCAGACGAGGTCAAGGCAGGAGGAGGAGAAGTTTCCTGCAAAGAATCCAAATAGAGCTAACGGGGATTAAATGGTACTATATGCAGGGTTTTTTCCTCCTGACCTGCGACCACTTTTGACGTTGGTGGTAGTTATAGTACGAGGGCATGACTCTGACGCTGCTGCTCAATCTCACGCTCTTCCGGTTGTTGCGCCTGCGCTGGTGGCGTTGGGCGTGTCGGTCGATCCGGAAGACCGAGTCGGAAGAGTGCGCCCCCATCGTTGCCGTCTGCGGCGGCGGCGGAGGAGGCAGAGAGCGGACCCTCCTGACCGTGGCCAGCTCGTCAACCCTGGCCAGCGAAAGGCGAGTCCCCACTTCAGGGTCGGCCAAGTCCACACGGGGACGGAGGAAGGCCAAAGGAGTCGCGTCGTAGTCGTCCTCGTCCTCGTCCTGGTCGTCGTAGTCGTCCAACTCCACGGTCGGACGCGGTTCGTCTCGGCCGCCGTCCAGGACGATCCTGACCCCGATCGGTAAATACCGACATTGGAAAAAAAGGAACTTTTATACTGCCCAACATTTGTACAAAACCTTGGTCTCTTCCTCCGTCGTCTTCGGTTTCCCAAGTCTGGTGACTCCGAGGAAGATCGCCTCCGAACAGGAGGAAGGGAAAGGGGAGTGTTTAAAGGCCAGTTTTTCAGCGAGCTCCTCTTTGGCCTGGCGCCCAACTCGACCCTCAGATTTGTCGTCTTCGTCGTCGCCGTCGTCGCTGCTGACTTTGTGCTGGACCTCTTCTCCTCCTCCTCCTCCTCCTCCTGTGTGCCCGACTTGGCCTTGCTGTCGTTGGTGGCGAGAGGCGCCATCCCCATCATGGCGCTTTCCGATAGGATGGAGGCGGCCCCGACACAGAGCATGACGGAGCGCCCGTTGCCGCCGTTGCCGCCATTGCCATTGACGCTGTTGCCGTTGCTGCCGTTGTCCCCCAACCATCGACGTTTGGTTGGACTGCGCTCAGAACTGCGATATGAGAAAGAGGAGAGGTTTTAAGAGATTTTACGAGATACGAATAATTGATATTAAGTATCATGAAGTGTTTGTTGGAGCAAACTGGTACCAAAACACAGCATTCGGCATTAAAATGGCTCAGTGCTGGTGTCACTACTTGAAAAAAGTTCTCTTATCACCATAGAAACTCTCCAACCTTCCTTTCCTCTTTCCTTGTCGGATTCCAAACATTACGTAATATTTAAAATAGAACATGTTTTGGTCAGGGCACCACCATTCTTTTTACCTCCCTCCCCCCGTCTAGGCATAGTACCTACTGCTGGCCAAGCGGATGAGATGCCACATTTTTTAAGCACAGTTGTAATGACGAGAGTTAAGTATTCGTGCTGTGCGCGCCAGGAAGTGGTCCATACTCTCTCCATCGTGATACAGTGCACTGAACCTCCAGAAGAGTAAGTGTCCTCGTTGATAACCCTCCAGTTCTTGCTAGAAGTACACGCATCCTGCCTGATGCGAAAGAATACTACTACTGTGCGTAGTTTCACATTCAGGACTGTGAGCCAGCCATGACTTTATCCAAAGAGTGCCTCGCTCTGCTGCCTGCTCTCCTTCTCTCCTCCTCCATGTGGACCTGCTATGCCAACGACTACTGCAGGTGTGAGGCAGGCGGAGGACCGCTGACCCTTCCAGCCAAGCAAGACGGAGTCTGTACCAAGAGGGTAAGCTGGCAACGATATATGGACGTTACATATCTGTTACAAGCAGATAGCGATCAGCATGGAGTACTACAACATACGAGTACTACAACAGTATTTTCCGTTTTACCGGTATCACTCTTGCAGGTTGGTATCAAAGGCGATGTGGACTACTACGTAAAGTAAGCAATGGACCAACGCACGCCATGCCATATTTAGAACAGTATTACATGTAGCTACGTAGCTCACTTCAATCTTCCAAACTCAATCCCGCCTTCAATCCACTGCACACAGCTGTCCCACCAACGCAAGTCTGTGTCTGAAGATCGGGATGGCAGGCGACTTCTGCGTCGACTCCTGGTCCCACCGACGCCTGTCCGCTGCCTGCGACGGCCTCAAGGAGGGCTTCCGCGACCTGTGCGGATCCTTCTGCCAGGACTGGTCCGGCGAGCTGGACATCGAGGAGGAAGACACATTGTTTAGGTGTAGTGGAGCAAGAAGGTAATGGAGGGAAAGAGAGAGTGCCAACACTGATGGCGTTGGCAGCAGGTATCTCACTTGCTATTAGTACATCCCCCAGAGCCGAGTGTCTCCCCGTCCGGCAATTATGCGACGGCTACTACGACTGCACTGACAGGACTGATGAATCAAACTGCGGTCACGTCATGAGGACAGAGGTTGGTTGCACGGGGCAAGCCTTCTTACTGCATCTGCCTATATTGTACTGTACTGCTACAGTACATGGTGGTACTTGCCATCTTTCGTTTATTTCAGTTGAAGAGCAGACTGATACAAGCATCGTTAGAAGACTTGCGAAATGCCGGGGTCAACGAGGCCGCTGCAGCCAATTTGTCGTCCACATCGACGTCAAGTACGTCAGGTTAACGGCATCCCGCCAGCAGAAGAAGGAAACAAGCAGGCTAGTCCACTAGAGTCACACTTTTTCTCTATATAGCCATTCCTTGGCCCCCGGAGTGCGCTCCAGGCCAAGACCCGGATGTCTTGATGGGAATGCTGGAGCCGTGCAGGGGGGACTGGGCCTATCTTGAGTGGCAGTACGACGTCGGGTTCAGGCTCGCCGGCACCGGACGGGCGCCATGCGTGGACTTCAGCTGGCTCTCATCCGACTTGCATAGAAGTTGGAGGTATAGTGAACATTCTAGGGTACTGGTGAAGGTGGAGGTGGAGGTGTCAGGGATACTGTACTAGTATTGTGGACGGACTCTCGTGAAAAACGATCTTTGAATCATGGATAGGTACCGTGCGGTGTCCTATGGCCTGGTGCAATATCGACCTTGTCCTGCAGTTCTGGACCTGATCGGCAGCGATCACTTGTGGGAGAACAGCACCTTCTGGAATCAAATCTTCTGCTATTCTGAGAGCAGATGCGCTGGTAACTCGCCAGGGTGGTGCAAAAAATTTGGCAAACAGAGATGCCAAATCGCGACAGTGACGACTGGTAACTTATAACGAGAGTTTACAGCACATTCTGCAGTTCTTTTAGTTAAAACTTTTAAAACATTCTGAAGTATCGAGGGAAAAAAAGCTCTTGATCAGTTGCCTTCTGTTCAGGAAACTCTCTTCTTGAGTGCCCAGACATGTCAGACTTGGTTTGCTCCATGGACGACTATCACCTCCTATGCCAACAAGATGACAGAATGTGGACATGCAGTGATAACACCACGTGCATACACAAGGTAACAGAAAACACCCATTACTGCAGCACTACATACTTCGTCGGGACAGGGTAAAAAAATGTTTTTTTAATTACAAATCGTATGTTTTTTCATTTACAGCTAGCTACGTTTCTATGAACAGAATGTTTCTATGGGCTCTAGTGTAAAGAAAGTACTATTTGTAGTACATGTACTATGTACTATACTATTTAATAATTCGGATTTTATTTGACAGAAACTTTTTTGCGATGGCTATGAGCATTGTCCAGATGGATCAGATGAGAACTACGAGACCTGCTCAACTTGTCCCAGAGCTTTTGGATTTGCAAAATCTGGGGATCCTAGACTGGCATCCTTCAGCTGCAAGCATAGATACACTAGACGCCCAATCTGTGCCATTCCTTGTAATGACATGGATGACCTTTGTTTAGACAAAAGTGATGAAAACTGCGAGAAAACAATATGGCCCATATTTTTACTGGCAGAAATATGCTTATTCTTTGCCGTGATTGGCCTTTGTGCAGTGATTATTTGGTCTTGTGACAGTTTAAACCATCATGGTCAAGACTTGGAACTGAGCACAAGATATAAGACAGATTTCTTGGACTCCATAATTATGCTTCTTATGAAAGAGGATGAAGACGTCACAAGGGTTCAAGGCCTTTATCGCCAATATCATGACAAGAATGAAAATTACCTAGACTTCTTCACTTACTTGCAATTTTCTCTCAAAAATGAGGACTATGCGACCAAAGTAAGGGCCTTTCAGGGCTGGCTCGCTCTGGAGGTTTTGACACATTCTATGAACACCCTAAAGGCTGATCACTGTCTGAAGCAACGTCTTGGTACCAACTATGATGCCATGCAATTTTACGATTTCGCTTATCCAGGAATTGTTAAGAAACTGCTGGCGTCTCTCTTTCCAAAGATTGCAAAGCACATGATGCTAAGGATTTGCCCGTGCAGCAAATTAATTCAGCTTTTGGAGAATGCAGTTGCATTCCCAGCTAAGAAATGGAACATTGCTGGAAAATATCTCTTAGTCACAAGCATCAAGATCATTATTGTTCATGCTGATATTGTAAAGGATTTGCTGCTGATCTATGCCTTGCTCAAAATTATTAGTGTTGACTCGCCTGCCTTTGGACAACATATACTTGGAGTTCTCATTGGCAGCATTATGGCAACAGAATTGCTAAATTTGATGATGACAATAGCTTTCCTGAAATCAGAAAATCTCGCTACGTCTGTAAAACTCACAGCCTCTCTCTTGTCACCTTTAATGCCTGCTGTCGCTATTGTGATGAAGTCGTGGTGGGACTACAAATTGGACGTTCTTAGCTCTGAATCCTGTACAGAATTTCTAATCAAACGGAATACCTTCAAGAAAAACCAGGTTAAATGGGAAAAACTCTTTGTCGCCTACAAACAAAATGAAATTTCTACAGAACACTTTCCTCAACTGGTTATTCTTGTCTTCCTCATCCTCTTGTCACGCTCTGAGTCAGCTTCTGTGGACGGACTTCAGGCAATCTTTGCAGGAAGAAGCAACATCACATTTGTGCTGATATCAACTGCCATATCCTTCACTACTTTGCTCAGAACTATGCTTCAGAAATCTGTCTCAGCCAAAAATAATTTTCTTCCTGTAGTTGGAAAGATGTTGCTTGCAGTCAGTTTTGTCATTGGGACTGCAAGTCGCTTCTTTGCAGTCATTTTATACTTTGCTCCATCCTTGGGATTGATTAGCCTCAACATGCACTGGAAAATGGGCCACATTCATTAAGTTCAAGTATGTCGGTGAAGCTCCTAGTAATCTGCCTGATGCGCAGCTTAGTCTCTACAAAGACCTCGGCGGAGGCAGAGAGATGATCATCGAGTTTAGAAAGTCAAATGAGGACTTTAAAGCTGTACATGTTAGGGACAAATGGATTCCGGTGGAAGACTACACAGATCTCTCGGTGTGGCCTTATGAAGCCTACACCATAGCCTTTTTTATCATGTCTATTCTTCACGTTTTGCTGCTCTTCACTACCAAGAGTCTATGCAATAGAAGGTTCAGACAGGAACCTCTCAGCTTTCACAAGATCCTACACATTCTTAGTAACAGCATCCTCTTCCTGCCCTACAGTCAATGGGATGATGATCTACACCTCTTTTCATCTTTACATGAGGCTTGGAATCACACTCGTCTGGAGCATATTATCATGAACTTGCTCTTTGGGATAGAAAATGCATTTCTGTGCAGTCCTCTATGGATTTTGCTCATAAGAATCAATCGTCGAGATCAGTATCTTGAGTTGTATTTTCCTCCTCTTATGGAAGAACAACAATCAGCAGACAGAACAAGACTGCTTGCCATTTTGGCACCTGTCTTCTTCCTCATCATTGTTCCATCCCTGCAACTATTCTTGGCACAACTATACCATTATTATGGACATCCATGGTCAAGGATATTAAGGGGGGAAATAACTTCACCGATATCTGGTGACACAAATAGTGAACTGCTAAACCCAAATAATCAAGAGTCACGCGTTGGCACGAATGATGTAGTCGTAGAAGCTGAAGTTGATTACAACAAAGGTGTAAAGAAAGATAGTGAGGACGGTGAAAATATTGGTGAGACACTCAAAGACAGAGAGAATCATGAAAGCATTGAAGAGATACCTATGTAAGAAGACAATGCGAATTACGAAGACACTGTTCGTGAAGACAAGACATGATGCTGGTAAATGACTTCTGGTGAGACTGTTGTTAACCTATTTACATATCTATAGCACATCAAATAAAGTCAGATTAAAAAATTCACTAGGTAATACATAAGTACTACATACCTAAGTACCACACATTTACTGTAGTTGGTTTAGTCAGTCCTACCACCTATGCCCCATCTCACCTGGTGCCATTACTGCTCTCCTCCTCCTCCTCGCTGTCATAGTAGTAGTCAGACTCTTCTCCGAAGAGTTCATCTGGGTCCTCGTAATATGACTTCCTCCTCCTCCGGTCTCCCCTCCTCCTCTCCCCAATGTCCGTCTCCACCTCCACCTTGGTGACCGTGTTACCGTCCACCCTGTAGTGCACCCTGCGGCCGCCCACGTCGTACAAGTTCTTGTCCTTGTACCAGTCGCGCTTCACAAACTCGTTGTAGTAATACTCGAGCTTCGTCCCTTCTCGCTCTCGCCTGAAGGAAGAAGAAGATTAAAGTTACCATATCTGCAAACGAGGGCGGACCATCGAATTTTTCAAGTCTGTGCACCTGATGTACTTGACCATGAGCACGACAATGGAGAACGCGTAGAACATGAGGACGAAGAGGATGTACAGCCAGGCGTTCTCACTGTCGTTGTAGACCTCCTCCTTGTCCCCCCTGGCTTTGGCCGCCGCCGCCGCCTCCGCCGCCTCCGCCGCCGCCTCTGCCGCTGATCGTTGCGTCTCCTCCATCGACCTCAGCGTCTGGGAGATGTTGGCGTAGAGTTGCTTCAGGATGGACGGCTTCAGTCCAGCTTCATCCATTTTTTTCTCTACCTCATTTCTTTATACTCTTCTTTGGCCTTGGATCCTCTGATCATTTCTACTTTGCCACTGTTGCAATTGCAACGTGCAGTGATTTGAAAACTGTGAACTTCGACTCAAAAGACTCCGTGCAATCGCCACAACACTTATCTCTCGGATTTTTGTTTTCTTTTCTTCGGGATATTTTTTCTTTGCCTTCTTTGACTTCTATCCACATCAGTCAGGTTTACTCTTTCGTAAGGAACTGCTGCATTCCCCCCTTTTTTTTCACTTTTTACGACCTTTTCGATCTGAGCAAGTCCTGTACGGTCCTTCCCCCCTTTTTATCCTCCCCCTCTTTCTCCCCCGTTCTTTTGCTCAACCGCAGGTAAGGGAGAAGACAGGAGAGGGAGGTGAAGGGCGATTTACGTATAGACCCTTTCACGAGCTTTCAACGCAAGGACAAACGACTCTCCTATCTAGTACTGTACGTAATACGCGGTACCCACCACCGCAGCTCGCTTTCCCCCCTCTCTCGTTTAATGACAGCTCATGCTAAGTCGGGTTGCCGCTCTTCCTCCTCCTCCACCCACCTCCTCCTCTTCCTCCTCCTCTTCCCACTTCCTCCTCTTCTCCTCCTCTTCCTCCCCCACCTTCTCTGTGCATGTCGCAACGTATAATCAAGAACTGGGCGACCGAGGAAAGGCGCAGAAATGTACTACCGCGTCTTCTCATATTGTTTGTCTTTCCCCCCCCACACATTTTACGCTTCGACCAAAAAGACTATTATACGTGGTAGTACAATAAAATTGCTTTTCCAAAAAATAATTGACGACGACGGCACTTCATGAACAACAAAGGTTTTTAAGAATTTGCTTGCCACAGGAAATCACCACGATGTACGTAACGTACCTAGATAGGAGAGTCGCTTCTCCTTGCGTTGAAAGCCCGTGAAAGGGCATCTTCCAACCAATGGCGACCGATGCCACGATCTTGAACCTTGGTTGAAACCTGGACAGCGCCTTCTGCGACCCGACAGACAAAGACCTGGGGCGAACAAACATGCAGACAGTGAGAGAGGGCTTCTCCGACTTCCTTTTCCGGAATTTTTTCCTCTTGCCTGCTCTCTTGAATGGCGCGGAAACCAGGTCGATGTCCTCCTCCCCTCCCCTCTCCCCCCGGGTCGCACGCAGACCGCGCTCGCTCGCCCCTTTCTTTCCTCTTTCGCCTTCGTCTTCGCCTTCTTCTCCGGCCGCCACATCCTGGTGGCTCCTCTCCTTTTTCTCACATCCACCCTAGTCAGACGCACTTTGTGTCCGAAAGGGCCTCCCTCCTGGCCAAGATCCTGGTCTGGTCGGGAAGGAGAGTTTTAGCGTTAAGGCGGTTTGAAGACATTTCTAGACTACTTCAATCGATCCACTGTCAACTTTAAAAGAAAAACACCCGTAGAATCTATATAATCTCCGTACGGACGCACCAGGATGCTGCCTCCTTGAATCCAAGCAGGAAGGGGAGATCGAGAGTGAAAAGGGGGGGGGGGAGGCAAGGCAGGCAGAACCACCCACCCACCGCCACCGGCCACCGACCAACGAAGGAGGGAAAGGGAGAACGAAGAGGAGAAAATGCCTTCGATGCCTTCTCTCTCTGTCTCTCCCATCGCGGCAAGCGGGAATGATCGTCCCTCTCTCTGACTTGGAAAGTTCTCTCTTCCCATTTCCCCCTTCCTTCGCCCCATTTCCCACTCTTCACCAGGAAGAAAAGGAAGAGGAGGGGAGAGGAGGGGAGCAAAAGAGAAAGGATTAGGAACTTTTTTCGTTTCTAGCCTAGACGGAACTGATGCCTACATATGTACTACTAACTAACTACGTACATACCTGGTTCACAAGACACATACAGTACATGACTGTTTACTATGGTAGTGCAAAAATACATAAGTTTCCTGCAGCAGTAGGCAACACGACACGGGTCGTAGGATTACTACTCAGTGGCCCCAGGCCATATCTTCCCAACCTCCAAGTCTTTGCTCTCTCTCTGCCCCTTCCACCACTCCCTTGGGGCCACTTCACTTCGTCTCTCCTTTCTCTGCAATCAGAGCGCATCTCCCAGACCGAGGAGGAGGAGGAGAAGGAGGAGGAAAAAGCGCCAGAAGGCTGCCCAACGACCGCCGATTCACATTGAAAAAAAATTGTCCTACGCAGGCCACATTCGGCCGGACATAGTACTACATTACAAAAGGTACTGCAATAATGGCTGAAAAAAAAGTTAAGACAGATTTAGCCACTTTTTGTACGTACACTAAGGCCTACTACCTACTACTCCTGAGCACGTTTACGGGCTAATGCCGCCACAAAATTTCGCTGGTTCCTACTGTAGTCCAGAGAAGATCGAGGAGGAAGTGGGTAGGTCATTTTTCACGGCGAGAGATCCCCCTTACTACTTCCGACGACCTGATGATAAAGTGAACGGCTACTGCAGGGAGCGTGATAAAAAGAAGAGGAAAAAGAAGCGTGTATTTTTCTTTTCTGACATTATAAGA
>JAAUYM010061400.1_pt1 | contig 21283 bp, 16 predicted proteins | sample 7278001 | NCBI WGS metagenome assembly JAAUYM01 (sample SAMN14350224, study PRJNA611818) | marine sediment metagenome | isolation source: surface marine sediment (1.8m) | place: French Polynesia: Moorea | collected 2018-08
ACTCACGGGTAGTAGAAGAAGAGTGCTGTCGCCGACAGCAAGAGCGCCCAAGCGATGGCCGCCGGGAGGAACTTGGTCTTGTTCTGACAGACGTTCGGCATCTCGACTTGATTCGGTCACAGCCTCATCCAACGAGGAGACATTGCCGCAGACACTTTTCTGGCATGGGGTGGGGTGGGGGGAAACCACGCAGTCAATCACTCCTGTCTCGCTAGCGGAGACGAAGACGGAGGCGGAGGATGTCGGCGTCGATCCCTTCAAGGATGCCAGAGATGCAGGCGATGGAGGCGATGCCCGTCCTTTACACTGTCGCCTTCTAGTTCTCCTCCTTGGTACTGCGTGCATAGCAAAGCAGACACAGACAGACGGAAGAAGCTTTTCTCTTCTCCTTCGGTGTTCTGCTGCTGTGATTCTGTGTGAAGCAGGGTTGCCAGATTGGCAAAGTTTAAAAAAAGCCAGACAGTAAATTAAATACACATATAAAGCCAAATGGTCTGCTTTTTTTAATTTCTGCCTTTTTTGCAGTTTTAATGCATTTTAAAAATACATTGTAGCAAGCATTTTTTTAAAGACAACTTTCCTGAATCTGGCTTGATGTAATCCCAACTGGCATCCCTGGTGTGAAGCCCGATTGCGAGTTGCGACTGGAGTGCTGCCTGCACTGCTCTGCGCTGGGCTGGTGAGCGAATGCTGCTGCTGCTGCTGCCGCTGTTCAAGTGTTGCCAAAAGCTTAGAAAAATCTTCCCACTCTATGAATTCAAAATGCGCAAGAGTCTAGTTGCTGCAGGCATATTTAATGATTGGCAGAAGCTGTAGAGCATTCTTTATATCTATAAGCCTCCTTGAGACGCGGTTTTGCGATTTTTTTGTCGCCTAAGTGCACCAGATGGCAACAGCAGCAGACGGAGAAAGGCAGGAGGGAGGCGTCAGAGAGAAAGGGAAGAGATCGCAATGCAGGCTGCTGCGGGTTGCCAGAGGACAGATTCTTCACATTCCTCCACAGTTCAAAAGTTGGTAGAGTAGGTACATGCCATATATTTATCCTACCACAGTTAGCTAACATGTTGTGTACCATGTCCCAACATGCAGTCATTTATGGAGACGTCAATAAAAATAAGAAGACCTTAACGGAATCATGTGCCCTAACGTTTATTTGGTGGGAAGGAAGCAGTGGAATTTCAATATTCCGCCCTCAGATTAAGAAACCCTGTACATGCAGATTAAGCAGGGTGCAAAAATCTAAGGAACTAAACAAAGGTGCTGGATTTTGGGACCTCGCAGAGATGCTGCTGCTGCTGCTACCTTCCACAAAAGGGTCCACTTATCCAATACTTTCGCTTGGTTAAAAAAAAAAGGAACTAGTAGCCACATCGCCCCCTTTTAATGCCTCCTCTTTACTATTCAAGAGTCTTGACTTTTCACTGCCTCAACAGGGTTCGTTGTTGTCACACGCGCGGGGTCAACAATCTCGTCTGTCTCTTTCTCTCTCTCTCTCTCTTCCTCTTTCCCTCTCTCGTCTCATTCGTAGATGTCTTCGTGGTCTGCCACGTACTGGACCAGCTTGCCCGGGGTCAGGAGCTTCTCGGCGTGGTCGTCGGGGATCTCGAACCCGAACTCGTCCTCGATGGCCATGATCACCTCCACGTGGTCCAGGGAGTCCAGACCAAGGTCCTTCATGAAGTGGGACTCCAGAGTAAGCTGAGAGAGAGAGAGAGAAAATAGGGAGATGTGAGGACGATTTGATGCTTTCACATAGTACCTACTACCTATGTAGTGTAGCATGCTATGGCATTTCATGTCACCTTGTCGTTGTCGATCTTGTCGTACAGGTTGAGGACCAGGAGGATCCGCTTGGTTATCGACTCCACGTCCATCGGATCCTGCCCGCTGTACCACCTCGCCTGGGGAGAGCACACAGCGAGTACATGGAGTGTGCCATGTCCGCCACTTCCTCCTCTTTCCGACCAACTCACCTGAATGTGGTGTGACGGCGCTGCCATGCACTTCCGACCATTCTCCGCGCGTGTAGGCCTGCCTGCGGCGGCGGCGGCGGCGGCGGCGGCGGACGCGGAGGCGGAGGCCAACGAGTGGTGCGCTGGCGTCGAGCTGATCCTGGAGGCCGGGGGCCAAGAGGAGCTGGCGCGGTTGACCAGCTGAGATGAGGAGGGAGAGGCGCCCAGGAGGCGTCGGAAGAGGAGTGCGGACGAACAAGGCCGCAGGAGGAGGAGGCAGGAAGAGGGAGCCATGGCAGATGTAGTACAAGGACAAGTGCAAGTCGATCTTCAAGTACTTCAGCTCCTTCGCTACTTTTCTTTTCCTGCACTGCTGCTCCGCAAATGTATTTATTTTTACCAGTGTTGTTGCCTGAGCCAGCACAAGTTACACGAAAAGTCACAAATGACAAAAGAGAGAAAAAAAGTATCTTACTTATTTGGGAGGACGTGTGTTGTTTTAATTTGGCGCGATGGAACTTTTGGGCTTAGCTTTATGAAAGCTTTTTTTTATCGCTCAATATATCGCGATGAGCCGGATTTTTTTGTTTGATCTCATCAGGGACGCCTCTAAATGCACTTGGCACTTCCAAATTCTAGCAACAGCTACTGCTTTGTGCGGGCTCAGCTGGTGTAGCCAGGAGAAATGAGAACATTATTGAATACAGTAATTTAATTTACTAGAAGCAAGGATTATAAAAGAGGAAAACAGCATATGAGCCATAGTTTCTGTATATTTATGATCTTTGGCAAGGCTATATACGAGTACTTTAGACAATTTGTAGCATCTCAAGTTAGATTCTTGTCCAATAAATAGAGGATGGAGACTTTTGTGCATGCCCCAGAGGGATCTTCATCCCCCCGTGTAAACGGTACGGGAGGAAGTAGACTCAATTTTTCATTTAAAAAAATAAAATAGGCGCCGAATTAACAACGAACAAACTTGCGAGAAAAAAAAACCGCTTGGAAGCGATAATCTGATCTCTCTGCTTAGGGCGATCACATACACGTAGTAGTAGTGCATCATGGTGAAATTAACTTCCATTTCAGCTATTTTATGCAGTAAAGTTTGCCTCTAGCAGGTCTACCAGAAGTGGGAATCGTTGTGAGGCATCCTCAGCACCCCAACCCCGCCTCCCAAGCGACGGTAATTCATGGATCCACAGAGCTTCCAGTTACTTGCCTCCTATTTAGGGGAAAGTCAGGATTAAAACTGCTGTACGTTCTGATGAAAATAGCGTGTCACATACTTGATCAAAGACCTCAATGGTCTTCAAGTAGGTGGTTCCGTCGAAGCCCCCCACGGCATAGAGCTGCCCATTCACCACTGCAAGACCAACTCCACTTCGTCTGGACATCATGGCGACAATCGGGTTCCAGGTGTTGGTGGCAGGGTTGTATCGTTCAGCAGAGGACAGCTCAGTGGCATCGTCACGGCCACCCACAGCATATATCATGTTGTTGAAGACGGCACAGCCCAGGTGCTTTCTCCGTGTGGACATTGGGGCCATTGCAGTCCATTGGTTCTTGCGGGGATCGTATCTCTCCACTGTGTTGAGGGGACACTGCCCATCGGAGCCACCAATCGCATAAAGGTACCCATTCAGCACTGCCACAGCAACACCTAGTCTGCGAGTCATCATGGAGAGCACCTTCGTCCACTTGTTTTCTTTGGGGTCAAATCTTTCCACATGGTTGAGGCATGACACGCCATCCTGTCCCCCCACAGCATACAAGTAGCCATCCAGCACAGCCACACCAACCGAAGTCCTGCAAGAGGAGGTGGGGGCTACTTCTGAAGACCACTGGTTTGTCTGTGGATCGTATCTGTAGGATTTGAAAAGAAGTAATCATATGCAACTGAATATTCAATTCCTTAATGGACTTCCTACCTTTCAATTGAGTTGAGATAGGATTGTCCATCATGCCCTCCGACAGCATAGAGAAGGTCATTGAGTACAGCGACCCCCACCCCGCACCTTCTCTTAGACATGGAGGAGACCATCTTCCAGTCTCCAGACTGTGGGTCATAGCGCTCAACAGAGGCAATGGCATCTCCACTGCACCAGCCACCCACAGCAAAGAGCACCTCCCCATTCCGGATGGGCTTCCGTGGGCGAGTTCGTGGACCCTGCATGTGCGGGCGCTCTTGTGGGAGCAGCAGGTAGTTCTTGGCCTCGTCCACCAGGTCACGGCAAGTATCGTCAGCCTTGATTAGTATGTCTGCCCCCACGGTCCCCACCAGGAACTTTGGGGACAGCAATGGGAGTCGCACATGTTGTAGCACCTGGAGAGAGAACACATGGGTAAAGTGTTCAGCTTCGAGTCTTGAGTGAGGAAGGTCTTACCCCTGGGAGATGTTGCCTCCTTTCGGCGATGTTGTACTTTACCCATGTCATGATGGCCTGATACACCTGGAAGCAAAACAAATTTAAGAAAGTTCATCACTAATCAAAAAGTAACTGATGCCTAACAAACGTGGTGAGTAGATCACACCTGTTCCTCTGACGTGACGTGAAGCTCATCACTGCAGCAGATTTCAATTAGCTGATTCAAGGGGAGCAGCAGAAATTCCTCGTGCTCTATCACCTGAAATTCGACCACAGCAAGGTAGCAAAAGAAGTCGTCGTCACTGTCAAGTCCACACACATAGTCAAGGTAATGTCCACTTGCCTCTTGAAAGTTATTTTGCGTGAATTTATCTGCTACCCTGAGCAGGTCCCCACAGGAGTGCGTGTCGGCAAAAGAACGAATGCCTAGACAGTTGGAAGGGTCCAACTGGCGCTTCAGGAACTCGCAGCAGACTTCTTGGATCTCTTCAAGCTATGTACGTACAGAAAATAGTGGGAGAAACATTTACCTACTAGGTGCACTTTCACCAGAACACTTTTACAGCCAGTTGCTTACTTGCAAGAGGCAGGCTGCTGGAAGCAGCGTCTGCACGTTGGACTCCTCAACGACGATGTACGCGGTGTAGCAGAAGTCGATGAGGATGCTCATGGCTGTCTCGTCCACGTCGCGAATCGTCACCTCCGTCTGACGAGATTCTGCCAACTCGCCGGTGAACATGGCACGGAAGTACGGGGAGCAGGCCGCCAGGATCACCCTGAAATAAGACACCAAGCATGTCAGGCCTGCACCGAGATGCCACTGTACCAAAAAATTTAAAAAATATGGAAAAAATCCGATCTGACTCTGTTTGGTAATGCAAGAGAAAAAAAAAACAACTCGTGAAACCAAAGACGTACTTGTGGGCGTAGATCTTTCTTCCAGACACGTTGATGGCGACGTCGCAGAGATCGTGGCTCCTCCTGATGAGATTCAGCTCATGGAAGGTTGCCCGCGGGTGCTTCTCGCTGGTGTAGGCCAACCTGGCCGGACTTGGACTCCTCCCCCCTCCTCCTCTGCCCATGGTCATCCCGTGGATGTTGGGGTTGCTGCTGTCCAGGATGAGGTCGTGCACGAGCTCGACCCCGGCGGCGACAGGAGGAGACGAATTTTCCGTGGTTGCAGCGCCGCCGATGCCGACGTTTCCTCCCATGCCCAGGTGCATCTGGTGCATCTGCAGCCCCAGCTGCTGGTTGCCAGCCCCTCCTCCCTGCTGTCCGCTATTGGCGGCCATGGCGCCCCCGATGGCCCCAGGGAGGCCAACCAATCCGTGCAGGTGATGTCCTCCCCCTCCGCCCCCGCCCACGCCCCCGCCCCCGCCCAGGCCCCCGCCTCCTCCGTGATGGTGGGTGAGGTCCAGGATGGCGGTGGACCTGACGACGTTTCCGCCGTCGCCACTGCCGGAGGAGGAGAGGCAGTCGCGGAAGGGGAAGAGGGAGTGCAGGATGGTGAGGGGGCTCACCACCACAAGTCAAACGGGCTCAATGGAGGACGACGAGGTGGCCTCGCCTCAGTTCAGTTCGCATTTTCTCAAGGCCGCCAGCGGAAGCAGGAAGAAGGCCAGAGCAGAGCAGAAGAAGAGGAAGAGGTGAGTGACGGACAGGAGGCAGGAAGGAGCCCCTTCACTCCTTCCTTCCTTCCTTCCTTCCTTCTCCACTCTGTGCACCTTCTTTCTCTTCTCGAAGAGTCTTGGCGTTGCGATGCAATCCTTTCTGCACTGAAAAAAGAACAGACAAACTGACGAGTTTTTCATAACCCGTGTATTATCTGATGGTTTCCTGCTCGCACCCAAAAAAATTACTCGTATCTTTTTTTTTTTTTAAACCTCTTTATAGCTGGTAGTCCGTCGCTCCAACTGGTCACAACGTCTTTGTTCTGCAGTGCAGACAGCAGCCAAGTACACATCAGACAGAAATAAATATGTGAATTGCTGCCAGTTTACCCCCACCGTCGGCCAGACGTTTAGCCATTTGGTCAATTTCAGCTCTTAAAAAAAACCAGCCAAAACGCTAAAAAAAAAGGCAATGAAAGGGTGCTTGGAGTTGGCTCATATACTGTTTAGCCAACTTTACCAAAAAAGGTCTGGCCGATTTTGACTGTCCGTGTCTGGCAACACTGATCCACAACACAACAGCGGAAAAGTGAAGAAGTAGCTGTCTTTCTCAGCGCCGCCACAGCTGACCGCTGATAGAGACAAATGTCGGCGTCTCCTCCTCGCTCTGCATGCTTCTTGCTTCATCAGCTTAACGTGAACTCTCTTTTTTAGCCTTTTTCTTCAGACGTCAAAGACTCAAAAGGTCGAGTGGAAGGGTAAAACAAGAGGTGCCCTGTGTTTGCTTTCTCCCAACTCCAACCATGTCGTCCCCGACTTCTGGGGAGAGCAGCAGCGAGCGGGTGGTGGAGCTCCTCAATTCTGCCGCCCTGGCCGTCGAGGCCAACCAGAAGCTAAAGTCGCTCAAGATCGTGCAGGAGCTGCTGGTGCACAGGGAGCCCGCGCTGCTCGACAACTTCCTGGACGAGGTCATGGGCTTCCAGAAGGACCTATCGCAGGAGGTGCGCAAGTTCGTGGTCGGCTTCATAGAGGAGACCTGCAAGAAGGACCCGGAGATGTTGCCGAAGGTGATTGCCAACCTCCACATGCTGCTGCTGGACGACGCCGTCGTCGTGCAGAAGAGGGTCATCCAGGCCATGACGCACCTGTACAGGGTGACCATGGCCTGGCTGTGCAGGGCTAGGACGATCACGGAGGACATGGAGGCGGTCTGGAACATGGTCAGCGGGATCAAGGACGCCGTCGTGGACCTGTTGGAGGCGAAGAACGACGGCATTCGCACCCACGCGGTCAAATTCATGGAGATGCTGGTCATCACGCAGACTCACAAAGAGGCGTCTTCAGAGGGGGCAAAAGGAAAGCAGCATCAATCCGCGTCGTCCGCTGGTCCGAGGACTGGCGAGTTCAGCCTGGACAACGTTCCCCTGACGCTCAAGATCCTCAGGAGGCGCAAGCTGGAGGAGGAGGCCGTGCGCATCTTTGAAGACCTTGTCAAGTACGCCACGTCCGACCACATCAGCAGCGCTAACCTCATGACTTGCATGGGGGCCCTGACTAACATTGCCAAGCAGAGGCCACAGTTTATGCGTGAGGTCATCACTGCCTTTGAAACCCTGCAGGCCAATCTGCCGCCTACGCTGGCAAGCTCTCAGGTCAGCTCAGTCAGGAAGCACCTAAAGAACCAACTGTTGCATCTCTTGAGGCACCCCTTGGCATCTGACCGGTTCTTTGACAACATAGCCACCCTGCTGACGGATCTGGGTGCCAGTAAGGAAGAAGTTGTCAAGGCGATGCCACATTTTGAAGAAGTGAAGAAGAAGAAAAGGGCCCAGGAGAGGAGGAAGTCTGCAGAAGCTGCAGAAGGATCTGCTGCTAAAAGACCAAGGACTGAACCTCTCGACGACGATGATGATGAAGACGACGACGACGACGATGATGATGAAGAGGAAGACGAAGAAAAAGGTGAGCTTGAGAAACCGAAGCACCCCACGGCCACCCTTGACACGGCCGTCGACATCACCGAGCAGTTTATCCTCCAGCGCATGTCGCCGGCCCTGGCGACTGAGCTGGTGGTGCGCTCCATGGCCAAGCTGCCCCGGGAGATACCCCCTCACTTCCACAACACGTACACCCCGATTGCCGCGGCAGGGACGGAGGGACAGGTGAAGCACGTTTCGCGCCTCTTGGCCACCCAGCTGACGGCGGCCAGGTTGGGTCCGGGAATGGAGGAGGTCAGGAGGAGCGCGGCGGCTGCGGCGGCTGCGGCGTCAGAGTCTAGCGAAAGGGAACAGCAGACGGAACAGGCAGCCAAGAAGATTCAAGTGGTCGGAGCAGCGTCCGTGGTAGGGACAGGTTCCTCGCCTGAGGGAAGACCCGGCAGGCAGAAGGTGACTCTCCAACCAGCAGGCATGTTCAGCAAGAAGGTGAAGGCGAGGACGGTCAAGTTGTCGGAGATCACCCACCCAATGACAGAGCCGGAGATGAGGGACATGATGGCTGCGGCCATCAGGAGGATCCTCATGGCGGGAAAGACAGCAAGACGCAATGGAGCATGTGAAGTCTGGAGTAAGATCATAACCTCTCTCGCAGCTCAGTTTCCATCTGACATGAAGTCAATACTACTGGGCTTTATTTTTGAAGACATTTCGGGCAGGGCTGACCTGGCCTTTTCTTGGCTCTTTGAGGAGTACTGCTTTTACCAAGGCTTTAACCGCACCGCCACCCTCTTAAGCAAGCGGAACGATGACAAGGAGTACAATTCTATCCTGTGCCACCTGATTCAGGGAGCCATAGACCGCACAGAGGGTGCCGAAAGAGAAAACCTGCTGAAGCGCCTCTACCTCGAGGTTCCCATCATCACGGAGGATTCCATCCAGCTCCTCAAGAAGTTTATCCAGCAGAGAGGGACTGCCATCGTCGTCGTCAACCTGATGAAAGACCTGGTGATGCGCCGGCCTACAAAGAAGCTGAACTTCCTCAATTTCCTGTTGGAGTTCTGTTCACACGACGTCCTGGAGGTTAGGGAGACGGCCAAGGAGACCGTTCTGCAACTGCATGCTGATGGGGACTTCAATGATATCATTGAGGACTACTCTGTCATGTACCTGCGTTTTCTGCTCTCACCGTCTCCTCCCCTGATGCTGTTTGGAGAGGACAGAGGGCGCCCGGCGGTTATCATGGAATGGACAGACAATATAGTCAAAGTCTGTCTCTATCTGTACCTTAATCTACTGCCTCAGAACCTGAGGCTCTTCCACCACTTGGCCGAGGTGTACGTGGATGCCACTGCAGACATCAAGAGAACCATCCTCCGCATTTTGGACGTTTTTGTGCGAAGCATTAACATACATGATCCCCTTCTTCTGGATGTGATTGAGAACTGCCCCAAAGGGTCTGAGACACTTGTAACCAGGATAGTGCACATCCTGACCGAAAAAGAAAAGCCCCCACCGGGTCTGGTGGAAAAGATTAGGGACTTGTACGAAAAGCGTGTCTCTGATGTCCGCTTCCTCATTCCGGTACTGAACGGCCTCAGCAAGCAAGAGGTGGTGGCTGCGCTCCCGAAGCTGATTGCCCTAACACCGGTCGTTGTCAAGGAGGTGTTCAACCGACTAGTTACGGCAGGCAGCAGTGGAGAAGGGCCGATGTCGCCATCTGACCTCCTGATTGCCCTCCACAACATCGACCCGGCCAAGAGCGGCATGAAGACGGTCATCAAGGCCACGACGCTTTGCCTTCAGGATCGGCAGTTCTTCACACAGGAGGTGCTGAACATCGTGCTGCAGCAGCTGATGGAGCAGCCAACAGTGCCCCTCCTCTTCATGCGCACCGTCATCCAAGCCGTCTCCATCTACCCACGCATGATTCGCTTTGTAATGAATATCCTCCAGCATCTCATTGGCAAGCAGGTGTGGAAGCAGCCCAGGATCTGGGACGGGTTCATCCGCTGCTGCGAGAAGACGGTGCCACAGAGCTACCCCGTGATGCTGCAGTTGCCCCCTTCGCAGTTGAAGGCCTTCCTGGACGCAGCCCCAGAGCAGAGAGAGCCACTGCTGCTGCACGTCCAGAACTTCACTGAATCCGAGCGCGCTCACGTCCCTGCCATCATTATGGAGGTGCTGTACAAGCCGGATGAGATTGCGGCGGCGAGGAAGCAGAGAGGAAAGGCGGCGGAGGTGGACGACGGGGAGGAGGCTGCGCCCGGCACGGAGGAGGAAGGAGACGACTCTCTGACCAGCGCAGGCGCAACAGCAGGAAGGAAGGAGGCGACACCTCCTCCAGGAGAATAACTTACGAACTGACATGTGTTCAGTTGCTCTGGACTATGAGTGGAGTTTGATATATAGTGTACACTATACAAAAATAAAACCATCTGGAGCACCTGTGCTTTGAAAGACTTTGTATTACTACTACATACGGTACACCTAACCTTGCACTATACATATTTTTGGGTTTCTAGCTCCAACAAGGACAATGATGTCAGAGGCGGAGGCCCCGCCGATCCGCATTCGCCTCGACCTCACCGACTTTGTGAGCGAGCCGTCCCGCTATCGCTGGATGCACCTGCCGGTCGACCACTTCTCCACCGTGGCCGACCTCGCCGGCAGGCTGAGGGAGGAGTACCCGTGCGGGGACGGACCCATCACCCTGTACCTGGAGGAGCCGTTCTGCCTGCCCTCGTGGGAGAGCATACGGGTGCTGCGCGACGGAGACATCGTCAAGGTCAAGCTCCAGAGGACCCGCAAGAAGAAGAGGAGGGCCCCGGAGGAGAACGGGCCGGCGTCCACTAAGGAGAAGAGGAGGAGGAGGAGGGAGCCGTCGAGTGCCAAGGACGACGACAAGTTAGTGCCTCCTGCTCTGAATGGTGCTTCTAGTGATGCTCATCCAAAGCCTCAAGCTTTGGCTGGCAGAGTTAACGGCACCAGCCTTTGTAAGGAACCCTCCTCCTCCTCTTCCTCTAGCACTTCTAGTTCGTCCTCGAGCCATGGCGAGGAAAAAGTCGCCAAAAACACAACCGACCTTCAGTCAAGTGAGAGTGGCAGAGGAAGAAGCCAGCCTTGCGCTGGGAAAGGAAAGTCGGAGACGTCGACACCAAAAGTTGAAGCGGAGAAAAAGTCGTCCTCGTCCTCTCCCTCGTCATCGTCTCCGACCGGTGAGAAGGGAATAACAGTCTCGGCGGCGACTCCAGCAGCAGAGGGGCAAGGAAAGCGCCGCAGGAAGAGGAAGAGGAAGAGAAGACCGAAGAACAGGAACCTGCTCAAGTCCGACCAGACCTTGGACGTTGGCGGGTCAGCAGGAGGGCAATCCGTTCAGGTGGCGCTCGCTCCCGCCACCACGGGCGGCAGCATCACCGCCGTCTCGGACTCCAAGAGGCCAGCGTGTCCTGCTCGGCTGGAGGCGAGTAGCGCACACTTCTCCTGCGAGGACGTCCTGCTTTCTCAAGAGAGCAACCCACCTCCGTCGCAAGACAAGGGGAAGAACAAGAACAACAACAAGAAGAAGAGCCAAGTTGGGAAGCACGAGCCTCAGGCGAGAGGGCCAGTGGCAAAGTTGACGACGAGCAGCAAGGAGGAAGTGGGGGCGGAGTCGCCTAGCCCTTCCGTGAAACCGACCAGTCCTCCTCCACTTTCGTCCCTCCGTGGCGCCAATAAGGCCGCCACTTCGGGGGAGGAGGACTTCAGCAAGCTCCTTGGCCTGGCCAAGTCCTCCTCCACGGTGGTGGGGCGCCGGAAGGAAGCCGCGGTGGCCGCGACGACGACGACGACGACAACCACGACGACGACGGGCAGCAGCCGCAGGCAACCGCAAGACTACGAGCTACTGCCCCCTCTCGAGGCGATGCCCAAGCTCGGAGAGAGGATCGCCTTCAAGGCCCTGGAGATTCTGGAGGACTACACCCCGGGGCTGTCGGGCTACAAGGAGGCGGAGGTGGTTGAGGTGGAGGGCGCCAGCGTCACGCTGTGGGTGAAGGAGGCCCAGAGGAAGGAGGGAAAGTTCGAGTTGCTTGGGGACAACGACGGCGCCGAGGACACCCTCAGCTTTGTCAAGACCTACTCGTGGAGTGAGCTTGTTATGCCAAAGTTGATCAGAGAGTAACAACAATAAAAAAAACCCTGTATAAGCACCTGTTGGTTCTGGTTTAGTACGGCTGCTGTTCAATTGAGTCCTGATGTCCAATTCAATCAACAGTCTCATTAATCATAACAGGCTCTTATGTCACGACATGAGGCTCTTCTTGGCAGTGCTCATATGTGAAATTGTGAAACTACTTATAGCTTTTTGAAAGTATCTAGTACATACAGACCTTGCAAAGACAACTTAATTGATATACCTACTACATACGTACTCGTAGTTAATTGAAACTGTACTCATCCTCCTGCATAAGCTTGTCCAGATTCGAGGTTGACTGACATGAGATACCCCCTCTCATCTGGACGTTCGAATCGAAAGGAAATGTGACTATAGGGTGGAGAGGTTGGGTGACGATATTGATTCCAGCTGATAAGGAAAGAGGCATCACAATCGCAGCAGAAAGAAGCAGCATCAAGGCTTTGTTCAAGTGAGATATGAGGACCGGAGACACAAACCCGTGTTGATGTGACATTTCACGATCCGGAAAATTGCTATCCTGTCAGGAGAGGAGGTTTCATTCCTTCAGGCACGGCTTGGCCCCTCCCTCTCTTCCCCAAGAGTGCTCTCGCAAGACCGTCATGTCTGCTGAGGAGCCGGCTCCTCCTTACCCACCTTCCGTGGAGGTTGTCCTGAAGCAGTACAACATCCTCCGGAACATCTTCAGCCACCTCCCGGCGGCTGCGCTGGCCAACCTGGCCGAGGTGGCCGAGGTCTGGTCCAGAGCGGCCAAGGTGACCTCCAAAGACCCTTCCAGGTTCAGTTGCCCTCCGTCCGCCTTCGGCTGGCGCGGGAACCGACTTCCGAGGAGGGACTACTGGAGGTGCCCTCGGTTCGAGACCAAGGTCCACCGGGATCTCGAGAGGAAGCTGTCCGGATTCGTCTCCGAGCTGTACTTCGAGCCGGCCTTCGCCATCTGCCTGTACAGCGGCGACCTGGAGAACGGCCACGACGTCGACATGCCAAAGGGCTTCATGGTGGATCCCAAGAGGATGGATCCCCTCCTGCCGGAAAAGTGCGTCAGCTTGTCCATGACGTTCAACGGCATCGTGGAGTCGAGGTTCGACGCCGAGTCCGGGCGCTTCGTCTCCTCCGAGGTGGAAAACGTGGAGGGCATGATGCACACTCCGGTGGCGGCCATGCTCTTCTTCCCGCCCTTTCCCGGGGTCACCATTGTCCCCTTCGCCGTGGACGAGAGGAGGTCGGTGCCGGACCCCTACCAGTCGACGGACAACGGCGCAGACGTGCTGGCGGAGTCGCTCGGCGGGCAGGTGGAGGACCTCTCAAAGGTCAAGTGCGTCGTCCTCTTCACCGAGCGCGTGGACCCGCTGCCTTCCTTCCATCTCCTCCGACAGCTCGGGAAGCTGAGGCGGAGGCAGGTGGCGGTGGGGGGATGCGTGGGACTCTTCCCGAGGTGCTCAAAGGACGGCCTGTGCCTCCGAGACCTGTCGCTGCAGCGAGGGGGACAGGATCGCGACGGGCCTCTCCCTCTCACCCATGGCGTGGCCTTCGCCGGGGACGGAGTAGAGGCGGCCTCCGTGCTCATCCGGGAGGAAGTCGACACCCCGGAGAAGGTGAAGGCGGCCCTGTCGGAGCTGAAGAGGGCCGGGCTGGACGAGGACAAGTCGTGCGCCCTCATGTTCGCCTGCTGCGGGCGGGGCGAGGAACACTACGGCGGGAGGGACGGGGTGGAGTCGTCCGTGTTCAACGAGCTGTTCCCGAAGACGCCTCTGGTGGGACTGTTCGGCAACGGGGAGATTGGGGCCACGTGCATTCCGCGAAGGGAGAAGAAGGTCGACAGCGCAGACACCTTTTCCGATCCGGGAGCGACGGAGAGGGAGAAGCTGCGAGCAGAGACCCCGTACAAGCTGGAGGAACTCTTTCACTCATACTGTACCGTGATTGTGCTGCTCTCTTTTAAGTGATCGATGGAAATAACGAGTTATTCAGCCCTTTAACGCCAGAGTGTTTATTTTAATCTACCATTCTTTCTTACATAAACTATTAGGCCTCTGACGATCCCTTCACGATGTCCCTATGACGCCCCCTGTCCCTCGGCTGATCCGACATGCGCCTGACCCCGACGAAGGCGCTGAACTTCTTTACGGCGGCGGTGCTGGTGGTGCTGCTGTGGACTGTCTTCCGCCAGTCCAACGGCGGCATCTTCAGCGACCACGACGGCGGCGCCTGCGACTTGCCAGCTGCCTACCGGGAGGACCTGCACCGACTGGTCCACGCGGTCCACCGGGCCCTGGAGGAGCTGGACCTCACGCACTTCCTCTGCTACGGCAGTCTCTTCGGGCAGGTTCGACGCACTTCGTCGCTGCTCTGGGAAAAGAGCGCAGAGTTCTGCGTGCTCAATGAGGAGGTCGGCAAGTACGACGAGGTCTTCCTCAAGAACAACTTCAAAAAGAGGGGTATGGAGCTCGCCTACGACTCGGGGGAGGGGATCTACGTGGTAAGTTGACTTGGCCGTCGAAGCTTTCATTAAAAATATGCCGTTTCTTAAACAGGAGTTTCTTTTCTTTTCCCACCAGGTCCAGTTGCCCATCCCCAAGAAGAAAAGGAAGAAGAAGAAGAGTCCGCCCGTCTCCGCCGGCGACCTGGTGGACAAGGACGTGGCCGTGATGGACCCGACCTTTGAGGGCTACGTGCGGTTGGTGGTGTTCGCGCGCGACAAGGGCATCGTGGTGGGCGGGCAGGAGATGCTCCACCGGGTGGGCTGGAAGCGGCGGCTGCTCCCGGCGGACTGCGAGTACAGCTCCAGGCTGGACTGCTTCCCGGCCCGGCTGGCGCACGCGCCGCTGCCGCTCAAGCTGTTCGGGCGGAAGGCCGTGCCGGTGCCCAGGGAGGACTTCGAGATACTCAAGCACCACTTTCCCAACAATTGGTGGAGGGAGGAGAAGCCGTCCAACTGTCTAGACTGAGTCCTCTTTAAATCTTTTCGACGGATGGACCAACCCAGATCGCGGGCTACCAACTTTCATTCCCACGCTAGTCAACAAACATTCTCTCGCCTCCCCCCCCCCCATGTAAGGTACTTTACTTTACCGCCATGTCCACGTCTCAACACGAGCTGTCATAATGGAATTGAAGAAGAACTTGTATACGAAGAAAAAGAGCAGAAGTGGGTAGCCTCAATATTTATACCTAGTAATACCTACATCCTCGTCAAGTGTACCAGTAGTAAACTTGTGCGCACTCTCAATCAGCCACATTAAACTGAGTCACCGCAAATGGAACTCAACTGAATTATGTGCTAGCCTACTATGTGCGAGTAGTACTGTACATAGAGAAATCTCATTTTGCTGCAATAATCTTCCTTTCTTCTCGTCCTGTGCGTAGTTGTTGCAATCGTGCTAAAAAAAGAAGGGGGGAGGGAGAGGGAAAGATGGAAGAGGCTCCTCTTGAGTACACTGGCACGCATGAGATAATTGCTAATGCTGACAGTGAAAAGACAAGACAAGGAAGAAAAACCTTGCCTACGATTTATTCCCCCCCCCTTCCTTTTCTCTCCATCTTTCTCTTTCTCTTCTTCTCCTCCCCCCTTTCCGAGATGCACTTGCCCACAGCCACTTTCACCCATTTCTTCCCCTCTACGCATTATTCAAGTAGCTTCTCAGAAGTGGGGGGGGGGGAAGGATTTAAGGGTGGAGCTTTTCAAAGTGTGTATGGCCAGTGAGAGAGGGAAGAAAGAAATGACGACAGGTCGGGTAAGAAGGCTTATTTTGATCTAGGCACAAAAAAAACATGATGAAATACAGGCGTGGGTGGAGACAAACCAGTGAGGAAAAAGCCTCTGAAAACCTGCACCAGTAAAACTATAGCTATAATACTTTTCTTATAACGCCAAGAACTACCAGGTTATGTCAACGGGATGGTCCGAGTACCACCCGAAGGCGCCGTTTCCGCCGGTGGCCCCTCCGAAGTCCACCACCTCGGGAGAGTGGTCCACCAGGTGGTAGTGGCCGCCCCCTCTCCTCCTGGGTTTGCGGAGGCTCTCTTGTGCTGCTTCTTCGGAGGAGGAGGAGGAGTGGAAAGGAGAGGATCGGCTGTAGGTGGAGATGTGCCGGAGGATCTCCGGGAAGCCGTGGCGATCGATCCTCGGGACGCGGACGCTCTCGGGAGAGGGAAAGATGGAGTCCGAAGGAAAGAAGGGCCGGAGCTGGGCGAAGTTCTGCTGGCTGTAGACGTCGTTGGCGTAGAGAGAGGAGTGGTCTTGACGACCGTCGCCAGGGAGGTGCCCGTCCGGACGGGAGGAGAAGGAGAACGCGTAAGTCGGGGGCGAGGGGCCGCCGCCCTCCTCCTCCTTGGCCGCGAAGTCGATCCTGGGGACCTCGACGTTCGGCACGGGAGGGAAGAAGGTGGGCTGCGACGACGCCGGGGACGAAGACGTGGTGGTTGTGGCGGTTGGCAGCTTAGTCGGGAGGAACCCGGAGCTCTCCAGGACGGCGGACGTACTCGTGGGCTTGGACGTGGGCGGAGGCGGGACCGAGGGCGGGGGCGAGACCACTGCGAACTTGGCCGGGGCGACCCCGTAGGGCGGCCCCGGCGCGGTGTACGTGTCGGCGACGTCGACCCTCTCCGCACTGTGTCCTTCCTCGCCTCGGTGGTCCCTGATCACCTTGAACTTCCTTTCCCTTTCTCGCTTCCGCCGCTCCTGCTCTTCCCGCTGTTGGTGGCCTTGTCGGTGTCCGCGCCGGTATCCCCGACTGAGGTCCTTGATGGGAGGCCTGTAGTTTGGTCCCTCGTAGTCGTAGGCTTCGTAGTCTAGTCCCTCCCTGCCGTCCTCGGCGCTTTCGTCGTCCTTGACCCTGGCTAAGTCGAAGCCGAGGGTGTTCCTCGCGATGTCGCCTTCCAGCTCACCTACTAGTCCGGGGAACTCCCCGCGACCGGAGTAGAAGACGGGCTTCTCCGAGGGGAAGTCGAAGTAGGAGTCGCTGATGGGGGGCAGGAAGGTGATGGAAGGTCCCTCTGACACCTTCCTCGGGACGGGCGTCGTCCTCGTCGGGTCGGCCGACGGACTCGGGGAAAAGGGGGGAGGTGGAGACGGGGGAGGAACGAGGTCAGGAATCAGCTTGGGCTCGTAGTACTCGGCCCCACGAATCCGCTGGAGCTCCTCCTCCTTCTCCTCCTGGTCTGTGTAGTAGGGGTCGGTGACGAGGAGGCTGCCCAAGGTCGGATTCGTGTTGCTGTTGTCGCTGTTGCCCCTCCCTCCCTGCGACCTCAGTAGGGTGGCCCCCGTCGGCGGCGGAGTCACGAGCGGGAGAAGTTGCTGTGACGGGGGGGCAAGGCGGACGGGAAGCGGTCTCGACGACGACAAGAACGGCGTGGACGTCGTCGTGGTGGCGGTGGCGGCGGTGGTGGTGATGGGCACCCACCTGCCGACGGGCGGCATCTCACGCAGGACGTCGGACAGCTGGCGGCCGGGCTTCCTCCGCACCACCTTCCTCCGCCTCTTGGTGGCGGGAGCGGAGGCCGTCCCCTCGCCGCTCTCGACCTCCCTGGAGAAGTGCCTGACCACCGGTAGGACCTCGTCTGGCTCCGGCCTCAGCTGGTCTCCGGCATCGTTCTCGTCCGATCCCGCCTCCACCCTGCCGAGCAGGAAGGGATTCCCCGTCGTCTCCACATCCTCATCTTCGTCTTCCCATTCGCTACCCCCTCCCTCCGACACCTGGACGTTCCCCACCACCATCTGCACAGACTTTGTCACTGACGTCCTCACACGCGACCCATCCTCCTCCTCCTCCTTTCCCCTTTTCTCCACCCTCTCGTTCCTAGCAGGTGCCGAAAGTTCGTCCGGGTGCAGAAGTCGAGGCCTCTTTTCCTGCTGCTCCTTGACCCCGGACTCGAAGTCGAACTTCTTCCTCTTGGAGGCTGAGATGACCTCTCTCCTCTGCCCACCTGCCAGTCTCACCACCTTCCTCACCCCGTACAGGTCGTTCTCGCCGCCAGAGTGCTCCTCCTCCTCCTCCCCCCCGTCCTCGCCGACGCGCCTGAGCAGCGCCCAGGCCGGCCTGGGCCTCGACTGCTCCGCGTGCATGGCGGCCACCCCGGGCGGCGCCGGCACCACCGTTGCCACCACGTTGGACCCGCCGGTATCCGGGTCGCCGCCGCTGCCCTCCGGGAGGGCGAGGTCGGGACTGAAGGCGACGAATCCGCTGGGCAGGCGGTGGAAGGAGAACTCCTCCGCCGCGGCGATGTCCACAGAGTACGGGTCGACGGCCACGAAGCAGACCACGACGCAGGGAGAGAACAGGAAGAGGAGGAGGAGGCCACGACGCGAAACATACTGGGCGAAAAAAAAGATATATTATAATAAAATGAAGAAAAGTAGCAACATAACAGATGCGAAAAATAAATGAGTCCAATTCCATGACTGTGCATCCAGATCCCATCCAACCACAGTCAGACTGCATCGTCATCTTCCATCATTTACCACCACCACCCATATCACGCGCCTTGCCACCATCGGCGCATCCCTTTCTCTCTCCCCTTCCCCTTCCCCCCCCCTCCTTCCCTCCCCTGAATTGCCTTTCTCTTCATGGGAGTAGTACATACCCAACCACCAACGGTGGAATGCCAAATGGAAGCTCAGTTAGAATATAGGTATTACACGTTGCATACACGTTTTTGCGTACGTTTGGCACCGGTTTGCACATATGCTCAGTCGGTTCCTCGTTAACAATTTCTGCATCGGAGCTCAGTCGGAAGTTTAATTAAGGGTGCGTTGTTGGTTGGGTACTAGGTACTCCTAGATGACTCAATTTGCCTGGCATACTAGTTAGTTCCGCGCACTCTTGTCACGCACTCACCGTCACCGAAGCGGACAACATGACGAAAGCTCTTTCGATCACTCCTGAGAGGAGAGGGGAGGTCAATCAAGGCGATCGTCCCTCTCACCACTCATCCGAATTCAAGTTGACCCGGGAGAAGAGGAAGGACGCATGACAGCAGGGGGAAGAATCGGTCATCTCTCTCTCTCTCTCTCTCTCTCTCTCTCTCTCTCTCTCTCTCTCTCTCTCTCTCTCCTGTACCATCCACACGCTTTTGCTTGCTTGCTTGCCTTCCCTTTTCTTCTTCCTCCTCCTCCTTTGGTCGTTGGACAACTACTGACAAGAGGATCTCAGATTGGAGCGTGCACGAGTGAAGAAGGGGGAGGAAAAACTTTTGTGCGTACGTCATTTTCCCGCGCTCCTTCTCCTCCTCTTGCCTAGATTGCTCTTTCTTCCCTCTTCTCCTCCTCTTCTCCTTTCTCCTCCCAAGATTCCAATTCCCCCTTTTTTTTGTTCTTCTGCTTAATTGCTCTACAAAACGCTTTTGGCACGTTCGTACTCTCTCTTTTCCTCTTGTTCAGACAACGTTTAAGAGGATTCAGAAATATGAGAAATACCAGAAATGTCTTTGAAAAAAAAGACCCGTACAGGATGTCCAGGAAAAAAAAAGTTTGCCGAGTTGTTCACTGCGTCTTCCTACTGTATATATATATTTTTATATATGGGAGGCGTAGATCTGGAAAAGAAACTTCTCTCAAGAAATAAGATCTTTTAAAATTTAATTAAATTCAAAGATTTTATATTGAAATGGATATTATCAATATTACAGCAGGTTAAAATTTACTACCTGTACAGTCATTGAGTAAATCTGAGAAAAGTTGCATTGATTGTACAGTACAGTACTATGCACAAAGTACACAAGGTTTTTAAATTTTGGGAGTCAATAAGCACTTTAAAAATATGAATCGTAAAAAAAACATTGCTACAAATCTATAGCTCTTAATTTATCATTTAATAAATTTTCACGTTGAATGCACTCTTTAAGCCACACAAAGTTCATATAAAAGTAGGAGAAAGAAAGTTTTGTTTCCAGGCTGAGATTTTTTTTCTGGAACACTGCGTTCTCCCAAATATTTTGTGGTATCTCCTGTTTTTTTTAGTGCTGCGAGCGCGCTCTCCATTTCTTGAGATGCAGTGTGAGGAGAAGGAGGAGGAGGAGAAGGAAGAAGGAAACGAAAAAAAAAAAGGATAGAAACTTGCAGGATGCACTTTCAACGCCACCTTCTCCTCCTCCTCCTCCTCCTTTGTCTTCTCCAATCAGTTAACTTAGCACACAGAAGCGACCGCGAGCGACCTCGAATCACTCTTGTCCTTCTGAGCAACTTGTGATTTACTTGAAAGGCCAATGTCACTTTGCAAAGCATTAGGTTCGATCTTTTTTTGTTGTTCTTGTTGGTTCGCACTCTCTTCTTTTTTTTACTTAAGCCCAGCTTCGGAAGAATTATCTGTGTCAAACTACACTTTCCATACCGTATACGTAGGTAGAGAGAAGAAAGATTTTGGATGAGGAAAGAGATACATTTGGGCTGACCGCAGGGGTCAATCAAAAAAGTTTCATTTTCTCTTTCACACCGAGGCAGAACGAGAAGGAAGATCTATTTTTTTTTCTGTTCTTCCAGGTATGCTCGGAGGCAAAAGAGAGAACGAGAGGAGGAGGAGAAGAAAAAACATCCGCTTTCGCCAAGTTTGGATTTTTTTCTCCCTCCCATTCCCCCTTTTATCCTACCGCAGTACTGCTAATTTAGTAAATTTTCGTGTTTAGTTTAAAAAAATATTCCAAATAAAGTGAGGAAAAAAATTTAATGTTTTCAGACCACAGCATATTTCCCGCAAAAAGACGCTTCTAAAAAAAAAACTACTAAAATTCTAATTCTAACGCAAAAAAAGCAAGCAGGATTCTGACTGGCCAGCTTCTTATCGGCGAGGATCGATCCTCCCTGCACCATTCCGAATTTTGGCATCACCGAGAGTGCGGACATCTTTACTGCCACCAGCCAAGGCATTCCATAATTAATGCATAACGGTTCGTCGGAATAGATAGATACATTTTCTTTCTCCCCCTCCCTTTTTTTAACATAGCAGGTTTTTCTTCGCGCGTAGATGATTATCTCCCACCCAAAACTTAAGGTAGCAATTTTTTTTGTTCTCTCCCCCACTTGTCTTGCGCAAGAGCTGCAGACAAACACGGAAGCAGAGCTGGCAGATTTTTCTTTCCGGCTAAAAAGAGAACCATAAGACGGCAGAAGGAACTGGCATAAATTGAATCTTAAAAACTTCATTTGGTGTCTATGGACGTTTTGGTGTCTTTAACTAGGTACATTATGAACTTGAACATATAGACTTGAAACTTTCAATGCGAGCCAAAATGGCAACCAAAATACTGGACT
>JAAUYM010088367.1_pt1 | contig 21268 bp, 20 predicted proteins | sample 7278001 | NCBI WGS metagenome assembly JAAUYM01 (sample SAMN14350224, study PRJNA611818) | marine sediment metagenome | isolation source: surface marine sediment (1.8m) | place: French Polynesia: Moorea | collected 2018-08
CTGGTGCGTGGATTGCTAATTTTTTTGTCCCTTTTACACTCATTTGGCACTCTTTTTAGCGCCAATATGCCACCGATCGACCGATCACTATAGAAACCACGTGGGAGAAGAAGGAGAAAGCAACAATTGTTATTTACATCAACCCCCCCAAAAATGACTTATATAATAATTATAGCAATAATTACGCAACTGTACAGATTTAAGCGGGCCACCCGGTAGTATAGTAGGTAGGAAAGGAAAGAAAGATGCATGAAACGTGGTCACAGAGTCAGAGGAGGGGAGGGGACGAGGTGCGCGCGCCAACTGCGACGCACGCACGCGCAAAAGAGTTCTTGGAAGTAATTTTTCTCTCTCTCCTGCAGATCGAATGCGTCTGACGTAGGTACTGCCTAGTAGTAGATACGTAAGAAAGCAGTAGGAGCATAGGTGCATTCCCGTTGATGCACTTTAAAGAATTAGATGCATGGTCACTACTACGTAGGTACAGCATCAATGAGCTAACAAAAAAGTCGATTCAACCGTGACATGCGTACAGGTGCACCTATGTACTGTAGTACTACAACACGCAGCTATTAACAGCGGGTCTTTTTTGCAAGAGTTTTTAACGCAACAAACAATTTTGTACTATGCCTTTCGCCTCTAAATGGATCTACAAGCCAGAGAGAGCTTGCATAAGGAAAGGGACCATTAGTACAAACTTGGGCCCATTATATGGGCCACATGTACGGTACAATTCAGAAAATAACTCTTATATTCTGCGTGGTTTTGGGGCCAAATTGGTCCTCATTATATATTGCACAACGGTTTGTGGGAGGTTCTCATCGCCAGTGTTAATGAAGGAAGGGGAAAGAACCACTATTCTTAGTCACGCCTGGTTGTCCCTCTTTTACCATGGAAATTCCGTTCAGATTTGGCCCCCGAGCTCAAACCTCCTTCCTTCACAGAGGGAGGCGTGCCCGGCTGCCAGGGCGGGGGGAGGAGAAGGGGCGTGGAGTGAGGAGAGCATTGACAGAAGAGTGGGCAACGTTGCCGTCGTCGTCGCCGTTGCCGCCGCCGCCGCCGCTGCCCCCGCCGCCGCCGTTGCCGCCGCCCGCCTCTGCCACTGTTGCCTCTCTGTCCACATCTTGCGATTTCTCCCACCCCCGCTATAAAACACTCAAGTTCCTGGAAACGCGAACACAGTTTCGCCCGCTCCCCCTCCCGCCCCGGATCGGATCGCTACTTAGTAATTTCCCAGAAATTCGTCTCCTCTCCTCTTCCTCGGCCCCCCTCCTCCCCCATACCCATCCATCCATCCATCTTTGTTCTTCCTCCCGCCCCCCTCCCTTAATTTTTCGATCACGATGAGCAGTCTGATTCCGACAGGAAGCCGCGCTGCCGCCAACGTCATCGCGTCTCATTGCGAGAGATGCTTGACTCAGGTGGCGAAGCGGAGGACGTGGGCCTCGGCGGCCTCCAAGGACGCAGAGTCTCACGTCCAAAACCAGCAGAATGTCGGCAGGTACGGCAGGAGGCGTGGGTGGGCGCTAATGGACTGGAGACGAGATCCTTTCAGGTCATGCATTATGCATCTCTTATTTTAGCGCCAGTCAGAGGGGTGGATCCTCCTCCTCCTTCTCCTCCCACCTCGTCCTCCCCGACTTGACTCCCATCGGCGGCGTCTCCTTCGTCCCCATCTCCATCCGGGACGCGCCCAGAGTGCTGGATCTGCTGAGAAGAAACTTCTTCCGCGACGAACCAATCAACGCCGCCTTGGACATGCACGACCTGTCTAACGGATCCCTCCTAGAGGGATACGTGCACGAGCTGCTGGCCGCGGGGCTGTCGGTGGGGGCGGTCAGCGAGCAGGACGGAGATGAACTCCTCGGTGAGATAAATTAGTTGACCGGAAAATTGCCATGGGCTCACAGTAAAAAAAAATTGCAAATTGAAGACAAAATACCCGTCCTGTCTTTTCAGGTGTGGTGCTGAACGGCGTTGCCGACGCCTCCGAGCTGGACGTCCCTCTCTCCGAGCAGCTGGCGGGCATCGAGGGCACCAAGTTGGCGGACGTGCTCACGCTCATCAGGAAGGTCAACGAGAAGGGCAAGGAAGTCCTCTTCGCCGGAGGAGAGAGGCAGATATTCGATATGAAGGTGAGAACGCAGCTTGTGCTCATTACATAGATGGTGATTGCTCCTGCTTCTGCCACTGCCACGTCTACCTACGGTATAGGTACCTATAAACTTTTTTCGACTTGCAACTACATAGATTCTGTCGACCGACCGCGGGCTGAGACGTGCCGGCGTGGCCACCCACATGGTCAGAAGCGCCGTGGAGAAGGCCAAGGAGGCGGGATTCAGCAGGGTCAAGTGCGAGGCAACCAGTAAGTAACAGTACAGCCAGGATGAGAGATGAGATGACATATCAGTGTGTACAACTTTGTGGAGTGTCATTTTTTTTTCTTGGTTTCCCCCTATTCTCTATAGACGTGTACTCTCGTCGGGTGGCCGAAAACGTGGGGCTCCGTTGGGTGTCCTCGGTGCCTTACGCCGATTATGAGGTCTTTGGCAGCGACAGCGACGGAGGGAGGAGGAGGAGGCCATTCAGCCATCTGGCTCGCCAACACCACGGGGTGGTCCTCATGGCCAGGGACCTCTGAAATAATGGTTGATACGATACACCTAGGTTGTTGTTCTTGGGATAAATTGCACCCTTGACTTTCTTGTCCGTTCGTTGGAATATCGCTTGCGTGTAGTGTACGTACCATCTATGTTAGGATAAAAATAATGGCTATTTTTTTTTTTGCTTGAGCGATTGTACAAGGAACAAACGCACCACCGAAATACTGTAACGTAACAAGCAGAAGCTATTATCACAGCAGAGAGAATAAGAGATATGATACTGATCTTGATGTACCAATACACCTCATGTTATAGGAAATACACAAGGATGAATTTAAGAGCATTTTTCCTTATTGTACTCTTTTTTACACTCTAGGCGTGACCCGTGATGCTGCAACAGGATTTAAATGTCACAATAAGCTATGCAGGGGTTGAATGTCAAAGGCCAAGACGACGCAGGTTTTTTTTATTATTATTTAAGAGCGTTGTGCGTGTGTGTCTGTGTTGGGTGTAGTTAGGTTGTGTGGTTGTGGGTGGTGTGGGTCGGTAAAAAACTTTGATAACTTTGGGCTGAGAGTGACTCTCCTTGAACCTCTAAGTTAGTGCGCCTCGGGGTGAAAGAACCCACTAGTGCACGTCACATCTGGTCGTCTTGTAAAATGCACCGTACCAGGAATCGGGTCTGCTTGGAGACTTTTTAGATTTTTTTTCTTTCAACTGCTCATGACTTCCTCTTGTCTGAGAACCCAGTACCAACACCCCGGGGCACTGGAGATTGGCAATTTTTGTACGGTATGCCCGTCGTGCTACAACTACCATCTTGGTCAAAGGTCTCTCTCTCTCTCTCTCACAACGAACCCAGGAGGGAGGAGGAGTGGGGGAAATATGAAATTGATATGTGCGTTCGTCGTCGTTGGTGACACACTTTGATTCCCAAGAAATTTCACAAATAAAGATCTGGCTAGATACACTAGTGAAGGCTCCTCCTGCTCCCCAGACCGGAATTTCTGCCGGAAAAAGAAGTAACAACAACCCCCTCCCCCTAAAAAAAAAATGAAGGCGGCTCCGATCCCATTGACAGATGTGTGGGTCAAGCGATGACGCAAGTGTAAGCAATGTCAAAAAGGACATTGCTTGAGGGCGGACGGAACTTTGATCCTGTCTCGCTTCTGGTGAATGGCAAATGCACAGAGACCTGGCCATACTTAATAATAATTTGCAACACCGAAAACGTAAATTACCTGCGCCCCGGACGACTTTTGTCTTTAGTGAGCGTGTAGATAAGGACTGCAAGTACTGTACATGCCCCAAATCCTTGCTGCTCTCTCGTGTGCAAGTCTGCTAGAATTGTTGGAGTTGTTGCAAGGCAAAAAAAAAAATACACCCATAGCAGTCTGGCGCGTAGTCAGGCACGCAAGCTCGCATGCCACACACATGGTGGTGGGAGGCTCTCTTTCATCACGTAGTCTCTCCTGGAGGGATATATACAAACGCCCCAACCGTGGATGGAAGGAAGAAGGAGCAGACTGTGTGCGACGGAAGGTCATTTTTGTGTAGCCAGTACTTTATTTTCTTCATATTTTTTTTTATCTTCCCTCCCCTTGCAGCATACGATACAGCTAACAAAAATACTACTTATAAGTACAGTCGTCACAACGCATCATCGTCACAACTCATTCGCAGGTGTTCTTTTTTCCTCTTTCTTCTTCGCATACGAACTCATTGTAATCGTGACAAATTATTTATGGCCTTTTTTCCCCTTGAGACATAGTTACAATTTTTTAATAATCCATTTTTCCCACATAAGGCAAAAAGATAGACAATTAGAGATACGAAGGAAGGTTCTTTATGACGGGGGGGGGGGCGAAACTGAACAAAAAAATGCAGTACTATAAGTCATAATGTCATCATAAGAAAAGGGTTAATGATGAGAGAAAGGTTTGAAAGCCTCTTACTGCCTCCTCCTCCTTTCATACAGATTGCTTTTGTCATGCAGGGAATTTCTTGTGGGAACAATTTCATGCAAGAGACGGTGGATTTCAAGAAGATGGGAAAAAAAGTAAAGTAAAATAGTCATGGGAAAATAACTGGTTGGAAATATTGACCGAGGCGGATGAGAGGGAGGGGGCTGATTTATGAACACGGGGGGCTTAGCAAATGGGGTCGGTGGTGATATTTATTATGGTGGGGGATGCTGCTGTTGTTGTCGATACTGGATGTCGTCGGCATCTCTCTCCTCAGTATCTGTAGTAGTTGGGCTTAAACGGCCCCGATTTGTTGAGCCCCATGTACTTTGCCTGCTCATCCGTCAGCTCGGTCAGTCTGGAATCGAATGCGGAGAGGTGCAGCGAGGCCACGAACTCGTCCATCAGCTTGGGCATCAGGTACACGTCGGCCTTGTAGCGGCCGGCGGGGGCGTTGAACAGCTCAATCAACGCCAGTGCCTGGGTGCATGTGGTGATGGACACGACGAAGCTGGGCACGGAGGAGCAGGAGAGGTTGACGCGCCTGCCCTCCGCTAGCAGCACCATCCTCTTCCCGTTAGGCCAGATGATGTGGTCCACCTGCGTGCGCACCTTCTCCCAGGTGAGGTCCTGCGTCTTGAGCGACATCACGTCAATCTCCGTGTTAGAGTGGCCCATGTTGCACACAATGGCGCCGTTCTTCAGCTTGTCCATGTGGTCGCGGGTCAGCACGCCCTTGTTGCCCGTGGCCGTCACCACTATGTCCACCTGCTTAACCACCTCGGACAGCTTCACCACCTTTTTAAAGGAGAAGATAGTAGCAAAATTAGTGGGGAAACCAAGGTAGTAAGTTCAAAGATGTGTTATTCCAACCTGAAATCCATCCATGCACGCCTGGAGAGCGCAGATGGGGTCGATCTCCGTGACGAAGACGACGCACCCCATGGACTTGAGGCTCTGCGCGCATCCCTTGCCCACCTGCCCGTACCCGCACACCACCACCTGCTTGCCCCCGAACATGATGTCGGTGGTCCTCTTCAGGCTGTCGATGATGCTCTCCCTGCAGGAGTACAGGTTGTCGTACTTGGTCTTGATGACCGAATCGTTGACGTTCATGGCTGGTGCCAGGAGCTTTCCGGACTGGGACATTTGGTACAGGCGGTGGACGCCGGTTATGCTCTCCTCCACGATACCCTGCAAATTAATATTCAATTTTTTAAGTATTGTTCAAAATAGTATGTAAATTGCGCGCCTCTACCTTCATGAGCTTCAAGATGGAGTTGTATTTCTTGACGAGGAGGTGCGTGGCGTCTCCTCCGTCGTCCAGCACCATGTTCGGCTGCCACGACTCAGCACTGATGCACTTGTCAATGCACCACCTGCGGGTAAGTTTAAAAACATGTGTGAAGCTACGTGAACCAAGAGACAGCTTTTGGCACAGACGTGCCAAAAGTCGTACTGCTATATTTGTCTTAGTTCCGACCAAGCTTGCTTTAAAAGGGTCCCGACATGCCGGCAGAAGGAAAAGAAGACGACCCAACAAAGGCAAATGTTCCCCAACCTTTTCCATTGATCTTTGTACAAAGAAAGAAAGAACTTCCTCTTTCATTTTTTCCTTTACAGTACACTTCAGTCCTAGGTACTATTTAGATATTAGACTCTCTCACCAAAAGTCCTCCTCGCTCTCTCCCCTCCACGCAAAGACGGGTATGTTGTTCTCCGCCAGCGCGGCGGCCACCTCGTTCTGCGTGGAATAGATGTTGCAGGCCGCCCACCTGACCTGGGCGCCGAGGTTGATGAGCGTCTCGATGAGCACGGCCGTCTGCGCGTTGATGTGGGTGCAGCCGACGATCTTGGCCCCGGACAGCGGCTTGTCGTCCTTGGCCTTGCTCCTCAGCGCCATCATGCCGGGCATCTCCTGCTCGGCGATCTCGATCTCCCTGCGCCCGTAGCTGGCCTGCTCGATGCGGCGGACGCAGAAGTCGGAGAAGCCCTTCGAGTTCTTCTGGGACTTCTCACGAGGGGAGACGCCCTCCTCGTCGGAACTGCTACCTAAGAACGACAAGAAGTAAAAATGTGAGAAAGTGACGTGAGTGAGTGGATGAAGAATGCTAGCAAGACGAGCACGACAGGGGAGGGGGGGGGAGAAGAAGAGCACCTTCATCACTTGAGGTTCGGTCAAAGAGGCTCGAGATGCTCCTCCTGCGGTCGAACAAGAAGGAGGAAGAAGGATTTACGGAGAGGGTGGCTGGCGAGGGCGGCTCCACCTGCACGGCGGGCAAGCGGTCCTCTTCCTCCGCTGCCTCCTCCACCCGGTTGGATCTCGCCAGCAAGGAGGTCGCGATGTTGGACATCGACTTGGCACGTTGAGTGTGAAATCAACTGAGAGACGCCTTTCTCTCCCATGGCATTGAATGCGTGAATCGATTCCTTCATTACTTTTTAATCTTCCTCCACACAGCTTGCAGCTTCCTTCTTTCGCCATTCAAAATCAAGCAAATTACTCGTACCTAATAGGGAGGAAAGCCATCTGCTGTTACATGATGCTTTCCGTACATGTGCAGTAGGAAGGAAGCCTCCCTGATTCCCTTCTTCCTCCTCCTCTTGTGACACCTCATTTTAATTTCCTTATAAAGGGGCTCAGGAATAGACCGACTAACTGTCACTGACAAAGTCCTTCTTCATTAAAGGCTGTAGTTGGGTTAGAAAACTCTCAAAGCAGTCTCTCTCAAGTAGTACACACAGGTTCAGGCCTACGATTGGGTTCACACAGGTTTAAAATGGAAAATTAATAAATACATACCATGAAATCTCACCCTGACATCAATTTAGGGAAACTTGTGTCCTTACACGTTTTTGCCTTTTCTGTCAACATTTTTACCTGAGTACGATCCCGAGCTGAGACTGTCCTGGCTGGATGCGGAGGTCGATCTGCTCCGGTACTTCCTCCTCGACCCGACCATCTTGGACTTGGTTCCGGCGGGGGCGTCCGAGCGACCCATCTCGCCATTGGCGGAGTCCTGCGCAGAAAAGGAGGCGGAAAGAGGATGACGCACCGCCAGAAGAAGTGTAAGTAAAGCAAGCAGCTTTACCAGAAAAATGTGTGTTTTTTTTTAATGATTATTATTAGGTCACATTCTCCGCAACGTTATTTGGAAATCTGGGGTTGGTGGTGTAAAGAAGACATCGTAAAATCTGCAAGAAACTCTGTTAGTTGGCTCTCTCGCTCGCTCCGTGTCCCCCAGGAGGCTGTCTCCCCAGGAGGCACCGACCTTGTGCGGGGTGGGCGGCCTCTGCATGGCCTCGTTGGCGGCCATCGCAGACTGAGCAGGGGGCGGCGGCGGCGGCGGACCCTGGAGGGGGCGCGCGCCAAGCGTCATCCGAAGATCGGAAAATCTTGGTCATTTAGCGGGAATTTGGTGGGGAGGGTGTCAAAGTCATCGTTTTTTTTTATTATTTCGCCATTTTTTTTTCTCTCTCTCTCTGGTGATGTGTTTTGTCTTTACTTCTTCCTGTAATGTCCCTTGAGTGAGGCCCGATGTCGCTCTAGCAGCAGCCATGCCTGCTTTCTTCCCATGGGCTTATTTGGACACGTAGTTTGTTGTTGTAGTGTATGTAGAAGCAAAAGAAATGGGAAGGGAATCGGCTTAGCGTGAGAAAGAAGAACCGTACCTACTAAAGCCTCTGCTGCTTCCTACCTTCTCCTCCTCCCTCCCCCCGCCTAACTAACAACCGCCATTCCTCTCAAAGAAAAAAAAACCGAAAAGAAAACTTCCACCAACAACGTCGTCAGAATGGTCCTGCAATATCCGCAATTCTCTCACCTTGAGCTTCTGCTCTATGCCGGCGTAGGCCTCGCTCCTGACTGCAGAAGCCATCTTCTCCGTCTCCTCCTCGTCGTTGGAGTAATCCGCCTCCTCTCCCTCGTCGTACTCGCCGCCGCCGCCGCCGCCGCCGCCGCCGCCACCGCCGCCGTGGAGACGCTGTCTGGATGGCCTCGCTCTGCCGCTGGAAGACTCAGCGCCCTCGCCCTCGTGACCAAAGATGCGCAGGCTGCGAAGGAGGAGAAGGAGTCGAGTTTAAAACGTGACGGACAACATTTGATTTCCCAACCCGCAAAAGTTCTACTTTTTCCCCCCATTATACTGCCAGCGCCAGAAAGTGACTTCGGTTCCACTTTCCCGCTTTCAGAGAAGGGGAGGGAGAAGAGAGAGGTACTTTCAGACAGACACTCCAGTAGACCTTTCACGACGACTTTTTTTGTCAAGTGGAAAGAGACGACTTCTTCTTTCGAGCACTTTTCGCTCACAGCATTACGCATCCCTTGTTCCCTCATTACGTGCGCGCCTTGTGCGATCTCTCTCTCTCTCTCTCTCTCTCTCTCTCTCTCTCTCTTTCTGTCTCTCTCTTCCCCAATCCTCTTTACAGCGTAATTTAATTACCTCTCGCGCTACGACAACGACGAAGCTGATGCTCTTCTTCTCAACAAATAATTCCGCTCCCTCCCTCTCCCCTTTGTTCTTCTTCTCCACCCAAATCCAATCTCTCTCCTCCCTTTTTTTTTAACAAGAGAGAATCGAACCGAGACTGAGAGGCCTTCTCCTTATCCCCCCCCCTCTCCCACAGCACTCCTTGATGATAAGGCAGGCGGTCTCGCAGCATTATCACCACCGACTCCCCCGTGGCCTGTGAGGACGCCATTCGATCAGAGACCAAGATTGGGGTGTCTCTCAAAGCGACTTCTTGTTCGATTTCCCTCCCTCCCAATCCTCCTTCAATACGAGAAAGATGCTATCTTCTCAGATCCGACGTAGTAGCAATAAGTGCTTCTTGTACTACTACTACGATACAACCATCTTTCAGCCTTCCTCTGCCGCCCGAGGCCACCACAACAAAGCAAAGGGGACCTTAATCGCAGTGGTCAAATCTTAACTTCTCCTGGCAAAAAGTTGTCTCACAATACCTATTCCTAGTACGTACGTGGCATCGGAGAGCTGCTTCCCGATGGTTCCAAGCCTCGGCTTGTACTTGTTCGACTGCGGCGCGCCGATGGGTGCCACGGGTGCCACGGGTGCCCCGGCGGGTGCGCCGGCGTCGGAGACAGGCATGGACACCGTACGAGACACCTCAGACTTGGCGACTTCGTCGTCTGGACCGGACATCTTGCTGATCTTTGCTTAGATTTCGATTAAAGCCTCCTAATAATTTGTAGTGATTACTCCCCCATTTCGTTGAGCTTGTTTTTAAGTTCTTTGAAAACTACTTTCTTCACCCTCCTCCAACAAAAACTTTAAAGCAGACTTAGAGATCTTTTTGAGCTTATTTTGACAAGGGAATGGACTTTGCAGTCAAGGAAAACACCTAAAAGTAGAACAGAATCGCTACTGCAGAAGCAAAATGGGGGAGGAACCCAACCTGCCTGGCGGTAAGGCTATGTAAGCAGAACTGATGTGAAGATGCTTTCACGCCCGAAACGGCTGTCCAAGAGAAAAGCTCTTTCTTTCACCGACTGGACGGACACTTCGGACTTGGCTTGACTTCTTCCCTTCTCGTCCCTCTCCTCTCCGGGCTTTGGCTTCCGTTGCACTGGGTGCACACAATGCAGGCTGCCTCCGCCACCTCCGCCTCCTCCGCCTCCCTCTCTGGCTTGCTCGCTTCGTTTAGAAATTTGAGAGGGGGTGCGGAAGGCAGGCAGGCAGGAAGGGAGGCGGTAAAGAAGACACTGACTGCAGCTACTACGTGGGAGGAGGGGGAGGACGAAGAAGAGACGTTGAACTGTCGCCCCTCCTTAATGTTCTAGGTACTACGCAACGTTTAGAAAGCAGATGTACTCTGCAATGAAGCTGCCCCCTTTTTTCTGACAGAGTTTATGGGAAAAGGAGGATATTTTTTTCGATATCCCCTCCTCCTCCTTGCACTTGGCCGACCTCCGACTGCCACCTTCGCCCGAGTGGAATCTACTAAGGGCGGAAGGAAGCGAGGAAGACCGAAAAGGAGAGGGGAGGAAGGTGAAAGGGAAGGAGAGATTCGGCTTGCTTGAGCAGAAACATGGGCGCTGAGAAGAAGAGAGAGGAGGGAGGAGAGAGAGAGCGAGAGAAAGAGACAGCACAGGAGAATGGAAAGACGGAAGGAGGAACAGGGGATTAGTGGAGACAGAAAAGACGATGAAAGCAAAAAAAACTCTTGGAAATTCTTTTTTTTTTAGTAAAAACGCACGTGCATACTCTTGTTGAAGTCCACACGTTATCTTTTCCCGTCCGTCTCTGAGTATCATGACACCAGTGGCTTTCTAGCATGATCAAACTCTATAAAAAATTAGAAGATTCAATAAGACGTCTCGCGTCACAAACAGTTACCGCAGCACTTGCTCCATCCAACCACTTAGGTTCAGTACTAGATCTTGACAATGTGATTGAGGACACCCACCAGCCCTCTTTCCCTACTCTCTTTCGTCCTGATCTGATTGGTCTAATTTGGGCAGGTCACGCAAAAGGGGAGGGAAGTCAAAAGAAAGACGGTGGCCCCCCAAGCCTGGAAAACGGTCTGTGTGGACGGCACAGGCCACGGAAGGAGGGAGATCGTCTCCTCATTGCTACAGCTACGTATGTCCTCCTTCCCGTCGTCAACTTTCATGACCCCTGGCAAGGTCGTTAATGCAAAGGGAAGACGAGGAGGAGGATGTTTGCGCTCAAGCAGAGCTCTGACTGTACTAGAGAAAGGTGAAAACGATGTCTGACTACTGCAGCATTTGAAAGACACGTGCGTTAAGAGGTGGGCCGATGGGAGGGAAAGGAACGGCCGCGGCTCAAGAGACGTGAACAAGTGATTTTGGCCTGTGACGCCTGCTTGCTGGCAAGAGGAGGATGGAAAGAAAAGGGAGGCGGAGAAAAAAAATTTCTCCTTCATCACAGAACTGACCGCCGGCGAAAGGAGAGGGAGCAGGCAAAGGGGGAACTACAATTCCTGCTCGTTGTGAAGGGCAAAGGAGAGGAGGAAGAGAAGGAAGAAAAGTTGTGTTTTGCCAAAAGTTGAGTGAGGAAGGACGAGAAATTGCTTGTGGGGCTTCTTGTGTTGCCATGATGATGCGCCTCTTTCTCTCATTCCGTTCGTGCCCTCAAGACAGGGGATGGGAATGAAGCTGGGGATGCTCGCGCAAGATGCCCAAGTCTCTCCGCGACCACTGATCGTCTCATCTCCAAAGATGGAGGGAGGAAAGTGGTGCATAATGAGACTGCCTTGTCTATGTGTGGTGGCTCATGTCCTCCTCTGTGCGATAGCAGCGGCGGCGGAAGCAGATGAGATTAACCCAATAAGAGGTGGGCCTTTGCTAAGTACCATACTACAGTACCGGCGGACGCAGTAGCGGCGAAGGAGGAGGAGGAAGAAAAATTATCCGTGGTGCCCATCTGCAGCGCACACTCTGCCTTCTACCGCCTTCTTTTGCTGTCCGATATGTACGTACATTGGGTGGTGCTTCCCCTCCTCCCCTCCCGTCCTCCAATGCGGCTAATATTCCTAGTAGATAGATAGACAGATAGGCTGCCTACCTTCAGGGCTCAGAACAAGACAGACAGCTTCCCCTCCCTTCCCCCCCTCTCTCCCCTTTCGCTTCGTCCCTCAGTCAAGCGGTTTCTCCTCTTCCTCCAGTTGCTATTTTAGCTGCACCGCAAGGAAAGCCTCTTTCCTTCCTTCCCACCCTGGAAGAGAGCTCCTCTTTTCCCCCCTCCTTCTTCTCCTTCTCCTTCCTCAGAGTTTTTATGGTCCACAGCTCGACAGGCCTAGGAAATGTGAAGCCATTATAGAGCAAAGTGAAGGGGAGAAAGAAGAGGAGAAACAAGTTCGTAAAGCAGACGGATAAAATTTTGAATTTTTTGTCCTTGTATGGTATGTGTGTACCCGATCAAGAAATGCTGTTTACTACGTAGTACATGGAGGAGGAGAGATTTCTGCTGCTGTACGTACATACAGCAGCAGTCTGGAGGTAGGGCGAATAATTCTCAAATGAAGTGGTGGGCAGGTCAGTTCATCATGTCAGTCGAGAGAGAGTACATCCTTCTTTGAAAGGAGGGAAATGAAGACCAACCCTCGTCTCACAAAAGGTTCGGATAAGAAATTAAATATTCATTCCTTGCTGCCCGCGAACAAAAAAGGGGTCTTTTTGGAGTCATGGAATAAGAAAGCTTCTGGATGCAGCCTAGATCTGTTGGATTCACTTTTAGTCTGGATTTGTGGCTCCCACTTCTAGAGGCAGCAAGGGAGGTGGACCAAGGGTGGGGCACTGGTATGGCCCAACCAAAAGGCTTGCCAGATAAAACCCTTTCTTCTTGAAGTCCAAGTGGTGGGAAAAGAGGGAGGAGGAGGAGAACAGGAGGTGAAGGGTGACACGCCTTTGCCTTCCTTCCCTTTCTGCGCTGTCAACCTTTATGAAAACAGAACTCCCTTTTTGTCAATATCGGCGTAACTGGTCAGAGAGAGAGAGAGAGGAAAGGCCTAAGAAAAAAGGAGGGAAGAAGAAAATCTATATCGTCCAGGAGAGCGAAGATAGTTTTTAGACATTTTTTGTTCAGAATCAGGGTTGAGACAGAAAAGGGCTGAGGGGGGGGAGGGGTCCAAGGTTATACACACAAAAGGAGAGGATCGAGGAGGAGGGGAGGAGGAGACAATTCTGAAGGAGGAGACATGAAGGGCACTGAAGACCTGCAAGGACAAAAAGTACCACAAGAAAGGAGGAGAAGGTGGTGGTAGAAAAGGTTTTTGCGCAAGAAGAAAAGAAGGGATATGTCCAGAGAAAGAAGGGCTTTCTCACAGATTGGGCCTTTCCTTCTCCCCCTCCTCCTCCCGATGTCAACTCCAACAGGAAGATAAAAAAAGGAGCCAATGAGGAAAAAAGGCATCTCCCTCCGCGCATCCAGACGTCTTCCTCCGCAGGGTCACAGAGAAGTGATTCAGTGCTTCCCCTTGGAAGTAGGGGGAAATTGCTGAATGCACAGAGCTCTGTGTTATTGTTGTCTGCCTCAAAGTGGCCTGTTCTTCTCCACACGGCTAGGTGCTCTCAAGGTAGAAAGAAGGCTTCGGTGCTCTTCACACAAATCTCCCTCCCCTCCTCCTGTTGCGGATGGATCACCAGGGCGACGAGCAAGAAGTGGATGAACAATTAAACCACGATTGTTTTTCTTTTGTGCGTAGCAAACTTGTCTATAATGTAGGCGAGAGATAAAAGAAAAGAGGGACAGACAACAGATCGATTGGAGCCCAGAACAGAGCTGGAACCCTGCTTACGTGGCCGTTCTTTCCACACACGAGGACATAAGAGAGAAAGAGAGAGAGAAGCAGGGGCCAAAAGCTGTTTGCCTGGGACTCACAACCAGAATAAATAATGAGTTTCCTTCTCCGGCTGCTCTCTCTCTCTCTCTCTCTCTCTCTCTCTCTCTCTCTCTCTCTCTCTCTCTCTCTCTCTCTCTCTCTCTCTCTCTCTCTCTCCTCTTGGCCGCTCACTCACTTGTGCTAGTACTCCCGTTTATGACCAAGGGGCGTCGCCGTCTGTTACTCCAAAATCCGAGACGATGAAGAACTCCCGCCACTTTGGTTGTGGATCGATAGCACCGCACTTTTACCATCGAATGCAGGCGTATGTGTTTACGCAAAGGTGTTGTTTGTTATTACTTATTTGAATTGATGGCAGGGAGAGAATGATTTGTCTTCACCACCTTCCCTACTACTTTCAGAGGCACAAAAGAAGCCTTCGACGGGTGGCGCCAGAACTTTCTTCTTTCCCTTTCACCTTCTTTCGTTTTCAAGTTCCGTCTCCAGAAAGTTTTGAGAAATGGAAAGTTGCCTGGAAGGAGGAGGAAGAACTTTTTTTAAGGAATCCCGATGCCAGGAGGAGCGAGATGACTTTGGCAAAGTTCCTTAATCACGACAAAGTTAGAAGAGGGAGGAGGCGGCAAAATAAAATTGCATGCGACTTAGACATATGGGAACGACGGCTGAATCAGACTGTGAGGCAACAGTGAAATCAATATTCAAGAAGCGAACAGTAATAAAACTTTGCTTTTACGTTTCCCAAGCGATGTCTCCTATCCTGAAGAAAAAAGTATTGTCCCTGTTAAATATGCTAATGAACAGAGAGGAAATTTTTTTTTCAAATCCAGATGTGTGGATTCAGTCAACGTCGACTAACAGAGCATCTTTAGACAAAGCGCGCCAGGCAGATACCGTATGTTAGTAGCTTGGTAGACCAAACAAAATGAGTGTTTGGTCTACCAAGAAAATGAGTTGGAGATGAAGAGCAACTGTCAACGAAGTTGAATCTACGTAGATTCTCTCTCTCTCTCTCTCTCTCTCTCTCTCTCCCTAGAGTCAAGTTGAATTGGGATCTGGAGAGCAAAAAAGAGAATTTTGGAAGAAAGCTAACTTGGATAAGAAAATAAAATGACAGTGAATTCAAGTACTATTTGCGTTGATATTTTTAATTTTGTCACATGTTCCTGTGTGCAATAGTAAGTAAGGCAAAGTACTGTACAATCAACCTTGTACTAGGTAGTAATAATCAACCCTTTCCCAACCCCTTCAAAGCCACTTAATAACTCAAAGAGACTCTTTCCCTCCTTTCTCGCCCTTCTAAGCTTTTCTCACTTGAGGTGGACAAAAAGGGTTTTTGATTACATTTCCCGGCCACAAAAGGTGCTTGGGAAAAAGGAAACGTCCCAGCCAGAAGCGTAGTTGGCGGCAACTGGTATAGTACTACGTAGACATACGCAGACCTTCAGTGCCCTCTTTATCCATTCAGTGCATGACAGCACCATTAAGGGAACACCATTTCTCCTTCCTCCTCAAAATCTTATAATAACCAACAAGGAAACAGTCGTAAAAAATGAACTACGGTAGTACAAAGAATAAATGTAGTAGAAAAAATAATCAAACCTAGCGTAGCAGTTTCTATGATTACCACATTGGCAGTTACCCCAGCTAGCGCTCGCAATAATTAATCAATTAACTGATTAATCATGTTTTTCAAGAAATGATTAACTTTCAATCAAATGCTTTAATCAATTAATCAAATTTTCAAAATTCGCTAGTTTTTCCCTTGTTCTTTGTGCGTAATTTTTTTTTTAATTGCTGCCACCTTCTTCATCACCAAGCTGAGAACCTCTCTTCAGGATGACACAGTTGATGCCCTGATTTTCTTCGTTCATATTTAAAAAACAGGGAAGGAAAGTTGACTTGATATGAATAAAAGTGTTTGAAATTTTGTGTTTGACAAAGAGTTTGAGCTAAATGATGCGTTTGAAGGCTTGACCATGTTCAAAGGTACCAAAATAAAGAGGGCTTGATACATCGCTAGTAAGGTGTTTTGCTTTTAGGTTTGATTAATCGATTAATCAGTGAATAAAAGCCCATCAAAATGATTAACTTTGCAAGCGCTAACCCCAGCTATTAAAATTCTTCATTAAACTCCTAGCTGAACAACCGACTTTGCTATAGAATCGGAAGTCTACCACACTGGTACCTTCTTCGCTCTGCAATTGGGCTCTGGAACGGATTCTCTGGATATCAGCGTCCGATATCGGATCTCCCGTCACCTGAAGTGCTCTTCGGTGCCGGGACGGCGACTTCTCCCTCTCCTCCTCCCGCTCCAGAAGGCCCCGCTGCCCTGCCCGTATCCCGAGTCCGCGTAGGCCCTGGCCAACCTGTCCACCAACTGGAGCGATTCCCTCCACCGGCTGCTGTCGCTGTCGTCGCGGTCGTCGGCGCCGGCAACGAAGCCGTAGTTGTCCATGCACCAACAAGGGAGCGAGGCAAAGCGAATCGACTCGGAAAGTGAGGGCGAGAGAGGGAGAGGTGAAGGAGGAGGAGGAGGAATGAATGCCTCCGACTTAGCTATGGATCGGTGCCTCCTTGCACCCGCAGACGAACAATTAATTTGAAGGCTTTAAAACTCCAGTACACAACTTAAAATTTCCGGCAAACAGTGCGATCACATTTATTTTTCTCCACCCCTCACTCTCTCACCTTGCAAGTGAACCTCCTTCTCCCGACGATTATCCCACTTCTTCCTGTTATAAGACGTGTCAGGAAAGAGGAAGAGAGATTCCACCAGTGGCTTGACCAGCAACTCTCACTGGACTAACGCAGGAGTTGTAGGTAGAGGAGAACGAAATAGCGAATGGGAGCACTGCTCAAATCCTCCTCCCCCCTCTTCCCCTTCCTCAGAATGGAGGAGAGAATGGGGAACAGGTTCTTCGGCTTGGTCACCACCTTCTTCCTCCTCCCTCTTTCCCGCTGGCCGCTAAGCTCGCTCACTCGCTTCCACAGAAGCCCTGGAGGCAAAAGGGAGGGAGGAAGGATGCAAAAGTACTTCTTCCACATCATGGAAGAAGGAGAATGGTGCCATTATTACAACCCCTTCTCCTCCAGTATGTAGTGCGGCCCTGCTGGTTTTTTCCCTCTTCCGTAGTGAAGGTTAATAAAAAAAATCCATCAAACCTGCCTTCCGCCAAAATACCTGAAGACGACGGCATCGACCAAATGTTTTTTTTTAAATCATGATATTGTGCACGCGTACGCTAATGTAATGCCAATGAGGAACGATGAGGAACGTGGGGGAAGGAAGCTTGCATTTAGTATTGTATGGCAAACTAACTCGCCATCCAACTTAACCTACCAACTGGCAAGCTCCGGGAAAAAAGTTTGTCCATATCTCCAGGAAAAAAGATGGGTAGACCGAGATAAGAGAGAGGATCAGACAGACAGGTGAGTTGGTCAGCAACAGGTGGGAGAAGAGGAAGGAAAGAAGACTGGTTTCTTGAAACACTTTGGGATGGAGAGCAGATCGCTCTGTACAGTAGAGGCACGCTGTCGAAACATGAGAAAAGCGTATTAAAGAAAAGAAACCTTAACTGGACAATAAGCAAGATGTTTTTAAAAAGCCCTCTCTTGCTCCGGATAACTTCATCTCACCCAACCCCACTCTCCTTCCTGGCTGGATGTCTGATTCGATCATTTTATTGCTTCTCCGTCTCACCTCGCCGTTGTCCCCATGAATGATAATCCGACGGAGGAGGGAGGAGGAGGAGGTGCTCATCTTATCATCACAGCGAATGTTGCACCTGTCCAACTAGGGCTTCTTCTCAGTTGCTGCACTGCAGTGTACTGAACGAACAGAGGCGGGGGAAGGATGACTGAGAACGACGATCCTTCCTCCCTCCTCCTCCTCTTCGTACGTGGCAAAAATTCACACCAAAACGACGAGGTGGGAAGGGATCGTTCGAGGAGTGCGCAAGGCAGCCAGCCTACCGCAGCAAAAGGAGGAAGGAGGATTTTTGTTGCACGGTTGCTGACGGTGGTTGGTGTTGTACATAGTACAGTGTATTTCCCCTCCCTCCCTGCTTCCTCCTCTTCCTCCTCCCTCGTTCCGTTTCTAGTGGAGGTACGTAGATACAATTCTGAAGCCTCTCTTCGTGGGCATGAGCGGTGACGATTCTAACGTCTCACGCTTGTAAGTCGCTGCAGTGTGCACTGTTTAAAATGTTACATCATTTCCCAACGTAAGACCATGTGTTGGCAAGCAGTACTGTGTACTGTACAGTACACCCATCTTTAAAGTAACATGCAACTGCAACTGCTGCCTGTACTGTATGCATCCTACACCTTCCTTCTCTTCTCCTCTCTGCTTCTGTGGCAGCGCGGCCACAAATGAACGAGCCAAATATAAGGGTCGTAATGAACAAACAAGACAAACGCGCAGGTAGTACGAATCTACACCTACGAGTAGTACTGTACGTGTTGTAGAAGACATTTTTCAACCCTGCGCCAGGTACGGTAGAATTCCAATATAATAAAGTCGGTAGTCAGTCCCAAAAGGTTCACAACATAGCAGAATTTTTTACTAACTAAAGTTAACTACAAGGGAGGAGAATTAGAAAGAAAAATCAAATTTGATCAGAAGACCAATCTTGATTACTTTAGGAGAGTTTAAGGTATCATAGTTCTGCTGTACTTGCTGCGCTCTGCCTTCTCGGTATGTGTGTACGTACAGTAGTAGCGCACAATTGGCAGCCACAGCTAATTTCGATATCTATTTTGGCCACTCCTGTACCTTGACTCTCGCTGCAAAAAAAAAGTCCTGCTTTGTGGCACGATGATTTGATTTAGTATTTATGCGTCTGTATCTCTCCTCCTTCTTCCATATCCACGGCAGGTTTTGATGGCCATGACGACAATGAACGTCAACGACGTTGCGCCATTCGGAAAACGCAGCAATGGCGGAAGAAGCGGGAGAAGAAGAAAAATAATTCCAATCTTTGTCTACCTGCCAGAGCAATAAAAAGCTTTTTTTAAAGGACAACGACGATAACAACTGGCCAATGAAAGAGACCAGGAAGAAGAAACTAACACACACACACAAACGTATCATTAAATCCACCTTTGCTCCTTCCATTTGCTCACCTCCTTCCTCGATGAGCAGCAGGGAACTTCCTCCGACCACTCTTTTTAAGGCCTAGGATTCCTCCACAGGGCGATTGAATGTCAGGAGTCGCGGGGAGAGACTGCTCAGCTCGGGGGGGAGGAGGGGCGGGGAGGCAAGAGCCTCCGCTGGGGTCAGTCGGGACGGTTCAAGAAGAAGGGGAGAAACTCCTCCTTCGCCTCTGCAGCTAGGAAGAGGAGCTTGCATTGATCTGAAGAAGTGGCCATAACTAGAGGGCGGGGGAGAGGCAGGGGAGAGGAGGAAGGGGGGCGAAGGTAGAAGCAATCATTGCACTGTCTTATCTAAAGAGCGCAGGGATCAGCAAAAAAGAAATCCAATTCTGCAGATCCTGGGAAATGCCGCTTCTCCCTCAATCCCTCCCCTGCCTTATATGTACGTACATGTGTATGACGGCGGCAACGGCGGCCCTTCTCCACATCAAGGGCGGGATTATTTGACAGTGTCACGTTGCAAAGTATCAGACAGGCCACAATATTTCCATTAACAATCGTGTAGGAGGGTGTTTCAACAGAACACGCATATTGCAAAGGTATCTAGGTGTACTGTAGTATAGGTATACTGTAATAATTATACTAACAGTCGGTTTGTACAGTTGTACTTGCGAATTGCTAAACAAATATCTGACAATACTGCAATACTGTACAATGACATAACAACAGCTGGTACAGTCCGGTAATGTATGAAGTAACGAATTGTCCAGCTACAGAAGGAGAATGCTCTGTACATAGTAATCCTCTTCACAAAGCAAAGCACCTGTGTCTAGTAGTACTACGATCAAGCTCCCCCTCTACTCTCTCAAATTTCCTTTGTTTGCATGACCAAAGCACGTAGTAATTTTCTGTTGGCCTTCAGACAAACTTAGGAGGTAGGAAGGACTGTGTGGGGAGAAAGCATTGCATGAAAATAGCAGGATAGGACGGTGACAGCAGCAGCAGCGGCATGACACGAGACGAGTGAGGAGGAGGAGGAGGGAGAGAAGGAGGCTCGGTGTAATTTGAGGAAAAAGAGGTTTAGCGACAACTTTCCACGTCGATGATGACAATCCTTTCTTTATCTCCTCCCACTTCTTTTCCTCAGTTGGGTCAAGGTCGCTCTTGTACTACTCGGACCTCTAAACTTAAAAAAAAAAAAAAACCTGATGACCGACGTTCCGCACGCCTTTTCCCAAATAATTCGAGTGCCAGTAGATTTCCGTACTGTATAGTACACGGCGTTCTTCTCCATCGCATGACCCTCCCTTTGTCTGGAGCAGCAGGAGCAGCACGATCAACTGGTCTGTTTCATGTCGATGTGAACGAGAGGGGGAGGGTTCTTACCTTCTTCCTTCGTTTGATGAAACGAACCCTCCACACTTGTGAAATGTGTTGACCCAGAGGAGCCCTCCTCAAATCACACCAGTGTCTGTTTAAAGGTCCCTTCTCTCTCCTCTCCCTTCTGCTTCCAACAAAACAGCAGCGATGGTGGCAGCAGCAGCCAGAAACCCCACTGCACTGCACTGCACCACGCGGCACTCGGCCTCTCTCTCCCCCCCCACCCCACTCCCACTGTGTGTCCTTCCTCCTTCCCCCTCCTTTCCTTCTTCCCCGTTCCTTCCACACACCCTTCACTTCCTTCTCCTTCCTCCAATCCAAGAGTCTCTTCTTTGCCGTGCTCTGTTGAGGGCCACGGGCTGCCGTCTGCCGGGACCGGGAGTCAAGCGAGGGGAGAATGAGTATGAGAGGAGAGGGGGGAAGGGGAGGGAGGGGAAGGGGGAGGGAGAGGGGGAAAGGGGAGGAGCGCATGTCAGAGTAGAGCAGGCCCGACTTCTCCTCTTTTCCCTCGTGGCCAGGTGACGATAGCGTGGTAGAGTACGTAGCAGAGACAAGACGATGTGCGCATGGTGGAAAGGAAGGCCAACAGTACAGCAGTCTGTCATGGGGGTTATAAAATTATGAGTCAAAGTCAGTGTGGCCACTCCTAACGTCAGGTGGATTTTCAAACGTACGTAGAAAGTACGAGAAATGTCTTCTCGCACCTCTCAATCCTGACCTTTATTTACCCCAACGCTACAGTACACTAAAAATAGCATTTAAAAAAAGCAATGGAGGACGTTCACCGCCTGTCACAGTTGTTGTTTCGGTCTTCCTTAAAAGCTGCTATTGCCTCTTGCCATAGAGATCAACCAAATAGAGCGATTCGCTACTCCTTTCAGTGATATATGCAACAGCTGAAAA
>JAAUYM010082259.1_pt1 | contig 21252 bp, 29 predicted proteins | sample 7278001 | NCBI WGS metagenome assembly JAAUYM01 (sample SAMN14350224, study PRJNA611818) | marine sediment metagenome | isolation source: surface marine sediment (1.8m) | place: French Polynesia: Moorea | collected 2018-08
CTACTACCTATAACACTAAAGTCTTATAGTAGCCTTCTTGACTGCTATTGTTGCACTTAGTTCGGATTGTGTTGTTGCCATGAGGAAAAGAAGTGGGTGGCTGGGGCGTCGAATGTCGAATCTATTCGTGTGCGAGGGGAGGAGGAGGAGGAGGAGGGGGGGCGACGACGGTCAGGAAAGAGGAGGAGGTAGATTGTCCTTGGGGTGAAATTGTTGGCATCCTTGAGACGAATTCCCTCCTCCTCCTCCTCCTAGCCAACCAACCTACTTCCTCCCCTTCAAACCAAAAACTGAATGCCTCCCTACCACTATACTACAACGTCTCTTCCTCCTCTTTCTTTTCCTTCCCTTTCCTCCCAGCATCACGATCGAATCTTCATCTTGGGCGGTGGTCGATGGATGGATTGATCGATGGACTGACTGACTGACGTCGGCCGTCGGCCCCGTGGGTTTCCCATATAACTCGCGCATGGCCATGAGAATTCTGATAGTTCTGAACTGAAGGGAGGAGGCTGGGAGGGGGGCGTGTGGTGGTGGAAGATGGCTTGAACTCTGGTCCTCTTGCAGGGATGTACGGACGGCTCTGCGCACCGCGATGATTGGCAAACGTGTGAAAAGAACAACTTTGGCACTCTACTGTACATATATCGTACAGATATACAGTAGTAATATTTTGCACCGCGGCCACATTCCAGAAACACTTTTTCCCCCCTTTCGTGGCCAATAGTTTTTTTTCCCTCCCCCGAGTTTGAAATCCCGGTTCCCGAGACAGAAAGGTCAACTCCTCCCCCTTCCTCGCCTCCTCTCCCTCTGGCATTTTGTACGTACGTAGTACGTAAGTAGTTTTAGTAGTAGTACAGTGGGCTCCGCTTAATAGAACACGGGATAAACGAACGCCCCACGTTTTCCTAACCCTTTTGCTCAGCGAATGTGTCGGACCATTAAAAAAAATATCCTGCTCCACCAATTCCAAGGGTGTCCTTATAAGCGGAGTCCACTGTATCACTTCCCAACACTGCCAACAGGACACGAAGGATCCCTCCTCCTCTTCCTCCTCTGGGCCGCGGCGAAAACACGTCGCCGCCAACAGCAGCAATGCCTGGAAACCACTTTTCCGTTTTCGAAAGAGAAAAAAAAGATTGTATACTACGTATATTGGTGGTAGAGCAGGAAGTGGAAAAGAGAGGAAAATAAAATGTAGCTATTTTTTTTTTCGAAATGTGTGTGTGTGTGTGTGTGCTTCTTTCTTTGCCACTAGTCTGACAACTGTTACCGTATACTATACGCTGCTGGGGATAGGATGGGAACCAGCACCACCACCCAAAAAAAAAAAAAAAAAAGAGAAGCCGTGATGACTGCGCAGAAATGGTATGCAGATGGGACCGTGTCCTTCTTCCTTTTCTCTATATCTGACAAGTGCACCTACTACAAAGTCAGACACGATTTGAACGTCAAGAAACGTAGTAGCAGGAAAAGGGTGTTCCAGAAAGAATTCAAGTACCCACCCACCTATGCCGCTTACAAAATCCTAACCCTTCACGCATAAGTGGCTTTCATTTGCTGTTTCTTCCTCCCCACCTTCCCCCACCCCCACCCCAAGGACCATCTTAATTTTTGTGTACTTCCGACTTCCGAGGTCTGGACGCGCCCGACTCCTCGCTGTTGCCGAAACCCACCACCAACCATCGTCCTACTATTCTACTACATACCGTTTTTTCTGCCCTCCAACTGGGATTAGAGGCGTACTACCTACGTAGAAGCATCGTGAAAAAAGAGGAAGGGGGAGGAGAGGAAGAGGGTTGGTTTGGATTGAGGAGGAGGGGAGGAGAAACTTTTCAGTCGTTACGCGTCGCTCGATAGAGTAAGAGCTCCTCTGAAAGAGGGAGTGACGACGAAGACCAAGACGTGTTGAGAAAAGGGGGGGAAAAGTGAAAATTTGACGTTCTTTTCTCGATTCTCAAGAAGAGGGAAAAGAAAAAAAAGGGAGAGAAGAAGGGATGGACTAATTACCCACCTGCAAGAGGAAGGGAGAGAGAGAGAGAAAAAAACTTGGGAAAACGCTGGTGGCGCCCGCTTCTCCAAGATGAGAAAACTTCTTTTGCCGTTGCTGTTGGCCTTGTGGAGCTGCTGCTGCTGCCTGTGCCAGCACCAGCAGGTGGACGTGGACTACACGGACGAGTGCCCGGAGGAGTTCGGCTTCTACGCGGACGCGGTGCAGTGCGACAGGTACTACGAGTGCAAGAACGGAGAGGTGAGTGAACCAAGTTTGACTGTTATCTACCGTACATACTAGTACAGTGTACTCCGGATAATCGGGACAGCTCGGGAGAAGGAGAAAATTCCCGATTAACCAAAATTCTCCTTTAACCGAAGTAGTCAGAAACGCAAAGAAAGTGGAGATTTTACTTCAGATTCAGAGTCGACAGTATGTACTACTACTTGTGCGAGAAAAATTAATCAATTGTGCTTTGCCCAAACATGAAAAAACTGGCATTTGGCATGTGATTCTTTTTGATTTTCACAGGAAAATTCCCTATTAAGCGGAAACTGTCTCCTTTAACCGAAGTAGTTTACTACGTAAAAAATCGGTTCCGTGGGAACTTTCCCTTTTATCCGAAATTCCCATTTAACCGTTTCCCTATTATCCGGAGTACACTATACCTGTAAAAGCAAAACCGCAACTCTTGCCATCTCTCTCTCTCTCTCTCTCTCTTTCTTTCCAGATCATCGACCACTACTGCCCGGACGGCCTCGTCTACGACGAGAGCAGCACCAACTTCGCCAAGTGCAGCTTCCCCTTCAGCGTGAACTGCGCCGACAGGCCGGAGCTGCAGCGCGCGCAGGCGACGGACCTCTGTCCCAGGAGGAACGGATACTTCCCGCACAGGGACCCAACGGTGAAAAAAAAAAATAAGGAAGAAAGAGGCCCATTGAAAAATGTGGGAATTGATAATCGGAGGGTAATTTAATTTATTTTGACAGGTTTGCGACAAGTTCTACTTCTGCGTGGACGGCGTCGCCAACGAGATCGTCTGTCCGGAGTCACTCATCTTCGACCCGTCCAAGGTAGGGATCTGTACGGCATGTCCATTTAATAAAAAAAAAACTATACCGTATATCGTTTTTAACAAATTATTTACGCAAAAATAATTAACCTTGTAGAGCAAAATAGCTCCCATGTTCAAATAATTGTTATGTGTGGACTTGCTGTGACAGTAAGAACCGTCTGCACGCTTACAGCCGTCTAGGGGTCACGGTTGAGGTCTCTCCCCCTCCTCGGGGCTTAATTCCAAGTCCGGCCTGTACCAGACGGCGTCGAAGTTGGTGTATCTTATCTTGAAAGGGTCCTCCGTCCTCTCCGTGCACCCGTCGAGCGCGTAGTGCACCAGCCTAAACCCGAGCTCGGTGTGCATCCGCTGAAAGGCCCGGACGAGCCTGAGGAAGGCGACCGGTTGCCGCGTCGGGGCCAGGTAGGCGGGCCCCGTGCGGAAGGACACCCCGATCTGCCTGACGCGGCCGACCGCGCCGCTGGACACCATCTGCGGCAGCGCGTCCAACTCGGCGCCGGCTATGTCCACCTTGAGGTAGGAGATCTCGCTGCCGACGTGGCCGTCGTCGCCGTCGCCCATCCGGGAGAGGACGTCGGACAGGGTGAGGGCGGTCACTCGCCTCGTCGTCTTCTTGGAGCCCTAGAGTGGAGTGTGGGGGAGGGGAGGGGATTCACGTCTTTGTCGCTTCCCACAATAGCAACAACCATGTTAAGAGTGTCACCATGAAAGCCTCTTGAAAGGGGCATAGGAAGAAAACAAAAGCAGCAGCAACAACTTTAAAGCACTAGCTGCAGGAGCAGCAACAACAAACGAGCAATAGCAACAATAGCAAAACATTATTGAAATGCCAGCAGCAGCACACCAATGGCAACAACACTGAAATGACAGCAGCAGTAGCAACTAGCACACGCCGACGTCCACAACACCTTTTTGGTTGAAGGCATCACCAGGTCCACCTCTCCAGACTTGTCCGAGAGCGCGAACGGATGCAGCTCGACCGAGTCCGGGAGGTCTGGCGGCCTCTGGTGGCCTGCAGTCACCGTCGGGTCGAACGCCCGGACGCGGCACCCGGCCAGGGCCATGGCGCGCTCGAACGTCCAGTCGGTCTTGCCGGAGGCGAAGGAGTACACCAGGCAGTCGGCGCCGGAGTCCTCGTCCGCGTACAGCTTGTCCAGGCACACGAACGTGTCGCCCAGGAAGTACCCGCACTGTGTCCAACAAAATACAGCAGTTTACAAAATTATCCTGGGGTTTTTTTTTGCGCTCTTCCTGACCTGTGGGTTCCACTTCCCTCCGACCTTTTTGCCGACGGTGCAGTGCGTCTGAAGGACGAGGCTGGTGACCTCGTAGAACTTGTCCTTGGCGTTGGAGACCGCCCCCTCCTCCACGTCCTCCTCGCTCACCTCGCCGAGAGCCGACAGGAGGACCTCCGCCCTCTCCCGGTCCTGCTCCACCAGCGCCGGGAGGCGGTTGGACTCGCCCAGCTTGGCCAAGAGCTCCGCGTTGGTGGTCGCGGCCTTGCAGTCGGACAGGTCGTTCTCCTTGGCGCGGCAGAACGACGATGGTCTGGCCTCGTCGTCGCCCTTGCTGGCCGCGCAGAAGAGCACGAAAAGCAGTGACACTGGCTTTGACATGTTTAAGTCGAGCTGCTATAATAACTCGTTGGCAGGACACCGGCACATTTCTGTGCATGCACGACAGCACAGGTACGTCAATATCGCGCCGCCGGTTTTTTTTACCTGGGGAGAGGTACGTGGTGTGTTTTTGTCTCTTCCTGTTTTGATTGTACTCAGCACAGGTAGAGGAAACCGGCCAGTCACATCGCGAACACATAAGGTGGTCTACACTCAAAATAATGTGGGAAAACCGCTTAGGAGAATATTTTTTTATATATATAAACTATAAAGTAACGATCTTGTTTCTTTTTTTTTTAAAGGGTCAGTGCGCCTTCTCCGACCAGGTCCAGAGGAAGGGCTGCTCTTCAGAGGAAGTCTTCCAGTTCACCTGTCCGAACAACCCTGGCTCCCCGCACGAGCATCCCAGATATCCAGATCCGCAGGGTACATACAACATTACGAATACTAAACAAAATATGGGAATGGGCAATTTTTATTTTATTTATTTATTGCACTTCCCAGACTGCCAGTACTTCTACATCTGCATCGGCGGCGTGAGCGCCCGCCGCAACGGCTGCACCGTCGGCCTGGTCTTCAACCCGGAGACGCTGTCGTGCGACCGGCCCAGGAACGTGGCCGGGCCCTGCAGGAACTGGTACAACGACACCTTCCTGGAGCAGCATGCGCCGGCGGAGAGGAGGAGGCCAATCGGTAATTTTTTGTTCCTGTCCTCGTTGCGGATTGTAACTACCAGTACCGGTAGTGACGGCGATGCCGTCTTGGCTGAAGCTGTTGCTTAATCTCCACAGTTGTTTATGATGAGTTTTCTCTTGGCAGGCACCCCCGTTAAGCTTCCCCCTGGCCGCAAGCGCGTTGCCGTCAGGAGACGCCGACCAACACCGGCGGCCGCGGCCGCGGCGGCGGTACCATCAGGTGGACAGGTATTTAACCAAGGGTCGAGGGTGCCGGTGCAGCCGCAGCAGCCGCAGCAGCCGCAGGTCACCGGTCTCAGAGGGACAGTGCAGAGGAGACCGGCAGAACAGGGAGCGTCTCTGGCAGCCAGGTGAATAATAATCATAGGTGTCCATAATAATTGATGTCCCAGAAATAAGACTATTAACATATTTCTCCCCTCGCTCCCCAGACACCGCAATCGCAGCCGCGTCCGCACCCGCGTGCGGCCCCAGCCCGCAGCCGTGGAGGAACCGGCCGAGTTGCCCAGGAGGCAGAGCGCGGGCCCGCCCAAGTTCGCGCTCTCCAACGAGGAGGCCATCCAGCAGTTCAGGCAGTCCAACAGGTTCGTCCCGGAGTCGTCCGGAGGCGGCCGCGGCGGCGGAGGCGGCGCGGGCGGCCGGTTGACTGTGCTCTCGACCGGCGGCCGACGCACCCGCCCGCCGCCAGCCATCAAGTTCGAGGACAGCCGGGAGGAGGAGGAGGAGGAGGAGGAGATCAACTTCTCGGCGTTCGCAGCGGTGCCCAACAGGCCGCCCCCGCCTCACGTCGCCGCGTCCAGACCGGCCGCCGTCCCCGCAGCTCCGACCAGTCGCCCGGCCTCCTTCTCCACCTTGGAGGAGGACGACGGGTTCGGGAGCAGGAGTCCGACCCCGGCGGCCCCGGCGGAGACAAGCCAGTTCGTCCCACTCAACCAGGGCCTCTTCGACAGCTTCCAGTCCCGACGCCCCAACGCCGTCGCCGCAGCCACAGCTGCTTCGGAGGAGCAGGAGGACGAGGAGGCAGAGGCGCCCTTCCACACCGACCCGTACCAGACCAGTTTCGGCGAGGAGGATCCGTCTCCCCCCGCACCTGCTCGCGCTCCCGCTCCCGCGCCCGCGCCAGGTCGGAGCCGGCTGCAGGTGACCTCCATCAAAGTCCAGCCGCAGTTCGACCTGAGATCGCAGGAGCCGGAGGACTTCGAGATCAGGAGGCTGCCGGCGCCTGCTAGGACGAGGACTAGGACAAGGACAAGGACCAGGCAGAGGACAAGGGCGAGGCAGCAGCAGCAGCAGGAGGAGGACCTGAATTACTATTACAAGTAGCGTGCGTGTGCGGTAGAGTAAGTCGTGTAATAAAATTTGCGCACATACTGTACTGTAGTACACTGTACCTAGTGAGGGCAGCGGTAGATGTGGCATAGTACCTACAGTACCGTAACTACATATGTACCTACATTTAAGGTTGAGATGCAAGATGTGTACATTGCTTCTACGAGAACCTATGGCCAGGGTTGACCTTAAAGGACTTCTTTGCGTGCCTGTCCTCAGGTGGAGAAGGTAGGTAGATATTTCCATCTGAACACCTGGTGGAGCAGTACAACCTCAGGTTCATGAGGAACTACAGGCTGAGCTTGGGCTTGTAGATCCTCCCACACCTCCCGAACGTGAGGGGGAGTTCTTTGGAATGGTGTTACAAAGACCTTGAGCCGAGCACTCAACAAATGAGATAAGAGAATGTTTCTTTATCTTCCCAGCGTAAACTGCACTCGACATCGTCGACTTTATGTGTGTAGGAGAGCTGTTTGTTGACTGTTGAAACCACAGTTTGGTCTGTCCCCAGTCGACCAGTCGACAGTCCAGTCGACCAAGCGCGAAGCGCTTAAGAATGGGGGAGAAGAACACAATCTTCTGTACTCTCTTCACTACAGTAGTAGCTTGAATCTTCCATACTAGCTGAGCTAGGTTGGCAGAGCACACTGGCGCAATAAATTTTTGCACAGTACCGGTAGTTATTGTGCTTACTTCTTTTGGCCAGATGTGCTGCTGCGCCAGGGATGTATTTGTAACTACGTGCAATAATTGCAGATCACACAGAAGAGAAAAATAAGCAGAAAGGAATAAAACTGAAGGATGTTTTTTTTTTCTTACAGTCAAATCTATACCTTTGCCTTCAGCATAGGTGGTCAACACAATGTGTCTTGGGAATTTGTAGGCAGCTCGGAAGGGTTTGTTAGGGCCCTTACAAAAATTACTATGTACAGGGAGAAAGCAGAAAAATACACAATAAAATATCTTTCTACATATCGTGCAACAAAGTTAACGGTGGTTTAGCAAAATTGCTCGCCTTTCTTTGTAATGTAACTAGTTATATTGTCGTTCTTCCACTTGTTTTTACAGTTTGGCACAATGTTGCTCCTAAAATTCTGCTAAACTTCTATGCCTTATAAACTAAAATTATCGCTGATGCCGAATCCCCTCCCCGACCCAAGTGGTCACGGCAGCGGGCGCGCGCCGCCCCTGGCGCCGGCGCCGGCGCAGGAGGCTGCGTGGCTGCCCTCGTAGTGCTTGACGGCGTTGGCGTACCGGGTGAACGTGGCGTGGCACTCCAGGCATCGGCCGCCGCGTCGCCGCGTCTCGGGGCTGAGCAGCTCCACCATGGGGTGGATGGTGCGGGGGAGCTTTCCTCGGCCCAGGCACATGGAGGAGAAGTGGCCAAGAGGAAAGCCTGCAGAGAACAGACGGGGAGAGAGGGAAGAGGACTGCTATACTACTAACAGTACTTGTGCATAAATAATTGAACGAGAAATTTTTGGTATTTTGTTCCTTTATTACTATGTGGTGTAAATAGAAAGTAGTAAGTGCGCATAATGAATTCACGTTGCCCGCGTAATTATCTTCATCAGGGTTAACATTTTTTTTTCATGTCTGGAGGCCCCCCCCCATTATCTCTTAGGCAGGTTAGACTGGTAGATGCCATGCTTGAACCGCAGGTGCTCCTTGAGACTGGCCTCGTTCTTGTACTCCCTGGAGCAGATGGAGCATGCCATCCTGGCCGCCTCGCCGCCGTGGGAGGCCGCGTGGTGGCGCCGGGCCGAGTTGAGGGTGGAGAAGAGCGCCCCGCAGACCAGGCACTGTCCGCGCCCCGAGCCGTCTCGCGTCCGGATCACGGGACCGTACAGCCGGGAGAGGGGCAGCTCTGCAAAGTGGGGTGGGGGGGTTGCATCGTGCTCGAAGCAGGCGTTCAAGTACTACTCAGAAAAAATGCATTCTTCCACTTAGTACAGGTCGCTGCACATAAAGTCTTAAGACGACAAAACTGGTGTATTCTGCGAGTTAAGTTTTATACCGGTAGTAGTAACATGTACCGTACGTATACCCTACAAATACGCAAATATTTCACCAGGACGTCAAACTGAAAATACCAAACGGTAAATAAATGCCCAAACGTGACTATCCAACACTGCACTTTTTTTTCCTTCTTCACAGCCCATAGTCCCCTTCCCCTCCTGCTGCCGCCCTGGCCTTGGGCAGGTCCCTCTGGAAGATCCCGTGCGTGGCCCGGAGGTGCTCCTTCAGCGTCTGGTCGTTCTTGTAGCTGCGCTGGCAAATGTAGCAGCTGGCCTTGCATCCGGAGACGGCGTGCACCGTCCTGTAGTGCCTGACGGCCCGCTGGTACTTGCCGAACCGCCTCCCGCACTCCAGGCACTGCCCGCTGCCCCCGGACAGGCGGATGGCGCCGCCGTAAACTCGCGCGTAGTTCACAGCGCCGACGTCGCCGCCGTCGCCCCCGACGCCAACGCCGACGTCCACGTCGCCGTCGTCACCTGCGTTTTTTTTTAGCAGATAGGTCGTCCGGTTGGTCAGGGCGTCTCTGGGAGCTCAAGCCACGCACTTCGCCGCAACTGACATGCTTTACTTGTACTTATTAAGTTTATTCTAATATCGACATCAATTACTAAGTATACATACAACACAGTATGCACGAGGTAAAAAATACTCTTGTAGTTTTATCGGTACCTAGATGTCTTCTCACTGCTCTGCAGCAACTTTCTTCACAAGGCCGCCTTGACCAAGCTCTGGTAGATGTTGTGCATCTTCCTCAGGTGGTCCTTTAGGTAGATCTCCTGACCGGTGGTCCACCCGCACACGTGGCATTCGTGCCTGGCGCCGGCATTCTTCGGGCCGTGCACCAGCGTGAAGTGCCTCCTGGCGTGGTTGTAGTTGCTGAGCACCTTCCCGCAGGCCAGGCACTGCCCGCGCCCGTCCGGCAGGCGAACCACCCGGTGGTACCGCGACGAGGACGGCGACGACGACGGCGACGGAGACGAAGATGGCGGGGGCGCGAACGAGTAGCCTGGAATCGTGAGCACTCCGCCAAATGAGATTTCCTTTTCTTTCTTTAAAAGGTGGCCAACGTTTAATTTTCTTTTTTTTTTGTGTGTGTATCGCCATATTCCAGTGAACCCACATGAGCCGAAACATGCTTTAAAAAAAAATCACATCTGTTGACTTTCTTCGCCTTCCTGGCCTCCCACGACGGTGATGCCGTACGTCTCCCAGATCCTGTCGCCGAAGATCTTGTGAATCTTCGACAGGTGGTTGCGGAAGCTCTTCCTGTGCTTGTACACGGCGCCATTCTCACAGACGAGGCAGCGGAACCTGGTGCGCGGCGTGTGGAGGTTCTTGAAGTGGTCCCGGGCGTTGCGGGCCGAGCAGAAGGACCTGTCGCACAGATTGCACAGCCATCGGCCGTCGGAAAGCTTCAGCATGATGGTGCTCCCTGCAGGGGAGGAAGAGGGGAGGATGAGGAAACAGACCAGGCGGGGTATCACGATCGATGATGGTTCTTCCTTTCCCCACTGTTTACACACGCTGGCTACTGGTATCCCACAACCTTCCCATATTTGTCGCTCAGATATCTCTCTCCTCGCACGCTGTGTCGAGTGGTCATGTGCATGTGGAAGTTCTTCTTCCCCCTGTGCACCCTCTTGCAGAAGGAGCACTGGATCATCGGGTGCACATGGTGGATCTGCTGTACGTGCTCGCGGACCGACTTCTGGTTCTTAAAGTGCTTGCTGCACAAGTTACAGAAGCCGCGCCCGTCCGGCAGCATCACAAACTGACCTGTAATTTTAAAAGTGATCCAGGTCTTTTACCTCAACACGGATTTCACAGTCTAACACTCCCCGCACCTCACAAGTTTGGGAGAATCTAGCTGATGAAAAGCACTCTTCATATTTCCACGCATTTAAAAAAAAAATCTGGTTAATATCAGGGAATTTTATATTCGTTCTCACACCGCTACACAGGGCGCACACTGCCCGCATAATGTCCGTTTCCTTTGGCCATTCACAGAAAGCTCATCTCCACCATCGGAATCCAGAAACAAATGTTTATAGCATCGATATGATTGACTCATTTAGACAACAGGAAGCAAAGCCATAAAAGTTGAATCTGGTCAGTAACTTAAACTTAGCACGTCAGTTAAAAATCTTAACACTTCTTCCTATCTCAATCAAACATAACTTTATCCGAATATTTTTTGTCAAAGTGAAAGTTTTTTAAGTAAGTGAAAAAAAAAAAATTAAAATGGGCCTTCCTTTTCCCCCTAACATTTTCCTGATCCCTTGTCCTACCTTTTGTACTGTCCAATCCTGCCACGTCCCCCAGTCCTCCCTCCTGATCGTCCCCTGCAAGCTCGCCGTCGTCCACCACCTCGTCCTCCCCTTCCTCGTACCCGTACGATTCCTCGTAGTTCTCGAACCCGCCGTCCTCCTCTCCGGCGGCTTCCTCCACGCCTCCTCCTCCTCCTCCTCCTCCTCCACCTCCTCCTTCTCCAGCTCCTCCTCCCGCCTCTGCCACGACAAAGGTGTCGGCCCCGCTGGGCTCCTTCTTCACCAGCTCCACCTCCTCCACTTCCTCCACCACTTCCTCCTCGTTTTGCCTGCGCCGCTTCGGGACCGGCCCCGGTCTGGGCGAGGGCGAAGGCGCTGAAGAGGCTTTTCGCCTGGCCGGGTGCTTGGACGAGGAGGAGGAGGAAGGCGAGGAGGAGTCCTTGGCTTTGCTCTCGGTCAGCCCCTTCACCTGAAGGTCTTCGGCGACCGCCAGAAAGTTGTTGAGGTCCGCCTGGGAAACATTGACCTCCCCCTGGTACATGAAGTTGAGCACGTGCTCCAGCTCCTTGTGGCGCACCCCTCGCAGGTACAGGAGCGGGTTGGGGTGTCCGGGGGTGATGCTAACCATGTCCCTGAGCATCTTCCTGAATAAGGGGCTGCAGGCGGACAGGATGACCCTGTGCGCCTGCAGCGTCCGTCCGCTTCCGTCGTCGCAGGCCAGGGTGACGTCGAAAAAGTCGGCCTCCTCGCGGAGGTCCTTGAAGGAGCCGCTCACGTTGGACTCGAAGTCGTTCCAGCGGAGGCAGAAGTTCTCCGTGGAACCCATCTTGGTGTATAAGTAACCTTGTCCAAGAGCAACCACTCCAGCGAAGAGGAGCGGTTAAGGTTGCTGTGCTGTTGCTGGCTGCTGCTGAACTCGTTTTGTTCTCCAAAATGGTGGTTGGGCTTTTCTTTTCCCCCCGACTTTCTTTTTTTTGTTAGAGTGAAAGATCGGCGCGGGCCAAGATCGGCTCGTCCAGGCCAAAACAAAGTTTCCTCTTTTCGGCGCATTCTGAAACAAATTTTTGATTTTGTGTATTTTGTGTTATTTACTAGAGAGCACGAATTGCACTAGAGCTGCTTCCTTAGTAGTCTTTTTTATTCCTTATCCAAGGAATTCTCAGACTTCCGTCACTTCGCCTTAGCACTAGCACAAGTGCACCAGACTGGAAAGGTTTTGTGTGTAGTCTGGAAAAAAATTCCGCTCGGCACGCACACACATAGGTAGTACAGTACACAACAAGACAGCAGAATGTAAGAGTGAGGAGTGTTTTGTGACTGTGTTGGGTGCTGCCTCTCTGTCTGTGGTGAAAAGTGTTCATACACGTACTATCTGAGTATCTGTACGGTACGTTGACAGTGCAATAGCGTTTCGAGGTCTCGACAAAAGGTCTGCAAGGTGCAGGATTCCCCCCCCCTCCTCCTCCTCGGCGATGGCGTCTCCCCCTTCAGGCGGCAGCACTTCCTCGGTCACATCGGCAGTGGCGGCCAACTTTCGCACGCAGCTGTCGCAGCTGTCGTCCGGCTCCGTGGCACACAGGGACCTCAGCGAGCGGTACAGGGCCATCCTCGACTCCATCATGCAGCTGGTGGAGGGCGAACTGGTCGACGGGTTGAAGGTCTTCATCGAGGCCATCGTGAATGAGAACGTGTCGCTGGTCATCTCTCGCCAGCTGCTGTCCGAGGTGGGCACCCGCCTCAGCCAGATGAGGGAGGACACTGTGTCCAAGGCCGTCTCGCACTACACCCTCGAGATTGTCCAGCCCAGGGTCATCTCCTTCGAGGATCAGGTGGGTGTTCCGCACGACACGAAAGGCTGAGGGACACTTTGAGCTGATTCATGGTTATTGTCGCTCTCTTTTTCAGATTGGAGCCATCCGGCAGCACCTGGCCGACATCTACGAGCGAGAGCAGAACTGGCGCCAGGCCGCGCAGGTGCTCACGGGCATCCCACTGGAAAACGGACAGAAGCAGTACTCCGTCGACTACAAGCTGGAGACTTACCTCAAGATAGCGCGCCTATACCTGGAGGACGAGGACCCTGTGCAGGCAGAGGGGTTCATCAACCGTGCCGCTCAGCTGCAGACACAGACAAAGGATCCAGGTCTTCAAATTATCTACAAGGCAAGCTAGCTTAAAGTGTCTGCTTTCTGCAATTTATTATGTTGAAATTAAACAAACCCTGGCACTGCAATGAGAGATGCTTAAATGAAAAGAACAAAGCCTTACAACCTATAATTGACAATTATTTTTATTAGGTGTGTCAAGGACGGGCACTGGACTACAAGCGGAAGTTTATTGAAGCTGCCTCTCGGTACAATGAGCTCTCCTACAAAGTGAGCATCCATGACTCTGAGAGGCTCACGGCCCTGAAGAATGCCATGATCTGCACAGTGCTGGCCTCTGCTGGCCAGCAGAGAAGCAGGATGCTGGCCACGCTGTACAAGGACGAAAGATGCCAACAGGTAAGGTTAATCGTATACCGTACTATCCAAACGTGACAGTATACTTCTTAGTACTGGTGATGGTTTTTTTTTACAGCTACCGGCATATAACATCCTCGAGAAGATGTACCTGGATAGGCTGATCAAGAGATCTGAGCTGAAAGAGTTTGAGTCGTTGCTGCAGCCACATCAGAAGGCTACTACCGCTGATGGCTCCACCATTCTAGACCACGCAGTTATCGAACACAACCTGCTGGCAGCTAGCAAGCTGTACAACAACATCACCTTCGAAGGACTAGGAGCCTTGCTGGAAATTCCAAGTAATTTCCAGTCTACTTTTTTTCCATCTTATTACTCGTAAGAGCTAGACTTTCAGCTATAAAAAATTTCCTAGGTGAGAAGGCAGAGCGGATCGCCAGCAAGATGATCACTGAGGGTCGCCTGCGAGGCCACATCAACCAGATCGACTCTATCGTGCACTTTGAGACGCGCAGTGCAATCGAAACGTGGGACGGGCAGATCCAGAACCTCTGCTTCCTCGTCAACGGCATCATCGACCGCATCGGTGCCGCAGAGCCAGAGTGGATGAGGAAGTATGAGCAGCAAGCCTCAGGAAAGTCGTCTTAATTTCTGAGCGATGCTTCAGATACTTATTAGTACAGCTTTTTAAAGATGAGTTTAAATACACGGTCTAAGTTTCTGGTGAATTTAAGTTGCTTTAAAGATTTGCTCCAATTCAAAGCGGGGTTTATTGTCAGTACACGAGGGGTGATCGACGGGATGTGCATAGAATTGGGAGGCACTGGAGAAGCAGTCTTTTATGCTAGGAAAAAAGTTCAAAAAGTGATGAGACAATGGATTGTACATGTAACATTAGTTTTGGGGAGATTCATTTACCCGACCAATATTGCTAAAGTATGGTTGGCGTCTGATCCAGGTATCGATTTCAATTGATTACAATCAGACGCTAACCGAACCTCAGCGATATTGGTCGGGTAGACACGAGGTCGTTTATTTTGGATGCAGAGTTTGTGGCCTCTGTCGCTGTTGCTGCTGGACTGCCTGAACTCCCTGTTGTTGCTGATGCAAATGCTGTCCTTGCTTTTGGCTCTGGTGCTGTTGTCGATGCTGCTGTTGCATCTGAAGCTGCTCCTTTTGGAGCTGCTGTTGGTGTTGCCGGTGTAACTGCGGCTTTTGACCTTGCTGCTGCTTTTGAAGCTGTAGGTGTTGCCCTTTGGCACCATATTGGGTAGCATGTTGCTGCTGCAGTTGCTGATGGTACTGGTGTTTTTGCTGCTGCTGAAGATACTGCTGCTGTGTCTGCTGGACTTGTTTTGCTCTATGCTGATCATGGTGCTGTTGATAGTGCTGCACTTTCTGCTGCACGTTCTGCTGCCCATGCCTCCTTTGGTGCTGTTGGTGATGTCCGTGCTGCTGGAGCTGCTGTTGGTGCAGAAGTGCCTGTTGCTGCTTCAACAGCAACTGCTGCTGCATCAGGAGCTGCTGCTGCTGCTTGGGCAGCTGCTGGCCGTTGGCCATCTGTGCCATTTCCTCCAGGCCAAGCATCGGCAGGTCAATAGGCTCCAGGTTGAGCGGCGGGAGGTAGAGCGGATCCTTTGGCCTCCTTGTTCCCTGCGGGGCCTCCGGGGTAACTCTGCCAGCCTCCCTGGCCTCCCTCTTGGCCTGTGCGTCGGCCTCAATGAAGGCCATTGGCACCGTCATCGTGTAGAAGGGCTCGTAGTAGGGCTCCTCTGTAGGTGCCAGCTGCACAACGATCCCGTGCCTGCCGAGCGAGGACGTGAGCGAGTCATGTGGCCGCCTCTGCTCCCTGTAGTGTTCGGCGGCCGCACGGACTTCCTGGAACTCTGGTCCGCAGCGCTCGAGCTTATACCGAAAGGCGGCGCCTCCCGAGCACGACTTGAACTGACACCAGCGAGAGACGGACTCCTCGCTCAGACCTGAAGGATATGAGATGGTATTTTGAAGAAATTGACCAATTGCTAGTGTACAACTACTGTAATTAGAACCGTTAAGACACCGTACTAGGTGCGTTTTAAGACCCACTACGGTAACATAATGGTGCCTCAAGTAACGGTATTTTAACTACAGGCGTTCAAGTACATGTCGTTGCTTTAGGTACCGTTGTAGCATTGTTGGAAATTATCTTAAAATGCACCTAGGACAGTACAACGGTTGTCATTAGTACTGTAATTTAGTACTTTACCACCATGTTTGTTTCCTTACCCGCCACGGGTAGTCCGAGCCATCTGAGCGAAGGGATGGGGATGAGGTGCTTCAGCGCCTTGAAGACCATTGGCTTGGACCATCGGTGTCCGCCCCGGAGATCTGCCCTCCGCAGCCACCGTGCGTGGTGCTGCCTGAGGATAAAGACCAGCTCCATGGCCTGGGAGTCGTCGAGGGTCTCGTCCTCCGCATCGTCGTAGCGGTCGAAGCCCTCCAGGCAGATGTTGACGCTCTGCAGCCTCCGGATGGTCTTGAGGAGGAGGCCGATGATGTCGAACTTCTGCCCCAGGTCGAAGTCGCCGAGGCTAATCGAGTTGAGGCTGGCGGTGTGCTTGCTCCTGGCCAAGAAGGTGAGATCCTGGACGGAGAGGCCGCAGTCTTCAACGTTGAGCGTTTGCAGAGAAAAAGGGACCTAGGGAAAGGGGAGGGGCCGGATGGGAAACAAATTCATTAATAAGAGTCATTGAATGAGAATAGACTGGCTTACCTTCGCAAAGAGTCTTTCTATGTGATCCTGCAGGAGGTTTCCTCGCAGATGGCAGTGCCTGAGGGTGGCGGGCAGCAGGGGGAAGACCTGCACACAGGCTCAGGAAAGTGAGTGCGGGTCCAACAAGACCTCTGTTACTAGTACACACACACGTACCTGTATCCAGTTGTTAAGTGCGCACGGGCTGGGCCTCTTCGCCGTCCTCTCCACCGCGCTCCTGATGACGAACCCCTCGGGCCCGACCTCTCCCGGGGGCGCCTCCGTCGGGACCGACAGGTCCAGCTCCAGAAGGCACTTGAAGAGGGACAGGCGAGGCTGCCACTTCGGAAGCTCCTGCTTGTACAGTCCGTTAAAGATGTCCCTGAGGTGGTCGACGTCCGTCTCGTAGAGGCCCCCCTGGTTGAAGAAGCGCTCCCCCACCACGGTCAGTGAGCGAAGCTCGCTCTGAAGGGAAGGAACCAGGAAGGAAGAAGAGTGAGTGAGCGAGAAAGGTCAGAGGGGACGCGTCACGCTCTTGGTCACCTTGTCCATGTAGCGCATGATGACCCTCATGGTCTCGGTCTCTCCGCTCTCGAGCGGAGAGTCCACCACGACGGAGTGGGGGCGCACGAAGGAAGGACTCCTGGAAAAAGGGAAGAAAAAATATTTGGAGAGAATTTATTCACAATTTGATTGTGTCTGAGGGCTAGGCTATACTATGCGTACTACGCATAAGCAATAACTGCGCAGTGGGATGCTGGTAATTGGAGCAAAATGACGTTTATTTGGCTTCAATTGATTAAACCCTGTGGAAGGGCCGCTTTATGATCAGGTCTATGAAGGCCAGGAGCGAGCCTCCCAGGAAGAAGCCGAGGTTCCCGCCGACCTCCCCGACCAGGCACGTCCAGTCGCACACCAGGTACTCGGCCTCGTAGGTGAAGAAGAAGTTCTTGAACCAGAGGTGGACGATCCAGTCCGAGTCCCTGTCCAGCGGAGCTAGCCAGGAGGGCGGGTGCTTGTACGAGAATGTCGGTCTGCAAAGTGAGGGAAACATTGTCGGTTTTTTTTTATTTTTTTAACCTGCTCCTGACATTGTTCTAGTTTTCGAAGCTGATAATACTGGTATATGGCCTCCGTGCAAGGGAGGGGACAGCCTGACGTCTTGGCCAGCGACAGCGACGATATGTAAATCCTGTCGTAGTCGTGCTGCCCGGGACCCTGCATGAAGAACAGTGACATGCGAATTCCTTTGCCCCTCCTCTCTCCCGAACCTTTTCCCCCCCCGATCCTCTCACCGGAATCTTGAACCATTCTCTGGTGAATTCAAGATCGTCGCACCAGGGAATGTCACTGTCGCTGTAGTAGTTCCAAGGCGCCTGGCATCCGCGCCTGTACAAAGGACAGAGCAGTTCAGCCTGCTCCATCACGTATTACACAAGCACAAAGTCTAAAGTATATTGTATACTATAACCTCCTGGAATACTCAAGCTCGATGCACTTGCTGAACCTGTAGTCCGGATCGTCGTTGCAGGGCCTGTCCTCACTCAGGGACAGTGCAGTGAAGCTGCGGTGGCCGAGGATCACCTCGTTCTGATACCTGAACTTGAGCAACGTGAGGTCCAGGCGGTGGGAGTCAGGAAAATCGTCCTGTCTGTTGAGAGAGAATAATAGCAATTTTGTACATACATGTACAATTTTGTACATGGTGTACAAAACATTTTTGTTAACGTGCACAACTTACTGGTAGAAGGCAAAGTGATCCTTTTTATGAATGAAAACACTGAGATTTTCAAGAAGTTGCTCTTTCTCCTTCTGGCTGAGTCCATCAGAGTTTGGAAACTTCACGCCGATCCTATGAATAATTGCGAATGTAAGGTCACATTAGGAAAGGAAAACAGCATAAACAAAAGGTACTTTGAAAATTTGCACCTTCTCCATGTCCAACTGCTTCAAAGCAGTTTTAAGTTAATTTTACAGGCTGGCCTGACCTGATCCCGTACCACCATCCCGGGTAGGACTGGAAGGGCGGGTTGTAGGTGAAGCACCTCCCGGACTCCTTGGGGTGGGGCACGGAGACTTGCCAGTGGGACTCGTTCCACAGGGCGCCCTCCCCGTGGAAGGGGCCGTTCGACTCGGACTGCGAGAATACCTGACGGCAGGCGGGATCATTTGTAATGGGAACAGCGCGCTGTCCTCGTTGCAGGTGGTGGTGGTGGTGCAAGCTACCCTGAGGAAATCCTGTCTCTGCCAGCTCCACTTGTCCACGGCCCTCTGCAGCCAGTCCGGATGCGAAGTGACGCTATCGTTCTCTGCGCAGATTCACAGGACGCTCTCACTTACTTTGCTGCGTCTTCCGCAGAACTACATCAAGAACTTGCCCGGGATGAGGATGGTGTCGGCCATCCCCACGCCGTCCTTGAACTTTGGGCAGAAGGTGATGGAGGGAAAGAGGAACTTCTCGGACTCGTTCATCCTCCTCCCAACCGAAGTTTGCCGCGAGAAAAATTTCGCCCCTGCAATCACGCGGGGGATGGGGGGGGGAGAAGGGATAATGCAGTCACAAACCCAACGAAACATTTGAAGTACTGTACTATGTAGTCTTACTTCAACCCCTCTAGGACCATCTGCACCTTACCCGAAGCGTACCATCCGTTGACGACAAACGCGATGAAGGCGACGACGGCCGCCCACCTGGCGGCCATCGCCGTCCGGTACAGGGCCGAGTGGCCCTTGGGCATAGTGGGGGTGCCGGGAATCCTCCTTCCCATGACTTCTTTCTTCACTTTTGTCGCACTCTCACTGAAGCACCCACCAATTTCCCCCCGCCCCCCCCCTCCCATTTTTCATATTGACATTGCCTACAACAGTAAATGATAACCAATAATTGCTCCACGGCAAAGGACTTTCTGGAGTTCAATATTTCCTCTTTTTTCCCCACAATTATTGAAGAGGTGATTGGGGGCTTGCTGCTGTTTCGTAAGCCGCTTTATGATGAGCTTATGTACAGTACTGTACCATTCCGATAAAACGGTACAGCACTTGGTATACAATTTTCTTCCATTTTTTATTATTATTGATAGCAAAAATAATCCTCAACACTTGTATTTTATTAAATTGTCCCCCGTTAACCCTTTGAGTAAAGACAGCAATTGCAATTTGCGTCCAATGTTTTCAGGAGCTTAAGCAACAGCCACAGAGCACAACAGTTCTACGAGTAACCAAACGCGGTACATTTTACCTATGTAGTACTACGTATATAAGTGACCAAGCACGGTACCTGGGAAGAAATTCCCTCCAGAATGCAGCCACCGATCCGTCAATGCTGCGGAGATCCAGAGCCATCTTCAAGTGGGCTGGAAAGAGAAATAAGGGTATATACAGCATGTACAGTATGTACTGTATATATGAAATGTTTTTCCTCTGTCCATTTTTGCTGACCTCTCTTGTCCATGAGCGCCCAGTCCGTGATAAGAGACTGGTTCTTCTTCAGGATGCAGAGGGCGAGGTCGTGCTGAGAGTCGCTCCACGGGAGGGAGCGCAAGTCCAGCACCTGAAAAAAAAAACAAGTCAACGTGTACTGGTACTTCGAGCACAAAAATCATCCATACCTTCATCCTGTTCCTGTGGTGCGCGTATCCGAGGGTGGCCAGGAAGTTCTCCATGAGGCAGACGAGGACGTTGTCCATGGCCCACTCCTGCTCGATGTCGGCGGCGGGCGGCGGCGTGCCGGCCGGCCTGCCTCCCCGGTGGCGCCTGCTGACGGCGGCGGCCGCGGCGGCGAACGGTGGGTGGGCGGCGGACAGGTCGTCGACGGAGACGCTGGCCACCGGCCAGTGGCGCAGTAGGACGCGGACCACGAAGTCGCGGGGCGGCGTCGGCGGCGTCGGGGACATCAGTGCCGTCGCCAGGAGCCTTGGGAAGGAGGGAGAGGGGGCGGTGGGGGGATTATTATGATGTCTGATTTGAGTGACGTGTATGTTAGTTATAACTGCGCACCTTGGGTAGAGCTTCTTTGGGCACCTCTCCACTGCCTGTTTCTCGAAGAGGGTGGGATGCGTCCTGGCGAGGAAGATCCTGATTGCCTGATCGGACAGTGGCTTCGGGGCGACCACCGGCTCAAAGTGAGTCCTCTTCTTGGCAGTGGCGGACGTCTCCTGGTGGTGAAGTCTGGAATACATGTCCGTCAATTAGGAAATTTTCTAGGGGGAACAGAATTCACATGTTGTGGCTACATTAGTTAGGCTACTTGGTTCAACGTAAAAACTTGTTAATAGAATCATCTCCCCACTTGTCCTGATTATACGAGTTCCACTCTGGGGTTGTTTTTTTTTTAGGGGGGGGGAGGCTCTCATGTCGAGTAGTACCTGATCCTGTTCTGCTGTATGTTTGCCTCCGCCGTCCTGGGCATGAGCGAGGCCAGCGAGGACGCGGTGGCCGCGGCGGCGAGTCCGGCCGCGGCCGCCTCGGAGGCCCTCTGCCGCTGCTCCAGCAGCTGCAGGGAGATGTCCTCGTCGTCCTCGTCGGAGGACACGAACCGGGGAGGAGACATCTCTCTGTCGGGCGTGACGTACACTACTTGTAGTACTGTACAGTAGTTAGTATACTGTACATATGTAGGTGATAAGTTGGCCAGTACAGTACGTACACAGGTAAAACATGACAAGATGATGGGTTGTGTGCAAGAGTGGTTTTTTTTCTTTACAAATTACTGATGAGGTGCACTAACCTTCACGGATGCTGCAGCCGCCCTCTTCGGATCTGACTAATGGAGACAGGGCAGGAAAAGGCACGATGTTGTAGTATGTACGTACATACGTAGGCGGTCTCTCTCTCGCTCTCTCCTATCCTCCCTGCTGCCCTCATCAATTTTTCCTCTGATCTCTTGATAACGTGTGCGCGAGAGTGAGGAAGGCGAGTTGAAGGAAAGCTCAGCAACGAGGGGGGAAAGTGGTTGAAGTGCAGAAACCAGGCTTCGAAAAAAAAAAAAAAAAGAAAGAAAGAAAAAGAAAAAAAGAACACTCTCGTATTCAATTCAATGTATCCGAAACCGATGGTGATATCCGAG
>JAAUYM010015100.1_pt1 | contig 21228 bp, 22 predicted proteins | sample 7278001 | NCBI WGS metagenome assembly JAAUYM01 (sample SAMN14350224, study PRJNA611818) | marine sediment metagenome | isolation source: surface marine sediment (1.8m) | place: French Polynesia: Moorea | collected 2018-08
GACATTGAAAATATCACTTTTTGATGCGACTGAACATTGAATTAACTGTCAATGTATCAGGAATTTACATCTCCTATGGTGCAAATCCTCAATATCTACCATGAAGGCCTAAGAACTGTAACTAAGAAGAACAACTGGCAGTTTGACTGGAAGCTTGAGTTGAAATATCCAGAGCGGGATGTGTTTAAACTTGCGATCGTTAATAATGAGAGCATTGTTCAAGGATTAATCAGCTTGGAAGTCAAGCAGGATCATGTGTACATGCATCTTGTTGAGAGTGCCCCCTTCAATAAGGGAAAGAGTAAATTATATTCCGGAGTCCCTGGAAACCTGGTAGCCTTTGCATGTAAACTGTCATTTCAGCGAGGACATGAGGGGAATGTAGCCTTTGTTTCAAAAACCCAGTTGATCGACCATTATGTGGAGAGCCTTGGAGCCACTCACTTTGGAGGAAGATTAATGATAATTGAAACTGGAGCAGCACTGAGATTGATCAACAAGTATTTTTCCAACTTAACTGAGGGACAATGAAAAAGAAAGATATAGAATTGGATGTAGATTCGATAGGCAGTCAAGATTCAGCCTTGACAAAAGAGGAAAAAAGAGCAATAAGTGATTTCATTAGAAAACGCAAGGCCGATCTAAGAAAGTGCGTTTCGAAGAAGACACTCAGTACCTAACAAACCGCACATACTGCGGTCTTCCCAAAAACAGGACAGCCTAAAACTGTAATTTTTAAATTGTCTTATTAAAAGCAGTAGATCCAGCCTGAAACAGATCGTGAACGTCCTCAAGCAATGGGGTTCCGGGTGTTCCGTGGAGGAACTCACCAGGGACCACGGTGTCTAATCTAGTACGCTCTAAGGCTGGCGCAGGAGATAAGGTCTATGCCAAGGTCAGGATGAAATTCCCCGTATGGGTCATAGATGTGATGAAGGGATCAAGACCGCCTTCAGTTCCATAAAACAATTGTTTTCACTTTCATGGTAGATGGGCTTTGAACTGGACATGGAAAAGAGGATTCCTTTGGCAAGTTCCCTAGATGGCCCCATATGACAGCTACCCTTCCACTGAGCCTAAACGAAACTTTGGAACATAACCTCGGACCACTAGTTGATTTTAACAATGCCCGTGACCACGGTGGCCGCAACAACAGAGTTATGCCAACCAGGGAGTTCCGATATGCCAATTTCTCGGCTTTCGACCTTTTTAGGGAGTGGGAGAGAAGGGTCAGGGAACTTTCCAAGAATATGGGCATCAAGCTAGAGCCTAGGCCACAGGTCCCAGCGAGGCGAAGAGGGAAAAGAAAATAGAGAGGCACAGAAAGGGTCTTCCGTAGTACCTTCACCAACTCAGGACATGATGGGCATTGTGTCCTGAGTTCTGTATCTTAGCACTTCAAAGCACTGGCCTTATCATGAAAAGGAAAGGAGCGTTCGACTGGCTTTTTGTCCCGAGTGAGGAAAGGGCAGACCTCCCTGTGGACTACGCCGAACGTGGCAGATCCTATCTTACCAGTGATGAGATAGAGAGACTGTTAAAGGGAAGCAAGAGGATGCGCCACCCAGAGAGGAACTATCTCTTGCTCCTTATGATGTACCGCCATGGGCTGAGGGCTACAGAGGCCACCAACATCCGAATGAAGGATCTCAGTGAGGGAATGACCCGCCTATGGGTGAGAAGGATGAAGGGGGGGCTGTCGGTCGAACATCCCATTGAGGGTGATGAGCAGAGGGCCATCAAGAGATATCTTAGGAAGCGACCGTTCGATGCGCCCTATCTGTTCATTAATGAGCGAGGGGAACAGATGACCAGAAAGGCCGTATACTACATAGTGTCCGTATCATCCAAGAAGGCTGGAATTGTTGATGCACATCCACATATGCTGAGACACTCCTGTGGTTATTATCTGGCAAACAAGGGTTACGATGTAAGATTGATACAGGACTACCTGGGGCATCGGGACCCAAGGCATACTGTAAGATATACTCAAACAAGCGGCAAAAGATTCATAGGATTATGGGACTAGCTTTTGAGATACCTGAGCTGAAGGGATATCCTGGCTCCAAAGGCGGGAATGGGGTCTACCAACAGATCGTCTCTTTGATACCCCCTCACAAGGCATTGGTAATTCCTTTCCTTGGCCATTGCGCAATAGTTCGAAGCATATTGCCTGCAGACATCCTCATATGTGGGATGTCAGCTCTAGGGTTGTGAGAGTGTGGGCAGAATACTTGGCAAACACCCTAAAGTATGCGCCGTTGACAAGTGATGGTGGCAGATATATAAAGTTTGTTAGACTTTTTGAGGATGTTCCCTCCCCACTGCCTGGTGTCATCCATATATACAAGGATACTGCAGAGAACCTGTTGAGATCTCACATCCATAGATATGTGGATACTCCAGATGATGTATTGATCTACCACGATGCGACATACCCTATGAACTCAAGAAGGTCTCAGAAACAAATATACGACCATGAGATGACGGACGGGGAACACAGAGAGCTGCTTGAACTAATTCTGTCCATGAGAGACTACAGGCATTTAATATCCACATACGATAACGAGATACATTCAAGTTACCTGAAAGGGTGGAATCAGCATCGTTTCAACGCAATGACCAGAGGGGGGGGGTGGCTGAAGAAGTGGTTTATTATAACTATTCCTTAGATGATGGTCTGTTGAATGACTATCGCTATTTGGGAAGCAACTTCGAGGACAGGGAACGCATCCGGATGAAGATAAAACGGTGGGTGGACGGTCTAGAGCGCTTGGAGCCAAGGGAAAGGATGGCCATTGTCTCTGCGGTCATCCATAGAAATAGGGATGTTGGCCATCCAACTTGTTGAATCTTATGATTACTCTTAGAAAAAATGGACTCTTGCTTTTGGAAATAGTCTCTACAATATAAAGACAGTACCTCAATTGCTTTAAAGAAACCCCAAGGGGTTAGATAAAGGGCTCTATCATCACCCTAATTAATGGCACGGATTTATGAGCCCGTTTTTAAGTGTCATCAACACATTTCGAAAAGTATCATCAAACGGGCGTTCTGTGAGGTGGCCCGTATACTGTACACATTATTGAGCCCAACCAAATGGGAGTAGGATCCTGAAGATGGACCGGCGAGATGCGTCGCCCCACAGCCCATCTCTTCGTGAGCGACCTTTCGAGTTCAAGAAGGGTCGAGATCGGTCGGGCGCTTCGAGTTTGAACATGAGAACGAAAGGCCCCATGAGTCCCCTGACGGAACAAGTTTCAGAAAAGGCGTGTGGGTCTCGGAAAGAGGGAAGGGACCCCGGATGTCCCACGAGGACATTGGGCCTGCATGGAGGACGCATGCCAACAAGGTATGACCGCCGCGATCACGGCGGAATCCCGAACTTCGGTGCTAAATCAAAAAATAGTAACTTGAAGCCCTTAACTGATGGTCATACTTGACCGTTTCACACAGTTATGGTAAAGTAGACCTGGTCTTTTTCAAAAACGAGAACTTTTTAATGAATTGAGCTAATTTCGGGGCAGCAAAGAACTTGATCGAAGAAATGCTATCACAGGAAAATGATCACGATAGATTGGTCGAAGAGCTTGAAGCTCTCATTGAGAATACAAGACACAAGGTCGTATCTTATGCAAACAGTTCCTTGACCGTTCTTTTTTGGCACATTGGGCATCATATCCTCAAACAGGATCTGGGAGACCAACGGGCAGAATATGGGAAGCAGATAGTAGTTAAGGTCTCCAATGAGCTTGTCAAAAAGTTTGGGAGGACCTATGAGGAAAAGAACTTGAGGAGGATGATCCAATTTGCTGAAAAGTTCCCAGACATTGAGAATGTCGCTACACTGTCACGACAATTGTCATGGTCTCACTTTTTAGTTCTAATTCCATTGAAAGATGTCAATGCAAGACAGTTCTATGGTAAGCTTGCCAGTGATACCTTATGTGGGGTAAGAGAGTTGCGTAAGCAAATTGAGAAGAGGACCTTTGAAAGGTCGGAACATGCAGATCTGCAGGTATATAATAGCCAGACAATGGAAAAGGGGGTGTTCAAGGACCCTTACTTTCTGGATTTTTTAGGACTCAGAGACGGTTATCTGGAGAACGACCTTGAATCTGCCATCCTAAAAGAACTTGAGTTGTTCATATTGGAATTGGGCAATGGCTTCACCTTTGTGGAAAGACAGAAACGGATGATCATGGACGGGGAAGATTTCAATTTGGACCTTCTATTCTATCACAGAAAACTCAAAAGACTGGTTGCCATAGAACTTAAAATTGGCAAGTTCAAGGCGAAGTATAAAGGTCAGATGGAGTTGTACTTAAAGTGGCTGGACAGGTATGAGAAACAGGAGGGAGAGGAGACGCCAATAGGTCTGATCCTATGTGCTGAAGCGAGTAAAGAGCAAATAGAATTATTGGAGATGCATAAGGACGGGATCATGGTGGCAGAATACTGGACAGAATTGCCTCCAAAAGAAATGCTAGAGGCAAAGTTGCACGAAGCTCTGCTTGAGGCAAGGGAAAGGATTGCTAGAAAACGATTAAAACGTCCTTCACAAATATAATTCAACTTTCCTCAAGTATTGGAATGAACATCGTTTTAATGCCATGACAAGAGCTGGTATGGCGGAGGAGATCGTGTATTACAACTATTCTTTGGATAACGGTCTGTTTCATGACTACCGATATTTGGGAAGCAACTTCAAGGAAAGGGAAAGGATCAGGATGAAGATAAAGCGATGGGTGGATGGCCTTGATTGTTTAGAACCAAGGGAGCGGATGGCCATTGTCTCTGCAGTCATCCATAGAAATAAGGATGGTGGCCATCCAACAACCGAAATCTCTTGATCTTTCTTCAGCCTGTAGAGAATCTCTTCCGGTTGGAATAAGTCTCTAAACTGTTGAGAGAATGCTTCAACTGTTTTTGAGAATCTCAAACAATTGCTAGATAAATAGGCCTCTTTTAGACTACCTTTGTATCATGAATGATTATGGGCCCATAGAGGATAACGACGAGAAGGCTGTAAAATATTTTGATAAGGTATTCTTTTGGGACGGGGACCCAGAGGATGTGTATATCAGGAGGGACTCTCGATATGTCATATCCCGGGGCATAAGATTCTCCTTTCTGCCAGGTGTCCTAGAGAAGTTGGAAGAATTGTACCCCAGAGATGAGATACTAGGTGTGGTGGTGGACGACCCTGATATTGTTGTGCAGGCGATGATGAAAGAACTCAAAGACCACTTTGGTGTAATAGACACTATTTAATCTGACAGACAGTCGTCATATACTGTCGTTCAAGTTCTGTTGTAGATTAAGTCCAGTTCTTGTGTTGTCCAAATGTCCTTTCTCCCCATTGGTCAAAGATAGGCTCTTCCTGAAGGCCGTCCAGAGGAACTCCTCCTGCAGGGTCCTATGGAAGCGTTCACAGATACCGTTGGTCTGCGGGCCCTTGGCCTTGGCCCTGGTGTGGTCCATGTCCTCGATGGCCAGATAGAGCTGATATTCATGGTGCTCCCTGTTGCCACAGTACTCTGTGCCCCTGTCGGTGAGGATGCGCATGAGCGGGACCCCATGCCTGTCATAGAAGGGGACCACGCGCTCATTGAGCAGTTCGGCGGCCACCAGGGCGCTCTTCCTGTCGTAGAGCTTTGCGTGGGCCACCTTGCAATAGGTGTCGATGAAGGTCTGCGCATAGATCTTGCCCACACCTTTGATGTTGCCCACATAGTAGGTGTCCTGTGGGCCCAGATAGCATGGATGGTGGGTCTCTATCTCACCGTGGGCCACCTTCTCCTGTTTGGCCTTCTCCAAGGCCACCAGCTGGCTCTCGGTAAGGATGTGCCCCTCCTGTGCCACCTTGGCCTCCAGGGCCTTCAGACGCTTCTTGCGGGTCTCCAGGTCGTGGCGCAACCAGACACTCCTCACACCGCCTGGGCTTATCAGGACCCCTTCCCTCTTCAACTCGTTGCTCACCCGCAGTTGGCCGTAGGCAGGCTGGTCCATCGCAAACTCCACCACGCGTCTCTCTGTCTCGGCACTCACCCTTTTCTTGACAATGGGCCTCTTGCGTGGGATCTCCCTCAGGGCCTGCTCTCCACCGGTGTCGTAGGGTTGCTTGAAGCGATAGAGGCTGTCCCTGCTATATCCCATCACCTTACAGGCCTGGGACACGTTGCCCAATTGACGGGCCAATTCTAACAGGCCCAATTTAGGCTTGATGGTCCTCTCTTCTTGATTCATCTGACTAGTTTTTAAAGTTGCCAATTTAATTGAAATTGTCAGATCAAATCTTAACTATTACACTTTTAGGGCCCCACGGTCTCGCGAGGAAGATATGACGGAAAGCGCGATCAGATAAAGGTCCCTCTATCAGGGCGCCCTCTCAATTATGACCTCACTCTTCTTGAAGGTGGTACTCTTTGTATGTATCCGAAAGGTCTCCTTGTCCTCATAGATGACCTCCCCCTCCCCTAGCGTCTCGTGGGTGTTAGGGTCCAATATCCGTATCATGGCCTTCTTTTTTTTTAAGATTCCGTCGTCCTCTTTTCAGTTCCTCATTCCAATCCTTTCCGAAGGTGGGCTTATGGAACGTGAAGTTGTATCCGGAAAGGGGCATAATGCTCTCAAGTGTCCTCTGTATGGCCATTTTTTCCTTCTCCTCCATGTCCGTCCTTATGGCAATGAAGCTTGCATCCTTGGCATTTGCCAATTGTATGGTGTCCGAAGGAACGCCACCCACCAATCTATTTGAGAGCCTCTCCTGTATCCTATCCTTGTCAGGATGGCCCCCAATGATAAGTTTAAAGGTGAGCTTATGGGTCTCCTTTCTGGTCTCCAGCACAAATGGTGCCTCGGATCCGTTGAAAAGGCCCTTGGCGGTCTCAAGGTCTATGTAATGCCCGGCACGGTCATTGTCTGTGATGCTCTTGATGGTGTCTATCCCATTACTTCTTGCAAGTTCATGTATGAACTTGGTCTTCTCAGGGCTGTACCCGCCGTTGAGCGATAGATATAGGGGATCCTCTGAAGGGTGCAATTGATAGTGTGATAGGCAGTCTATCTCTGATTCACCGTATATGATCGCATGGGGGTTCTCTGGAATGTTGGAATACCAAAGGTAGAGTTCATCTGTTCTCTTATCATCCAAGAACAGCTTCTGATTCTTGTCCAGGTCTTTCCGGTAGTAGTGAACGGTGATCCCTCCCTTATGGCCCCTTGGGTCCTTCCGGAGGAAGGCCACATTCGTGAATACATGGTCGTTCTTGGAGCTCTTCACTCGTGAGGAAAGTATGGTGTCCCTGAACAGGTCATTGTTCAATGTAGAAGGCAGCAAATTGCGTTCGTTCTTCAGATAGTCGATGTTCTTCTCTGTCAAGGGGACAAGTGTTCGGCTGTACCTTACCCTTGATTCACTTGCACTCCTCTTCCTAGTGGTCCCTTCTTGGAAGAGCTCACTTGTTTTCTTTGTACTATGGCCAATTGGTCCCTTTGTAATGCCGTTAGAGATACCAAGATAGTCCTTGAAGAACTCGAATCCAGCTGCATAAAGGGCCTTATCCTGATAAGGGAAGGGAAAGGGTCTTAGGTTGCCGTCCTTTCTATGTACATAGAAGTTGAAGACAGACCCGTGGTCATCCGGTATTGAGGGGTTGTTGTTCCAATATTCCCATCGGTTCTTCTTTTCGGACCACTTGAGGCGGATACTGTCCTTTGTGATAGGGTTGACCAGCACTGGTCTTGAAGCTGTGCTTCTGGACCTGTCCAGTTGTGTATAACCTCCCCAATCCCTTGCAAATGTCCTCAGGTCTATTCCTTCGATATGATATTTCAGGTCCATTGTCTCATTTTCATTTTAATGCTCTTCTTAAGTCCCTGTATCTCCTTCTTGTGTTCCTTTAGCAGTTTGAGTTTTTCTGGGTCGTAGGGAGTTTCCTTGAGTCGTTCATTCAGCTTGATGCTCTTCTGGTTGTGACCAAGGTCGTCCTGTAGACCCCTGTGCTTCTTTATGGCCGACCTGATGGTCCTGAACAGCAGCCAGGGCATGTTGCTTTCCGTTATCTCAGGGATGGACTGTGCCCTTGCCCGTATATTCGGGCCTGAGAGTGTTGGCGTGTACTTGGTCCTGTCAAGAATCTGAGAGTACTCCGGGACCACCTTCAGAAAATAGTGGGATCCTTTCAATTTGAAGCTGGCGAGAGGGCGATCAGGTTGGCCAATATATTTTGAGAGCATTCTTGCTGTCAAGGTCTTCATACTCTCATCGGGGGCCGCTATCTTCAGTGCTTTGTAGGCCTTCATGATAAATTCATCCAATTCTTTGGAGGGGCTTGTCCTCTCTGGCATTTCAAAGGGGAGGGAATGTAGGAGGTTCTGGTAACTTCGAATGGACCGTACAAGTTCATGCTGTTCCTTCCTCAGAAAGTTGATGTTCCCGTCAGCTGCGCTCTTGGATCTCAGGAATATGTCGTATTGGTATTTCATACGTTCATACTGGGTCTCGGCCTTCCTCAATTTGAAGAGATCCATATTGCCCACCAGGGCGGCCTCCTTCTCACCATGGCTCATATTGTTCATCTCCTCCAGGTTGTTGTCGAAGTTCCGAGACCCCTTGTTGAACTTTATCTGGTCAATGAACCGTGACTTGTGCCTGTTCAGCGAATAGGAGAATATGTCTGTGGTCCCTTCATATCCGTAATATCTTACTTGCACCTTATTGTCATAGTGATTTGCGATCTTGTTCCCCTTTCTAAGAAATCGCCCCTCCCTCTGTTCAAACTCATCGGGGCTGTAGGGAATGTCCCAATGTAGGATGGCAACCCCCCTTTGTTGAATATTGGTGCCTGTACCGAGGGTCTGTGTGGACCCAAAGGCAATTCGGATTTTACCATCGTTTATCTTTGCTTGGAATTCTTTTTTGCTCTTAGGGGTATTGTGTTGCTGTGCGAATGCGATCTCCTCAGTTGGGATACCATAGCTGTTCACCAATATGTTCTTCAATGTCTGGTAACTGTTGTACTCATTGTCCTTATTGGGTGTGCCAATATTTGAGAATATGAGGATGGTCCCTTTATGTTCTGCACTCATTTGATAGAAGCTGAAGGCATCCTTGGCAATCCTGTGGGTCTTGATGGCATCCTCTTGACTGAACTCCATGGGAATGTTCTTTCGTTCGGATATGAGGAAGGGGTCCACAAGAGCCTCACGATTTATTCCCAGTGCTGTGATGAATGATGATCTTAGCGCACTGCTACCATACTTATCGTGCCCAAAGAGCTGCTTCTGTGCATGATCTACGGCAAAATTGCGTGTGCGCTCTTGAAGTTCCTTCAATTGGTCGGATGGTTCAAGTTTTACGAATTCTTCGGATCTGTCGATCTCATGGGTGCGGAAGGTCTTTTGGTCACTGATATGCGCAATGTTGTTGTACATGATGGATAGTTCCGTAAGATTGACGTAATGGCGGAAACGCAAGTACTCCTTGAATGACCCAAAGGTGTCCGGTTCTATCTCCTGTGACTTACGTAGGAACAAGGAGGCCCAGCTGTCGAAATTGTATATGGACCTGTCCTTCAGCAATTGCGGCGTAAGGTAGCGTTGTATCGCATACATCTCTATGGCGGAGTTCTTCAGAGGGGTGCCGGAAAAGAAGAATATGTTCCTCTCTTGTTTTAGTCTCTCTGTTATGGAGCGTATTGAAAATTCCAGGTCCAAGGTCTTTTTCTTGTCGCTACCGTCATTCAATCCTTTTACCCTGTTGTGTCTTGTTGTGTAACCGATGTTCTTGAAATAGTGGGATTCGTCAACCATGAGTGCATCGATTCCGAGGATTCCCATAGTGGGGAGCTCTTCGTTACGTTCCAAAGATCGATTGAGTTCCTTTAGGCCGTTCAAGAGATTCTGTTGTCTTATGACCAGACCTTTGACAATCGCCTTGGTCTCTCTGACACCGTGTTTCTTGGCCTCTTTCAGGTCAGCAGCTATCATATCCAATTTCTCTGTGAAGATTCTCTCGATGAGCTCTCTGTCCTTGGGTATCTTCTGAAGGTGGGTGTGCTCGCCCACTATCACCTGGGGCTGTGTGTGTTCGATCCTATCCAATGTCGAGCGAAGGTTCTTGGCACTGAAGTTGTTCTGGGTCAACTGGAAAACTGACAGTTCTGGGAAATTGTCCCTTATCTCATGGGTCAAGGAGCTTGCCACGGATTTCAGGGTGAGTATAAGGACCCTATTGGCCTTCTTGGTCTTCAGGAGCTTGTAGGACAGGAGGCCTATTGTTAGGGATTTCCCATGGCCTACGACGTGGTCGAAGAGGGCATTCCCGTTGAACAATCCATACAGAGCTCCATTCCTTTGATGTGGATAGGGTTCATGAACCATTCCTTTGGGAACTTTTAGAAAGTTAGGGTCAATACGCAGGGGAGCATGTGCCAGGAAATTCTTGAAGTAGTTCTTTTCCACGATCTCAGAATATTTGGCATTGCTCTCTATGAATTGCTTGAACCGGTTGTTCAGGTCCTTTATCTTCTGTTCGACAATGATGGTGGCCTTTCGGTCGATCCGTTTGACCTTTTGGTCTCCCTGTTGCACGCTGTAGGTTATCAGGACGCTCTCGTCATTGGCAAAGGCATTCAAGAGTTGCTTATAGGAAAAGTTCCTCCCCTTTGTCTTTACAGAGAATTCTTGGTGTGCAAGGTGGTTATGGATCTTGACAAAGGAGACCTTGTTCTCAGAGGTATTCTTTATATGTATGAGCTCTATATTCTCATCAAGGACCCTCTTGAGGAACTGTTTCTTTAGTTCTATGGGGACAAAGGGTGAGACCATGTTGAAGTCGATCTCCTTGATAGGGACAGTTCCATTTAGGTTGTCTTTCAACTTTGAGATGAGTTGTTGCGTATCTATTCCCTCTATAGGCTTTTTGGAGAGTGTCTCTATCTTTCTCAGCAGGTCTCCGGATGTGACAACAAAGAAGGGCTGCAGCTCGTATTGTATGAAGTCTCCGTTGTTGTCATAGGTTGGGTCATAGGCGATGATTTCATGGTCGATTCCAAGCTTCAGGATCTCATTCGCATTGCTCTGGAACGTTTTCTTAAGAATCTCTAGGTACATGCCAGTGTCGTTGTAATGGTCTCTAACGGTCTGATATAGCTTCTCAGGGGTCAGGTCCAACACCTCTTGAACAGTTGTCTCAGGAATCAACTTTCGAGATGGCGTAGACCTCCCTATGTACTCTTGGAACGATACGTCTGATATAATGCTTGCCTCCTTCCGGATGCTCTCCTGGTATTGGTCATTGGCCAGATAGTTGGAAAGGTCTATGGACCCATTCCGGAACTCGTACATATTCACTTCGTACTGGAGCTCTTGGTATCGTGATGGGAGCGAGGGGTGATCTCTATCAGAGATCAGTGCGTTCTTGAAGGAGATCCATTGGTCCTTTAGAACTATATATTCGTTGAGTATGGCCAGGTGACCTTTATTCCCTCTGGCCTGTTGGTGTGGATGCCCATCTATAAAGAAATGAGGTTGACCTTGATAGATCTTATAGGTATTGTGGTCGTCTCTAAGGAGTCCTTCAGTATGAGTCCTTCTATGCGTAGGAGGTACGGTCTCCTCTATTTTTTCGGAGAGGTCCTCTTTTTGGTCCTCTGTACTGTCGGAATTAGTGATCGTGGTCTTAGGAGAGGGTAGAGGAACTATATCTAACGATCCTTTTAGCAGCTCCTTCAAAGTGATACCAGTGTCCTTTACGCTTAGGTCTGGACGTTGGTGAAAGATGGAGCTTACAAGTTCGCCTTGTACTAGATTGGGGTTATCTATGAAGTGTTGATTGATGTTGAATTTGGAATCTTCAATTGTTATTGATGTGGTATCAGGAATGGGACGTGATGGAGATGATGATCTTTGAAGCATTATGAGGTCTGTGACCACAGAGGTCCCTTCATTGGCAAAGGTGCTGTTATGTAATCTATAGGCTCCAATGAAATTGAATCGTTGGCTGATCTCATTCCTGGTCGCATTATAGGTGGGTTGGTCCAGGAAGTTTTTAGAGGTCAGGAGTAGGCTTATTCCATTCTCTGCGAGTAACTCGGGGGCATACCTGTTAAAATAGGCGTTGATATTCTGCGAGGCCTTGTCTTTGATATAGGAATGCTTATAGGCATCCTCTATTTGGAAGGACCCAAAGGGTACGTTCGTCATAACAAGGTCAAAGCGTGTGCCAGGGCTTTGCCTGTTGGACAGGAAGAGATCCTCGAAGGTGCTGTTTACTGTTGTGACATTTTTGTTCTCCTTGTTGTTAAATTTTAGTATCTCATAACTAAGTCCTTCTGGTTCTAGGGCGGTTATCTTGGCCTTCGGAAAGACCTTTTTGAGTTCTTGGACATAGGCACCGGTGCCTGCGGAGGGATCCAATATGGTATTCGGGCTAAAATTGTGTCTCTTTAAGAGGGCTATCTGTTCCTGTATCGTCTCCTTGGGTGTGAAATAGGAACTGAAGTGAAAGGTCTTAAGTTTTTCCATTTCAGTTTCGTAGTTCTCTTTCCAGTGATCCCTTAAAAGACTGATGGCCCTCTCTTGTAATTTGACTTCTTTCTGTTTGGGATAGAAAATGATCTGTCCTAGACGACTCAGACTAGGACTATTGATATAATAGTTGCTAGATGGGCCCTTAAGGACCCGTAAGATGATGTCTAATTGCTCTAGCTTCATAGGAGGGTCTCCTCTTGGTCATGGCTGTCGTATATCTGTTTCAATTTGTGTTGCACGAGCTCCCTCGCTGAGGGATGGCGAATGCCTTCCTTCTTCATCGCTTTGACTTCGATGAGTTGATAGAAATAGGCGTTGAGGACGAATTGCTCCAAGGTCTCCTGAAGCTGGAGCTTGAGTTTGAGTCTTGGATAGTTGTCGAGCTCATAAAGAGCAAAATCGTAAAAGGGGTGTTGCTCTACATCCATGGTCGCCCAAGTTGAATGATAGGCCTCTGGGTCATTCGTGAAGGTCTCATAGACCTCTGGTGTGATAAATAGTTCTGCTTCTGTCAACATGGTGATGATTTTTTTAAATATGTCAAATACGTGAAGGCATACTCATTGTTGAACTGTTTTGCCGGACTGTTTGTGTATGAGTTGGTAAGGTTGATCCTTACAGTGACCCTGAAGATGGGACAATACCTTGTCCAGGCCCAGCATTCCCTTTTCATCACTGTCCAAATTCCAACATTTGACAACTTGTGCATGGGATTGCATATTGTCATCATCAAGGATGACCCATATCAGGTTTATCTTGATCTCGGCTTCCTGGGAAACATTGTCCTCTAAAAGCCGGTCTATAGGACCTATGATATGGCTTGGCATATCGGCCATGATGGGGTGCTCAAGGTAATTCTTCCCATTGACGTTTATTTTAATTTTGAAATACATGATCTTAGATTAAAAATATGACTTTTTCTTAGGGACAGTATTTTTCCTTGTCCTTTGAGTAATGTTCTTTTTAAGCATCTCTGATAATAGGCCAATACGAGTATCATATTTGAATTTGTTGTAAAGCAAGGACAATGCCCTATGGTCGATGGGTATGTACTGTTCTGTTTCAAAGACCCTTTGCTGACCTATTTGATTCAATGAATAGCAGAATACATTGTCAGACCGTTTTCGAAGACTAAGTTGTTGATGACCATTGGAGATGACGACTTCTCGCTCCAGCATGTAGTTGCGTTGATGGATACGTTCAGTGACCTCTCTTTTTTCAGATCGGGATATATGAGTGTCATGCTTTAATTCTTCAAGGGTGATCAGATGTTCTTTCTTGGCATTATGAGGAGCGGCCTTCAAAAGAAAGGGACGATTCTCCCTGTCAGTCACCAAAAATACATTTTTGGTCAACTGGGCATATAAACGATGTGCTTTGAACTTATAGGCGATCTTTTCGGCAAGTTGTTGTCCATTCAGGGTGATCGTCCTGCTCCCTGGTAGTCCCCCGATCACATCGAAGGTATAGGTGTTGCTGGAATGACCTGTTAGTTTGACGTATAGATTTGCGAATAAAGGTCCTGCGAATGCGCCGGCCCTCATCTTGATGGTCTGTCCCTTGAAGTTCTCTGGAGTCTCCATGATACGCTTGTCAAGGGACGTGATGGACCTTGTCATGGGGGCTATTGTATCGTAGATCCTCTGAAGTGATCCATCAAGTCTTTTTCTTGTGATATCAGGAACAAATTTGCTTTCATATTCGTTGCGCTCCCAGGACAATCTAAGGTCTTCAGTTTGAGTTCGCTCCTGAGCCATAAGATGCATGCACAGGTCTTGTGTGCGTAGGTTTGACCATACCCTACATTGATGTCTCCTCGTAAGGCATGCTACCAATTGAGCCGTACCGATATGATATCCAATGGGGTTCTTCTTTTTACCAAAGGAGAGTGTCCCAAGGGTCTCTATCTGTGAGTCCCGCTGTACTAAGTTTTCAATCTCCTTTATTTGATGTTTGACAAGGGGATTTGTTCGCGAGCTGAACTCCCACACTCTTTGAATGGGAACTTCTGAAGAGTGTTCATGATTCTTTGGTCTGATAATGTCCTTGTAGCTTTCCATAAGATAATTTTAGTGAGCCTGTGGCAACCTCTGACTTTTAAGCCTGGTCATCTTATCCTCTTCCTTGAACCAATTGTTCGATTCTTTTCAGTCTTCATCATTTTTGTATTATGGTCAATGGCCCTGAGAATAACATGTATGTTCCAGTCATTTCCGAAGTCCTTTAGAAGGTTATTTCGATTGGATTCTGAAAGCAACTTGTAGTCGCTCATTTTTGATGAGATTGACAGGTGTATCGGTTGTTCACAGAAATAGTAGCTGCTATCGGATCCCTTTTTTATGGAAAGCTTATGTGTGCTGTTAGTAAGTACCAGAGGTTGTTCTAGAAGATAGGTGTTGTTCAGACGCTCTTGAAAGCGTCTTTTTTCGTCTTCTGGAATATCCGTTGATCGATATAACGAATCTAAGGGGATCAACTTTTCAGTATCGTCGCTTTCTGAGTAACATATAAATAGGCAGTTATCCGACCTGCGTCGATATAGGGAAGAACATGGTGTGATGCTGGCCACCTTGTCCGGGATATCACTTTCAAGCCTTAAATGTTTGGTCAAACAGGTCTCGTCCAAAGCGATATACCTTTTGTCGTCAAGCCCAAAGAAGGGAATGAAGAGATGCTTTTGCTCTTCGGTGGATCCCGCATAATAGGCAACTATGTCCTTGTCCCTTCCAATTGATCTCAGACTAAATAGATAAGGGTCTTTAAGATGTTCTGCCGGATTATCGAGAAATTTATTGGACAAACGTTTGAGGGGTCGTAAGGAGTCAATAAAGCAATAGGTGAGCTCTTTCAAGAATTCGTCCCTTTTATGATAGAGATCTGAGGTTCTCACTTCTTCTGGCCTAGCTTGGTCTTGATTTGAGATGTCACGTATCCCATAGTGCACATTACATAGCGAACTGGTGTACCCATGAAGCAGGTATCGGAAACATCTTTTGGTATCAGGATCCTTCCATATCCTTTTAGAAGAATTTCTTGAATAACTTACTTTGATCTCTTGTTCCTCTATATGGTAGCCTATGTGAACCGAATTGTATTGGTTGGGTTTCCTATGCGTATAGAAGTCAGCAAATGGGTATACTTGTGAATTCTCAATGCGCTTTTCATTAGGGTCTTCTATGGTTTGACCTGTTCCGTTGTCCCTATTTAGGAATGAATTCATGCTCTATTGTTGTTAGGTGTTCCCCGTCTTGACCACAACGCTAAGATTATAGTTACAAATATATAAAAATAATTTATATTTATTTTTATATATTTATTTTATAAATTTTTATACAATCTTAAGTTTTGAAGGGTCGATGGTCGGCCTCAAGGGAGAACAGCCGTAAGGAACGTGGAAATGTCATCCAGGTTGACCAGTTGGTCTAGATGATCTCAAGCTTTTCCAAAGTTTCCAAGTGTTCACTTGTGAGTTGATTGAGTTTTTTTGCTTGCTCCACGAGATCCTCCTTCGGGAAGGTGTAAAAGCGCAGGGGGTCATCTTTCTTAAAGGAGCCGCTATTGTCCATCTTTATGATCCATTCACAGTTATAGCCCTTGTCCATAAGGAAATTGAGTATCTTTAGGATATTGGTGATGGAGCCGCCCTTCCCTGCCTCTAGTCTCAAGAGGCTTCCGCGACCAATGCCCACCTGGTCCTCGAAGTCCATTTGGTAGAGCCCAAGCTCTTTTCTTATAACACGTATGCGTTTTCCTAGTAATTCTAAATATTCGTTCTTGGCCATGATTAGATGGATCTTGGTTCATATACAAACACCGTGTCAGGCTCAAAGAGTTCCTCTTGGCTCATGATCTCCAAGGTGTCTGTAAGATTCTGTTTATTGATGCTATCATTCTTGCTGAGCTTGCACTGTGTCACCCAACTTTTGTGAAGTGGTTTTTCTATGTCCACCTTCATGGAGACAGGAAAGACAATGATAAGGTACCTGATAACATGATACAAGGTCTTGACATTGTTTGGGAACTGAAGTATCAGGCCTTCATTTTCGTTCATATTCAAATTTATCAAGTTCTTGGAGAGGAATACTTTGGAGCTAGGCCCTAATGCTTTCGCTGTACTGACGACATAGTATTTGTTAAAAAAATCCACCTTCTTCTTCAATGCCACAAAGCGTTCCTTTTCTGATTCCTTCTGTAGGTCAAGGTCCAAGAGCAACTGTATGGTCTCCTTTCCCATATGTAGCAGCTGTACATTGTAGGATCTTGATACGACATATGAGACCATCCTGAGTTCGTTGCTCAGGCCTTCCAGGGTCGCGCTTGAAGAAAGGATCAGCCTAAAGGGATTCTGTTCTAAAAGTTTTCCAAACTGGAAAAGCGACTCATCGTTTATGTTCTTGAAGGAAATGTAGCGCCTGTAACCGACATCCTCATTCTTTCCTTTATGGTATTGGTAGTGGGAGAGCGCTTCCAAAGGCGTATCGACAAGGGTCATTCGCACGACCTTTTGGGACCCGGAGATCTTATTGCTCATCCAAAAGCTATCATCGTCACTGAACATTCCTGAGAAGTTTATCTCTTCCCGTTCTTGGCCGATGGACTGTAGAATGTTGAAATACCAGAGACCCTGCTCTTCCATTTTGTAGTTATAGAGGGGGAAGATCGTGTTTGTTGTATTGGGAAGGTTCAGGTCATCGATCTTCAATCCCTTGTTTGAAAATATACGTCCTTTGAAGGGTGGCGAGTCAACTGTACCTAGCTGTATCCCATAATGTGAGAAGAAGGGTTCGTAGGGTGCCTCGCTCAAATAGAAGTATAGGCTATAGGCTCTCTCGGTCAAGGATTCAAGTACATCTGGTGTGCCCTTGATATCGAAGTCCGAAGCGAATTTCTGAGAGGCCATAAATTCCAAAAGGTGCTGGCAAGCCTCAATAAGGCTGTCCCTATACGGATTGAATGGTTGTTCATCTGACCTCCTTTCTATACGGTTCCTTACAAAGTCCACAATAGACCCGCTATCGTGTCCCTCATAGCTGTAGAAGTATACATATCTTGGCCCTTTGGCAAGATATACCACATCATCTATCTTGCCCTTTCTATCCTTTAGGATATAGCATGGAAGTCCTGACATCTCTCTTTCTGGGTCCAGCTCATATTGGTTGTGCAACAGATAATCGTGAAAGGATGCTGAAGCCAATATTTTAGGTATAACATCATGTAACTTAGATTCATTGTCGTACATGGCAGATAAATGAAAATTTTAAGTGTAAAGGTATTTAATTTTATATGTTTATGCTTTAGGTTCCACCAATGCAGAGTGTATCTCTAATACCGTTTGGTCCTCGGGGAAATAGTCCTCTAACATATCTTCTGTAAAAGGTGATTGTTGAAAGGGACCCTCTGAGTCCATGCTGATGTCTTGACCAGGGGCATCATTGTTGTTGGCCAAGTTGATCCTTGATAATTCCTCTTTAATGATGTTGTCGATCTCTGTCTGTATCTTCTTGGTGTTCTCTGCTAGTAGTTCAGCTGTAAGGTCAGGATAGACCATGGGAACTTCCTTGTTTCCAAGATCTGATTTGTCCGGAGAGACAAAGCCTCTGAATATCTTCTTGTCAAGGTGTTGGTCAAAAGTATCACTGAGAACACCAACAAACTCCCCTTGAGACAATTGGCAGATGGCCTCTGTCGGTATCAGGTCCATCGATCTAGAACTTCTACTCTCACTACTGTCTTTATTCAAACTCACAGAGGTGGTCTCAAACTCTACCTTTCCTATGGCCTTGTTAATCTTGCCGGCTGTCTCAGGGGATACCTTTCCAGATATGATATTGTCAATGGTGCCCCATATACTTTCTGCTATTTCGCTACCATAGTCACGCTTCAGTTGTGAGTAGTCCTGGAAGGCCAATGTGGTACATACCTTATTGCTCCTGGCGGTCGCGATAAGGTTGTCTAGACCGTTGATATAGATGGTAGGCAATTCGTCCACATGAAAGTTGCACGGGACACGGCCTTGCTCATTGACCAGTTTGGCAAGTTGGCTCATGTACAGCCCCAATGCGGGACTGTTCGCCTTTTGACTTGAGGGATGGTTGGCAATGTTCAGTATGGTGACAGCTTCCTTTCGATTGATGCGAAGATCCACGCCTGTATCATCAGGGTCGGTCATCACCCAGAAGAGCTCATCGGTGGCCATCTTTCCTAGGGGGATCCTAGCAGAGGCTGTCTGCCCTGATAGCTGTTCAAAGGCCTCCTTTTCCAAAGCATCGGAAAAACTGCTAGTGAAATAATACAGTTCCGGATAGGATGCGAGTATGGGCAGTATGTCTGAATCCTTCCGCTGTAGGAACTCGATCATATGTGGTATCGAACAATATTTTCCATTCTCGTACAACTTCAAGAACCACAAGACTGCAGATGTGAGGGACATGGCCGACATCTGAAAGAAATCAGGCTTCACAGCAGATTTCTTATCGATATTGTAGAAGATCGTATAGATAGCATCCATCGCATCGGGTTTAGTGGAGATAAGTTCCGGCTTTACCGGGTTGCACCGGTCACTATATCTTGGATCAGCGATACATATGGTCCTAAAGTCCACCTTTTTCCCATACTTGCTCTGGTAATTCTTTCCATAGGTCAGATAGTAGTTATAGGCAGCATTGGTCAAGGTTGGAAATTTGAAGTCATAGTTTGCTATGGCAAAGCATTTCATGATGTGTTGTTTCAAAAACTCCTCATTGAAGGAATAGGATTTTCCAGATCCTGGCTTTCCCAAGATCATAGTGGCCCGGTTGGGCGCAACAATGTTCACGTATCCCTGCTTCATTAGTGGAATGAACTCCCCTCCCCTTCTCTTATACTTGTGGACATATTTCATGGGAATATTGACACTCAGTTCATTTTCGATGAGCTCTGTGGGTTGGTCGAACACTTTGTTCTCAAGATTGAAACGGTCGGATATCGGGGATTTGTTGAACACCCTTCTAAATTTGCTAAGTCCGTTGATGATTAGAAGCAGCATCGAGATATAAAGTACCATATAGAGATATCCATTGAACTCTTTGACAAAAACAGAAATGGTCAATAGGCCGATCACCCCAATACCTGTATTAACATAGGCCCGTTTTATATTTATCTTGGTGCTCTTCTTGCCTTCTTGGGAGAGTGTAAAGAGTACTATGGCAAATAAGCTGGCGAGAGGAAAGACGATAGAATCGAATACACCGCTTTTGTACAAGCCTCTTATAATCTTGTCAAGAAGGGGGTGTGTCAATCCATGGTCATTGAATATTCTATATTGAAAGAAGTAGAACTGGAAGAATGTCATCAGAAGCACCCCTATCTGGGACACCATTTGAAGTCCTTCGAACAATTTTTTATCATCTTGCATGGTCCTTTGAAAATAGGAACCCCCTGCAAGAACAGGGGGTGTCAATTAAGTTACATTTTCATCTTCCTCCTAGTTACTTTTTTTTTTCCTTGTCTAGGTCGTAAACAGGAAATTTCAGTTTTGAAACATCGTTCGTAGGGATACGATCGATACCGCTTAGATTTCGGGATGCAGGATTGACTCTGTAAACATAGTTGCCTTTCTTTACGCCATGCCCGGCCTCCAAAGCTTCTACAGCAGATGGCGAAAGGTTCCTAATAATTTTAAGATTTACTTTTTCAGGCTTTTTTGTTCTATAGACATTCAGTTCTTTGTCGTACCCGACCCATAGCGTCTTCATTTCACCCGTTTTCTTGTCTGTTACAGGAATTATACCTATGGTTCCTGTTTCCCGTATTTGTTTAAGCTGTTTCTTGTCAGCTTCAAAATCCTTTATTTCAGTTTGTTCTTTGTACTGCCCCTGGGTATGGCTTACGCTGACATAACCCTTTTCATTTCTCCATAGATGAAATCGAACGGGTATCTTTCTTTCTCGTATGATGCCATCTTCGGTCTTCTCTTGTTTATAAGCATCAAAGACAGCGGTCATTCTCCCTAAGAGCAAATTAAAGACCTGGTTTGTCTTCTTTTCACCATAATTATACAGCTGACTTTTTGTGACACCCATGAAGGCGGAGTTGCCAAGTTCCTGTTTAGCATTTTTAAATAGGTAATCGAACTCAGCTTCTGTGAATCTAAAAGTTCTCTTTTTACCTTCCTCAGTTCTTCTCGTAAGGTTTGTAAGCCGTTCGTCTGTCCCAGAAAGATCTCTTTGTATCCATCCGTCTTCGGTGTTTAGTTGGGCTATGATAGTTACATCATCTCCTTTAATGATCACATCCTCAACATAACCAGTAAATGCTGCCTTGTCGTCATTTCTTTTTAAATGGATGGCATCCTTAATGACAAACCCTTTGGGGTTTCCATTCTCCACCTTGATGGCCTCGACCACGTTGGCCTTTACATCAAGTTCTGTTACTTCTTCAGTCTTTGTACTCATAGTATATAAATTAAAGTTATACAAATGGGCAAGACCTCCTTAAATAACATGAACTTGGCATGCAAAATAGAAGAATAGTTTGCCCTTATACTCTGCTAATATATACATTATTTTTAATCATATTATATTAAATAAATTTTATTTATATATGAACTCATCTAAAGTTTTTCTTTTGATAAATTTTTTTCAAGGCCATAACGATAAAGGCTAAGAAATTAAATCCTTTCCAACTACTTGCCGTAGTGTCAAATCTGTTTAA
>JAAUYM010083946.1_pt1 | contig 21179 bp, 22 predicted proteins | sample 7278001 | NCBI WGS metagenome assembly JAAUYM01 (sample SAMN14350224, study PRJNA611818) | marine sediment metagenome | isolation source: surface marine sediment (1.8m) | place: French Polynesia: Moorea | collected 2018-08
TCTTTTTCTTCTTCATGCCCCCTTTCTCCTCCTTGATCATGTTGGCCTGCAGTCTGGTCATCCTGCCGGTCTCGGCCACGGATGGCGGAGGCTTCTCAAAGCGAGCGAATCGAGCCCGCCTGACCTCAGCGGCCTTCTCTGGGCTCGTCGGAGCCCTACTCGCCTTCGCCGCTCCACTCTTCTTCTGCTTCTTCCTCCCCTTGGACTTCCCGACGAGTGCCTCCTCCCAGTCCTCCTGTCCGCCGCAGACGAGTATGTGAGCGTGGAATGCCGCCACGCCGCCTTCGCTGACCACCAGGCCGCACTTGGTGCAGGCGGACGAGAAGTCGTGCTCCACATTCGGCAGTTGGCGTCCAAGCTGCGGGTGGATGTAGTCGCCGGGAGGAACGCTGCAAGTAAGAAGTAAATCATCAACTCTATACTGGTCAACACACGCAAGGAGGCATCAACAAAAGAGTTGTTGTTGTTCTCCCCCCTCCCCCTCACCGAATGGAGTGTCCGAGGGTGACATGGGCGACGAGGCAGAAGGGGTGCGCGTCCCACTTGTGGTGCAGCACCTCGCGCAGCTCGTCGTAGGTGGCGCAGCAGACGGTGCAGGTGAAGTCGTGGCCGAACTCCCACTCCCCGTTGAGCTCCCCCTGGACGCGCGCCTCCCTGGCCTCCCGCTGCCGGCGGTGCTTCTCCTCGGTCCTCTTCAGCGCTCGGACCGCCTTCGTCCTCTCGGCCTGCGTCATGTACTTGATGGAGCGGCCCATCTGCCTCAGTCCCAGCCAGAGCGGCAGCGCCTGCTTCTTCTTCTCCCGCCTGGACTCATCGGCGGCTTCCGCAGAGCTGGAGCTGAGCAGACGCTTTCTCTTGGAAGAGCTGGCCCTGGTTTGCAGGCTCCGGTCGTACACTTCCTTCAGCTTGCGCTGCTCTGACCAGTGAAGAGTGGAGACTCGCTGCAGGAAGAGCCTGCTGTCACTCCAGGCTGGTTCATACTTGTGCCATGAAAGAGGGTCCCTGAACATGTGGGAATAAAAACAGCAGCGTTTAGAGTTTCTTGATGACAATAATAAAGAAGCTAGCAAGATTTCTTACACGTTTGTGTACGTAGATTATCGCAGATTAGAGCTTACCTGCAAAGTTCCCAGCCACCTGTCTCCCAAACATCCTCAGTCGTCCAAGAACCACTGTAATTCATTCTCACCTAGAGAGCAAATTTCACAACATGAAACCTCCAACCCACAAGATTCTCTTGTGTTTGCTACGAACTTGATTCAAAAGTTTTTTTTATCACATTACACATCGGATACGTGTGATTTTTTTCAGTCCAAAAATGTCATAATTATGACACCAGAAAATATGTGACCCAAACTAAGGAAAATGTAAAATTTTACAAAGTTAAAAAAGAAAAAAATAAACTTTTACTGCAGTTTTATTAACAACTTTTTTAATATATTTTTTCTTTCTAAACTAAAAAATAAATTCTGGAACTTATACAGTAATGTATTTTACTTCCCCTTGAAACTTGTACGTCAAAAGTCAGTTAAGTCGAATTAATCCAGAATTTTGACTTGACGAGAAAAGACGGGTCTCTTAATGACATTACTAGCTAAAAATTTCTGAGAAAATGTCAATAAAGTGATTTTTTTTCTTGAAAAGCCAAATTACGTGAAAACATGTATATATAAATAAATATACGTACGTTGTTTGAATCACATACAAATCTGCAGCTTAATCATAAAACAAATGGTTAAATCCAAGCCAAAGACTTACTTTTTCCACAGCAGAAGCTGCCTTGCTGCCCCCTGCCTTTCGAAACTTTGCCGCATCTCTGGTGCCAATGTGCTCCAGCGTGCCATACATGCAGTTGAACGTGGTCTCTGGCACGCTGCGGATGGCAGAGGACACAAAGGCAGAGTAGTCGGGCTGGCACACGGGATGCCTCGACCTGAACGACTTCCAGGCTTTCCTCTTTTTGTCTGCATTGAACTGGGCGATGAACACATTAGTGACTTGGGAGTGATTGCTGCAGTCATCCCGCCTGTGCGCCAGGAGGTCGGAATAGTGGCTGAACTGGTGCCCGCAGCCCTCCTCCAAGCACACAAAGACGTCGTCGGGGGTGGTCACCTCCTCCACGATCTCCGCGGCCCGCTCTTTCTCGGAGATGGCCCTCTTTGTGTTTGGGCCCTTTCTTTCGGCTCCTAGCCTCGGACTCAGGTCGGGCAGGATTTCCTCCAAGGGTGCTGACAGCACTGAAGGCCTCTCTTTGGTCTTTGACTGCGCCACTCCTTTAGCTTTCTCCGCACAAGAATTGCCCTCTTTGGCTGGAGAGGACTCGCTACTGCTGGCATTCTTCCGAGGACGCCCTCTCCGTTCTACCCTTTGTTCGCCAGGCTTCACGACTTTCTTCTTTAGGGGTGTCCTCTGCTTCTTCTTGCTCAGCAAGAACTTCTTGCGTTTCTTCTTTTTCTTCTTCTTGAAAGGACCTGCTTTTATAGTCTTACTTTCGACGGGTTCGCTCACCTGTCCAGCTTGGTCAGACTTGAGGGACTTCTCTTCCGGTTGCTGCTGAAGTTGTTCCTCCAACTTTGGTGTTGCGTCATCCAAAGAGGGTGCTTTGGAAGGCGTCGTAGTCTGTTTCTCTGCTAGTCTGGGCCGTCCCCGCTCTCTTTTCGCTGGGGCAGGACGTGATTCTAGCTGCTCTTGTTCTTGCTGCTGCTGCGAGGTACTGATGCTGCTCTGTGGCTCAGGAGGCACAGGGATGCCTGGGGATCGCTCTGGTAGTTCAGGATGATCAGATCTGCCTCCTTCCTCTACTGCCTCTTCCTTCTCCTTCTCCTCCGCCCCTGCATTTGTCCTGTCCTGAAGCTCCTGAGAATCCTGTGGACTCCTGTGGTCCAGGCTCTCTGCTGCACCAAGTTTTGGTGTCCGCGAAGAGGCCTGCGACTTTGCCTGGGAGCTCCTCCTCCTCTTCCTGCGCGGCATCCTCAGAGGCCTGTCGTCCTCGTCCTCATTAGATGACGACGAGGACGACTCGAAGTTGAGATCGATGCGCTCCTCTGCCAGCGAGAGCGCCACCAGCGTGTTGGTCGTCGTCTTACAACGCCTTTCAGGCCTCCCGTTCACGGCGACCGCGGACACCTGCTCGTCCAGACCCATCAGCCTCCTCCTCCTCTTCTTGTTGGTGCTCCCCGGCGGCCTCCCCCTCCCTCTCTTGGCCGGAGACTGGCTGCCCTTTCTCTTGGGCGCCCTGCGCCACCCGTCCCTCTTCAGGTCGTCTGCCAGTTCCGACCTCCTCGTCTCGGAGTGCTCAAAGTCTTCCGGCCTCCGGAGCCTCCTCATGGTCTCTTCCTCCTCAGACTTGCCGCTCTCCTCCTGCTTGCTCTCCGCCTGGGCAGGCGGCGAGATCGGTCGCTCTCCTGGCAACCCCGACGCCACGGGAGCCCCGTCGCTCCCCCTCCTCCTCTCGTCGGCCTCCATCTTGGGAACACCGGCTTCCGTCCCGTCGAGGCCGTCCCCGTTGGTCGGAGGAGGCGTCGAGGGCGGGGGCGCCGTGCTGGAGGTGCCGTCCTCGGGGCCCGTCTGCATCTCCACGGTCATGACGAAGGTGGAACCGAGGTCATCGTCGTCCTCTCATCCTACGCGAGGGGGGGTAAAGAGCAAACCGATGTTTCAAACAAATCCATTAGTCTCTCTCTCTCTCTCTTTCCAAACGTGCCCTGTTGGCAGATACCTACAGGAAAAGGAGGGAGTCGAGGGGAGGGGAGCGGGGATCAAGTTTCTCTTATCTCGGTCAGGGTGAGACAAAACGGTAGGGGGGGGGAGCGAGAGGGGGGAGGGGGGGCAGCAGTGTCGAAGAAGCATGCACGAGAGTGTGATAAGAAGAAATGGTGCAAAAGAAATGGTCTTTCAGACGAGACTTTAGGAAGACATTTCCGACACCTTTCGACCCAGGAAAAGCTTCTCCCCTCCACGAAATTGAACGCGGGAAGCAAGTTCTAAAAATAACTCTCCTCCTCTTCCACCGCCACCACCAACCCCAGACTGACCATGGAAACAAAGGCACCCACCAGCCAACCAACCGAGGCGCGGAGATGGGGGGCTGCTGAACTTGGAGGAACTTTTTTTTCTTCTTCCCCCGATCCCTCCGGTCAGTCTTGGACGGCAAAGGGACTCCTCCTCCGGATCCTCCGGGATCGATCGTGAGGGGTCGAACTCGGGGGGGTCACCTCCTCCCCCTTCCTTTTTTTTGTCTCCCTCCCCGCAAGCCGCACCAGACCACACCACACAGACACAGCACTTGCTTTTGCTATTATTTTTCCTCCTCTTCTCTTCTCTTTTTTTTTTTTTTGCTTGCGTTTGGTGGAGTTGGAGCTGCTCCTTCCTGTTTTGCTGCTGCTGCTGCTCTAACCCCATTGGTCTTCTTTCTTTCTCTAAAAGAGCAGCTGGACTGGGTTGGAGAAGGGGAGGGGAAGGGAGGGCCAGGCCAGGGAGGAGGAGGAGGAAGGCGAGGAGGAGGAGAGAAAAGCGTCGTCGGCAAAGGGAAGGGAGAGGAGAAGGCGAGGGAGATTATTTCTACACTTCATCAAAAGGCGTAGAGTTGCCACAAACCAACATGCCAATTAAAAAAAGACATTTCTCTTGAAACATTTTTTTGCCGTATGCTATTCTCAATCTCGTTTTTACATTTTTTTGTGTCGAAAACTCAACAAATGAGAATTGACTTGTGATTCGAATTGATGGCACGGTCGTGATGTTGCTTGGCATCTCTCCACGTTGTAGCGTACGATGGTCGTCCAATGACAACGGCGATGATGTTTCCCGAACATAGAATATCTGGGGAGAGAAGCAAAATTGTTCGTCTATGTAAATAATATAGATACGAATTACCTAGTAATCATAAGCAATGTTAACTAACTCTAATATACTACTCTCGTAGCCGAAATAGAAGAGTTTACGAGGCATTTTAGCAGGCATTTACGATAGCAGAGAATTTTAACGGAGGATGGCAAAAAGAAGAGGAGTAAAGTCGATAGTGGAGTCTTCTGCTACATTGGGGTTTACTATAGCGGAGGTCTACTGTGCTGTACTGTACTAGTAAGAACACTAAACTGTTTGCTAAGGTGGCGTTTTAATATTTTTTTTCTCCTATCAGTGCATCGCCGCAGGTCTTGAAACTTTGTTATTTATCTAAGAAAAGATTAACTGACGTTACGTAGGTAATAGTAAGTTTGACAAACCTGGACTGGAAATTACATTCTTTCCCCCAATCAGCTCACCTTCTACGGCACCGAGTCCGACCCCCAGCCTGGAGTGCCCATCAAGCTGGAGCGGAAGGAGGGGGGATCGGCCAAGCCCGGAGCAGCGGAGGAGGAGGCCGGAGTGATCGAGCTGGACGAGGGCGTCTTCGGCGCGGAGAGGATCGAGGACGGGTGGCAACTAGAGGAGGGACTTGTCCTCCTGGGAGTGGACGATGGTGACGAGGAGAGCGCCGGCCATGGAGACGGGGAAATCGTCGTCTTGGAGGAGCCGGTCTTGCCGGCCGATGAGCACGAGGAGGAGTCCGTCGAGGCTCGCGTCGACGTCGACGACGACGACGACGACGGGTTGGTCATCTTGGACGTGGACCCTGCTGACTTCGGCGTCCTGCCCCCCGTGCTCAATAGCGATGTCGCGATAGTGAAAGAGGCCACCGGGACGGAGAAGGAAGAGGAGGAGAAGGCGGAGGTCAAGAAGCAGGGGACGAAGGAGGCCAGGAAGGAGGCGCTGGAGGAGGACTGAGTGGACGGAGTATGATACGATGATTATCAAAAAGACAAAGAGAGAGATTCGGGATGGATTAAAAGGAGAGAAAAAGAGAAAAAACTGTTTCTTTTTGCTGTGTTGGCGAGGTGTAATAATAAAATCCGAAGGAATGACTGAAACTGTGCGCCAAAGCAGTGTTCTCAATGATTTTTTGTGTTCCAATGAGTCTCAGCATTCTAAGGTGAAGCTAGAAGTTGGGAGAAAAAAAATCTTCCGGAGAGGGAGGGGAAGAGATGGTTTTTTGGGGGGGTTGGGGGTGGGTAAGGTCTAGAATTTTCTCCAAGATGCAAGGATAGGATTTCTAACAGTATGTATGCAAAGATCAAGAGATCAAGGGAGAGGGGGAAAAAATTCGACAGTTATGCAAGGCATAACATATTCGCCATTATGCAACTTCTCCGGAGCTGCGTATTGGCCAAGTTTTGATCTTATTATCTTTGCATATCGTTGAAAAGCACGAAGCACGAGGAGGACCTACAGAAGGTGCAGTCGGAGCACAATGAAATGAGGAAGAAGCTGGAGGTTCTAGAAAGAAAGGAGAGAGCTGCATTTTCGCCATTTTCGCCATTTCGCCATCGCCGTTTAAGATATTATAGGTTAGGTGGGTGAGCGATTTTCGCCACTAGGCAGTCGACCCCTTCTGAACCAGACTCAATGCTGTTAACTTCAATGATCTAACCGGGACAACGTACCATAGTAGTAATGTCTACAATATTTGTGGGCAGCTTTGTAAAATTAACTGAAGAGGACAACCCAAATGATGGATATTCACGGGGAAGAAAACCACCACGTTCCACATCACTTTTGCACAGATAGCACAGCACCAACTCAGTCCGAGTCGTCCGAGTCCACCACGTACATTCTTCTCGCTCTGCCCCTGCTGGCGGCACCCTGGGACGCAGCCGCCTGACCCTGACCCTGCCGCTGGCTCTGTCTGGTAAAGGCCGTCACTATGCTCTCCTTGGCGGCCGCCGCGGACCCACGGCCACCGCCCCTCCCGCGGCCGCCACCGCGTGCCCGTCCTCTCGCCCCTCCCCTGCCGCCGCCGCCGCCGCCCCTCCTCTTTGACCCAGCATACCGCGGAGGAGGGGAGAGAGCGGCAGCGGCAGAGCCCCCGCCGTCACCTTCTGAGATCTCTCCAAAGTCGTCTTCGTCGTCACCGCTCCTCGGTTGTGGCCGCGTTCCGCCGTCACCGCCCTCCAGGACCTCCCTGGCCTCCGCGGCCTCGTTGACCCCCATCCGCTGCATTTTGTACTCCCCCAGAGCGTCGTCAATGTCGTCCTCATCCTCCCGGGCGTCGCTGTCCAGGCTCCCCTCCTGCTGCCTCCTCCTCTGGATGGCATCCTTGGTCTTCTCCAGCTGCTTCTCCACTATGAGGGCAACCGCATCTCTGTCGTCCTTCTCGATGAAGCTGGACACCGCCTGGCCGATGCCCTTCACCCCGAGGAGCTTCAGCTGGCTCTTCTCCTCCTTCGCCTTGTTGAAATACTGCTGAATGAAATCTTCCATGCTGGAAAGAAAAAAAAAAAGTTAAGCTACACAAGGATGCCGGTTTCTGTGGCTGGCAGTCCAACCTGGTTCCGGCATTGCGTTTGAGGCTGTCCATAAGGGTGGCCTCGAAGTCCGACTCCCCTTTTGTCTTGTCTCCTGCAGACTTCCTCTTAAAGAGGAGGATCTCGGACGGGTTGGCAACTTTGTCGTGAAAGTTATTGCCGAAACGACCTGGAGAGAGAGAGGAGGAGGAAAAACATGGGCTACATCATACCCTGCATCCGAGTGATCTCATAGCCTGAGGCCGTGCCCCCGTCACCTGGCGTGAGCTGCTGCGACTCGTCCGTGTACTCCACCCTCAACCTGAGGAGCGGAAGCTGTGGCTGCTTCGGGTGCCCGGTCAACTTCCGGCTGGCCTCCCTAATCATCTCCTCGACCTTCAACTTGAGAAATGCCTCCACCCTCCCCTGGATGGCTTGCTCGTTGCCGGAGAACAGGTCCACGTTCTCCTGCTCGAGGACGACTGAGTCAAACACCATCGGTCTCACGGTCTTCAAAGGAATCTGGAAGAAGCCCTTCCGGAGTTGTACTCGTAATCTAAAATGATATTAGTAGTGAATGTTCTGGGTTTTTCGCTCACTGCATCGATTTTGAAGTCTTTTCCGCTAATGGTGAGAACGCCCACTTGCTTGTCCTTGACCTCCCCCTCGCTTAGTGAGGTGGCCACAGAACTGCCTGGCTGAGTGATGAAGAACTTCTTGTCCCCGTGAGATGCGTACTCAGGCTCCAATCTTGGAAAAGCGAGACGTTATAGGTAGTTGTTAGGATGTTGGGTTAGAACCCACATGTGTATGTACGAGTGTGTGGAAGAAACTGGATGGGAGAAGAAGGAAGAGAAGGAGTTGAAAACGGGTTAACTTTATAGAGACTCTTTGGCCCCACTAGGACCAACATCTCCTCCTTTTGCTGCGTCGAGATAGACAAACTTTTACATAGTAGTACATTTACTGTAACAGCAACACTGAACAGAACTAGCAGTTGTTGACACCTGCCTGCACTCGTGCTCATGTCCCCAGAAGACCAGGTCAAAGAAGGAGTCTATGAAGTACTCTGGAATGTACTCGGTCGGGGCGTGCTTGGCCCTGTTCTGATGCAGCACCAGCAGGTTGAACCACTCGTCCGTCTCTTCCTCCGGCCTCAGCATCTTGACCCTGTTCGCCCTGAACAGCCTGTGGAGGCGTGCGTCCTTCACCGCGCTCATCCCGTAAAGGGCCAGCCGGGACTCACCCTTCCTTATCAGAAGGGGGGACACCGTTATGTCATCCTGGAAGGAAGGAAGGAAGGAAGGTAGGTAGGAAGAAAGGAAGGAAGGAAAAGTACTTGTGCAAAACGGAAGTTTTCACATGTGAACATACAAGGCTGTTGATTCTGCCGAAGTAATTGATGAGCCCTGAGGAGTGCAGGAGGTCCATGCACGAGTGTCCTCCGAGACCGCTGGGATCATCATGGTTGCCGTGGATGCTGAAGATGGGCAGACCTATGTTCTAAAACACGAGAGAAAGAGCTATAAAAAAATTTAAGCTTATACACGACAACTCAAGACTTTCTCCTTGACTCTGACCATGTTAGGATTCATGTAGTTCAGGTCCTTCCTCTGGCAGTGAGCGAAGTTGACGGCTGGGTCGGAGAGGAACTCCATCTGCACCGGCCTGTCGCCCAGCACGAACCGCTGCAAGAGATCCAGGCACTTCTTCTCCGCATCCCGGGTGGGCTTGTTCTCGTGGAAGAGGTCTCCGCCCAACAGCAGCATGTCCACCTCCTGGAGGGAGAAAGAAAAGAAAGGAGCTCACTCGGGTGGTGGGCATGCACATAGAAAGGCAGCTCTTTTGCTCTCTCCGCCAATGAGGACAGGCCTCTTGCCTGAAAGACAGTACCTGCTCCTTGGCGATCCCTAGAATCTCCTCAAAGGTGTTGAAGGAATCGTCCGTCCTGTGCGGATCCTTCTCCTTGTGCCCGAGGTGGATGTCGGTGGCCAGCAAGATCCGAAGGCAGCTCTCATGGTCGTCTGAGGGCTGTGATGACGACGGCATGACGACGGCTGGCAAGGTCAGAGGTCAGAGGTCAGAGAGCTCGGAGAGCAACTGCCTTCAAAGTTTGTTTTGATGTTCGCGGTGCTGCAATGCAACTAGAGTGAGAGCGAGGAACAACTCGTCTCGAGAGAGGAAAAATATCAGCGTAAAAGTCCTTAGTCTATTTAGTATAAATTGCATAGGGCCGACAACTGCAAAAGTAAAATGAAATGATAGCTCATTCAGCACGCGAACCTAGACTGCGTCCCACACTGACTAAAGAGTTATGGAGGTTGCGAGGATTTTGACCGCAGATGAAAACGTTCAAGCATGGAAGTCTAGGATCTGGAAAGAAAACTTTTTTCCTCCCGTCTTTGTATGACCTTTGTGTAGCTTAAAGAGTGCATTCAGCAAGAAAATCTACTAGATGATAAATTGAGAGCTGTTAGATTTGTAGCAAATGTTATTTACTACTTACATGCTTACATAACTTTCAAAGAGAATCTTCAAAACATCTAGCACTTTAGAAAATATGAGCTGCAAATAATGTTTGCTACAGCTTTATGGCAGTTAATTTATTATTTAGTGGATTTTTTCACTAGACGCATCTTTTCAGCTGCACATAGGTCACACAAAAACAGGGGTAAACAGTTTCTTTCCCAAATCCGAGACTTCCATGGTTTCCACTTCTCAGTGCTCCAAAGTCATTCTCAAGTCGAGTTCTCTCGTCCTTCCTCTCCTCTGCGTCAGCTGCAGCGCCGACAACAGCTCCAGAAAAGAAACAGGAAAAGAAAGGTTTCTTTCTGGAGCACAACATCGCCGTTGTTGCGATGTTGGGTTGGGTTGGAGTGGTGGAGAGGCGACGTGGCTGAAGAAGAAGAAGAAGCAACACTAGCGCAAAGAGCCGGTCGAAACAGCTGTGGCCAAGTGCGGATGAAGCAATCGGCTTGGCGAATAATGTACTATCTTTTTTTTCCCCTTATTATTTAATTATTTTTTAATTGAGCCAATTTTTTTTGTGTTTTTTTTTCGAAACCAAGCGAGTGAAATTTGACGCTTCGTCCGTCCTTCGTCCACCAGAGGACGGACGAATTGGGCTCCTGTACGGCTCATTGTGCCTCACTTTTGGGTGAACTCCGCCCGAAAAAAATCGATGAAGAGAATTTCGGGAAAGGAGGGGAAAAAGACAACACTGCTCTTGCACAGCATTGGCAGGAAGTCCGCGGACAGCGAGGAGGAGAGCCTCTTTGCCTGGATCTATCCTTCCTCTCTCGCTTTACATCTCCACTTTTCCTCCCTCCCGCCCCCCCCTGACACCATGACCTCCTTCGCCCGCCAATACACTCTCCGGTTCACCCCGGAGAAGCAGGAGTCGCTGCTCAAGCTGGTCGTCCTGTCGTGTTCCGCAGTGCTGGGTGAGTGACGGGAGTTGACTCGACGTACGTAACTACGTACATGTTTGACAGCCTCTTTTTTTTTTTCTTCCTTTTTGTTTTTGCAGCGTTTGCCATCCGGCTGTTCTCCGTGCTGCGCTACGAGTCCATGATCCACGAGTTCGACCCCTACTTCAACTACCGGACGACCAGGTTCCTCTCCGAGGAGGGCTTCTACGCCTTCCACAACTGGTTCGACGATCGCGCCTGGTACCCGCTGGGCAGGATCATCGGCGGGACCATCTACCCGGGCTTGATGGTGACCTCGGCCGCCATCCACCGGGTGCTGACCGCCCTCAACCTGACGGTGGACGTGCGCGAGATCTGCGTCTTCCTGGCGCCCTTCTTTTCCTCCCTCACCTCCGTCGTCACCTACAAGCTCACCTCCGAGCTGTGGTCGCCGGGCGCCGGGCTCGTCTCCGCCGCCATGATCGCCATTGTCCCCGGCTACATCTCCCGCTCGGTGGCGGGGTCCTACGACAACGAGGGCATCGCCATCTTTTGCATGCTCTTCACTTACTACCTGTGGATCAAGGCCGTCAAGACGGGGCAGATCTACTGGGGCGCGCTCTGCGCCCTGGCCTACTTCTACATGGTCTCCTCCTGGGGCGGCTACGTGTTTCTCATCAACCTGATCCCCATCCACGTCTTCGTCCTCATGATCTGCGGCCGCTTCTCCCACCGCGTCTACGTGGCGTACTCCACAGTCTACACCCTCGGGACCATCCTGTCTATGCAGATCTCGTTCGTCGGGTTCCAACCGGTTCAAACGTCCGAGCACATGCTGGTACGTTGTACTAGTAACTTGCTTGTTCTTGCTTAGAAGAAAAAAAAAAGAGTTTTACTAACGGTTGGTCGTCTCGCTCTATAGAGCCTCGGAGTCTTTGGACTCTGCCAGATCATCAGTTTCATTGACTACCTCCGCGCCAACATGAGCAGGGAGAACTTCAACTATCTCTTCAAGGCGATCAGCATTGTCGTCGGGATAATCTTTGCCATTGGGATGGCCGTTTTGACGCTTTCCGGTGAGTTGAGTCATACTAGTGGGTCTCCTATTCTTGGTGCCATGGCATCCTCTCCTTTTCTGCCAAAGTTGTACGTACTCCTGTACATAACGTACTACTTACAGGCAAGGTGGCTCCTTGGACCGGCCGCTTCTACTCCCTGCTGGACCCTTCCTACGCCAAGAACAACATTCCCATCATCGCGTCGGTCTCCGAGCACCAGCCCACTGCCTGGTCGTCGTTCTTTTTCGACCTCCAGGTCCTGACCATGCTCTTCCCCGCCGGAATGTACTACTGCTTCTCCAGGCTGACCGACCACAACATATTCATTATCCTCTACGGAGTCACCTCGGTCTATTTTGCGGTAAATCGACGAAAGAAGTGTCAGATGAGACACACGAAGCAATCGTCTACCCGTTTCTTACAGGGCGTGATGGTGCGCCTGATGCTCGTGCTGGCTCCGGTGATGTGCATCCTGGGCGGCATCGCTGTGTCCGCCTCGCTGTCCACCTACATGCGGTACCTGGACGCCTCTTCCCACCCGGAGTCTTCCGGAGGAGGAGGAGGCGGCGGAGGCGGAGGCGGCGGCGGAGGTGGAGGCGGCGGGAGCAGGCGGCAGGGACGGGCGGGCAAGGACGCGGCCAAGGGCGGCGCCGACCAGAAGGAGCTGATAGCCACCGCATTCGTCACCATCGTCACCTTCTTCCTGGTGACGTACGCCTTTCACTGCGTCTGGGCGACGTCTGAGGCCTACAGCTCGCCTTCCATCGTCCTCTCCGCGCGCTCTCACGACGGCAGCCGGATCATCTTCGACGACTTCCGCGAGGCCTACTGGTGGCTCAGGCAGAACACGCCGGAGGACGCCAAAATTATGTCCTGGTGGGACTACGGATACCAGGTTAAGAGATTTACATTCAGATACATACTAGTTATGCCACGAGTCATAATTTATGTACACGGTATTGACATTATTAGATAACCGCGATGGCGAATCGAACGATCCTGGTTGACAACAACACTTGGAACAACACGCACATCTCCCGGGTGGGCCAGGCTATGGCGTCGGACGAGCGCCACGCCTACGAGATCATGCGGGAGCTCGACGTCGACTACGTCCTAGTCATCTTTGGCGGGCTCATCGGATACTCCTCCGACGACATCAATAAGTTCCTCTGGATGGTCAGGATCGGAGGCAGCACGGAGAAGGGGAAGCACATCAAGGTACGCGCAGCACACAGCCAGTTTGCAAAATTTGGCTTGCACGGTGCACCTTCGTTTAAGGAATGGGATTACTACACCCCCTCTGGAGAGTTTCGGGTGGACGGCGAGGGGAGCCAGACCCTTCTCAACTGCTTGATGTACAAGCTGTGCTACTACCGTTTCGGGCAGGTCTACACCGAAGGAGGCGAGGCACCAGAAATCGTTGTGGCCATTTTTTTTTTCTTTGTTGTTAATTGCAACTTCCATTTTTTTTTCCTTTGCAGGCAAGCCACCGGGCTACGACCGCGTGCGGAACGCCGAGATCGGCAACAAGGACTTCGAGCTGGAGGTCCTGGACGAGGCGTACACCACGGAACACTGGATCGTGCGCATCTACAAAGTGCGGGACATGCCCAACAGGGGGGTGCTGTGACGGGGAGGGCTGCTTGCAGCTTCACGGATGGCATTAAGGGGGGGGGGTCTAGCTTGATTCGCTGCCGCAGCCCCCCCCTTCCTCGTCCGCTCTCCTAGAAGATGCGTGGCGGACGTTTCAGACTGTTCCTTTACCAGCACGTGCTTGTTTTATCTTTTTCCGCTGCCCTGACAAGAAGGCGGCGAGCTTGTGATAAAAGGACAATGCCAGGTGTGTTAAGTGTGTGAGTGTGTACTATGGGGGAGGAAAACAATATTCTCTCCCCTCCCCCCCCTAAACTTAATACGTGTGCAGCTTGATTTCCCCCTTTCCCTAATATAATTTGTTGGTTCAGCACTCGAGTGTCCCACCTTTTCCGATGTTCTAGCCCCAGTCATTGTTGTTTTGCGATGTACAACTGTGCACACACAAATAATACAGCTAATAATAAATCAATAAATAGAATTTCACTATGTCTGAAAGTGAGGTCAGGCAATTCATCGATTTGAAATCGTTGTATCGGAAGTGGATACTGATAAATCCAGACAAAATTTCTGAGTGACCATGAGTTGAAAGGTGTAAAACTGACAAAGATACCGGGTGTGTCAGCGAAACTCGTTTTCCCTCCCGTCTTCACTCTATAAACATCTCGCTGGACTAAGAACTAGTCTGCTCCCCAATGATCTTTTGGACTTGAAAAGTTACAACTGCACGGGGGAGTAAATTTCACAAAGAACAAAAAAAACTGCTTATGGTTTACAGCCATAATCTCAAGAAAAAGCGACAAATTGTGGGCAGGCTAACTATGCCCATATCTACCTACCGTACAATACTCATACCTCCAGTGTTTAAAAAAAATCATGAAAATTTGAACAAAAACAACCGTCAACCAAATTCCGTATAAATTAAACAATTGAATTCGATCTAACTGAAATATGATAAAATTCGACTTAAGCACTTAGATCTGAAACAGACCACCTCAAGTACAAGATTCAATGCCTTGGTGCCATTATGCAAGATCAGAACAAAATCTAAGCAAATTTGGATGGTACAGCAGCAGAAACAGAACATGAAATACATGAGGCAATGAAGGAAGGAAGAAAAGACGTCCAAAAAGAGTTCCACGAATAAAAATAAGGACCTATCAGACAAACCTGGTGTATAAAGGAACTCAAGAAACCAAGACAAAATTTTCTCTGCCTAAACTTCACACTTTCCTACATTGTATGGTATACTACTAACATACGTTTCAACGTTCCGGTGTTAAGAGTTATTCTCCTTAGTATGGTAGGAAGACTGTCCCTATTGCTTGCTCCTTTTTCTCGCCACTGACCGATATGTACTACGGTAGTTTACGAGTCTAGTGTGCCATCCTTCAGTAGCATAAGATAGGAACAATCAGTATCAAAGAACGACCATTATTACTATTTGATAGCAACGTGCAGATGTGCAAGTGGAAACCACATGTAAGTCCGGACGTGCCACAAGAAATTACCTTTGTATTCATTTTTTTATTATTATATTAATGCCTTTGTTGCAGCTAGGAAGCTGTGTGGAAAGACAACTTTTTTCTGCATGAAGACGATAAACTTTCATGCAACGATACACTTGCCAGTTACTAGTACTACTGTGCTAAACAACACTACATCTGACTAAGGGTCCTCACAGCACATGAGTCTGTTCAGTCTCTGTACGCAGCCACGCTCCCCTTCAACCTTAGTGGGACCATCACGAGAGTAAGAAAATGGGCTGGGCGAGAAAACGACCCCCTTGCTCAACTCCCGACTAGCGATTCCCTCTTCAAAGCAATCGACTGGACGCACACAGGCAAGACCAAGTAGTGCGCAGGACTGAGAAAGAGGGGGTTGGAAGGAGGAAGGAGCGATGGTCGTCTTCAATCCACACAGCACTTGATGGATGGGCAAGAGAAAGATGGGAAGCATTCTCCCGGTTACAGAATTCTGACGGTTTTGTGCCCTTCATTCCTCGGTCACTCTCTTCTCTTCTTGTTGGCTGCCGGCCTTCTTCTCGTCAAACTCACTCTTGAGAGAGTCGATGTCCTGCTGGCTGATCTGCACGAAGAGAATCCCGTTGATGACGTTGAGCATGTCGAGCACCGACCCCATAGACGGGGGCTGGATCTGGATGGGAGGAAGGGATGCAGACTTTGTGCGTCCCGTGTAGATCTCGTTCATTTTCTTCTGGAGCACTACGGCCTGCTGGGTGAGGTGCTTCAGGCACTCAGAGGACTCCCTGGTCTTGTCGTGGTCGTCGCCCAACTGTGTGCGATAGATCACATACGTCTCCTTCTCATTCTGCAGCGCAGACCTGAAGTCGCCCATGCAACTCTGAGTGCGGGCTACCAGGTGATAGCTCACCGCCACCTGAAAAAGAGTTAGTGTCACACAATTTGTTACAAAATTGGGGGTCTCCAATAATTCCCACCTTGAGAGACTGCTCCCCGTGGAACTGCATGTTCAGCCTGAGCGCCTTTTCCAGGAACTTGAGGCTGAGGTCGTACTCGCCGACTGCATGCAGAATGAGGCCGATGTTGCTGTCGATGAGGGCGACCTCTGGGTGCAGCTCGCCCACGATCAGGAGGCACAGGTAGCGGGCACGGTACAGCAGCTTCAGCGAAGTGGAGATCTGGCTGTTGGCGAAGCAGTACAGAGCCAGGTGGACGTACTCGGTGATGGTGTAGGGGTGGTCGATGCCGTTGACACGCTCAGACATAAGGACCGCCTTCTGCTGGAAGGACAGGGCTTCCGCGTGGTCTCCTAAGATGTAGTTGAGCCTGGCCAGCATGCGCAGGCACTGAGCTATCTCAGGATGCATAGCGCCATAGACGTTGTTCAGCAGGTTCAAGGCCTCGCTGATCAACTCGTACCTATTTATTGGGTGGAAAAAAAGGTGTTTATTTCAACGACAGACTCTTCTGGGCGGGTTCCCTCGCTCACCCGTCCTTCAGATATCCCTGTTGTATCTTGGACTGGCCGGTTGTGTAGAAGTTGTAGGCGTCCGACGCTCTGGGGTTGATGTGCTTGGCGATGGGAAAGACGTTGAGGACGTCCTCGTCAAAGAAGAAGAGTGTCGACCCCGTCGCCGCACCTTCGGAAGAGGAGGAGAAATACTCACGGAGGCGGAGCTGGACGCCGGTCTTCTGGCAGAACGACCGCAGTAGAGAGCAGCGCTGCATCCCATACATGGAAAGAACAGCGTCCTGGAAGGGAGACAGGCAAATTGAGAAGAGTTTCTGGTCGATCATCTCTCTCTCTCTCTCTCACCATGTTCTCCAGGTTCATGTCGAAGTGGAAGTATGCCCGCATTTCTTCGTTTAGGGCCTTCCACAGCGACTTTGACGTGAGTGAGAACCACGAGTCTAGGGTGAGGGAGGAGAGCGCCGAGGAGGACGAGAAGGAGAAGCTGGAAGAAGCTGAAGACGGGTGATCGTCGGCTGGAGAGAGTTTGCCACTCTTCGGCTGGAAAAAACCATAAAGAAAATGAGAGTTTGCTTCACTGGTACTGCAGCAATGAACCCTTAGTACTATTTGTACCATACTACAAGTAGAGTAGCAGCTTCAGTACCTGCTGCATGTGCTTCTGCCTGTGTCTCTGTCTCTTTCCACCTCCTGCCCTGAAGAAGATCTCGGCACCCCCGAGCCCGTGGGCATTGAGATGGGGTTGCGCCAGGCTGCTGGCGGAGACCGGGCCCACCTCGGGGCAGAACAGACAGTTGAGGAAATGGGCGATGGCCGTGGACACGCATGTCAGGTCCAGGCCTTGCAGGAAGCCCGAGAAAAGATGCTTAGCGGAGCGCAGCAGCACCTCGGACACCACTATGCCGTTCACGTAGGAGAGCTGTGGCACTTTGGCGATCATGTTGGCGATCACACCAATGTAGCGCATGTTAATGCCCCTGTTGTGAAGGTTGTCTGCCAGCGTCTGCCCGTCCATGGGCACGGAGGAGTGGTCCAGGCAGTCGCGGATAAAGGCCGGGATCTGCACGGTCAGCAGGAAGTCGGCAGCGTCGCGGATGAGCCCGCACTGTTTGCGGTGTCCGTCGCTGTCGCCGTCTTCGCCACTGCCTCCCGCTCCCGCTCCTCCTCCCCTAGCGGCCAGTGCGTGTCTCACACCGGGAGAGAAGACGTCCGGGTTGAATCTGATGTCGAACTCGGTCTCCTTGAGCGACCCCACCGCCTTGGAGGCCTTGCGCACAATGTCCTTGGTCGACTCCTCAATCTCGCGCTTGGTCTCGCCGCCCCCGCTGCCGCCGCCCCCACCGCCGCCGCCGCCGCCACCTCCACCGCTCGCAGCTGTGATGGAGTCTGTCAGGCTCTCCACGATTTTCTTGGCTTCATCGTCCTCCATTTTGGCCCCTCCGCCTCTGCACTGATCGTTGTCTTGATCATTCTCTTCTCGTTGCTTATTGTCATCTCCCGACTGCAAAGAGGGAACGTGAATCACGAGTAGAGGTAATACAATATATGCGTACACAAACTCCTCTTCGGCTCTTCGCTTTTAAGATCCAATCATACCTGGGTGTCTGATTCCACCTGCACGTCGCTGCTCTGCTGTTGCAGCTGCGGCAGTTGCTGCGCGGTCTTGTTCCCGCTGAACAGGTCCATCTGCTTTTTAAGCCCCAGTTGCTGCAGCTGGACGGCGGCGTACTTGATGAACATCATGTACCTCGACTCGACGAAGGCGTCGATCAGCTCCTGGCGCAAGCACGACAGCTTGTGGGCGTGCACGATGGGAAAGCCCAAGGCCTGAGCCTCCTTGCTCAGGGACACAACCTTTAATTGGGAAAAATCAGGTAGACTCCACTCATCTTGTATCTACTGTATACACAGCCCATAGATGTCAGCCCCATAGTACAGAAAAATCTACTTTTCGTGCCGAAATGCATACTCTAATCTTATTCTATTCTTTTTCTAGGCTTATTCTAAGAATAGAGGAATCGTTGGTTGGGTCCGCGTGCATGTACTTGTACACTAGTAGTATTATACTACGTACGTACATCGACACTAACTCTCTATATTGACTTTAAGCCCCTTGTCCCTTCCAACAACTCTCTCCTCTTCGTCTCCGTCCTCAATTCGTGCTCACCAATAGACCGTAGCCTAAATCATTTTTAAGACAGGGATAAGTACGTGTCTCAGCGTACAGATAGAGAGTACTACAATAGTACAGGCTTTCTATCTCTATAAACGATATAAATATATTCGATTTCGTAACTCACATCATTTCCGTTCTTTCCATCCAGAGCGAGGAAGTTGACATCAGGAGGGAACGTCCTCAAGAGATCCAGGATGTAGTGTCGGCTGTCGTTGCCCACAATGCCTTTGCACTCCACGGAAGAGCACAGAAGGACCTGCAATCCAGAAAAGAAAACTTTGCTGCGGACAGCTAGCACAGATGATACTAAAGCTAAACTATTGACCCGACCTCCTCGTCCTTGTCGTTGAGGACGGTGTGCGGCATTATCTTGAGCTGGCTGCCCGCCTTCTGCAGTAGGTCGATGTACTTGGCGTTGGAAACGACCGTCTTGCCAAAGTCGATGGATCCGTACACCACGCTCTGCTCCTGCTCGCGCTCCAAGATCCCCGGGATGATGGACTGAGCAGTGACACGGAAGCCTCGGTAGTCCACCACCACCGTCCCCAACGTGTAGAGCCCCTCCAGGTCGACCGCGTTGTACACCTTGACGCCCTGGAGGTCGTTTCTGGGCGCGATGAAGGCTGCGGCGTCGCCGCCGAGGTCCTTGTAGTGGTCGCGGACGTCGAAGCCCAGCGAGAAGAAGATGTTATTCCAGATGAACATCTGCATCTTGGCGTCCTCGCCAGGGTTGATTGCCATCACGTTGCCGTCGATGACGGCGGCGGCGCCGCGGGTGGCGGCAGTCACAAAGTCGCTGTGGACCTTGAACACTGCTCTCTCCCTCAGCAACCTCTCTGGCAAAGTCTTTCTGGGCAGCTCCCGAGTGGTCTGGAGCTCCTCGTTCCAGTCCCGCGTCTGTCCCGGGATGTGCTCCTCATAGCCTGGAAAACCATTACGAGACCATGAAGCTAATTAAGTTAAGCGTACGTAAAAACTGGACAAAGCCGACCTAGTTTAGAAGAGAAGGCATCCTCAGCCCTGAGAGCGTCGATGGTGTGTTCCAGGACGGGGGAGAGCCAGGAGTAAACCTGGAATTAAAATAACGAGAAAAAATTAGTTGCAATAGGGTGGTCAGTGGTGGCAAATGGCGTAAACTCACAACAAAAGTCCTTTTTTTTTCTCAGATCACCTGGTATGGCGTGGCCACTCTCTCGAATGGATGCCTGGCCAGTCTGCGCTTCTGCAGCATGGCGAAGTTCTTCTTGAAGGTCGGGCTGAGCTGGGACAGCAACTCGATGAGGGAGTGATAGACGCCTCCGCCGGCGCCGGCGCCGCCTCCCCCGCCCCCCGACGCCGACGACGCCGATCCCGCCGCCGGGGAGGGGTCGAACGCCTGGTCGGTGCTCTGGTTGACGAAGAAGCCCTTGGTGCAGGCCGTGACGTGGAAGCGCTTGTCCTCCATCGTCACCACGTTGACGTAAAGTAGGTCTCCGTGCAGGCGACGGTGGCCGGGGGGAGGGTTCCACGCAGACGGCGTCAGCACTTTCAGACAGACGATCTTTCCCACCGTGCCCTCTGCGGCCTTGGGAGAGGCGGATTGGTGCTGCTGCTGCTGTTGCTGCTGTTGTTGCTGCTGCTGCTGTTGCTGCTGCTGCGTGGGGTGCAGCGACAGCAGCGGCCTCTCCTGCGCCCCGGGCAGAATGTTGTCCGGTGGGGTGCAGTCGATGGGCGCGTCCAGCTTTGCGCGGGAGAAGCGGACCTTGCTCATCTCGCTGACGTCGCCCTGGCAGATGGCTCCCAGGTAGGAGAGCGAGGCGCACTCGCTGCCGGCGTGGGCGTCGCTGTCGTCCGCCGACTTGAGGAGGTCCCTGACGTGGCGGACGTGGATGCGCGCCTCCCGCACCGTGTAGGGCTCCTCCACCACCTTCAGCACGGAGCCCTCCTTCAAGCCCTCCACGCTCTTCAGCTCGGCAAAGTTGTCCAGGACCTGTCCGCCCAGGTGCAGGGAAAAGCAGGTGCGGTGGCAGGTGTCCTCGCGGTCCATCAGCAGCTGGTGGATCTCCTGCACCAGCTCCATCGACGACACCTGTAATATAGGAATTGACGTTGGTTGGTTTGTTTTTTACCTGAATCTTGCAATATCGTTTTTTTTACAATTCCCTCCCCCTCCCTCTTTCACAGTACCTGAATGGAAAACTGCTCCAGCCCAGGGACAGAAATGTGCACGGAGAACCCCACGTCCTGGATGTACAGCCCATCCTGCTGCTGCTTGGCCTTCTCCCCCTCCTCCTGTCCCTTGCCGCTCTTGGATGCGGCCTCTGCGCCCTCCAGCTGGCCCTTCTCCTCCTGGTGCTGCGTGACCTCCTCCGTGTTGGGCGCGGAAGCCACCTCAGAGGTCATCTTGGAAACCTGAAGGTAGCAGACTGAGAAATGATCTACGGCCAAGAGGAGTGGCAAAAGCTAAAACGGGGGGAAAAAAGTCACACCTCTAAGATGCAACTTCCTCCCTCCTCTTTACAAGTTTTCCTTCGATCTTGGACTTCAGTTCCACGTGCCTTTGCCTTCTTTCCTACTCCGCCTCCATCTTCTTCTTCTCCTGGTGCTGTTGTGTGTTGTCCCTCCGCTCGCTCCCCTGCTGTTGCTGCTGCTGCTGCTGCTGTTGCCACAGATGTGTGTAGGGAAA
>JAAUYM010117170.1_pt1 | contig 21178 bp, 15 predicted proteins | sample 7278001 | NCBI WGS metagenome assembly JAAUYM01 (sample SAMN14350224, study PRJNA611818) | marine sediment metagenome | isolation source: surface marine sediment (1.8m) | place: French Polynesia: Moorea | collected 2018-08
CCCCGGAAAAGGAGTAAAGTTTGAGTATTGTGCCCCGTATGAAACTCATCCAGATGTAACAGATCACAGAAAATATAAGAATCAAACAATCTCGAATAATTTAATGCTTTTAGATGAAAAAGTCAAGAAAACATTTGTAATTGTTTTAGTTTCAACCGAAATTGCAAAAAAAAGAACTTGTAGAAATGCACTAGTTTCTTTTACTATGTGCTTTTGCAGTGTGCAAGAAATACAGAGCCAACAGTACTGTCAGTACCTTTACAAATATGTGCGAAAAAGAAATTCTAGAAACTTTCCAACTCGACCTACGAGTATTATGAGCCTGACTAGCTTGCAGGCTCGCAGACGTACAAGTAAAATGGGCAAAAAAATCATCTTAATACGCCATTTTTTTCTTTTGAAGTGCCTTTTGACACCTGCTGGTGAGAGATTGATACGTACTTTTTGCAAGCCTGTTTTGGCTCCGTAAGCTGGCTCCAGCTCACATTTTTTCGGCTTGTTCGTTCCAGGGTAGCTTAAGAATGTTCGTTCCTCCCCCTAATGACTAGCTCGAGCCCCGCCCGGTCTTATCCCTAACCTTCCACCAGTCAGCTGGCTGCACTGGAGCAGCAGGGTAATAGCAGCAGCTGCTGCTGCTTTCTTTATACACATAGGAAGGATGATACGCTCCCCACCCGCACTTGCGCACACAGCCAAGAAGAGTGATCAATGATCTTGTGCCTAAAAAGAAAAAGAAAAAAAAAACACAAGTACAGTAACATCCTTCCGCCAGAGGCCAAGATTTGCTACGTGAGAAGGATAACGAGGTTGCGAACTTGAGGTTCGTGAAAGGGGTGCCTTTGGCGGTTGCCGCTCGGGGGGATGACAGCCAAAGTCGGCTCCCACTGCACGTCACTCCGCCTACTCGTGACCTGGGAGGGAAAATGAGACCTCTGCCCACAGAGGAGGAAGACGCTTTGAGGACGCTCAGGAGGAGGCTGCCATAGAAAAAGAAAAGAGGAAGAAAAAAGTTTGCTGGCATGAGTTCGACGGGGTCCACCTCCATTGACACCGGGATCCATCTCTTCGCAGGAGGGTGGGTAGGAAAGAAATTATTATGCTATTTCCCTTCCCAAAGAGGAAACTTCTCCGCTTAGTATGGGCTCGGTTTTTTTTTTCATTCTTGAGGAACTTTGACATGCTGCGTGAAGTTGAGTACGTAGCATGTCAGACTTTGCAGATCATGCAGGATAGTATAGCGCTTGCCACAGTCTTTTAAAAGTCGCCTGGCTATCTCGTAATCTCAATTCCTGAGTAAGTAAGCGAGCTGCCCGTAGTGTAGTAGGAGAGGGGAAAACCTGTTTCTGCTAAAGAGGAGTGGAAATCAAGTCCTGGACCCTTCAAGCCCCTGCTGAACAAGAACGGAATAAATGTAGACGGGAGCCTGAGGGCAAAAACGAGATTTTATGCTCGTTGGTGATGCCACCAAGCCTGACCCAAATTTACTGACTTTGCGTGGGTAAAGCCCATTGATACCATTATTTTATGTATGATAAGTATAAATGCAAAGAAAAGAGTTCTCTTCACGCCTTTAGGAAGAAGGCATGTACTAGTACTATGATGTTTTATTTATTATAATGTTCTACTACACTATAAATGTTTTACTGTTCAAAAATGTTCTACCGCTGTAATGTTCTACTTATTTTCAGGATGGGTGGGACGGCGGGTGCCATTATCACGTGTCCCCTGGAGGTGGTGAAGACTCGCCTCCAGTCGTCCAACTCCGGCTTCGGCTCTTCCCAGCGACCCCCGGGGCCCACCCCGCACCCCAATGGCGCGCCCGGCGGGGACGCAGCCGCAACCAGGAGCGGCACCAGGTTCCAACAGTGGCGTCGCATCCACCACCGACAGCTTCGCTCGGCCCTCGACGGGAGGGGAGGGCGGATCCTGGTGGCCTCCCAATCCCCCTCGGCCGGCCCCATGCTCTCCGGGCTGCGCATGGCCAGCTCCTCCCCCTCCCTGTACGGGCAGGGGGCAGGCGGCGGTGGCGGACAGCCGGTCACCAACGTGGTGCAGTGCCTCCGGTTCATCATGGAGACCGAGGGTGTGCGCGGGCTATTCCGCGGGCTGGGGCCGAACCTGGTCGGGGTCGCGCCGTCTAGGGCAATCTACTTCTTCACCTACTCCACAGTCAAGCGCAAGGCCAACAGCTCAGTCCCCGTCAGCAACAGGGACACCCCGTTCGTGCACGTTGTCTCAGCGGCTTGCGCAGGTATTTCATTACAAGGAAAGCGGGAATTACTACTACTTGGGAATAAATTCGCCATGTTGTAGTGCTAAATACGCAGCAATTCTCCTGGAAAATATTCACGAGAAGTTTATCCTTATTCATTGCGTAGAACTGCCTGGGAATAAGATGGTGTACAGCTCACAGCGCAAGGCATTCCCCTCCTCCCCCCCCAAAACTTTGCAGATATCAGAATTTGCTTCTGCTGCGTATTTTGCAGAGGCAGCTCTTTCCTTCCCCCCATCTTTTTTTCCTTCTTCCCATAGACCCTCATACTTATTATTACGTACTAAGTTCTTCTTCGTCTTGGCAAGTATCACACGCTGAGACAGCGAGCAGAAAGGGAAGGAAGAACTCCGAAGAAGCATGGGGGCAAAGGGGGAGGATCTATTTCCTTAGGGCTAAGGACATTTTTTTCTTGTTTCCGAATCAGATTTCCATCTGACTTGTTTTTTCTTTACTTAACTGCCATAATGCTTTTTGTTCAATGAAGAGTTTATTAATAGTAGTAATAAACTTATATTTTGGGTTACCACCAATGTGCCCTCGAGTGGAACTCTCATTACGTTAGTAGAGCTGTCACGACAAGTGACCTACCTACTATCTGTGTTTGTAGCATACAAGAACGCTTCAGTTTCAAAGCTACACACATTTGTCTGATTCTAAGAAAAGAGAAAATTTAGGGAAATAAATCAGCATGTTGCTTTCCTCGAAGTAGAGTTGTCCGCTACACCATAGCCTGATACTTACATACAATCCTTCCTTATCTTATTCTTTCTGTTCAGGCTTCTCTGCCTCGACTTGCACGAATCCCATCTGGTTAGTGAAGACGCGCCTGCAGCTGGACAGGGCCACCGGGAGCAAGGAGCTCACCGTCAGGCAGTGCGTGAGAAACATCTTCAAGTCACACGTGAGTTGCACTGTCCTTGTGCACGAGACGTCTTTTCTTCAGCTTCCTTCCTTCACCTCAGGGCGTTCGCGGCTTCTGGAAGGGCGTGACCGCGTCGTACTGGGGCATCAGCGAGACCATCATCCACTTCGTCATCTACGAGTCCCTGAAGAAGCAGGTGATCGAGCGACAGGCGCTGAAGCGACGCCGGAGGGAGGCCAAGGGAGGGGCGTCGGCGGAGGGAGAAAGGAACTTGATGGACTTCGCCGGCTTTATGGCCTGCGGGGCGTGCTCCAAGACCTGCGCCACCATCGTAGCCTACCCTCACGGTAAGTGAGCACCTGGTACTTAGAGAATAAATCAGCGCTGAAGGATCCTATCTTACAAACTTTTAGAGGTGGCTCGGACGCGTTTGCGTGAGGAGGGCACAAAGTACCGCTCTTTCTGGCCGACGCTGGCCACAGTGGCCAGGGAGGAAGGTCGGAGAGGACTGTACAGAGGCCTCCTCACCCAGCTCATCAGGCAGATACCCAACACGGCAGTCATGATGGCCACCTACGAGCTTACAGTCTACCTCATGACCAGGCGAGCATCCTCAACTCCACCCACCCACCCACCATTCTGGCTTATCCCAATCGTTGCTATTTTTCTCCCCCTCCCCCCAAACAGGTATCTCAAAGGTGGCGACGACGACAACGGATCTAGGAGCTCCCAAGGACAATAAGATGCTCAAAGCCAGTCTTCATCCGTGCCATTTTTTTTTCGAAAGCACAAAGGAGAGTGCTGGATTAGGATCGATGTCATACTACAGGCTCAAGAAATCTCTCCCTCCCTCACGTCCCACGTGCGAATCATGTGATATGACGCCTCCCCCTTCCACACAAAAGACAATGCAAGGAACTTCCCTACTGCTGTGCAGTAGACAGAAATCGTGTAGCCCCGCGAATTTTGTCTTCTACGTAGACTCTTCTCTGGTGCTTGTTCGCATTAAAAAACGAAGACGAAATTAGATCTACTACGTGTTCGTTCGATGAATTGCAACAGGGCATATTTCAAAGAGAAGCTGCCTCTCTCAGCACAGGAAGAAAACAACCGGTTGGAGTTCTGCTGTACTAGTTTAATGGACATACCAGGAAGCCTCATCGACAGCCCTGACTACAGTTCCGGCGCTCGCATCCGGTTGAGTCGCGTCCAGGTCCACAGCCACCCCCACCCACCGCTCTCGTCCGTCTCCTTCTGCTTGTCCCTCTCCACGATCTCCTGGGACTTGGCGGTCCAGAAGTCGAAAGCGGCGTTAGCTGCGTTCTTTGCTGCAATGGCCGACATCTCCACTGCGGACACGGCCCACTCGGCGGAGTTCAGGTAGTAGAGGCCCTCGTGAAGAACCAGGTCACCAAGGGAATCTCTACTCTCCTGTGGTGATGGTGGGGGAAACACTTTGATATAGATTTACATGCACAAATTTCTATCTTTAAAAAAAGGGACCTGGCTACTGTATTCCGGGTATGCTAACCAGTCAACCACTTTCGTCTCCTTCCTCATATGAAAGTACGAATCCAAGACGTCCTCATCCAAAGGCTCGGACGAGAGAATTTTCCACACTGTTGGCAGATCTGTTGAATCGACGTCCTTGTCGTCTGCGCTGAAGTCTACAGGAACCTACGAACAGAACTGGCGACTGGTGAGGAACTAACGCACGTACTATAGCAAGTTAGCAACAAGGGGTTATGCGAGTGCGCCACTCCGAACTTACCTCTAGCACGACCGCATGAACGATGGCCTCTTTGTCTATGCTGAGGTTGGAGGCCGCCATGTCCTGTTCGCTGTGGAAGCCCACGGCGTTGGGGTTAATTATCCCGTCCACGAGCGTCACAACCCTGCGATGGAAACTAGCCCCCACACCCCCACCCCAGGAACCGGTGAAAAAGAGTTGCATACGGAAAATAGGAGCAAAAGTTCCCTTTTCTTACTTTCTGTTAACCTGCGGCGCTGGCGGCAATCCCCCTTCCAGTTGGATGGCAGACTTGTCCTTTGTGAGCGGAGTGGCCAAGACCACCAGGTCGAATCGCTCTTCCTCCGCGGCGTCGGATACGTCGGCGCTGACTGGAAGGCGGGAAGAAGACACCTTGGCGTCGAGGGAGGCGCCTTCGTTGAAGAGGAGGGAGGACGAAGGGTCAGAAGAGGAGGAAGAGGTGGAGGAAGAAGAGCTGCTCTTCACGCGGTTGAATGCCACAGAGAAGGAGCCATCGTCATTCAGGGAGACGCTGCTCACCTTTCAATAGAATGCGTGAGAAAAATAATCCAACAGAATTACGTCACAGAGCACGTGTTTATACCTGTGCTTTCACAAGCTTAGCCTTAGATCTTGCCAACAGCTCCTCCGCCAAGGCTTTATTGCCTCCCTTGACGGACCACGAACTTCCTGGATACATCATTCCCATGGCTACTGCCCCGGCCAGACCGTGGATATGTTCCGGGGACTGGCCGTAGTTGAAGAGCGACGCTGCAGTGGCCAGCTCATCAATTATCTATCAGTTTCACGCAGTTTTTAAAAAAAATGTGGGAAAGGAAACGTCGCAGAAAAAAAGGCTAATAAATTACGCGCCATGTTGTCGACTCCCATGTCCTTCAACCTGTTGGTCGTGCTTTCAGTGGTTTCGTTGAAGACGACTGAGCCCTGTGTCTTGCCACTGCCAGCCGACGGGGAGGTCTGATTCGCGTCATTTCCGACGCCGACATGTGTCGTCATCTTGTTGAGCAGCTCCCCGACGTTTCTGGCATAGTCTCCCCTTGACAAATGTTGGTACACCCTGCAAAGAGAGAGGAGGCCAGGCAACAACTACCCATTTTTTTTACCCCCTTTTTCCTCGCTAGATATTTTTAATTTGAACTCTCCACTCACCCCGACATGTTGCTAAATATGCTGGTGAGCCATCCGCTGATGCCATTGACACCCAAGACCCCGTAGCGAAGCATGCTCATGAAGAGGGTGAGGACGGTGTAGTTGGAATCCTCGTAGACGACCTCCCCGCTGGAGATGAGAGACCAGCTGGACACGCGGAAGTTGGAGATGCTGCTGGGGGCAACGCGCTCGTGAAGACCTTCAAAGAGATCAGAGAAAGAGATGAGAGAGAGAGAGAGAGAGAGAGAGAGAGAGAGATCCGCGTACCCAGGAGACTGGCCAGCTCCTTGATGAGCTTGTTCCTGGTGTGCATCCTGGTGGCGCCGACCTCGTACTTGAATCCGCCGATGGCGACGGTGGCCAGCCTGCCTCCGACCGACTCGCGCTCGAACAGGGTGATGGTGGCGCCGGAGGGCAAAGGGGAGGAGGAGGGGTCGTCCCCGCCGCCAGGGTTAGGCGGCGGGGAGAAGCGAGCTCTCAGGAAGTGAGCACACGAGGTCCCTCCGATGCCGCCGCCGATGATGGCTATAGAAAAAGACAGAAGGAAAAGAAGAAACGTTGGACCCTCTCTCTCGGTCTCCTGTTGTGCTCTCAGGAAGCAAAAATCTTGCCGACTCTTGGCCTCTTCATCATGCCCTCCTTCCACTCGATTTCCTCTTCCTCTTCCTCCTCCTCCTCTTGGTCACCTCCCTCCGTCTCCTCCTTCACCCCCATCCCCATCCCCCTCTCCACCCTCTGCACCCGCCTCCTGGGCTTCTCCCCTCCCCTGCCGTCCTCCTCCTCCTCCTCCTCGACCACCACCTCCACCTCTCCGGGGGTCTCGTCCTCCTGTCCGTCGCCGTCGCCCCCCTCCACCTCCTTCTTCTCCAAGGGCTCCTCCGTGTTGGGCTCCCCCTCGTCGTCCTCCTTCTGCCCGGGTTCCTCTCCGGGCCCGCCTTCCCCCTTGGCCAGAAGGGCGTCCTCGCCGTCGTCGATGCCCTCCTTCCCCTGCAGGAAGTTGCACAGGAGGATCACCAGGAACACAAAGCGCGGTCGAAACAGCAACATGGCCAAGGACGTCGGAACTTGGACGTACGTGTAGTAAGAGACAAGGGCAACTGAAAAAAGGGGGAAAAATATTTGTATTTCTTAATTTAAGAAAAATCAAAAATCAAAATCCATCAGGCATCGCGGTCCAAGAAAGAGGATGTTTTTTGTTGGTCTTATGCATGTACTAATTGAGAATGTTGGCATCTGCAGTAGCACTCCTTAAGGGCCAGGCAGAGCTCTGCGCGCTCCACTTGGTTAATGTTAATGTTAGTTTGGCCCTGCTAACGTCAAATACTTTTATTTTTGAGCATGACTTTGACATGCAACAGCATACGAATTATAAAAGCATATAGTAAACATCATGTCCTAGACCAATATACTAGGATTTTTCATTTGAACGATTACAATAAAGTTATAATATAATCTTGCAGGCGAAGCAAAAAGCAAGGAGAAACTAACATCCATATCGTCGCCAGGGGCGCTGGCTGCCACAAGCGAGGAGGCAAAGAACAAAAAGGGCAGTGCAGGTCTTGATCCTCTCTCCTTTGTCAGTGCAGTCCACTCACCAGTCCTCCTCCTTCTCCTCCTCCTCCTCGTCAAGGACGCGTTGACAATAGGGGTCGACGCGGGAGAGGATCGAATCGTATAGGAAGCCAAGTAAAAAAGACGCCATTATGTAGTAGCCCGACCCTCCCTCCTCACTTCCCTCTTTTTTTATAGGTACAGTACGGTTAGAAACTCATAAAGTTTGGGTGAACATTTGCTAAGAAGACAAAAACAAGCAAAAAGTCACTTAATGATCTTTTTTAAAATGCTTAAGCCATAAACATTATAAAGTGCTATAGTACTTGTAGTATAGTTATTGGCATTAATTGGCGTCGTGCTTACGTAAAAGTAAAAATAGTCCATTCTGACTACTTATTGCCTAGAGCTCGCCCACTCGCTTTCCATCTCGCCTCTCTCAATACTAACGTCGTAGGAAAAAAAAATCAGCTGCCAGCAGACGAAGCGACACCGCAGAAGTAGCAAGACAGACGCGCCAGCTGCCCACGGCCACAGAATCCGTGTCATCATCTCTTCTTCTTTCTCTGACTAAGAGAAGAAGGAACATCCGTCACGGATGATGGGGAGTGAGAGTGAGTGAGTGAGTGAGTGACGAATTCGCAGCTCTTTTTGGCCAACAGGATCGAGCACACATCTCGGTCAAACCTGGATCTTTCGTCCACGTCCTGACCATCCCCGCGACCGCGAGGCAGCCGGAGAGCGTCCCAAGACCTCGGAATCCACGTCCTCTTCCTTCCTCCCCCCCCCCGATCGCTCTCCGCCATATGGGCGCGACCTGGTGCTGAGGGAGGGCGCCCGGACACTCTTTCCAGCATGGGGCTCATCCTGGCCAAGCTGTGGTCCTTCTTCAGTAATGAAGGTGGGTGTGAGACACGTTTCTAAACTTTTGCACGGGGAGTGGTTCTCGTTCTGAGGGATGGGAGAAAGAGATAAAGAATGGCACATTCAAGAAAGTAAGATATACCGCTAACATCATCACTCCCCTCCCCCCCACCCACACACACACACAGAGCACAAGATTTGCATAGTGGGTCTGGACAACGCCGGCAAGACCACCATCCTTTACCAGTTTCTCATGAATGAGGTCGTCCACACGTCGCCGACCATAGGGTCCAACGTGGAGGAGGTGAAGATGACCGTCAAAGAAAAGAAAAGCGTCCGCGCTGTTAAACTAAACAATTTTCTTGCCAACTAGGTGGTTTGGAAGAACATCCACTTCATCATGTGGGACCTGGGAGGGCAGGACTCGCTGCGGGCAGCCTGGAACACCTACTACTCCAACACCGAGGTGAGAAATGGGTATAGTCTTTGACTTCTGGCTCATTTTTTGGATCAGTAACTCCAGCTTTGGGAGCACCCTGTACCTGTGGATGCTACAAACGACGATGAGGATGTGAAGACGATGGGTCTTCACATCCCTCCACAAACCGTTTCCTCCGTATTTTTTGCGCACTTTCTTTCAGTTCGTGATTCTGGTCGTGGACTCGACAGATCGGGAGCGTCTTTCCATCTCCAGGGACGAGTTGCACAAGATGCTGGGGCACGAGGAGCTCAGCAAGGCAAACATCCTCGTCTTTGCCAACAAGCAGGTTGCGTTGCTTTTGCCTCTCTCCCTTTCGATGGTTTTTTTTTTAATCCTTAATGCGAGTTCAGCAACCTTAACGTGGCCATCTACCTCGTTGCAGGACGTGAAAGGCTGCATGACGGCAGCCGAGATCTCCAAGCAGCTGAACCTGCAATCCATGCGGAAGCACAAGTGGCAAATCCAGGCATGCTGTGCGCTCAGCGGAGAGGGGTGAGTGTGACGGATAGAAGAGGTGGCCGGAAAAAATGCGTCATTGACGCATAAAGACCCGATTTTTTTTTAAATCTTAATTTGTTCTTTTAACGCATCGATACTTCGTTTTCCACAGGTTATACCAAGGCCTCGAGTGGATAGTGAATAACATCAAGAGCCCACAGTGATCGCGCCAACAGTAGGAAGTGAACTTCTTCTGCCTCCAAAGCCAAAAAGAAAAAAGAAAAAACACCACTAGATCGGACAACCAAACAACTGACTTGGAACCGTCGATCGGTTGGAAGTGGCCAGAAGAAGTAAGAGTGGAGCCAGGATGGAATTTGTTCCACACTGCGCGCGCGTATTCATCCAGACAGCTTGTTATGTTCAATCCCGACATTCCTGCCATTCAGAACTTCAAGGCAATGCCCGCCCGGGAAAGGAGAAAGAGAGACGGAAAAAAAGACTTGCCGATTTTTCTTTCTTTCTTTTTTATTCGTAACGTGGGCACTGATTATTTTTATGTCATGTCGATAGTCCAATTACCCAGAGGGCATTACTATTATGATAAAGTGCGGTCGCCTGCGGGCTTTATTCCAATTACTATTTGACACTGACACAGTTGTGTACGTATAATAAAATGGGGAATGAACGTCTCTTGCGACAAATCGACAAAAAGTGGTCCTAACTTGAATTTGGCAAGAACGAAATGCAACATTCTATATGTGAATCAAGAGATGACGTATAGTAGCTTGCTACAGATGTTGAAAAAGGCAACAACACATGCAATGCATTTTTTTTCGCCAGATATACAGTACTAAACATGATTGACGGTAAGGTCTGACAATGCGCTTTTTCCCTCCTACTATAGTACTACTACCCGACCAATAATCCGAGGCCAAAGTGAGGCCAATCTATCGTGCGAGTGCTAGGGCAGGGCTATTTTGCGTCAAAAGTTATCAGGGGGGAAGACTGAGCATAAATGGAGCTTAAAAATATTTTTTGGACTTTTAGCATGCGATCGGAACCCTTACCCAGCATAGCCTGAGCAAGGCCATTATTGGTAGGGTAGAAGCACACGTGCTGATTCTTTCTTTGATTTAAGACGGTAGAAAAATTAAGTAAGTCGGCAGGGTTTTTTTTTGTTCAAAAACAATATGGATCCTTAGCGATATGTGTTCAAGTGGCGGCCTTTGCCCTGATCGTGTGCGGAGTCGACTTTGCTCCGGAGGTCGACGCGTCCTTGTCCCTCCCGCCGCTGCTGTCGCCCGCCGAGGAGGAGAGCGAGTGATGGTGGAAGACGAGTTGTCCGTCGTGCGAGCGCGACATCCGGTTGAGCTGCCCCTCCCAGGCCCTGGCCAGGCACCGCATCCCGGCCGAGCTCAGCCCGCCGTTGGGACCGGACGGGGGATCGCTGAAGAAGCGAACCTCCTTGGACAGCTCCTCGTTGTCGGCGAAGTGGACGTTGTCTGCGCCGGAGCAGTTGGCCTTCAAGGTGGCGTTGAACGACAGGCGGAGCTCGTTGTAGCTCTCCAAGATGCCGCCGCCCCTGCCACTGCCGGTCTTGACGGCGACGGCGGCGACGGCGGCGGCCGCCGCCGCACTCGGCAGCGGAAGGGAGATGACAAAGTGCGTCTCGCGGTTCTGGCCTGCCACCTTGATGATCTGCCTGCTGGCCACCGTGGCTATGCTGGCGGCCACGCTCTCCACCAGACTGCTGCTGCTGATGGACGTGGTGGCCCCGTTGCCTAGCTTCTTCCTCTTCTTGGACACCGAGTGCGCGGCGTCCATGAGCTCCTGGCTCCCGAGGTGGATCACGACGGAGTCGAGGTTGGGACGGACGCTCTCCACCAGCCTGCTCATGGAGGTGGTGATCTGGATGCGGGTGAAGTTGGCACAGTCTATGGCGTCCAAGGTTCTCAGCAGGCGACTCTGATCCAGCTGCCACCCACGGGAGACCAAGAAGCACTCCACATTCAGGACGTTCGACGCCAATTTTCCATGCACTCGTGACTTGCTTTTTTCCTCTTGCTTGTCAGGATCGGCGTCCCTTCTTGGCGTTGTTCCCTCCGCTTTTCTCTTCGCGTCCTTCTCTTGAACGTAGTTCTTCCTGATGTTTCTGGTGTTCCAGAGTTTCCTGTTTCCTTTGACTTTCTGATTCCAGTGCTGCTGCTCATAAACGGTTTCGTTGGCACTAGAGGAGGAGGAGGACGCGGACGAAGAATTGGAGGCCTTCCTCGCCCACTCCTCCTCCAGGGCCACTTCCTCTGCGGCCTGTCTTACCAGGCAGCGGCTCCTCCGCTCCTCCTCCAGGGCGATGTCGTCCTCCATGTGCTTCATCCACAGGATGCGCTCCTCGTCGAAGGGGGACAGGGTGGGCAGCCGCTCGACGCTGTGAAACAGCTTTCCCAGCTTGGAGGAGGTCTTCTTGGACGGCCTCTTCTTCTTCCTGGGAGAGGAAATTTCCCCGCCTCTTCCGCGGTTCTGCTTCTCGGTGGAGAGTGAGCGCGATCGCTGCTTCTTGGGCCTCCTGATGACCGCCGGGTACCTCTTGCCGAGAAAGCCGGGCAGGTGCCTCCTCGCCTGCTTCCTCCTAGAACTGGGAGACTTGGACAGGTCCTGCATGACAAACTCCATGATGATGTCCCTCTCGCCCTCCTCTTCCTCGGCCTCCTCAGCAACGACGTTCGGTCTCCTCGTCGCCTCTCCTTCCTCGACTGCAGCCTCTCCTTCGTCTCCTCTCTCCGGTTCCGCTTTGGAGTTCCCCTCTCCCTCCTTTTCCTCTTCGTCGTGCCCTTCCAGGTCGGTGTTGGCGACGGTGGTGGCGTTGCTGGCCCTGCTCATGCAGCTCTTTCTTCCACCATCGAGCACTGAACTATTTTCTCCGTCTGGTGATTCGCGAACCTACAGGTTGTCCAAGATGAGAGCATTGATACGAAAGAGAGGGAGAGGGAGTTGCCTAATTTAAGAGGACACAACTGTTGGTCTATTCTTCTGTACGTTGTAGGTACATGTCTGTAGTACGTACAATGCACATTGTTCACATGTACCGTGGTATGTGTAGTAGTCATGCCAAAAGTTTAATGAACAGAAAGTCTGCATACTGCACATGCAGTGAGTATGAATGATGTTAAGGTGTACTGTACAACAGTACGCAAAACAATTTCTTACAGAAAGCATTGATTATATTTATGTACACACAGGGAAAGAAAGAAAAGACTTGTACTATCGTATGTAGTACTATGAACTACTATACTGTAATAGTCGGAGAGGAAGTGTAAATAGGTACATGCGTACGTAACTGTTACATACATACTGTACAACACAAACGGAGTTCACAACAGCAAGACAGGAAGAGGAAAATGAAACAAACTCATGCTCTTGGATCCATGCTTTCTTTGTGTGGCAGTACCTGGGACATGGTTGCCGGTGGGACCTCCTCGATCAGACCAGCCACCCGGGGGTCCTCCCCCTTCGCAACAATCGGTGCCACGTTGCCCTCTTGGCCGTTAGCAGAAGGCTGAGGCTCGACGACGGATTTGCCACAACCATCGGAAGTGGGGGGAGAGGGAGGAGGGGGAGGAAGAGGCTTTCCTTCCTTGGATTCTCTTCCCTGCTGGGCTGGCCTGTGGTTGCGAGGAGGTCTGGCGGCCGGGAACTGACCCGGCGTCGGCACGGGATCACCACCACCTCTTACGTCGGTGCTCGGGGAGCCGTCGTCGACCTTTGCCGGCGGAGGCCTCTTGGAGGCCGCTTTGGGCGGCTCTGACTTCTTCTTCCTGGCTGCCATTGGTGGTGCCGCGGCTCTGGGTGGCGCCACCTCGGGCCTGCGCTGCTTCACTGGAGGGGTTGGCTCCTCCTCTCCTCTCGTCTTTGGCAAAGTTCCTCCAGACTCTGGTGTCTCCAGCGCCACCTTTGGTTCCTGGGAGGTGCTGTCCGCTTCCGCTTTTGCTGAAGACTCCGAGGCCTTTCCGACTTTTGGTTTGTCGCCGCCAACATTATTGGCCTTGTCCTCTCCGCTCTTCGCATCATCTGTGCGGTGCCGTTCTTCCTTGACGCCGGTGGCGGTAGCTTTGGCAGTGCCTTGCTGCTGCTGTCTCTTTAGTGAACTCCGAGACTTGTTATTGCCGTCGACTAGTTCTTTCTTCGCCGTTGTTACTTTTTGCGCCTCTTTCTTGGCTGTCTTTGTCGTACTACTATTTTCCTTTTTCTCCTTGCCTTCTTTCTTGCTCTTCTCCTCCGCGACCGCCTGTTCCTTTTTCTCCTCCAAGCATCTCCCTTCCTTTTTCTCCCTTCCATGCCTTTCTCCGTTTGCAGCAGCAGCACCCTTGCCTGGAAGAGTAAATTGGGCATTAATATCCAGGTCTGTTTTTCGGTCGTTGTCGGTCGTGTCTGCGTCAAAGGAAGGCTTAGCGGCAGTTTGAAAGAGCAGTAGTGGCGATGATGGCTCTTGTGCTGCTTCGGGTGCGGATTTACTGATAGTACTGTGTGCGTTGTTGATCTTTTTAAGTGAGGAGGTGCGCTTTATAAGAAGTTTCTCCTCCAGCTCCTTGTTCCTCCTGACCAGCTGGCTCTCCCTCTCCCTGAAGACCTGCAAGTCCTGTCTGAGGATGGCGTTGTCGGAGCGGGCGATCTGGACGTCGGTGCGGCACAGTTCGGTGTCCTTCAAGGAGGAGAACTTGACGAGCTGGCGAGGAATGTCGGCGCTTCCGTCCGGGAAACTGGACGTTTTCTTTGGCTTTGGATGTTGTTGTTGTTGTTGGCCGGGATCGCCTTGAGGAGAGGCCTCTTTGGCCAGCAACTGGATGGCCCTGCCAACCTCAATGTGCTCCCTTGCGTTCCTGTTTTGTTTCGACGTCCTCTCTTCCGACTTGTCAATCAAACTCTCCTCTTGGCGCCTGGAATTGCCCTTGAAAGAGACTGGCCTCGAGCTGGCGCTGTTACTGCTGTTGCTGCTGTTGCTACTTCGTTGTGCTGTGCTGCCTGCGGACAGCTTCTTCTCCATCATCTCTATTCTCGAGAGCAAGTGTCTCTCACGGTGACGATATCGCTCAAGGTCTTGCCTCAGACAGTGGTTGTCCTCTTGCAGTTTGTTGGCGGTAGTGACCGAGGAGAGCGCGTTGGAGAGCTGCTGTATCTTGTGCAGAATGCTCTCGAGACTCTTCTCTTCTTCCTCCGCTACTCCGTCGCCCTCTCTGGTCGCTCCCATGACCTCCGCGATCGTGCGGGTGCCTATCTTCTCGGCAAGGGTGTGGAGGACTCCCTCCATCCTCTGCAACTTTTCCGCCAGAACCACCACGCTCTTTTCCGTGACCGCCAGGGTGTCCTGAATCGGCAGGAGCTCTTCCGACAGCACTCCCTGCAGCCTCGCCGTTACCCCCAGGTACATCTCCTCGCTCCTCATCGCCTCCTCGTCCAGGCCGTCTAGCAGGTCCGGATCCTCCCTGTCGTCACCCCCGCCTGCTCTGTTGGCGCCATCGCTCCCTCCTCCTTCTCCCCTTCCTCCGCCTCTAAGAGCCACGTGTCCTCCCATAGTGGCGGCGGTGGACAGCTTATCCGTCTCCACTGTAGACGGCAGCGACCTCATCTCCACCCCCCTGAGCCGCCTGCCGTCCGTCTCTCTCTCCTCGTCGTCGCTAGAGCTGAGAAAGCCCTTGTCAATCTCCTCTCCGTCCTCCACCGCCAGCCAAATTTCGTCCGAAGCCGGCGTCTCGCCCTCCTCGCCGATCTTGGACAAGTCCAGGTAGTTGGTGGTCCTCCTGGGGTCCGGGAGAGCGAAGGCGGTGCCGACGTGCTCCATAAGCACCCTAGCCACCACATCGTCTTGGATTTGGGTCTCCTCGTCTGAATTTTGCGGTTTCATTCCTCCCGCCTCTTCCCAGTGCTGTTCCTCAGTCTGAACTTGTGCGTCTGCTAGAACCGGTTCCGGGACTGGATCCGAAGTCGTGCGAACAACGCTCGAGCTTGAACTGCGAGAGGATGAGTAGGTCCTCCTCTTGTTGTTGTTGTTGTTTGCCCTGCCGTCGGCCTTGGACGGCCGTCGGCTCCCGCCTCCACCTTCGGACTGCTTCCTCGCCTTCTCCTCGATCTGAACCCCACGCTCAGCAACGTTTGTGTGAGCCGTCTGCTGTGACTTCGTTGCCTGCAGTCCCGACACCTTCTTCTCGCTCTCCTCCCCCAGGCTCGTCTGCACCTCCTTGCTGGCCGTCTCCACGTGCAAGTGCCCCTTCTTCGGGGCCAATCCCACTTCCGCCGGCGACATGGGCAGCGGCGGGAGGAGCGGCGGAGACGGTGGACCGGCCACCTTCAACAAGAGGGCATCTTGGGAAACAAGGTCTCCCTTGGACTGTTGCTGCTGCTGCTGAGGAGGACAGGAAATTCTTAGGCAACCCATCGGCAGAGGCGACACCTTACAGGGAAGCGGCAGTCGGATTGGCTGGACCTGGGCCTGGGCCTGCGCCTGGGCCTGGCCACCGCCCTCCTTCTCCTGCTGCGAGTACGTGCTGCCTCCAGACCAAGAGGCCGACTGAAGACTAACCGGGCTAGGAGGCAGGTCTGAGGTAGTGGAAGTAATCGAGTGGAGGGGCGTGGACACGGCGCCCTGATAGTCAGCTCCGTCGCCCTTAGTGGGATTGGCCACCAGGTGGATGGGCAACGAGAGGGCGTCGCCGTGTCCTTCCCTTTCTTCGCCCAGGGAGCTGCTTCTCACGCAGAGGACCTCGACGCCTCCCTCAGAGACCCTGAGATCTGCGGTGGCGAAATTGGCCGCCGGACTCTCCTCTTCCTCTTCTTCCCCCTCCTCCCCGTCTAAGAGAGCAAACTCCAACTTTAGGCAATGGGTCTGGCCCGGTTTGGTCTGAGTCGCTGCGGCCGCCGCCGCCGCTGCCGCCGCCGCCGTTCGGCCTTCAAAATCGAGGACGGCGGCAGAAACTGAAATGAGGTTATATTGGTTGGAGCAGTCAGGTTACTGGGGAAAAAATCCGCTGTTTTAGAAAAAAAAACTTTTTTTAAGTTGTTAAAGCCAAAAAAGGCGAAATTAATCTACTATTCTAGCGTTTGCCAACCAGATCATAATCCCTATGCTATGGTGCTATGGTGCAAGTATAGTACATGAGTAGTGATTATACCTAATAATGAATATTTGCTGCAGGAGGGGAAACAGCTTCTTAATGTATGTAAGTAATCTTCTAGTAAATTTAACGTCACTGTTCACTGTTCAAAATTCACTTACTGCATTAGGTAGTACTAATTAATAACAAAACTGAAAAAAGGAAAGTAAAACTCGCGGTAGGTAAGCTCTTCGAAACAAAAATATAAATGTTGTAAAAAAAAAAGCTGGTACCTTTAGTCTTGTTTGCATGCCGGCTGACCATTTACCTCTAAAAAAATCTTTCTAGAAGACAACCTTCCCTTATTCTACTACTGTACTACACAGAAAATGTTTCTGCAACGTCAATTAACAGAACCGCAAAATTTGGCTTCCTTTTTTTTCCTGGGAATGATCCTGACAATAATCGTAATGTTAATGGCACTCAGTTGGCGCCACAAAAGTTCGGACCTGCGTTGTGCAGACCTACCTAGTGAGTTAGCTTAATACCATTCAGTCATGGTGCGGCAAAAATGCACCGGTTGAGTCCAAACATGGATTTGTAAGTATGTACATACAAGTTACAGATGGTGGCATTAAGTACATACTACGTATCATTATACTATACGTAGTACATATAAACGAGCAACAAAGCTTAAGCGTTAAAGCGTGTTCGTCTGTCCTCTGGATCATCTCTCTGCTTACCATCGTTCGTTGTCTTCTTCTTCTTCTTCCCCTCACTAAATCCGATCAACCCCCCTTCGTCGTCCGCCATGAGCGTCGCCTGCTCCAGCCTCCTGACGGCCAACTCCAGGGACGCCTCTGCCGTGTCGTCGTCGTCGTCGTCGTCGCCGCCGCCGTCGCCGTCGCCGTCGCCTCCCGGTGAAGACGATGGAGGACCAGCGGTCTCAACGCCGCTGTCTGTAGCGAAATCGAATGGTACAAGTCAGTAATCAGCACTAGGCTGAAACCACAACGATCTGTGCTCGTCCTTCTTGTGTTGTACTTTATAGGCGGGGGGGGGGGATAGTGCAAGAGGGGGCTACGGTCCATCAAAACTTATCCAAAGGCCGAACTTTGGTTTTAAAGTGACCCAAAAAAATGGGATTAAAAGGAACCCCCCTTCCTCAAGTGACATCACATCATGACAATATCAACAGCCAGCGTTGCGGTGACAGCTAATAGCAATAACAGCACTGAAAAATTGCGCACAGAATCTTGCACATACGTCAAGCGTTTTGACCTGAGTCCGTGGCACATTGGAGTGTGCCTAGTCCCGCACGATGACTTTCTCTGGTCTCCTCCTCTTCCTCCTCCTCCTCCTCCCCCTCTTCCTCCGCCTTCCCCTCCATGTCTTCTAAGACATTGGTCCCCTCCCGTTGAGCCAGCCTCCGCTCCAGGTAGGCGGCCAGGAAGGAGTGGATCTCAGCCTCGCTCACCACCTCGGGAGGAGCCTCGCATAAGACCTGAGCAGGAGGGAGAGAGGACGAGAAGGGGGCGTTCACAAAACAAGCTCTACCTAGTGTAGTAGTATGTGTAGGACAGATCTCTATTACTTTTGCGTCCCTTCTCCGGTACTTTACAGCAAAGACACCTTTGTGCTTTTTAGATTTACAGTATGTCAAATTCTAGTAAGTCCAGTCGCATCATGCTTCTATACCGTAAATAAAAGTACCTATGTCTGTTTCCATTACTGCAAAAGCGTGGTACGTGTACTCTGTACTGTATCGACTTTAAGTGCCCAAAAAATCTCCATTCTTTGCTTTTTGCATCAAAGTGATTCGTTATCTTAAAAATTAGTATGTAGTATGTACTGCGTACAGTAGTCCTTCGCTATAGTAAACTCCACTAGTAAAGTCAGAAACTCTACCATACCAAGTAAACAAGCCTATGATGGTAAAAAATTACACTTTTTCCTAACACAGCAAAATTCTCGCTTCTGACGACTGAGTTTACTATTTCGGAGTTCTTTTGTACTGCTTGATTTTTTTTAGTCAAGGTAAAGATTATGGTCAAAAGCGTGTTTGCATGCGCTGACTGCATGCGCCAGTTACTTCTCTGGTGAGATCATTGAGGATGTTCCGAAGTCCTTTGGGGATCTTTATGGAGTAGACTTTAACGTCGGCGGCGTCCTCACAGCTGTGGGAGAGTAGGTCGTCGTTGGGCATCCTCGAGTGATCGCCAAAGAACGCGTTGTATGGCGGTGAACCTGATCAGGTCGGTGGAGTTCCCCTCCCCCGTCAGCGAAATTCTTGGATAGAAGGAAGAGAGTTAGAAACGATTGCGTCCGCAACATTCTGGTTTTTAAAAAATCCATTTCCAGCTTTCTTGGGATTTACGTAGTACATAGGTCTTTGTCTGTAATTTGTTTGAATGGGCTCTTTTATCGCCAGAGCAAAGAGCTGGTTTATTACTGTACCATACTCTGATCGATCAGTTGCGTGAGTCTTTGTCGCCTTCCTTGCACACAACAACAGCAAAAAAAAGCCAATCACCACACACACACACACACACACTACAGTACGTAGAAGGGACGGGGGAGGAGGAGACGGTCGTGGTAAACCAGCCTTAATAGCAGGTGTGGGTGAGGAAGGTGGTAAAAAGGAAGGAAAGAGGGAGAGGGCAAGCGACTCCCTAGGGAAAGCATACGTACACATAATAATTGCACGACTCTCATAAAGGCTTGAGAAACAGGAGTTGCAAAGCTGTAATTCAGATGAAAACGTTGAAATTGGAAATTCTTGGTTTGCGTAAGGTCCATTTCGGTCAAACTGGACTATCATTCATCACAGTGCCTGTGTGGTGATCATTTGCACCTAAAAGAGTGACACTGCTTTTTCTCCAAGCAAAGGTCAGCACACACACAATTTTCACCAAGGATTGACTTACCGTACTAGCACAGCGTCGACCAAGTCTTTGGGAATGATGGAAGCCTGATCACCGCATGCAGCCAAATGCTTCTCATGGGGGGAAAGAGAATAGTGCTGTTATGTGCACCAGATACGAAAAAGCAAAGGGGGGGATCTTCTACGCACACCAAGCTAATCTTGCCTAGGGTGGGAGCGGTGTGAAGAGGAAAGACGAAGGAGGCAACAAAAGGGGGAAGGACGAAGGAAGAGGAGGAGGAAGGCCACCAAGGAAGGAAGAGCTGGAGAGGCAAAAGTTTGATCAATGCGGGAGGGAGGAAGGGAGGGAAGGAAGGAATCAAAGATACTTGGTCTCCTTCTGGAGCCTTCTGAAAAATGAAGCAAAGGACTTTCCTCCCTCCAAACTGACAGGCAGGCAAGGTAGAGAATTTTTTTTTTGCAAAGAATGCAAGTTACTTTTTCCTTTCGCCTTGACATAAACCTGACGACTTTTCTTAACACGTCTAGGAGTTGGGGAGGGTGACGGGGAAGAAGGAGATGTCTGGGAGAAAAGGAAACAAGTACCTACCACCGCCTTCTTTTTCCTCCTCCTTCTCCAAAAGCACTTTGTGGTCTGCCTCAAATCTGAAAGGAAGAGAAGGCAAAAGAGGGAGGCAGGGGGCAAATCCAATCTGTGGGGAGAATCATGGCAGCTTTGCGTGCGTGACGTGAGGCGCTAAATAACTTTACCAAGTGCGTAGGTACGTGGATTGCATGCTCATTCAGTCCAGGAAGGCACGTATCTCCACCTCAACTGGGTCAATCACTAATGAAAAGAAAGGCATTTGCAACCGTTGTTGGGATTCTCACATAGTGCAACGAAGCAGTATTGAAGTTTTTTTAAAAAATCTCTGACTGCCTGGGTTAAACTCTCATCCATCATCGCCCCTCAGTTAAATGTAAACTCCAGTCAGTAGTAGTAAAGGAGGAAGGAAGGTGAATTAGGGCGTAACAGAGAAAGCAGTTTCCAGGTGTGTCCACGTAGCTCGCTTTCTTTGCCCGGGAAGGAGGAGGAAGAGAGCTGGAAAGACAGAGCCAGGTGGTGAAGAAGAAGAACTCCATCGAGAGGGAAAGGAAGCACTGAGGTCCCTTCACCCTGCCCACCTCTCTCCCCTCTTTCTTCCTGCCATCAAACAGGGAAAAGAGACTCACGAAACAGAGAGAGAGAGAGAGAGAATGGGAGTGGTCATGCTATCTGGAATATTCCCTCCTCTCCTGCCACGAACCCAACTCTCACTGTCATCAAAAGGGGACGAGAAAAGGAAGACTTTTTTTTCCTCCCTCGCCATTTCAGATTACAATGACGGGGGTCTCTCAGAGACAAAGGGACGGGGGTGGGCGGGGAAAAAGTTTTTTTTGTTTTGGAAACTTTGAAGTTCTTTTCCCAGAGAAAAAGAAAAGAAACTGTTCTGTTGGGCATTCTGGTAGTAACAAAAATTTCTCATGCTCTCTTGCAAAATCTGAAAAGACAAAAAAATGAAAACAACTGTTGCAGCGATCCCAAGTTGATCCCGAACTGCGCAAAGTCAAAGTCTACTGTTCTTCTAGTTGATTCTTGTAAGACATTGTAAGAAGCAATCAAGAGTTCTGAATCTTTAATCACAATCATGCTTATACCACGTAGTTTAAAAAAGAGGAACAACAACATCTGCTAGATGCCACCGAACACCCACCGTATGGGTGCAGGATCATTGTCAACTTACTTAGGCTAAGTGACTAGTAGTTTCTTTGAAGCTAATTGTTGAAACACGCCTTTAA
>JAAUYM010145346.1_pt1 | contig 21139 bp, 28 predicted proteins | sample 7278001 | NCBI WGS metagenome assembly JAAUYM01 (sample SAMN14350224, study PRJNA611818) | marine sediment metagenome | isolation source: surface marine sediment (1.8m) | place: French Polynesia: Moorea | collected 2018-08
CCCCTCCCCCCTCCCAGAAAAAAAGAGCGTGTTCTTGCATTACAACGCAAACGGAAAATGTGAGCCCTTCCTCCTCCCCCTACTCCTTCCAAAAACACGAATTTTGGCTGCAGTGAAGAAGACCTTTTTTTTGCTCTCTTCTGTTCTTCTCCTTTATGTGAGGGAGGCAAAAAAGCTCCGTATTAGACGTGTTTTGACTGTGGAAGAAGAGAAAGAGAAGAAGAAGCTCAGTTAGAAGGGGCGTTTTGAGCAACTGAAGCGAGGAGATTCAATGTACCAGGAATCCTGTGTACTGTACGTACCCGTATTGGGCAGTAACGCTTCTTTTAAGACAGGTCGTTTTCAGTTGATGCTCCTTCCACTTCCACAGGTTGGGAACTCCCATTTTAAGCAGTCAACCCGATCGTAAACTGTTTGTATTGTTTCGTAAGGGGGGGGGGGAATGCAGTTTTCGTGCAGAAATCCTTGTACTAAAATGCTTGAAAGGGGGAGGTCAAAGTCACCTTTTGCTATGGCCATTTTCCAACCCAAAAAGGGCAATGTCACTGCTACAAAAAGAAGTCAAAAGAAGGGTCTCAGTGAACCACTCCCCCTCTCTCCCCCACCCCAAAAAAAATCTCGGCTTGCACACACAATGGATTCCCGAACGTATTAGCTGGAAAAGGTAGGTAGGCGGGGGAGAAGAAAGGCGCACCAAAGAACTACAGTCAATTTTCAAATAGCATGGTCAGCAGAAAAAAATTTAAATTACTTTAAAAGTTTCTTCAATATGCACATGATATATAGAAAGTGTTTTAAGCTACATAATAAAGAGTTATTCGCGTTATTATATTCCAAGTTTTTACTACGAGTACATGTGCAAAGTCGTCGGTAGTGGTAGCAACGCATGGAAAGGAGGACTGTGGCAACAGTTTCGATTTCCCACGTATCATCGTCATCACAGATTCTGTTTGATTGTGTGCGTATTCGTTTCACAGCCTCTCATCGATAGCCAACCTTTTTTTTCCTGGAAGTGTGGTGCCTTCTTTGAGTCAGCAAACAGTTTCAAAAAAGTTCTTTATTTACTACTCAGTGTGGGAATCTGCTTCCCTTTTTCGTGCAGCCAAACGGAAGCAAAAACTGCGGATAAATTTGTTGTCGTGCTTGCTGCAGTTCAGTTCTTTTTTTCCCGTTCCTTTCCTTTAAGCAAAAAGGCGTGATTTACAAGGAGGCAGAGAGGGAGAGAGGGTAAGAAGAAAACTGCCTGTTTTTTTTTATTGACCTCCTCTTCTTTCCTCCCTCTTTCTGCAAATGCAGGAAAAGAAATGAAGCAGGAAACAAAGAACAGTGCAGAAGTTGTTAAAGTTTTTCTTAAAGATTTCAGTCAGGAAAATGACATAGTGACACACAGGGTTAGTGTGCGTTTAAATCATAAAAGTATTTTTGTCTAAAATGCTTCGGAAAACTTCCTGGATTTGCTGACCCACCAATTAAAAAAATGCCACGCAACTTCGAGATGAATTCGAGATCAATGCGGCATGGACAAAAGATGAATACGGTATAGAAAGTGAAAAAGTTAGAAGAGTGGAGAAGTGCTGTAGAAACACAAGTAAAATTCAAACTCTTTTTACTTTTTTTTTAGAACTATGCTTCTGGACAACTGGATGACTTTGGTCGTCCACTATTGATTCATGTACATCTTTTCACTTTGAAGCTACTTTCTCTTTCTCCTTCCTTTTGCGTACACAGACTCATGTGAGTGTGTGTGTATGTAAGAGAGAGAGAGAGAGAGAGAACGTCATTTCATGGATAACAGATTGGCTGCGCGGATTATCGCAGCCTGCCTTTTTCACCCTGCTGAGAAATAGAGGCACACACAAGAAACAATGAAAGTCGGTATTAAAAAAAACCCCAGTTTTTACAACTTACTCTTCAGTTGGAGGAGGGGGAGGGGAGAACAGTGAAAACGTAACAACTCAAACATGAATGCTTGAGCATCTGAGGACGCTCTCTGCGTGCGACCATAAATCGTCTTCCGAATCTAGCCTACACATCCGTACTTACTCCAGCCACCCAGAGGAGCGCCCATTTCACAACGTGTCATCTTAGCTCCTTCTCTCCTTTCTCTCTCTCTCTCTCTCATTCTCCACAGATATCTGCGGGGAATCCCTCTAAAGACAGATTTATATGGCATGCTCGCTATGCCACTCAGCCGAGGAAGTCAACATCGTCGTGCCGGCGATGCCACGTATGCGATGCGACTCGACGCGGGAGGGAGGGAGAAACAGAGATGTCAACATGGAGGATTCCTCCTCCCCTCCTCCCTCCATGGAGAGGATTATTAGATGGTGGCCTAGTTCGAGCAGCGGCAAACGGCGAAAGAAAATCTCATGAGCTTTGTGACATGGAGGAGGAGGAGCCAAGAAATTCGTTTCGCCTGTCGGGAGGAAAGTTGATGTCAGCTTTATGCGTGTGTAGTTTTTCCTCTGGTGGAATGTTTACGTGTCTGTGTGTTTGTGTAAATTCCTGTGCACACTTCTCCAAGCGAACGGGTTTTCAGAACCCCTGCTTTTTGTTTCTACTGTGGCATCCTTCAAAAGAAACTTTTTTCCATGTGTTTTCCCACCTCTTGCAAGTAGAGGAGGCTGTAATTCTTCGGAATTCCTCGAGTGCTACCCCACACTCAGTACGTACACACACATAGGGAAGAAAAGTTCCTTTTCTCACACAGGAACTCCAGCAGCAGCAGCAGCAGCAGCAGCAACAGCAACAAACGTATATGGGAAATTAGTCGTTGGAGACAAAAGTTCAGTTCATTGCTCTCTCTCTCTCTCCCCTTCTCAGAGAAGGTGAAGCCGCACTCACAATTTGTCAGGAAAAAGAGTGAGGGAAGCATAACGAAACAACGGAGAAAAGGAAGGAATTGCTTTTTTTGGAAATCCAAAACCGTTGCAGTTTTCTCTCCCTCCTCCTCCTCCTCCTCCTCCTCTTCCTCTCCTTGTCTTGGCTGCCAATTTATTTAGCGGAACAGTATTGGCTTGGAGAGGAGAGAGGGAAGTGCAAGCAACAGGTCCAAAGAACCTAGAAGAGAGAAGGGAAGGGAGGGAAGAAGAGGTGAAGGAGGAGGGTATCAAATGCCAAGCCAAAGAAGATGACTGGTGCAAGAAAGAAAGAAAGGAAGAAAAAACAAGAGAGTGAAAAAGGCAAAAATGCTACGGCCCAAAATAACTTGATATTCTTGAGGTAGCAGCCACCATCAACAATACCCAAAAATGTAAAAAAAAACATGTTGGCATAAGTATGGAAGCTGTTATAGTGTCCCGATTTCTATGCAAGACTCTCACTTTGTGCTTAGACGAATAAAAAAAACCTGCACGGCTTTTATGCAATTTCCTTCCTCTTTCACCTTCACACTGGTATATCACATAGATCATGGGCAGGAAGAAAGAAGGAGGTATAGAGCGGTCAAAAGGGGAGGAAGAGAGAGACGAAACTGCGCCTTGATTCATGGGGAGGGGAGGAGAGGGGAGGACAAGAAATTTATGGGAGACCCATTACAAAAAAAAAGTTGGCTCCACTTCCTTTCCCGTACCACGAAACGTAATTGCAAGAGGGGAGGTGTTTGCATTGCTATGTTGGGGAAGCGTGATGTTATGGCTGGGTATCATATCTTTAGGCTGCTTGTGGAAGGGAGCGAGTCAATAAAAGTGGATGACTTGACCACTTTTTTTACGGTCTCCTACCCTCCCCCTTTATTCATAAAAAGGTCACGTGCGGTGGCAAAAATGTAGTACACCCTACTGTATATGGGAGATAGAGTGTGGAAAGAACAAGAAACAGGAATAAGATTTTTTTATAGCTTTCCTACCTGATGAGAGCATCACGACCGTCAGCATGGTGGCGTCCGACGTCGACGTCTTCCTTCTCCTCCTCAGCGGCAACATCGCCAAGATTGACAGCAACTTCCAATTGGAAGATAAAGAAGAGGCACCAGATGGAGAGGTCTCCTCACTGGCGCGCGCACACCGCACAAAAAGATGCAATTTCACACCACGAATCCAGTCAAGGAACTCTTTATTATCATTAAGTACTATCCATGCACACAGGCAGGTGAACACACCTTTCTTCCTCGTCCCCCTGTGCACGCCTCTGGATGCCAGACAGCAACTGATGAGAGGCGGGCGGCGGTGCGGTGGAGCTTCACGGCCGGCGTGCGCGCCCTTCGGGCCGGCGTCTCCTTTCCTTCAACAAGTAGTGGCCGTGGTGGTAGCTGCAGCAATGGAGGTGAGGGAAGAAGAAGAAGAGTCAGTCTTTGGCAGAGGAGGAGGAGGAAGCTTCATTCACCTGAGACACAGGACGGTGTTTGGGGTCTTTTCGGAGGGATTTGGGAAAGGAGGAGGAGGAGGAGGAGGAGGCGCCTTCCCCTCCCGTCTTCTTCTACCAGTATGGTGGTGCAGAGGGGAGCGCACCCCATGTGGAGTGCGTGAAAACGACATGAAAAAAATACGTAGATGCAGTATGGTTATAATAACATTGACACTCACAGCTTGTGCTAAAAATGGAAACTTTAACTGTTTTTAGTTCTCTCAATTTGTACATTTTAGCCGTCTGTATTTTTGACAAATCCGGAGATTTTTTTTCTTGTCTTTGCTACCCGTAGCCAAATGCAAAGTCCAGTCACTCCTTTTGGGGTTTGTTTGGTCACCTGAGCTCGGGATAATTGCAGTCGAGAGAGGAGAGGACGCTTTGCTCATGAAGGGACAGTGCAGGGATATTTCGACTTGTCTGTCACCGCTGGAGAAGAAATTGATTAGTGGTTTTTTTTCTTAAAAAAATGCAAGTACTGCAAATAATTTTGTAGCCATTTTCCAGGTATAAAATAAGTTGGTATTTTATTCGAGGTTGAGAGAAGCTCGATTTTTTGCGTTTTTTATAGTATACGTAGTATAATAACATATAAAAAAATCTTGTTCTCTGCCCCCTCTCCTCCTGCTAATGTGGGAAGGACAAGAAATTATCTCTCTCCGCAGACAAGGCAGTTTTTGAGCAATGAAATGTGCTCAAATCGCAAATGGGGAGAGGGAGAAAAGAAAAACAGGATTTCTGTTTTGGCCTGCTTTGTGCTAGGCGCAAAGAGAGATAAATAGTTGCTGCTGAGTTCCTTCAGCAGAACATACATAACTTCATCAGAGGCCACAGCAGCATCATGGAAGAAGCAAACCGCCACGGTGATGGTGTAACCGAAGAAGAACAATTGTTGCTGGAGATCATCGACAAGGACGTCTTGGAGAAGCTGCTGGAAGATCCTGAAGTAGAAGGCCTCCTTGACGCAGTCAACGAGGAGCTGCAAGAACCAAGCGAAGCTGTTGAACATGTTATGGAACAAAGGAGTAGTAGTAATATAATCGGACAAGAAACCTTGGGCACTTCATCTTCAGAAGACGAACGGTTTGCTACCAGTCCAAATGATGGGGTGGGGGCTTTCAAACATCTTGCAGAAAAGCAATTCAAAGATGCTGATGATCCTCATCAGTGTCCTGTGTGCGAGGACGGCCGCATCGGCAGGCACACCTACTACGGGGGCAGGTCGTGCCACAGCTGCAGGGGCTTCTTCAGGCGCTCCGTCCAGAGCGGACACTGGCGCCTGTTCAGGTGCAAGACCGGAGACAGAGGCAACTGCACGGTCCTCTCCAGGACTAGACAGAGCTGCCAGAGCTGCAGGTTCCGCAGGTGCCTGAATCTGGGAGGCCTGAAGCCGGAGCTGGTGCTCACCGGGGAAGAGAGAAGACTGAGGTTAATCAAGAGGAGCTATAGCAAGAGGAAGGGTTTTTGCACATCCACTGCAGGTATAGCGCAGGTGTAACATGTAAGGTAGTACAGCACTGTATTATTTAAGCGTGATTTACACGTTCCTGTTCTTTCATCAGATGTCGACACAAGATTCCTGACCTTTGCGCTCACGAAGGACGAGGAGCAACAGCTACACTCCCTCTTCCACACACTTCTGGACCACAATCATCAGAGGATGCTCGACTTCTTCTCCAGAAAAGGCCATGTTGGCCTGGCCCAGTCCTTTGTAGACGCAATGGCCATGAGGAGGAGGTTCAGCAAGACCCTACTGAGGGCTACTTTTGAGCTGGACATTCAGGTGAAGTGTCATCTACCATTATATTTCACATGCTTGTTTACTTTCTTAGACATCATTAAACTTTTGACCCTTGAGTCATTGTGTGCACCTTCCAGTCAGCAAAAAATTATGCTTTCGGGCTGCCGGAGATGTCCGGTCTGAGTCCGAGCGACCGGATCACTCTCGTGGCGTCCAACAGCAGGTCTGTGGCCGGTCTGGGTTGGATCTGGTTCCAGGACAACCAGGAGTTCTACTTCCGGCACATGGTGGAGCACGGGCGAAGAAAGGACCGGGAAGCTACCTCCTCCGAGTACGGAGCCAGGCATCTGTTGGAGGAACTGGACAAAGCCTTGGACAATAACTCGGCTTCTTCTGACGACATTCTTGACAAGAGCAGCATCTCTGCCCCTTACGATGCTGGACACAGAGGAGCCCATTTGCTAAAGTCGGAGATCACGCAAAGTCTTATGGCGCCCTCCTCCGCCGCCTGGGCTGAGGTGGTACTTCTTCTGTCAGCCATGCTCTTCTGCCCGGACAGCGTGGATGGGGGAAACGTGGTGCTGGAGGATGAGGAGAGGGTCAGGAATGAGTGGAGAAAGCACATGAAGGCACTGGAGAGGTACAACAGGTGAGCCTCAAAATTTAGGGAAATTTGGCCATCTGTCCCCGATTATACGATTTTCACTGAGTAATGTTTATACGTACAACTTTTATTCCAAACATTCTTTGCAGGTCCAAAGAAAACGCACAGCCGTTTGAGCGAATCGTCCGCGCAATAAGCACCGGAGCGACCAAGACTTTTTTCGACATTCACATGAATGAGATTCTCATCGACTAAGAGATGCAGTGCTGGATCATGAGATAAACATGTATTTTGTCATCTCTCTCTATCTCGTTCATGAATCATCTATCCAGTAGTACGAGTGTAGTACATCGGCAATTATAGGACTAAATTAGGCCGCTGTTTGTCAGGGACAGTACGTAGTACGTAGTTCCTACTTGATCGTACTGCGTACGCTGTAATCTTTTTGGCTGCTTATCGAACCGGCCCCAAAGCTATACAAAGGTCGGTGTCATCCTCCCCTCCTCCTCCTCCTCCTCCTTCTCCTCCTCCCTCTCGATAACACTGCGCGTACTATATCACGGCAGATGTCACTGGGAAACAAGATCGTGCTGTTCGTTCAAAAAGATGGCGGAGCCAGTGTCCTTCGATGACGTCGTCTCTTACACGGACTGCAGCAGCTGCAGCAGCCTCCCGGACCTGACCCAGGTCATCAGGGACCTGGAGGATGTGGAGGGGACCAGGATCATGCACCTGGAGATGCCGCTCGCCGAGGAGAGGAGGATCTATTGGCAGCTCGAGTCCAAAGTCCAAAACGACAACAGCGGACTCATCAGGTCAGCCCATAGATAACCTCGTTGGTCAGCCTCTCCTCTCTTTCTCTCTTTTTTGCCATGTACAGTACTATGCAGTGTAGGTATGTACTATATATCAAAACTTTTACATGTACATACGTGTACATCTGATGAAATTAGTAAGAGTACGCCAAATATGGCTAAAGGTATTCCAAAATGATGATGTCACGTTTTGACTTCCCTCCGCCTGCAGGTGTCCCGTGTGCGTGGACGGCGTGGCCGGAGACCACGTCTACTACGGCGGCAGGGCCTGCCACAGCTGCAGGGTCTTCTTCAGGAGGGCCGTCAGGGCCGGACTGGACAGGAAGGGGACTCTGCGATGCTCGGCGGGAAAGGGAAGGAACAGTGGCGGGGGGCCCTGGTGCGAGATCAGGTCCAAGAACAGGAGGGGCTGCAGGGCCTGCAGGCTGGACAGGTGCCTGGTCCTGGCCGGGCTGGACAGCTCGCAGGTCAGCAGGAACGGAAGGGAGAAGGGAGGAGCGGCGACGCCCCAGCAGATCGGTAAGAGCGACGTAATAAAATGCTGAGGGTTTTATTTAAAAAAAAAGTTTAGCCCTCGAATTTGAAGCAGTGGGCTCCACCATGAACAAGGTGATCAAGACGGAGATTTCCCCGATGCCTTCCCCTCCGTCCTCCTCCTCCTCCCTCTTCGTCTTCGGCCAGGACGAGCGACTCTTCTTCCTCCGCCGGTTTGACGTCTTCCTCTACTGCAACCACGACAAGTACTTCGACTTTTTCTCCGTGTACCCGGGCGAGCTGTCTCCCTTCGTGGCCTCCGTGACCCGCGGCCTCCCCTTCCGCGCCTCCATGCACGCCTCCATGTGCCGCATGGACCAGATGTCCACCATCAACTTCTGCTTCGACTCGGTGCCGGAGATGTCCGAGCTGAGCCCGTTCGACCGGATGGCGCTGGTCAATGCCAACGGCGGCGCTGCCTTTGCCCTGGAGGAGGCCTGGTTCCTCTCGCCCAGGAACATCGCCTTCTACGTCAGGCACTTCCTGGACTATGGGCGCCTGTGCAAGTCCGGGCACCCAGTGCTGGGGATGCTGCTGTCCAGCCCGCTCTCCGCGGTCACCGAGGAGGGGTCGAGGAGCCGCTGGGGAGTGGACACCGTATACCTAGACTCCAAACTGAAGTAAGCTAAGCAGAGAAAGACAAATCTACTTACTGGATTAAAAGATTCTGTATTTTCTATAAAGGACGGAGCATGAGGATTCCTGGAAGGAACTGGACAAGGCGCTTGCCCAGGTGAACGCCAACTCTCCGTACGACGCCTCCGACAACGTCATCAACGTCATTCTCTTCCACATCATCCTGTTCTCCACTGATGCAGTTGATCAGGTAAATATATGTTCCCAGCTTGACGTGTACCACACCAGTTTGATTTGGAGGCTACATAGATGCACGAGGTACTCCCGTGCACCAGCACTCTCAGATTTCCCTCTTCTTCAAGGTGTTTGAGAACAAGGAGAGGATCGTCTCCATCCAAAGGCGCTACCTTGGGGTGCTTGAGAGGTACCTCGGCTCCATCGCACCTGTCTTCCCGCTCGGAGAGGAAAAAGAGGAGAGGGTGTCTCGCGCCCTCCACGCCGTCCAGGCGGCCAGGAGGTTCTACAGGATGCACAAGGAGAGGGTGGAGGCGGCCGAGGTGCAGCAGCAGCACCAGCAGCAGTACGGTCCCTTCACGGAATTGAGTCAATAATCGGTTCATTCAGAGGCCGCACAATTTAGTTGTCGGTATTGCCTCCTTTATTGAATAAATACGCAAGGCAGGCGAAAATTGCAACGTCCGAGGCTTCTTCACCTCTGGGCGCTCTGCTTAGGGGAGCCCGCGTGAAAACCTTGTGCAAGTCCTGGGAGGCGCAGAGACAACCCAAATTAGATCGATGGTTAAATGGTTGCTGTCAAAGTAATGCAACTCACTGCATGGGTGCAGGCCACGTTGAAACCATTCATTACTTTCCTGCAATAGGTACATATTAGGTCTAGTAGTAGTTTGTCAGAAAACAAATAACTAAAAATTAAGTTTAAACAGTATTTCTTGTTGTGAAGTGTGAAATGTGAAATGCTTCATTACGTTGAAAGAGTTGTTTTAAAAATTTATTTTATGCTTTAAAAAGTTAATTTGCCATATCCTTGACTACTTCATTAAAATAGTAGTTAGTGTTTTTATGGACAAGCAGCATGCCAAAAAAAAATAACTCATCACTTTACTCGATCCAGTCAAAGAAGTGTAGGGTGGCCACGAAGAAGGCGTCTCTCTTCGGTTTGGGAAAGCACCTCGCATGATCTTGCTCAGGGCGATGCCAGGAGAACGATCTGTCTCCTCTTTCGTTTCTCCCGTTGCCGCCATTGCCGCCGTTCCCGCCGTTGCTGCCGTCGCCCTCTGTGGTGGTCTCATCTGAGTCTTCCTCGTCCGCCTCCAGGGTGAAGGACAGTACCCTCAGGTGCATCCAAATCGGGTGGTAGTCCTCAAAGTCCCACAGGGCGATCAGGCCTCCCCCGGCGTCGTACTAACAACGGCCAGAATGAATTTGTAGATAGTTAATTGTAGGTAGGTACAGTAGTGGATGCACTACCTACTACATGTACATGTACGTACATGTCGTGCAAAAGGGTCTCCTGGGTGTGACAGGAGCAATATACCTGGCAGGTGTATTTGTTGTGACTCATCCTGGCCACGATGAACCGGTTTGGCCTGAAGATGTGGCTGCGGGATCCGTACTCTCTCTTCAGGTAGTGGTTCACCCTGGCCAGCAACTTGGACTCCGTGTTCTCCCTGGAGTAGGCATGGGCTTGGGCCTTGCGCAGGCGACACCGTTTATCTGATTGATATTGGTAAACAAGCATTTTTTGTGCATTTAATTTGCAGCTTCTTTTCTAATCCTCCTACCGCTGGTAAAGTTAACTTTTAGGTACTAAGTTGTAGATACATACATACACACTACATGGGTTTGCCCCTTCCCAAACTTTTTTCCTCCACCTCCCTCGTTGTTGGTGAATCCCATCCCGAGGAAGACCTGCTGCTGCAGGGCATTGTCAATCCAGAACTGAAAGTTGGTCAGGTTTTCCGGTGGCCAGTGGAAGACGCAGATGGGCCGGACGTGGGGGCTCAGGTCAAACCTGGTCGAGACGAACAGGAGGGCGAGGTTGCGGTCCCAGGTGCGCACATCCCCGTCCATGCACTCTGGGTGCTGCTTGAAGGTCTCTACCTTGCTCTCCTGGCACCCGGTCAGGTTTGGCACCTGCCTTGAGCAACTGACATGGAAAAGTGGCAGGATAGACAGGTACAGCATGGGCATTTAAAAAACTGAGTACCTTAAAGTGATCTGTGATATGGCAGCACAATTGGTGAAGTGCAATGTAAATGTAACGATAGTCTTTGAAAATACAAAAAAAAAATTATTGACCAAAAATATTCAAATGGATATTATGCATACTTGATATTTTTTTCCAATTTTTTTAGTGGACTTACGCAGTGTGCCCGGCATACACCAATGTGTCCTCCAAGTCCCTGTCGAACAGGGTGGTGACATGGGCAGTGGTTAAGACCACCCTGAAAGAAGTGTTCAACATCCCAACGTCAGTCACCAACTCACGATCTACTGTACCACAAATGCACACTAACCACATGGACACCAAGGTGCCCCCCCCCCCCAAGGATGCCCCCTCCACGAGAGTGGCGCCTGTTGATGATCTGCACGTGGTGCGGGAACACATCCTCCTCGTCGAGGAAGTCCCCGTCATAGATGCACCGGGTCGGGCGCATCACTGGGTGGAGGAGGAGGAAGAGGAGAAGAGGGCGGCATCGGCCAAAATTCATGTTTTCTTTTCAGGATTGTTACTAATTAGTCATGCAAGGATTGTTTAATCATTGGTGTAAAATTCTAGCACTTTTGGCACAACTCAAGACCAGAGACCCAGCACTACGTCCTAGACCTGAACACTCGTGGCACATTAGTAGTGGGTACAACAGATGGAAGGCCAAAATTGATCCGTGTTTAACAACTTCTTGTGCCCTTTGAAATCAGAGATATCGCCAGTACGACAGTTTAAAGGCAAGGCGCTTGCAAAGTTCAGGAGAAAGCTAATTGCTAACTTTGACTATTATGGTGAAATGACTGTGGAGATCAATTCCTGTACGAGATGACAGTCAAGTCGAAGTTGGCATCTTGGTCTCTAAGATTGCAGCTACGTCACCATCAGGCTGTCTGTCATGTAACTAGGTATGTACAACTTTTGTATTTTCAATACTTTCCAATTGTGGCTACGTACATACTTGATTAATTCTCTCTGTTCTAGCATCATTCAACAAAGTAGTCTACTTGTTTTAATTGCACACGATAAAATCCAGCAAAGTAATTCAATTCCTACGCACTAGTACCTAGAAAATGTCACATATTTAACAGAGCATGGTGCTGGTAGCCTTAAATCGAACTTCTCAATACAGTACTTACTTCTCTGTAGTTGTACCTACGGTATGTTGCATGTTTAGAGCTTGACAAATCGAACTTCTCAATACTTTTCTGTGTAGTTGTACCTGTTGCATGTTTAGAGCTTGCCGGGTTTTTTTTTCAAACTGTGAGACAATTACAGAATATTCCTGCCCCCTTTGGGAAATATTGAATTATCGAGTTGGGTAATTAACAGGGTTGGGGGGAGAATCTGAGTTGCCTCAACTGAAGGCTTGAAGTGGCTTAGAGGTCTGCTACTACAGTACCGGTATATACAGTCATACTTTGTACTCGTACACATTTTATAATAGAGAGGTCTCACTTTCCTCCCAGTCACATATATAAAAAAAATATGCTAAACAACAAATTCAGGTTCTCACTTTCTCAGACTCTCGCCGATCGCATTTACAAACAAGTTAACTTTTGGTTTGACCCAGAGTTCCTGAAAAAAGAAAAGGAGAGAGACTTTTTTTCTGTCTCTTTTTTCTGAAGGAGACAGAGAAAAGGTCTCTCTCTCTCTAACTTCCAGAAAAAAGCCTTCTCTTTCTCTCTCTCCGAGAGAGAAAGAGAGAATTTCTCTGCGTCCGTCACCATCAGTCAATGTGGAAGGTACACGTGAGCACCATTACTGATTCAAGACCAAAGCGGGCACGAAGACAAAAATTCTCTGGTCTGTCTTGAGAGGAGAAGAGGGAGAAGAGAACTATTAAAAGAAACAAATCACTCGAACCTTGAAACTTTCTCTGTCATTTCTCGAACCCAGACGAAGTGTATGAAGGAGTTGAACTTTCCGAGGAGGACACTGCTACAGGATTGCACCTTCTATGATTAGTGTGCGGAAGGCTAAAATTTTATTTTGGCCGTAAAAGACTGACCTTAGGACAGGCAGGTTTTACACAGAATATGTTGTGTACTACGTACGTGTATTCTCGGCACCTGTGCAAAAGTGTGGCATTTTGACATCCTTGGGTTACTGTACCGTGTTTGCAATTAAAGTACTAATTTCCAGAATTAGAGACGTGTATGCTACCAGAGAGAGAGAAAGAGAGAAAAGGACAGAGGAAAAATGAACGGTTGAGATAACCTTTTCTCATACGAACTTTGTGATTCATGGCTTATGGGAAAAACTTTCAGCATTTTAGAGAAAAAGACATCCGTCACATCAACATACTGCGTGTAAAGAAGACTGCTGCTGCTTGGAAAAGGTTACACACGCCCCAACCAACAATCATCCCTTAATACAGTACATGTTATAAAAATGGGCGACTTCGGGGTTCAGTTGACGCATCAGCACTTAGTGGGAATTTTAATTACGCAGACACTGACTGAGGTCGTAAAGTTTTCCCAAATTATAGCTACGTAATAGCCACTGACTCAGTATGTACTATTTGGCACCAGACACAGATTTTTCTGTACGGAATCCTAGTATTGGTGCTCAGTTGGTGGACATTCATATGTATGTATATGTAGCGTGTTCTTTTAACATACACAAAACTCTATGTTTGGTGCCTTTTGTGCATAATCAGTTAGTGGCTATTATAGATAATTTTGGAATAAGTTGTGTAATCTTACCACTTTTTCACATGAACTGTGCTAAAAATAGGTGCGATCGTTGTTGGTAGGGACTACGTTGGCTACATGAGAAGAGTGAAATTGTACGTACTACTCCAAGTACCTATTCGTAGTCTAACGGTGAACCTGAACCAATGACGCTGACAAGAGACGCGATCGTGTTGCTCTTTCTGCTCCTGTCGCTGCCGCCCAGGATTGAGAGTGGTGGCGGTGACATAAGCCACAGCGAGATGGGAAGCGTCCGGATGGACCACGAGGGCAGTGGCGGCGGCGGCAGCGGCAGCGGCAGCGGCAGCGGCATGGGCAATAGCGGCATGAGCAGCAGCGGCCTCAGCGGCAGTCATGGCAGCGGCAGCAGCGGCGGCGGTATGGGCAACAGCGGCATGAGCAGCAGCAGCCTCAGCGGCAGTCACAGCAGTGGCGGCAACAGCCACGGCAATGGCAGTGGCGACAGCAGCAGCATGAGTGACCACGGCAATGACAGTCATGGCAGCGGTTCCAGCGGCAGTATAAGGGATCATGGCGATGGCGACCAGGTCAGTGGTGGCAGCGGCGGCATAAGGAACAATGGCCACGGTGACCACGACAGTGGCAGCATGAGTGACCACAGTAATGGCGGCCACGAAAGTGGTGGCAGTGGCGGCATAATGAACAATAGCCATGGCGACCACGACAGTGGCAGCATGAGTGACCACAGTGATGGTGGCCACGGCAGCGGTGGCAGCAGCGGCATAGGGGACCATGGCAATGGGGGCCATGGCAGTGATAGCCATGGTAGTAGTGGCAGTGGAAGCAGTAACAACAACAGCAATGGCAAGGGCAGTGGCAGAAGCAGTGGCGTGAGTGACCACAGCAATGACAGCCACAGCAACGGTGGCAGCAGTGGCATAAGGGACCATGGCGATGGCGACCACGGCAGTGGCAGCATAAGCAACCATGGTAACGGTGGCCAAGGCAGTGGCGGCAGTGGCGGCATAAGGAACCACGGCAACCACAGCCATGACAGTGACGGTAATGGCAGTGGCGGCCATGGAAGTGGCAACAGCAATGGCAATGGCAACAGCAGCAGTGGCGGCAGTAGCATAAGAAACCATGGTGATGACGACTATGGCAGTGGCGGCATGAGCAACCATGGCAACGGTAGCCATGGCAGTGGTGGCAGCAGCGGCATAAGGGACCACGACGACAGCGGCCACAGCAGTGATGGCCATGGCAGTGGCGGCCACGGCAGTGGTAGCCACAGCAGCAGTGGCAGCAGTGGCATAAGGGACCATGGCAGTGACGGCCACGGCAGTGGCGGCCACGGCAGCAGTGGCAGCCCTGGCAGTGGCGGTTATGGAAGCGGCGACCACGGCAGCGGCGGCAGCAGCGGCAGCGGTGGCAGTGGCGACCATGGCGGTGGCGCCCACAGCAGCCACAGCAGCGGCGGCAGCGGCGGTCACGGAGGCCAAAGCGGCGGCGGCAGCGGCGGTCATGGCGGCCACAGCGGCGGCGGCAGCGGCGGTCACGGCGGCCACGGCGGCCACGGCGGCGGCCAACAATCCTGCACGGCCGAAGACGGCGACTGCGGCGACTGGAACTGGAGCGGCTCCTTCTCCTCTACCATGCACAGCCGCCAGGAACATCTGGAGTTGGGCAGCGGGGGCGCAATCAGGCTGCCGCACTCCTACAACCGGTACGTAAAGCCACCCGGCGACCCGGCCATCGTCGCCGTGGGATTCGTCGTCAGCGACGTCATGGAGGTCAACGACGACGACTACACCATCTCCATCAAGGTAGCCTTAAATACACACACACATACGTACATCCCATCATCACCCTTCTAGAAGCTTCTTTTGCATATATAAGCCCATTTTTGCATGAATCGTGGTTTTTTTTTCAGGGCGGAAGAAAAGCCAACATGTCATTGTACACATGGTTCACAAAGAAATATGGCTGCGCAAACAGCGCGTATTGAGTTGCTGGCAAAGTGATTTAAGGCTGGCGACATTATTTAAGGCTTTTCCGAACCCTTCGCAATTCTGAGACACTAGGTACATAGTAGTGGGAAGCGACGCAGTAAATAAAAAATTATAAATGCATTCTTAAGAATAAAAATTCCAACAAAAGTTCTCCTGAAGAATTCACAATTCACAGCACAAAAAAGGGGGGGGGGGATAATTTTTTTTTATTAAAATTCCCTGAACAACTAGTAGTTTGTACGTACGTACCAGACGTCGCTGTAGCAACAGAAAGGAGATGCAAGATTAATTTCCACTGAATTCTCACCTTTCCACACACACCCCACTCTAAGATGCAAATCCCGCTCTACTGGAACGACTCACGGATCGGCCTGAACACGCGCATGGTGGACGGGGACAACCCGGAGGAGAACAGGTGGTACTACATCGACCCGGAGTGGAAGCACGAAATATGGTGCGGCGCGACGACGTTTGGCTCTTTAATGAGTCAGGTCGGAAAGCTTCTGACTTCTTTTTTTTTTTTGCAACAAAACGATAGGTTTCCCAACTTCTTGATCGCCAACATGTTGGAGTTCGACACATTCGGGTCGATCAGGACCAACGAAATGATGATGATAACGACGATGAACGATCTGAGGTGAGTGTTTTGTTTGGTCTATGGGTGGAAGGACGTCCTTCCTAAGAGCGGAATTCTGATTTTTTTTTTCAGGTTCTACTACGTGGCCACCCACAAGATCAGGTTCACCTGCGCGCTCAGCTTCGACTCGTTCCCGTTCGACAACCACGACTGCTTCTTCGAGCTCTACTTCGACAATCCGGACTCGGAGCTGAGGTTCCGCTTCTTCCACAGCAACATCAGCCAGTGGGGGCTGGCGGAGACCACCACGATTCTCAGCTACCAGACCAAGTTCCTTCCCTTGCCGGAGGAGAGGCTGGTCAGGTCGCACACCTTCTTCTCCGGGCTGCTGCAGGTCAACCAGTCGGTGGCCGGGTTCAGGCTGCAGCTCCACAGGAAGGTGGGCGCGGAGTTGCTCCTTGCCGCCAGCGGTGGTTCGGAATACTAGTGTATACGGTATGTATCGACACTCTCTCCCCCTGTCGTCAGATAAGCGTGTACGTCTTCAACTACTACATCCCGTCCGGGCTCTTCGTGGTGGTCAGCTGGGTCAGCCTGGTCATCCCGCCGGACGCCATACCGGGTATGGTCGCCGTCTTATGAAACTTCTTCTTGTTCTACTTGGACCAAAAAAAAAAAAAGAGAAAGAAACCCCTGATCGTGTGGTACGCAGGAAGGATCGCCCTCATCATCACGACTTTCCTGGTGTTGGTGAACATCGCCAACACCGTCTTCTCCAGCTCTCCCACCGCGGACACCATCAATCCGATACAGGCAAGCAAGACAAAAAAAAGACGAAAGATTTAAAAGATACACTTGTAAAAAGGGACCTGTCATTGTGCGGTTGACGGTTTTGATTGCCAGATCGACATCTAGTTTAAGTGGCATTAATTTTTTTAAAGGTTTCTGACAAGCAAGGCTTTTCACATTGCTTGCTGTTATTTCATAAGTACACAACGCAGCAACTACGCCGACTACCCGACCAATCACGATCCCTTAATATTACGTATAAGTAATTGAGTACTTCGGTGTTCAGTCAGTGCATCAGCACTTACTGGGAGTTCCAATTAGACTCCAACTGAGCACCTCATAAAATTGCTAATGTTAGTTAGTAGCCACTGACTAAGAAGACATTTAGGCACCAAACACAAATTTTTGTGAATGCAATTCTAATTTGGGGGTTAGTTGGTGGCTATTGATGTGTATATGTAGTGTATATAATTTTTTACGTGCACAAAAATCTACGTTTGGTGCTAAAATATGTGGTGAGATAGTGTGCATTAGCTAATTTGGGCATCTACTGTATAGGAGCTGTAGTTACATCGTTATGTAGTTACATAGTTGTGTTGCACGAACTTTATTAAAATTCTTTTCAAACTTCAGCTGAATCGCAAAATTTCCTTCGGGAACGGAACTGTAATTAATCGATAGGTAACTGAGCAGCTAAATTTACACACAGTACATTTAAGCAAAAAAAGCTCGGGACTGTCACTCACAAAAAAAGTACCTGTGTTGTTGATTGGCAAAAATGGCTTTCAGGTCTGGATCCTCGCCTGCATCGCGTTCGTGTTCATCACGGTGATGGAGTACACTTACATCCTGTTCCTCATGAGGCGAGCCATCAGGAGGAGCCTCAGCAAGGACAACACCAAGAAGAGAAAGGTCAGGCGGCCCGCGGCCAGCCCGGCGGACAACAGCGGCGGTAGCAAGAACAACAACAACAGCAACAGCAGCAACAACAGCAGAAAGCAGTCCGTGCTCAGCATGGGGCGAAGTTCGGCTAAGGTGAATTGCAGCGATCAAGTGTGTGCAGTTTCTGCACAATCAATGTTAATCTGGGCTTGTTGAATTCAGGAAAAGTAAGAAAAAAAAAAGAAATCAAGCGTAATAGAGGCTATATAAAGACGTATTAAATCCAGACGTCTGCGCAGCGTGGTTCTTCAAAGTAGGCACGTCTTCCCCCCCCCCCCCTTTTTTTTAAACAAGAGCAATAGGTAAAGTTGTTTACCTGTGCCGACTTTGGAATAAATTAGAAAGCAAAACGTAAGAGAACAGTACTTTGAAGGTCAAGCTAACCAGAATGCGCAACAAAGGTTTTAAAAAAGTGATTACAGCAACCAAACAAGAAATACGCACTTGACAAACAATGTTGGTAAATTGAATCCATCGATTTTTTTTCGCTCTTGGCGATATTTTCTCCTCCCTTTTCCTCCCCTCCCCTCCCCCCTCCTTTCACCAATATACTGTACTAGTAGCTGGGAAGGAAACAAAATTGGGAAAATAGTAAATTAAGCATTATCGTCTTCGCCTAAGAGGATGAAATTGAATTGACAGTAACGGGCACAAACCATGAATGCGGCCAGATTATCACTTTTTTTTTACCGGCCTCCACAAAACATCAGCAAGCGTTCAACCTCCTCCCCGACCTCCTCTTTCAGGTGGGCATCACCCCGGTCGGCGACGAAGGCGCCAACGCCCACGTCAACGGGATCCTCAGAGAGGCAGAGGAAGGAGGAGGAGGAGGAGGAGGAGAGGATGATGATGGTAATGGAGTTTCGTGGCTGCGGAGGTTGTGGAAGCAGCTTGTCCTCCGGTTCGCCCGCCTCCGCTGGGTCCTCTTCTCCTCCGCCTCCTCAGCCTCCCTCGGGCTGGCCACCGGCGCACGCTGGGACGCCTTCAGCACGCGGATGAGGAGGCTGGGGCCGGCTAGGAGCGAGGAGGCGCAAGCAGCACAGGACCAGGCAAGACATTATTTTAAAGAAAAGATACTTTTTTTATCATGACCTTCCCAACCAATATGCGTGTTATTTAGTGATGGGTTGTCCTAGTGCCAGAGCAGGTGTTAAAATAGTGAAAAAAAGAACCATTAAAGCAAACTAAAGCAACACAATTTTGAGTCCTTCACTAATTATCACTAGTGGCGTAGCCGTTGACGTGGCTTTAGTGGTACCAATATTGGTTGGGTTTTCTTCCCCCTTTCCCGTTATAGGACTCCGAGCTGCAGGTGATGATGGCCAACATCGACTTCGGCTTCACCTGGTTCGTCATCGCGCTCTTCTTGGTCTTCAACCTGGTCTACTGGAACTACTACATGTTGAACCGGACCTGAAGGTCTCAACGTGGGACAGACACACGTGTAGTTACACTATCAGTACCTAGACAAAAATAGATGTCACTAATGTATGTTCGAAGTCTGTAGGATCTGCGAACGACAGGAGAGACAGCCGATTATTCCCGAGGCAACGTGAACTTGAAGTATTGGAATTTTTTTGAAATAAAATATGCACACCTCTCTCTCTCTCTCAATCTGGTAGGTGGTATGGATGTGGGAGGAGAGCTAGTAGTCCTAATAAAAGCTACAATCAATGCCGACCATTAAATGATGTGTGAGGAGAAGCCAGGTGGATTTCTAGTTTGGTTGTTACTGCCAAAAGAAAGAGTAATGACCACCACAGGATCTCGCTTCTGTCTCGTCACCGCCGACCGGTCCCGGCCCCCTTGAGCGCCTCCAGGAACTCCTGGTGGTGGTGCATGGTGGCCAGCACGCCGCCCTCGTTCTTCGGCTCCGGCTCGGGGCGACCGGAGTAGTCGACCTGACAAAGAGACACGGCTGCGATAATTCCCATCTCTCTTTTCTGTTGTTGTCTATAAATGGAATTATTCGTAAGTCAGATGAAAAGCGGCAAGGTGCGTGGTCGTTATTGGAAAAAAGGGAAAAAAAACTTTTTTAATCTGCTGGTTGCTCTTTTGTACTCATCCCACTTGATGCAGGTAAACAACAATATAACAGAAAAAAAGTCTTAAAGTTATCTTATGTGCAACTCACAGTCTTTCCGGCGAGGTCGGTGAGCTTCCCCCCGAGCGCGTTGAGGATGGCGTTCCCGGCGCAGATGTCCCACTTCTTGATCAGCGTCACGTGCACGTAGGCGTCCTGACAGGCGTCGGAGTAATTGTCAGTGACACAATTTTCCACATTGTGCTATAGGTATGTTTTTCTTCCTGCCTCACCTGTTTCCCCTTGATGACCTCCCACGACTTGTACCCGGCCCCTCCCGCCGGCTCCACCGTGATGCCCTGCCCCAGCGCGGACTTGGCAACCTCGTCCACGGGGCCGGAATGAGATCTTGCTTGCGCAGATGCACAGAACATTCCCATATATTACATTTACCTGTAATAACTTGCTTGTCTGAGCACGCTTAATTGTCTCACCTGGACACGATAATCCTGGAGTGCGAGAGGTCGTCGTTGGCGCTGGAGGCCCCTTTCGAGTCCTCCCTCACCCTGTCGTTCACGACGTTCAGGTTCCCTTATAAAGAAATAAACTTAAGTAAACTATTCAGGTACGTTTAAAAAAGTATGTTCCTCCTCACCTGCGAACCCCCACGCGGTCTGGTCCTCGAACGGCTTGTGGATGACGCCGATGACTGGCTCCCCGCGCACGGCCACGCACACCATTGTAGTCACGTAGTGCAGGAGCTTCTCCGTGTACTCCTAAGTTGGGGATATATGATTAATGCGCAAAATGGTTGCCAATCTGTCCAAAAAATGAACCTGTGTCGCGTCCAGGGGGTCGATCCACACGTCCACATCCTCCAGGTTGACCAGCTCATCCGAACTTATCAACCTGAAGATACGAGAGGAGGATTCGGCAAGAAGTGGACTTGACTTTACAATGCATCACATAGAAAAATTATTTATACCATATTTTTTTTTTTACATATAGCCTTCCTTGAGTACCAATGCACTTTTCACATCTTTTCCTCCACTTTCTGAAGACATGCTCCAGCTCATTCTTTGAGAACTGTTGCAGAGATCCCTGTAAAGCTGTCAGCTGTCAGCAACTTTTAATCTGTTTCACAAGTCACTCTCCAGTAATTCTTTTCTTTAGCTATGAAAACAAGAAGAGTAATGTGAGGAAAACAAACAAATCCTTTTTTGACAAAAAAAATGCATTGTAATTGACTGTTGCTTGCTTAATCTTTGAAAACTTGACAGGGGTATCAAAAGTAGTTC
>JAAUYM010130284.1_pt1 | contig 21128 bp, 32 predicted proteins | sample 7278001 | NCBI WGS metagenome assembly JAAUYM01 (sample SAMN14350224, study PRJNA611818) | marine sediment metagenome | isolation source: surface marine sediment (1.8m) | place: French Polynesia: Moorea | collected 2018-08
AAAGCGTCACTATTTAATCCTCCTGGGGTTATTCCTGTCAGAGTCAGAATTTTTGCAGTTGTCAAAATCCTACCAGCAATCATACCAGTTATCCACCAGCAATATTATAAATTATTAGTGGGGGGCACAAAATGATCAATCATGCCACTACCTCTATAGGGGATGGGGAGGTAGGATAAGGCTGGCGTGTTTTTTCCCCAAAAAAGTTCCGTCAGGACTACATATCCATGTCGAAGTTCTACTGTACATACTGTAGTACTAGTTACATTTTAGGTATATACCAAGGGTGCGCGAAACTCCCTGGTTTATCTTGGCCGTGGCGCCGCGTCGCTCTCTCCCCTGGCTGCCGGATACCTCTTCACCCACTGGGAACCAGCCTCCATTTGGAGTCTCAACTTTGGACTCACAGGTCCCCAGGTACGAGGTTGCAATGGGGGAGTTCAACTACACTTAGAAAAAAATTGAGTTTTGCTTCCAGGCAATCCTTGCTGCCTACCTGGTGAAGGCGCTTAATTGACGATGATGTACGTAGGCAGGAACTGTATGAAGATAAACTTTAATGAACAAAACATAACGTTACCCGCAAGCTCATTGTACGTACAAACAATTGACTCCAGTCAGCACAACAATAAAGACTAATAAGACACAATTCGGCCTGAAACTTAAAACAACGACATGAGAAAGATTTAACTTTATTAATAAAGTCTAATTAGACACATAAACCGTTATGAAAAAAGTATTATCACAATGCATTATCACATCTCTTCTAACCAATAAAATCGGCAATTGTTAGCAAATAACAACTTCTTGTTGCTATATGGTAATGCCATTATCTGAGATGACAAGAGCATTATTTCTTCCCATCACCATGGAGACCCCAAGGGAGGGGCGATAGGACAGGGCTCTCCACCAAAGACGTCTCGACAGATCTTGCTGATCCTAGGGAGGACTTGGCTGGCCCACCTCTGGGTGTAGCGGTCAATCTATCGTGGAAAACACAGATTTTTTTTTCAACAAGTAGGACCATAAGTGCTTGTTCAAGTCACATAAGAAAAAGCAAATTACTCAGAACCCAGAAGCTGTGCAAGTTCCCGTCACAGGGCAGGTGTGACTGGACAGGGCTCTCCCTTGAAAACTTCCTCACAGACGTTCCTGATCCTGGGCAGGAGTTGGGCGGCCCACTTCTGCGCGTGGCGATCTATCTGAGGGTGAGGTGGTGCGCAAGTGTAGCGAATTTGTTAAGTGAAGGTGAGGGTGGAAGTGCTCAGTGGTTTTCAGAAAAATGGTGTGAGAAAAAACACTTCATTTTTTGTAAACCAACCAATCAGTAAATTCTTGGCCCAGTCAACTTATCCCCGTCTTTGGGAAGTGGTCATGGTGCAATTCTTTTCTTAGTAATATCCACAATGTGAGAGCCACGACATTAAAATTCATCACGCGTTTTTTGTCGTCGTTACTTCGTCAGTACCTCAGACTTCCTTTCCAAGCACTTGAAGCCCCCGTACTCGCATATCCGGTAGTGGTTGGAGGTGCCATCTTCAAGAGGCACCTGAAACTCTTTATAACCTGTGGACATATATAGTATGAGAAGTGGCGGTCACTTCGCTTATTACTCATTCCTGGGAACTTTGGTAGGGGTGCTCACCTGGAAAGTAGGTTTGCACAAAGTGATGTCCCAGTTGGTTAGCTCCCCTGGGCCTCACAATGTATTTTGAGCGGTCGTGGGGCTTGTAGGCTTCCTGCTCCAACACAAACATTACTCAAACGATCTGTAAGTTAGCTTATCATGGCCTCTCCACTACCACTTACCGAGACCCTCCTGGTCTTAGTTTGCGTGATCAGGTAGGGCCTGACCATGGTTTCTCCCTCCTTCAGGTGCACCAGGCTGAACTCTGGGAAGACTTCCCTGCCGAGGCCGCCGTCAGACATGACAGTGGTGTCGTTCTCCCAGTAGAGGTAGAAGAAGAGGTTGCGGAAGACAAAGGCGGCCTTGGATGGGTCGGAGGAGGAGTTGCCATTGCTTAACCTGCAAAGTCGTCTTTAGTGGTTACTTTCAGCATTAAAGGTACTAACAATAATGCATGTCATTTAAAGGCTTATAGCTACACTCTGCTACATTAGTCATGGGTGTACAGTACTTGATAAGCCCACCCCACCTTCTTATAAGACTTGCCAGGCTGGTGTCCACGTATTGCCTGGGGATGATGTACTCATCCAGGTCCACATGGACAACAAAAGGAAACCTGTGAGGGACAAAGTTAACCATTTTCTCGCGAGTCTAAACACCATATGTGAATCCACATTAATGTCAGAACCTCCCAACGGTCCTCATGTTGCAGTCATTCATGGTCAGAATGTGAGAGATCACCATGTCCTTGTAGTCGACTGAGCCGACCTCGTCAATTTTCTTTGCGTGTAAGTCCCAACTGGGAGAGAAAAAAAGACGGTAAAAGTACAAACAAAAAAAAAAGAGTTAAAAGTTGAATCCTATTTGAGCCAACCTGAGAATGGTGCCGAGGTTCCTATCGAGATAGTGCTGTAGGACTTTCTCCACGTCGTCGCCGGTGCTGGTGTTGTAGAAAATAAAGTGGGAAACTCCTGAAATACAAAAAAAAAGTTCGCGAATATCTTACCATTCAGGTCGATGCTCTTCCTCTCTCTCTCTAGCTCTCTCTCTCACCCACCCATCATCCTGTAGAACTCGAGGAACTCCACCAGCCAGACCGCCCTGTTGTACCTGTTGTGGAAGGGCTTCAGGCAGAGCGCCATCAGCTCTTCCTCTCCCTTCTTCCTCGTCCTGTTGCCGAAGTTGTTGATCGCCAGCGTGGTTGCGTTCTGGGGCAGCTTCTGTGACCGTTCGACCTCGCGGGCGTCGTCAGAGGAGACAAACGTCACCTGCCATGCAGTTGAAACATGTCATTTCTGCATCCCATGAGCACCATCACCAGAGTAAAATCACTGATGAGCAAATAAAAGTCTACAATGACAGAGTTTTTGCATATTGTAGCAGAGGTAGTGTACAGTACATTTTCAAAATACTATTCACATTTGGTGATAAGAGCAATCTCTACAATAGTGGGGCTTACTATACGTATTTGGGGCCTCCTGTACTACTCACCCTCTTGTAGCTGGCCATCTTAAGTGGCTGGCAGTCCATGAAGAACCCAGCGTATCCCTTCGCCCTCCCCTTCTGCTCCTTCAGCAACTCCGGCTTGATGGACACGCTGGTCAGGTTGCCGGCGGGATCTTCCAGAATGCATCTTGCGTGTAGGAGGAGAGGCACCAGAAGATGGCAGATAAAACATGGTCGACGAGCTACAACTACGCACTTAGAGACCACGATGCCCATGGTTAAAATACTGTACCTGATGGTCTCCATCTTCTTCTCGGTGACGCCCGGGTCCGCCATCGCCAGCACCCTGATCAGCGGCGTCCGCTGCCTGTCGTCCAAAAAGGCCGAGTAGAGTTCCAGCACGACGGGCTTGGCCTGGTTGGCGGAGCTGCCGGGGGTGTCGAAAACGACCCGGCGGAAGTGGTCGCCGTCCGGGATGTTTCCCCAGGGCTTTGGCGGCGCCTGGGTCCGTTGGGGCAGGGCAGTGGAGGAGGTGCCGTCGAGGGCGGCGGCCGCCAGGGACGCGTTAAGTTGTAGCTCCAGATAGTTGGCGTTTAGTCCCATCTGGGTATGAGACACGAGAATAATACGAGATTTTTTCTTGTGCCGGTAGATCCCTGAGCTGAAGATGCTCTCCCCCCCCCCTTCTCTCTCACCTCCAGATGGCGCACCACGTTGAGCGTCCAGAAGGTGCCCATGACCACCAGGTAGAGCCCGAGCACGGACAGCGTCTGGAGCGTCCGGGTGCGCACCCGACGGATGGCCATGGCGGGGGACCCGGGGGCGACGGCGACGACACAGGCGGCACAACGGCCGCAGATATCGCAGGAGGGATCCTGCATTAAAAAAAAAGGACAAAAGTTGTAGTGACAGCAAACACCTGTACTACAGGATGCCCCCCCCCCCACAAAAAACAACCTAGCACGGGTATTTCGTCCAATTAGGATTTGTCTCAGAATAAAAGTCTCTGTCTCTCACCATTTATGTAACTGTATGTTACTTTTTGAGTCCCTAGTACAGCTAGGTAGATGACGCTGCCTCAACTACTACGAAGTGACCACCCATTCATGCTAATGATCATGGGGGGGGGATCAGTGCGAGGTACTAAACAAGCACAGACAGACCAGGCTTTCCACCCTGCACGCTCTTCCCTATCCCTTCCTGTTCGGGGAACAAGAACGGAACGTGCTTTAGATGGCTCGCATCTTTAAGGAATCAAGAAAGGCATGAGGTGTCAAGATGCTAGCTAAAAATTTAAACTCAGCTAAATGCAATCAAACACCCAAACATAAAATTTGCCAGCAGTGCAAAAAATAGTGTCCAAAGTGGCAGTTCCACTGCATTAAATTCAGATGGTAAAAAAAAGAAAGAAAAAAACAGCTGCTAACAATAACCAACCTCGACCTCGAGACCTGGCGTGGCCTTCTTTGCTTGTCCTTCCCGGATTCTTGCACCCTCTGGGAAGACACAGTCCAAAACCTCACTTGTCCTCCCAGTTGTAATAATTCCTTCCTCCTCCTCCTCCTCCTCCTTCCCCATGCGTGCTATTAGGGAGCAGTACCTGCGCATACTATACAGTAGTACGTGTTGACCAACGTCTATGGGCTTTCTCTCTCCTCTGCCCCCCCTCCCCTCTCTCTCTCTTTTTCCCCTTTGTCCCCCTTGCGACAGGGGTCAAACCGGCCTCTTCTCAATCACGGCGCTGGGGAGCACACGTGGGACACCACCAGGTCAGCCCTCGTGGGGGTGGGGTGGGGGTGAGGGTAAGATTTCCCATGTTCTTTTAGAGGTGGGTGGGTGGTAGGATAAAAAAAGTAAAAGAAATCAATTTTTGCTGCATTTTTATTATGTCAGATTTATTTGGGGGGGGGGGGGAAGGAAGGAGTACTAAATAGAGAGTGCTTAGACGGGGAGGGATCAGACCACGTATGCTGGGGAGCCTATTCTAAAAGAAAAAAATGGTTTAAAAGGAGCCGTCAGGTAGTGACGGGAGTATAAAAGCGTGCCATTAATTTTTTCGAACTGAAAAGCATCGTTTGTTTCTTCAATAGCAGATCATGGCAAGGCATAAATTCTGCTTTTTCCCTATACAGTACCTACACTGAATTTGAAGGTCAAGGAGCCAAATCGGCCTCTCCGCGCGATCGTGACTATGAACTCGTCAGCTCCCTTTGCCATGTTCTCCACTCTCTTTTCCCTCTCTCTCTCTCTGTCAAAAAATCAAGGACGTGCCTTTAGTGTATCTGCTTCCTCTCCCCCTTCTCCCCCTTCCAAAAAAATCAATAAAAAGTGACAACGTGCCCAAATACTGTCTGCGTGGGGATCCTCCTGTGGCACTCGGGGAGTGATCGGCTCGCCGGCAATTTTTCGCACACTGTTGGCTTTTTTTTTCAGGACTAATGTGACATTAGGAAAGTTCCCATGGTGGAAAAAATTACTTGTGTTTTCCATTATTCAAGTTTGACTTTTCTATGTACTGCATATGGCGATATCGATCGGGAGGTAGTCTCGAAACCCAATAATACAACAAAGAGAAAGGTTTTTTTGTCCGTACACATGAAAATGAGTCAAAGCAAATTTGGTTCTTTTCGTTCCATCTGTGAATTGATCACTTTCTCACGATGTCAAAATCAGTTTTGCCGGATCTTCTGAGAGGAAAGAAACCCAGACTTCATGAAAATGATAACAACCATAAGTTTTTGGCCAAAAAGGAACCAAGTTGATTTCCTTTGAATCTTGAGGACAGAAGATTATTTATAAATAAAAATGGAAATACGTGGTTCCTATCTGGGGAAAAAAAGAAACCAGATTAACTTGAAACCTTTCGGAACCATCTGGAAGGACTCATTAAAACTCACCTCCAGTAAACAAGAAGCAGCTCACGCCTTGAAACCACTTTTTGACACCGTTTTGAATTTTTTACCTAACACAACTTCTTATCTGCTCGCCCAGCTCCTCTTCCTTCAGCAGTCGCAAGCTGCAAGTTGATGCTGCTTCGTGGTGTCACTGTGCAAACCTACTGTACTTTGAAGTTTTGAGGTTTGGGCGGGGCCCTCCCTTCCGCCCCCTCCCCTTCCTGAAGGGACTCTGCTGCAGTCTCCCGACCAATATATTGCCGAGGCATCGACAAGATAACAATATCCAGGTATCTGTCCACATACCTCACCTTTGGGAGGTAGGGATTAGACGTAGCTGGTAATTTTACCTCGAAATACCTCAGCAATGTTTTTGAGGTATTATTTACAGTACTTTTTTTTCTTTAGGTCGCCAATATTGGTCGGGAGCTCGCAGCGACTCACAGCCAAATTGTCGTTTGGAAAGCTGGTCGTCCGGCCGGATTCAGGTGCAGGACGTTACAGATGAGCAAGGCAAGGGAGCATCTAAATGTTATTAAAACTCACCCTCTCCATACTTACTATACTCTGCTCGTTATCTTTCAAATCCGTCATGATTTAGGCAATGTATCACGTATAACAAATATACTAAAGTTACAGAAACCTATGCTAGTTTAGATATGAAACATTATAATTTTTTTGAACTCTTGCATGGCAACTCTTACAATTCCAGACTACCAGTGGTACAGATATTCTTTTTAACAACTGGTTGAGACATTAAAAAAATCAGTTTGTATACCCAACTCTTTTTTTCTTCCTCAGATCCAAAGATGCGAGCCCACTATGAGAGCGACCGCGGCCGCGGCCAAGTTGACCTCGGCCTCCGACCTCGGGGTCGTCCCGGCGTTGAAGAAGGGCTCCGTCCGGTTCGGGTTTCCCTCGTTGGGCCGACCCGTCACGTTCAGGACCCGGGCGAACACCTGGCAAGCGAGATGCAATTGCGGAGTTGTTGGAGGAGAGAAGAGAAAATTGGACACCCTGTTTCACCGTTTACCTGATATTGATCCACCAGCTTGATCCAGGGAACCACGGCGCCGTCGCTCCTGGAGTTAACGACGACAGTATCAATCACAGAAACAGCAACGGTGACAACGACAGAAACAACAATAACTGCAACAGGAACAGCAACAACAATAACTGCAACAGGAACAGCAACAACAATAACTGCAACAGGAACAGCAACAACAACAACAACAACAAGAACAGCAATAACAAAAATGGCAACAATGGCAAAAATGGCAACAAAAACAGAAAACAAGATTAAAAAAGCAACAAAAACAACAGCGAACACCAACACCGGCAGAACAACAACAACAACGACAAAGCCTTTTCAACTGACATCCTGTCTCCTCCTTTTTTTTCCCTCCGTCTCACCTGAACGCCGGCCCCCTGGCCATGAAGATCCCCCTGACGTCCGGGTAGCCGCCCTCGGTGTAGAGGGCCGGGTCCGGGGAGGAGAGGTCGTCGTAGCCGTGCACGAACGCGTTGGGCGAGTAGCCGGACGTGTCTTCCGGGAGCGGCGGCACCGTCAGGTCGGCCGACCAGCTCAGGTTCTGCTCAGGTGCAGGAAGCAAGGCGAGGGAGCATTTTAGCGAACGCACGACTTTTCCCAAATTTGCTTAAAGCCACGTATAAAAAAGATATTAAAAACTCACCCTCTCCACTCTTGTATGACCTTCGCTGATCAGAACGACGTCCAGGATAAAAGAATTGTTCTTGATCTGTGAAAACAAAAAATAAAAAGTTGCTTAGGCGAATAGGTAGGTGGCGAGAAGATAAAGAATTTAATTACCATGAGATATTCTGGAATGTCCTCCTTCTTGTAGGCCTTCATTCCTCCTATTTTTGCCAAAGACTTGACGACCTCGTCTGCCTAGAAAGGAAAAAAAACCTCCATTAATCATCTTTAAAATAAATACTACGATCGTAACCCGACGGGACTTTCACACTTACGAGCTTAACAAATTCAGCTTTAAAGACGTAATGGAACATGCCATTAGAATACCACATTGCTGTCACAATTTTTTTTTCGTAAATTCGTTGCGCTTGTAAGTTAAAAAGTTCCGTCGGGAAGTAAGACGGCCTGAATTCTTCTTGCCTCTGAGGGATCCCTCAGTGCGATGTTGGCAAAGTATCCAAAGTCGGTCATCTTGAGCACGTCGCTCTCGTCGAGGTAGTCGCCGATCGGCACCCTCCTCTTACCTTCGTCACTTGTCATCCCTGAAATGGATCTTTTTGGCGACTTTTGGCAAAATCTGTTGTTTGGAGCGCGTACCGTGGTCGGTGGTGATGATGAGGTTGGTCTCCTCCATCAGGTTCTCCTCTCTCAACGCGTCGAAGAAGAATCCCAGCTCTCGGTCCACCCTGGCAAGGAGGACAAATACTACATCCCAGAGGATATCTGACAATCCATTTTAATATTTAAATGGTTTTTTGACTTATACTGTCCTATAGCATAAGTTGGTTGGTCGCTCCTTGGCAAGATGCACAAGTACAAGAACAGAACGATAGTTTTTTCCTCACTTTCTTATCTCCTCCCTGAGCTCAAGGGAGTCCGGCCCACTCCTGTGCCCGACCTCGTCCACGTTGCTGTAGTAGACCATGGTCAGGCCGTAGCCGGACTTGAGGTCCACCACGGCCTGCGCCAGGTGGGCCCGGAACAGCTGGAGCTCCAGGCAGGCGTCGTTGTCGTAGGGGACGCACTTGTCCGGCAGGATCTCCTCGAAGGGGACGTCGCAGAGGCTCCACAGGTACATGGACGTCTTGAATCCTGAGAGTAGGGGGGAAAACAGTGGCAGCATAAATCGCCACGAACATGCGTTTTGACAAATATTTGGCACGCATAAGTGGGTATCCAAATATGACCACATAAATAGATATTAAGAAATTGCCACACAAATCGCCCCTAAAAATTGACACCAAAAATCGCCCCATAAAGTGGCACAAAAATAATAATTTAAAAAAAAAATCGCCACGGACCTTCCTTGGTGGCTGTGATCCAGAAAGGCACGTGTCCGGTCCACCAGGCTGGGTCCCTGGTCTGGTCCTCCTCCGTGTTGACGTCGAACAGGTAAAAGCGCCTGTCCCTCTCGCGGTCGTACATGTTGTTGGACAGGATGCCGTGCTGGCCCGGGTACAAGCCTTGGACGAATACAAAGTCGATATTTTTTTTTTGTGTGTGTGTTGCTTAAACATTAAAAAATCCTTGCCAGTGACTATGGTGGTCCAAGACGGAAAGCTACTGGAGGGAAAGATGGGCTGGACGTACTCCGCCCTCACTCCGCCGGACACGAACCACTTGAGGTTGGGAATCTCCTCCGCGGCCATCCTGTCCGCGTAGTCCCAGCGGAAGCCGTCCAGGAGGATGACGGCCAGCCTCGCGCAGAGTGCCGACGGAGGGGGCAGCAGCAGGGCCAGTGCTACCGCATGCAGCCTCATTTTTTCTAGTTTAGGAGATTGAAAACGGCAAGCTAAAAAGGTGGAAAAGGCCCTTTTTTTGCCATCCGCAGCTACACCTGACCACAAATGAGTAAAACAGGTGCGGAGGAATTGGAGGAGGAGGAGGAGGAGGTGGAGGAGGAGAGTGGAAAGAAGAGGAGGAGAGCAAAAGTCGAAATATCGCTGTACTGTAGTAATGCTGGAGCTTCTGTACCTGTGTTATTGTGTCTGAACAGCTGCCTAACCTGTTTTTTTTCTTTTACCATCTTTACTTTCCATTTCCCTGCAAGTACGAGTACGAGTACGAGTATTACAATTGATCTAATAAGTTTGTGGAGCATTTCCTCACTGCCAAGCTGTCAAAACTTTTGACGCGAGTTTTAAGCATTTTGAGATTAAAGTCTTGGCTATGCAAAACGATAAAATTATGGCATGCGCAAAATCATTTTTTAAATATTATTTTAATTTGAAATTTAAAGGTGAAAATTTCGGAAAGACGTTGTTTCGTAGTTTTACCTCCTAATAATTTCTCTCTGAATCTATTCCTCTTCCGGTCCTGCTAATACACAAAACACTGCTACGCAACATGATTGAATTGGACCTTTAAACCCGTCACATTCTGGAACATTTTTGTTCTTCCAAAGTTATCTGAAAAATAAACGTATTTTAATGGCACATAGTAATTAAATGCAAAAAAACATTTTACCGTATCAGTAAAGAAAAAAAGCTGGCCCTTTAGCTCTTGTTTCTCCCTTGAATCCCCTGCTAATCCGTCCGCTCACGTCTTCGTCCGAGTTCGACACTTTTTACCAGTCTTTAGTACATACGTAGTACATTCCCGACCAAACTCTTGTACGTGCAGTAGTAGTTACAGTCTACCTGTTGCAGTGTAATCGAAAAGTTTTTATGGGCAATTTTGTTTCCTTAAATTAACTAGGTGGGTAGACACCTCGACGTGGTAAATAGCAAAATTGTACGACATTTAATCATCACAAAAAACTTTTGTAACGTTACATAGCCTTCCAGTAAGGCTACATACCAACTCCTGCTGCAAGGCGATCAGCATCCTTCAAGATCTCTTTATTGTAAGGTCAGCTCTCAGAAAAACAAAAGTCTGGTAGGGTTATTAATCCCAGATTACATATGTACGTCTACGAGACAAAATAAAGAGAAGAAGGTTTTTTAAAGTTTGCACACCCCTCGACTGCAGTGACCTTGGCCCTGAATTCTTGAGAAAGAAAAATAAATTCAAGTGTACATTTGAATTTTTGTTTTTCTACCTCTGTCTGATCTGAATTTCTGTAATGAAATGAAAAGTCTCTTTGTTTATGCGTTAATATCGGTTTGTTTACATGTACCCTATAATGTAGTACGGTAATCTTCTTCCTTGACTAGTACTTACCGTACATTATATACGTGCAAGCACAACCACAATGTTTTGAAGTCATGTTTAAAAAAAACACTTCGGTGTTACATGTTGCCACTAGATGTCTGAAGACGCTTCTTTAATTGACTTCTCTGTCAAGTGCATGCGGCAACTGCGGCCAGATTCAACAATTAAGCAATCAGTAGTACACATGTCCTACCACTCATAAATCCTTCCCCTCGAAAACGAATCCCCATTTAATTGATTAATTAGACACCCTTGATCATCCTTTGTGCACGTACGTAAGATGTCCGAAGTGTAGTACTGTACATACGTCAAGTCAGTCCAACTAGTAGACACCATAGTCATCGTTGCGTCTTGAACGCCCATCCAGAGTCAACTCGGACAGCTCAGCATGGATTGGCATCTTATTGCTCTTTTTGTGGGACTTCTTTGCTCTCTGGTCGCTGGTAAAGATAATCAATGGCTAAAAAAAATAATGATTGACTTAGGAGTTTTCAAAATTATTAGGTCAAAGTGGTCCCACCGTCACGCTGGCAAACGGGCTGGGTGTGCTGCAAGGCAAGACGAAGATGACCCTGGGCAACCTGGACAACCAGCCCAGGCCCTACTACATCTTCAGGAACATCCCTTATGCTCACATGGTGTCCGAAGAAAACAGGTTCAAGGTTGGCAGTCCTGTACTAGTGTAGTAGGAGGGTACGCACGTTACGCAGTTAATATCATCTGCTTGATCTTGTCAGCAAGCCACTCCTTGGTCGGAGACAATTGGAAATGGGACTGACCCCTACGATGCCACAAAGAACGGCCCACAATGTGCTCAGGTAACATTTCAAGCAACAAGACGTTGCGGTTTAACTGATTATACTTTAGATTTTACAATGCACACTGTAGTAATATGCTTGCCTTCCAAGGGATCAAGTTCAGCGGAAGAAGTCGAGGCCCTCAGCAATGCCAACATCAAGGACTACATCATGGACTACATCGACAAAGAGCTGTCCGACTTGCTTGGAATTGTGAGAAGCACCTTGAATCGCGCTACTGATCTCGGTGCTGAAGTGCTCGTCCCTATCATAGGACCTTCCGGACTTCATCTATCCTGAGATCGTGGTGGACTACATTCTAGAACTGATCGGAGCGCTCCTGGGGGTTGATGATTTGGCTGGCATGACTGTACGCGGTAGAGCCAAGCTGTGAAACTCACTGCGCTTTTGAAGGTGACCTTTTTTTTTGGCCCTAGGTCGGCGAGCTGGTGGAAGAGCTGTTTGACACCACAATGGGCATGAGCGAGGAGTGCCTTCATCTGGCTGTCTCCACGCCTTACGATCCTTCAGATGGCAAGTGTTTGTTCAGATTTGTGCCTGCTAATGAATTTTTCTGTTCTAAGCTTTCTGTTGTAGGAGATCTACCGGCAGATTTACCCGTGATGTTCTGGGTTCACGGTGGGAGCTTTGTGTATGGCCTGGGTGAGATCGGAAACGATCTGGCCAGGTTTGGAGATGTTGCTGATGTCATAGTTGTTGCCATCAACTATAGGCTTGGACCTCTTGGTGAGATTTAAGTTCAAGAGAGTGATGGGGAATTGATGTAGTACTGGCATTATCACGCACAGGGTTTACATGTCTGCCAACTGACGAAGCACCTGGCAACATGGGAATGCTGGACATGGTGGAAGCACTGAGGTGGGTCCAGACTCACATAGCCAGGTTTGGAGGTGATCCAAACAAGGTTACTGTCTTTGGGGAGTCTGCCGGTGCAGCTGCAATTGGCCATCTAGTTCTGTCATCACTTACTGATGTAAGTGCTAGCGCAGCATCGCCAAGGGATTGATAGCACTAAGTCTGCCTCATCTATGATTCAGGGGCTGTTCTCCCAAGGCATTGGACAGTCAGGGTCAGCTTTGTCACCTTGGGCGTTTGATGAGGAGCCGGAATACAGTGCCAGGCAGATCGCAGCAAATGCAGGTATTGAGAGGGTTTTTTTTACATTAATTTGTAGACCATGTTTAGGTCCTCATTTTATGCAGGCTGTGAGCAAGAAGATGTGAATGAGCTGGTCGTATGCATGCGTGCTCTTCCGCCAGAGGAACTGTACTCCGGGTATTCAACCTTCAAAGTGGGCAATAGACTGCATCCCCCATCCTTAGGGTTTCCATGACATTTTTCCGTTGCTGCTGTTCAGGGTGAGGAGCGCCTCGAGGGTCGCCTGGGTTTCGGCGGGGTGGTCCCCTGCGCGCAGACCCACGGGGACGAGATGTTCTACTCGGCAGAGGACGGCGATCACCCGGAGGACCTCTTGGTGCTTGGAAACTACAGGTGTGCCAATGGCAGTGGAGATTTGCCAGCAGAAACAACGAGAGTATCTTGAAGTACAAACCTTTGTTTATTGTTACCCACCCTGATGCCCAAAATTTGGGCCATTGATGTGCCCATGTGTGGTGCTATTTTTTCTTTCTCTTGAAAGGAATATTTCCATCTTCTTCAGAGCAAACACCCACGAGGGAACGTACGTCTATGGAGGTAACAAATTGGTAGGTAGAAAATGCTTTAGCACAACTCATCTATCTTTTCTTGTGTTAGATGTCTACAATGACTACATAGACCCCAACGGCATCGAGGAGGACCACGAGTACCTCAGGTACCTGATGGTGGAGGAGATGATCAGGTTTTCCAAGATGGATCAGTCGTACTCGGTCAGGTAAACAACAGCAAAACAAGACAGTTTCTTAATCACAAATCTCATGGCTGTTTTCAAAAATCAGAAATCAATTGTAGGGACGTGGTTGAAGAATTTTACTTCGAACCCTACCAGCTTGGCAATCTTGAGAGGATGACACCGGGACTGGTCGATGTGAGTCCAACAAAAGTGTCTGTTCTGGCAACTCTGCCTTTGCAACTTACCCTTCCAGATGTCTGGAGTTTTCATGATCAAGGCTTCCGGTTACGCGATGGTGGAATACAATAGTGAAAAGAGGCCTTCCTACTGGTGAGCTGGTGACCAGGTACTACCATACCTATATCGGAATGCTATAATATCTGCATTTATTTTTCCAACTTCCAAGGTACTCCATCGAGCACCAGAACGAGAAGAAGTCGTCGTACAACCTGTTCAACTTCGGCAGCAGCGGCGTGAAGTACGTGACGGACGGCGGCGTCTCCCACGCGGACGAGCTCATCTACATGTACGACGCGAGGATACCAATCGGACTCTGCGAGCTGCAGCCTTTTCTCGGTGAGCACGGAATGAGGAAGCATCGAGTCTAGTGTTGCCAACTGGCATATTTCATAAAAACAATTTGGCATATTCATTAAATTTTATTGTAAGAAGGGTTCATTTACTATCGTTTTCTTATGCATAATTTTTTTCGCAAGTCTCATGAATTTTTTAATAGAAAATTTGGCAAATATTTCTGGCTCAGAGCTGGCAACCCTGGTTCTTACAAAAAAAAAAATTGTCTATGTACGTCTCGTTATCGCAGTCGCTCTGATCGCTCGGATGCTGGTCTGCGACCTGGACGTGGCCTGCGTGGCCGACCCGGACAGCGCCTTCATGCGCGAGTGGGGCGAGTGCGTCACAGGAGAGCTGAACCAGGAGGAGCAGGTCTGGTCGGACCACATCGTGCGCGCATGGACAAACTTTGCGGCCACAGGGTGAGATCGAGAGGGAGAGGTGGAGGGGTGGGGGGAGGTGACCTCCTGAGGCCGGTTCTTTAGAAAAAAAAAGTTGGTGCATTAAATTTAACCAGGGAACATTTGTCTTCTCCGTAACTACCTACACAGTTCTCAGAATAACTGGAACTTAACACAATTTATAAGGACTCATTGCAGTTATAAAACCCGAAACATTTGTTTCACGGCTAACCAAATCTCTCTTTGAGACCCCCTCCCCTCTCCCAAATTGTGGGAGGCACTGGAGCTTTACGATACTTAAATATTTATACATATTCATAATCACAATTACATTTACATACTCCTCTGCTATCTATCGAACCCTCTCGCGGACTACCAGCAACGTCTTGCATCTTGGTACGAGATATACACAGGTTGAAATATACGGACATACACACACACACACACACCAACTATTCAGATAAGTCAGAATTAAAGTACAAAAGTTGGATGCTTAACTTTAGTCAATGACTAACTTTTTTAAAGAACCAGTCTCTGATTTCCCAAATTATGCCAGATTTTTTTCCCCCTTCCGCAGTGACCCGACCTCCGTCGGCGGCCTCGTGGACGGCCTCCCGCGCCTGCCCGAGTGGTCCCGCGAGCGACCCTCCTACCTGGCCTTCCGGTCCGGCGGGCCCGCCGTCATGTACGACTACCCGCAGACCTACAACTGGATCATGCTGGACAAGTGGGACAAGGACGCTGCCACCACCACCAGTGAGCAGAGCAGCAGCAGCAGCACCACCACCACAGCGAATGTCACCTCTGCCCCTGGAGACGACGACGGCGGCTCCGCCGCTCACGTCGCGTCCCCCCTAATCGCAATGATTGCAAACATTTTCGCGTGTTATCATCTCAAGTGATCACACCCACCCACCCACCCACACCACTTGGAGAGATTGGGTGTGTTTGTGCGTCAGCACAGCGTGCTCTGGAAGAAATGTATGCTTTTCTTAAGCTTTTGAAATACGAAAATTTGAAAGTTACGAGCGTAACAGAATTCAACAAGAAAAAAAATGCAATGAAATATGTCATTGGACTACCATGCATTAATAATGTCGCATTATTGTTCTGGAAAATGGCCAAAAGTCCCTTGTCATATGTATTATAATTCTTTTTATGAATGACATGCCTATTGCCTATAAGCTGGTTACTTAAATTGGTCACCTCCAGAGCGCACTTTATATACTAACCTACTCCATGCAGCAGGTATACGACCCTAATAAGGATCAAATAGTTATTTATTAGATGATGACGACGACTACGGATGCTCGTAAATGTGCGAATTCTTGCGGACTCCGAGGATGATTGATAGGGTGGGTCGACGAGAGGGGAGGGAAGGAGCTGAGGAGGGTTAAAATCTTATCGGCGCGCCTCTTTTTATGATCTGAATGCCCCAGGTTAGTCTGGCTTTTGGATCTGATCAGCAAGTTCCAACGACGTCGCTGACATATAAAAAATGTGGCAAATCGTCGCGTTGGTGGCTCTTCCACTGGTCCTAGGTAGGTACAGTAGTAGAACATGATGTAGTCAACTCCGCCTCAGTCAAAGACTATGGTGTACATAGTAAAGATTCCAAAAAATTTAAAGTTCAGAATAAGTGTACAGAGAGAGGCTGCGCCACTTTCAGGTCAGGACGGGCCGACGGCGACCCTGGAGGATGGCATGGGCGTCCTCCTCGGCAAGGAGAAGTGGACCGTGGGCAACCTGGGGGTGGAGCCCAGGAGGTACTACTCCTTCAGGAACATCCCTTACGCCCACATGGTCTCCGAGGAAAACAGATACAAGGTTGACATAGTAGTAGTGGTAGTCTGGCAACAAGCCTCACTGTAAAACTTTCTAAAAGCTAGCCCAGCTTTTGCAGCTAGCTTCATTCAGCTTTTTGTTTTAGATTCGGCAAAGTGTTGATGATTTTTTCCCCCCTAATTAGCAACCGACTCCCTGGACAGATGGCCTTGGCACCGAGGCGAATCCGTACGACGCGACCAAGACAGGGCCAACCTGCTTCCAAGTACGCAACGCTTTACGTAGTACAGTATAATACGTAGATGATTAAAAGTGACAAGATTTCTTAGGGATCGACTTCGGAGGAAGATTTCAACACTCTCATCAACAAGAACGTTGAGGACATGTTGTTCGACATCATCGACGGCGTCATTTCTTCAATCTTGGTCAGAAAAAAGAGAGCTTTCTCCAGTTGTTTTTCAGGTGTGCTCTTGCAATTAAATGGTCTGGTTCACAGGACGCTCCCTTTCCCACCCAAACGGTGGTTGACTACCTCATCGAACTGCTGGAAGGCCTCTTGGGTCTGGAAGGGATTGCTGACATGACGGTAAGATGCAATCGTAGACATAAGGTAGTGACTGGTGGTAAAAAAAACTGATATTATCCATACAGGACACATTGTGTACTTTTTTTTTCTCTGCAAGGTCGGCGAGCTGTTTGAAGAGCTTCTGGACGTGTCCCTGTCCGTCAGCGAGGAGTGCTTGCACCTGTCCGTCTCCACACCTCTGGATCCCACCAACGGCAAGCACTGATCAAGTCATTTTTTTCTATTTCTGCAAAAAACAAAAATATAGCTAGCTGTATGTCAGCAAACTTACTAAGATGGTTTCTACGTAGTATTGAGAGTTTCTTCCAGAGATCGACTGTAAGGCTGAGTTAAAAATAGACAATTTTTCGTGTAAAAACTTCACCATGGACCTAAAAACGTTTTACAGCGCGTATGATCAAATCTTTCAGATGATCTGGGCGCAGACCTTCCGGTAATGTTCTGGGTGCACGGCGGCGGCTTCACCAGCGGCACCGGAGAGGCTGGCAACGACCTGGCCAGGCTGGGCGAGGTCGACGAGGACCTCATAGTCGTCGCCATCAATTACAGGGTTGGACCTCTAGGTTTTGAAGCTTCTTGCGCACTTTTTTTACCCAATTGTGGCGCTGACGTCATCATCGAAGCCTTTTTCACTTTTTTTCCTTGACAGGTTTCACATGCTTGCCCACTGACGAAGCTGCCGGCAACATGGGGATGCTGGACATGGTGCAGGCCCTGAAGTGGGTGCAGACTCACATTCACAAGTTTGGCGGGGACCCGAACCGCGTTACCATCTTTGGCGAGTCTGCCGGTTCCGCCTCAATCGGACATCTGGTCTTGTCACCCCTGACAGATGTGAGGATAACATCACAGCTTGTAGACGTCATTACACCTAGGTAACCACGACATATCCCTAACAGTACTACTACCTTTTCAGGGCCTATTTGCACAAGGCATTGGTCAGTCTGGTTCTGCACTTTCCCCGTGGGCCTTTGATGAAGAACCTGAATACTCTGCAAGGCTTGTCGCTTCCTATGCAGGTGAACAGAGCGGGTCTACTCTCTAGTAACAATGCATAAACACTTTTAACAGAAATTAGTATGCGTCACTTTGACACCATTTCTAAAATATGTATATAATGTATCTAGTAATTACTTTTTTCAGGATGTGAACAGGAGGACGTGGACGAACTGGTTACCTGCTTGAGAGCTCTGCCTCCAGAGGAGATCAACCAAGCGTTTAACGACTATGAGGCAAAAAATTTTGTTGTTACAACAACAAAAAAAGCACCTCCTTTACATTCCCATAAAACTAAAACCAAAACACTTTCTGCCTTTTAACTCGCAGAAAGACGAGCGGTTGGAGGCGAGGCTGGGTTTTGCCGGCAGCATCCCCTGCGCGCAGACCCACGGCGCCGACAAGTTCTACTCGGCGGACGACGGCGACAACCCGGAGGACCTGCTCATCGCCGGAGAGTACAGCGACCTACCCATCTTCTTCGGGGCCAACACACACGAGGGATCGTACGTCTACGGAGGCAAGTGGACTACAATTGTTTGCTGACAGCTACAGCATGTCAATTAGTGATAAAGTTTTCAAAGATGCATAGGTACAAATTTACTTTGAAGTCCAAAACAAAATTTATACAAATCAAATAAATCTATGCTTGAGATAAGTGTTCAATCTTTGGCAGACATCCTGTAGTGTTTTTTTTTTGCTCCCCCTCTTCCATAGTACTGTACAATGACTACGTGCTGCCCAACGACCTTGAGAACGACCCCGAATTCCTCGAGTACGAGATGATCGAGGTGATGCTGAGAGCCGTAGACATCGACCAGGGATACGCGCTCAGGTAATATGGGTGACATGCTTTAAAAAAAAAGTGCATCAGGCAATGCTGTGCTCGCATTCCAGAGATTTGATCGAGGACTACTACTTCAAGCCCAACCAGATGGGCAGCCTGGAAGCCATGACACCTGGAATATTGGACGTAAGATGTGGGAAAAAAGCTGGACTTGGCACAAAATTCACGAAGATTGTACAGATTAGCTAATTCCAATTTCTTACAGATGCTAAGCACGTTCTTCCTGAAGGCGTCCAGCTACGCTATGGTGGAGTACAACGCGGACAGGGCCAAGTCCTACTGGTACTCGGTGGAGCACATCAGCGAGAAGAAGTCCTTCTTCAACGTCTTCTTCATCGCCTCCCGCCCCAAGTACGTGGAGGAGTCGGGGGTCTGCCACGGGGACGAGCTCATGTACCTCTTCGACGCGCGACTCCCGCTGGTCCTGTGCCACCTGGAACCCATGATCGGTAATTTCAACCAGGACTGCCCGACGGGACTTTTTTTACGCTTGTAAGTTTAAAAAGTCCCGTCGGGGGGCTGCGCTTTCAGAGATCTTCTTCGAACCCGACGTAACCTTAATTACTGTACCGCACATTGGTTTTTACCCGGTTTAACACCACGTTTTCTCAGTTTCGCTGATGAACCAGATGGTGGAGTGCGACCTTGACGTCCCCTGCATCTCCGACTCCAGCAACGTCTTCATGACGGAGTACGCCGACTGCCTCACCGGGGAGCTCAACGATGTGGAGCAGGTCTGGTCGGACAGGATCGTCAGGGCGTGGACAAACTTTGCCATACATGGGTAAAAGAAATAAAAGAAAACTAAGCCTCCTCGCTCCTCCCACCTACCCACGTATTATCACGAGCCTCCTCCCGCAGAGATCCCACGTTCACCACCGACGGCGACCTGCCCGACCTGCCCGCCTGGAGCCGCTCCGAACCGGCCTACCTGGCCTTCCGCGACGACGCCGCCTCCGTCCAGTACAACTACCCGGACACTTACAACAGGGTGATGCTGGAGGCCACGGCCTGCGAAGGCGACGGGTGCAGCACCACCACGGCCAGCACCGGCGAGAACGGGAACGGGAGCGGCGGCGGCGGCGGCGGAGGCGGCGGCGCGGCCGACCTCGCCGCCACCTTCTCTCTGGCGATCCTCATGGCGGCCGCCACCATCGGCAGGCACTTAGCCTAGATATTTTTGATGTGATGACAGATGATTGACTTTTTGAAGTGCAAAAATAAAGATAAAAAAACCCCTTCATGCTAAGTATTTTCACAAAGTGTAGAACTAAATTTATCTTGGCAATAAGAGAAAAAAGAAGCAATAATCAAAATATTTTGCACTTACTGTACTATTACACGTGGTATTTTATATAACATTTATTTCCGTTTCCTTACGCGTATAATATATTTTTTTAGTCACACGGTGTTGTTCACTCGAAAAGATGTTTGTCGCATGCTTTAGCGAATGTTTTCTCATATCACTATCATATAAAAAATTGCTACAATACCTTAGAAAGCCCGTGTTTGTCTTAAAAGATCCGCCGCGCAACGGTTAATGTTTTATTCAAGTGGAACTGGAGTGCCAACCTTGGTACCTTGGTACCTAGTTATTACAAGATGTCCCAATAAAAAATCCCATTTGCCAGTCCCCTTTGAATTTGCCTTAAACTGCCAAAGAAAATTGAGCAGGCAAGAACCAACAACATGGCAACTTTTTTTTATGTCAGTATGTACTCGTACTTGTACATGTACTAGTATTCCACTGTAGTGGGTCTTTCTTAGTCAATGCTTTCACATCGGCCCACATCGAAAGCCGAACTTTCCTTTCCTAAAAGTCTGCATACTATGCCTCGAAAAATGCAGCAATCAACCAATGTCGTGCCAACAACACTCCTTTATGAAAAAAAAAAACTTTGCTTACACTACGCCCCTCCTGTAGGTACCTAGTTAGTGTTGTTAAGGACATTCCGAAGCACCCACGCCCACCTTTGCACGTCCCAAATCGATATTTCTACCGGTATGAATATAAGATGGAAGACCCCCACCTCTACCATTAAGGGCTCTGCTATAAGCGCAGGAGCAGTTACAGTTACAGACGTATCCAGTGAGGATTTATTATTAGGTTCGATTATTCCTTTAAAGATTCTGTCCACACCAGAATAAACTGTGACAAATGATGGTCTTGCTAGTAGTACCTATATATAGGTAGTACAGCGGGAAGACTGTGATCACGAGAGACAGGCTTGGCGCACACGTCACCATGTACTATGGATAGAGGATTGACCAAATTGACAAGACGAGTCAGTGATCACCTAACACTGTCCAAAAAAATCACTGGGTGGTGCAGACATGGTGGGAAGCCTGATAACGAGCGACCTTGTGAGAGCCCTGGCGGACTTCTTCCAGTTGCAGTCGGTGGTCCTCTGCCTGGACGCGGCCACAAGTGACCTGGAGCTGGGGGAGGTGAGG